>Ga0180438_10005736_pt1 | contig 17108 bp, 14 predicted proteins | sample SS_ome_12_FD_132455 | JGI IMG/M metagenome (GOLD analysis project Ga0180438, IMG submission 132455) | Hypersaline lake sediment archaeal communities from the Salton Sea, California, USA - SS_3_D_2 metaG | ecosystem: Environmental > Aquatic > Non-marine Saline and Alkaline > Hypersaline >...
AGGAAAAAAACTTTTTCAACATAATCTTTTAACAAAATACATCACACTTGGCGAGACCGCCTTTTGATGTTTCTTTATATTTCGTACACATATCTTTACCTGTCTCGTACATTACATGCAATACTTGATCAAAAGAAATTTTCTGTTTTTTAGGATCTCCAGCAGAAGCAAGTATAAAAGCATTATAAGCTTCCACAGCTCCTACTGCATTTCTTTCGATGCATGGTATTTGTACATAACCACCAATGGGATCACAGGTAAGTCCCAGTTGATGTTCTAGTGCAATTTCTGCAGCTACTTCAATTGTATCGATATTGGCTCCATCTACTTGAGCTACTAAAGCTGCAGCCATGGAACATGAAACTCCGACTTCACCTTGGCACCCTACTTCAGCTCCTGAAATGCTTGCATTATGTTTAGCCAAAAATCCTATTGCAGCGGATGCTAAAAGACCATCTAAAAGATGCTTTCTATCGATATGAAAGTGGTGCTTTAGTACATAAATGATCGCAGGTATTACGCCGCAGGATCCAGATGTTGGTGATGTAACCGCTTTTTGTCCTGCAGCATTTTCTTCAGCTGCAGCTAAAGCACAGGCATCAAGCAGAACCAAAAAGCCATCAGGAACATCTAAAACATTTGAGATTGCTATTTCATAAAGAGTATGAGCTTTTCTTTCTAAACCGATGGGCCCTGGTAAAACACCTTGTTCTGCCAAGCCTCTATCTACTGCTTTTTCCATCACATCCAATATTTCTTCTAGCTTAAAATAAATGTCTTCTCTAGACGTTTTCATGATTGCTTCTTCATTTTGAAGCAGCAATTCAATAAGCGAAATATTTTCTTTTTTTATAATTTGTTTTAGCTCAGCCATATTAGAATAAGAATAGATAGGCTCACCTCTATCTGGTGGGGGATCATCTTTACACTTCATGAAACCGCCACCACAGGAGTAATATTCTTTTTCTAGAAGAACGCTGTCTTTCGATTTGAGATGAAAAATCATAGTATTAGAGTAAGGGAAAGAATGATGCACTTCATCAAATGTAATACATCTTCTATCAAAAGGAAGAGTAAAATTATCTCTAATTTTGACGGTATGCTTTCTATCATCATCTAAAAGATGCAAAACCTCTTCCGCATCACAATTGGCAGGTGTCATACCTAAAAGACCCGCAACTAAAGCTGTCTCAGTGCCATGGCCTTTGCCTGTAGCACTTAAAGATCCAAAAAGATGTATTCTCATATGAGAGGCTTTTTTTAGCACTTCATCGGGAAGAGTCTTTAAAAAATTTACAAAATGTAGTGAAGCTCTCATAGGTCCTATTGTATGAGAACTGGAAGGACCTGGTCCTATTTTAAATAGATCAAAAATCGAAAGAGTAATTGGCTCCATTTAGCTTTCTCCCTGTAATTGAGATAGTAGCAAATTTTTTAATATTTGTTAGGCTTTTTTTCTTCTTCGCAAAAATCCAAAATATTCTATCCATTTACGCACTTCAACAACTCCAAAAGCAATGATTGATAGATAAATAGGATACTTCCACTCAGCTAAAGTTAAAGTCGTCGTATGGAACCAAGAGCCAGCTACATAAACAGCGAAAAGCTGCAAAACTAATCCTGCAGCTACACCAAGATAAATTAAGGGATTAACCGTAATGCTTCTTTTGATATTTTTAAAAAATGGCTCATTTTCTTTTTGCGCTTGTATTCCATTAAACCATTGCACCATTACAACTGACGTAAAGGTGATAGAAATAGCTTTTTCGTATGAATAAACAGCCAGTAAATACCGAAATAAAAACAGCGATGCTACACCCATAATAAGCCCAAAAGATACAACTCTAATAATCTGAGCTCGATCAAAAAACTGCTTTAAAAAAGGCCTGGGTTTTCTTTGCATCACTTTTCCTTCTTCTTTAGCAAAAGCAAAAGTTTTATCTTGCACTCCATCAGTTACTAAATTAATCCAAAGGATTTGTATAGGAGATAAAGGGAGTGGAAATCCTCCTAAAATCGCCATAGTAATAAGAGTAATTTCTTGCAAAGCTGAAGACAAAAGGTAATAGATAACTTTTCTGATATTATCCGCTATGATCCTACCATTTTTTATGGCTTCTATAATGACAGACAAATTGTTGTCTTTTATTACCATTTTAGAAACGCTAATTGCAGCTTCTGTCCCATCTCCCATAGCAACACCTAAATCGGCGGCTTTTAAAGCTGGAACATCATTCACTCCATCACCGCCAACAGCTACTATTTTCTTTCTTTGTTGCAGAAGTTTGACAATCCGGTATTTATGTTCGGGCAAAGATCTTGCTAAAACAGTTGTCTTTTTTAAAGCATCAAAAAGCTGATTATCATCCATTTCATCGATTTCTTTACCTGTAAGAATGGCATCATCTTTTTTGCAAATATCTACATCAGTAGCAATAGCGATAGCAGTGGCTGGATAGTCCCCTGTTATCATCATCACATGAATACCTGCTTTTTTCGCTTCAATAACAGCTTGTTTAACTCCTTCTTTTGCTGGATCTAAAAATCCTATAACTCCAACGATCTGAGCTTTCCAATGGGATGGATTTTGTGAAGTAAAATCCCCTTCTGCAAAGACAAGGGTTCGAAGCCCTTTTTTTGACATCTCATCTACAACTTGTTTGATCTCTTTTCTTCTTTCTATATTTTCATCCATTTTCTCAATCGTTTCAAAAGCACCTTTGACAAGTAGCTTTGATTTTCCCTCAATACTACAAGCCACTGCCATCATTCTCATTTTGACATCAAAAGGATATGACCAGATCCTTTCATGTTTTTTCTGCATATCCTCAACATTTTCCGTCCAATCGAAAAGAGCTTTATCTATGGGGTCAAAGTGACCTTTTAAATGATCATTACATAGAGAAGCGCATAGTCTTAAATTTTCTTCATCTTTGGCATAAAAGTCCGAAACCCTAACATTGCCTTCGGTAATAGTTCCTGTTTTATCGATAGCGATAACATTGGCGCTTCCTAAAGTCTCCACAGCTGGAAGGTAACGAATAAGTGTTTTTTTCCTACTAAGCGCAATAGCTCCTATGACTAAAACTAAAGTGACAACGATCGGTAGACCTTCAGGGACAGCTGATACAAGCTCTGCTATTAAAATATAAGATATATCGATGAGCTTTCTTCCTTGAAAAAACCCATATATCCCCACTAATGCAAATAGACCTATTAATATATACAAGTAACTTCTTGCAAAGTAAGAGATCGCTTTCGTGAGAGGACTCATCGGTGGTTCTTCTTTAATCGTTTCAGCAATAGATGCAAAATAGGTATTTTTAGCTGTAGCTACAACAACTCCTTTACCTCTTCCTCTTACAGCTGTTGTTCCTGCAAAAAGCATATTTGTTTGTTCATTGGGAAGGGTTGTTTCAGGCAACACTTCACTATGATCTTTTATTACAGGCAAAGACTCTCCCGTAAGGGAGGATTCATCTATTTGAAGAGACGTACTCTCACAAAGCCGAATATCTGCACTTATTGTATCCCCTTCTTGTATCCAAACATAATCACCAGGAACAAGCTCCGATGATAAAATCGTTATCTTCTTACCATTCCTAATGACTGTTTCTGTGCTAGCTGTCAGTTTTTTTAAGGCCTTGATAGAAACATGAGCTTTAATCTCCTGCCAAAAGCTAATCAAAGCATTAACGAAAACTAAGCCAATAATCACAAAAAAATCGACATATCTTTGAGTGAAAACGCTAATTAATGAAGCCACAACAAGTACATAGATTAGGACGTTGTGAAACTGACGAAAAAAAAGCAGCCATTTACTTTTTTCTTTTTCTTCTAAGACATTTTTACCAAATATCTCTTGGCGTTTTTCAACCTCATCTTCACTAAGACCATCACTTGTAGCATCTAAAGCCTTAAGAGCCTCTTGAAAATCAATACTGTAAGCTTTTTTTAATACTTTCATAGATCAAACAATATAAATATCCTTCTAATATTTTCATGCTTGATCTTTCTCTAAAGGTCAAAGCTTTTTTATAAAAAAGATCTCTCTTTATTAAAAATGGCTCGTTTTCAACAAAGAGAGATCAAAAAGAGGAATACTCTCAAAAGTAATTTTTATTCTTAACCTGGTGGAGGAGGAGGAGGAGGAGCAGGATGAGTAGCTGAAAGCTCATGATGAACTTCAAGCTTTTTCTCATGTCTCATTTCTGAAACCTCATTTAAGAAATCGGCATAAAGAACTTTAATTCCATATGTACCAAGTAATTTTATGGTCATATGTAAACCTTGAATATCTCTTACAAAGAAAGCCGATACAAAACCTAATGCATTCAAAGCTACAAAAAGAATATTTTTTATCACATTACGCCAAGCGATATCTCTTTGCTCTACAAGAATTTGAGGTATTCTACGAGCATCTGCAAGTGCAATATGAGGTTGATATGCTGCCATTTCTCCAGAAAGTTCCGCGTATTTATTTACTTCCAACTTAATGTTAATTAAAGAACTAATAGCTCCCAAGGTACAATCAGCTATGATACTTAAACGCACACTATTACCTGTAGCATGCTTGCCAATATAAGCAGCATAATATCCCATAGTTCTTATAAGATCGCAGCCCACATCACAATAACTGGCAACTGCTGCAGGAAGATCTTGGGTTATATTTAATGTATTTACGAATGCAGTATGTGCGTCTTCTAATAAAGATGTAACATCACAAAATAACCTTGTACGATTGATATCACTGACATGATCATCAAATATTGCAATACTTGGACCATATTGCGTATGTTCATTTCCAACGTGGACAACAGTCTTATATAGATCAATTAAGTTTTTATGCTTAGATACAACTTTAGTAGCTGCTTTTACATAATCTAAGACTCCCAATTGTACTTGATCAACTGCTTGCACATAGCCCAGGTTTTGTCCTATAGTTGCCATTGTTTAAATCCTTGTTTGTATTTTTTGAATTTTAGGCTGTAAGTATAGCATAGGGTTTGGATTTATCAAAAGTTTTTCGAATAATTTTTTTACATAAACTTAAGCAAAAACAAGCAAAATCTGGCTTATAATAACATCTGAATAAGTAAATGTTATTTATTACTTGCAACAAATAATGAATTTTCTTATACTAATTAGCTTTTTGTAATTAAAATTTTATTAAAATAGGAGTTGTTAAAATGAGCGTTCCAGCTGTTAATCAGGATGCTATTATTTGTGTTGTTGATACTACGGGAAATGATGGTAAAACAATAATTGATCAAGAATTTGATATAACGGCTGTAAGGGCTGAAATCAAAGATATCACAAAAAGGTCTGCAAAAGTACATGGAACCGCTAAAGAAGTAATGCTGCTACTTGGGATGTGGGCCGATAGATTACAACAGCTTTCTGATCAAATAGAAACTGAAAAAACAGCTAAAGAAGCTGAAAGGGGTGAAAAATCAAGCAAGCGCCTCACCAAACAAAAAAGTAGAAGCAGAAGCACTGACAGAACAAGAAAAATATTTGTTCTTACCCAAGAGATTTCTAGATTAGGAAATACTATACGTGATCTGAATGATCTGGATAGAGATTGCCAAAAAATACGTACATTAATTGTCGCGTCTTTTAATAGCCTCTCTGTACAATTAAAAAAAGCTAAGTAAATTAAAAGGCAACTTTTCTCGCACATTTAGACCTCTAATAATGTCATACAGAGAAAAGTTTTTTTCTTTTGCTCTTTGCTTTTTTCGTTTATAAGTTGAAGATATGTAAAAACCATTTCTTCTTCTAAAAATTATGCAATCATTAGAAAATATGGATATTCAAGATAAAGCTAAGTATCTTTTAGAAAATCCCCTTATTCAATCCTTTTTATCATCTTCATCAGAGTGGGCTAAATATATTACTTCACTTGCTGACGATGATAAAGTGGTTTTGTTGTCTTTAGTTTTTTTAAAACAAAACACAACAATTTTTCACACACCTCCTTCTAAATGGCCAAAAGGTAGTCTGCAAAAACTGCTTTCTAATTTGAAACAGGTAGAATCTTTCTACGAAAAAATTGGCGGAATTATTGGCTATCATGAAACATTCATCAAACTTTTAAATGATTCTGATAAAGACACTAATACAAGCTTATATCCTCCCGAGCCAATCGATATAAGACAATTCTCATCCAAGGTAAAAGAAAAGGCAGAAATAGGATTAAAACACCTTGATCAGATAGCTTTTATTTTTCCTGTTGGAGGAGCTGGAGACAGACTGAATCTAATCGATAAAAAAACAAAAAAGGCTTTACCCGCTGCATTTTTATCTTTTTGTGGCAAAACGCTTTTGCAGTATCTACTCGATGAAGTTTCAGCATTAGAACACCTTTATAAATCAACATACAAAAAAGATATCACTTGTCCCGTTATTTTAATGACATCAGAAGAAAAAGATAACGATGAAAAGGTTACTTCTTTTTTAGAAAAAAATGATTGGTTTGGAAGAGCTGAAAACTCTATTAAAACATGTATACAACCTGTTGTTCCTGTTATCTCTGAAACAGGTAAATGGATACTACAAGATGACTACACACTTCTTTGTAAGCCAGGAGGTCATGGAGCTCTTTGGAAGGTTCTATTAGAGAATAAGATTTTTGACTATTTAATTTCTCAAAAGAAAAAATACTCTATCATTCGTCAGATTAATAATCCTATCGGAGGGATGGACTATAATCTTTTAACTTTCATCGGATATGGTCTTACAGAAAAGAAAAAGTTTGGTTTTTTAACTTGCCCTAGACAGGTTCATTCAGCGACAGGATCTATTCTTTTAAACGAAAAAAAAGAAGATGAATCTTACCAATACAACCATACAAATATCGAGTATTGCGACTTTGAAAAATATCATATTTCAGATGTGTCTACAGACCCTTACACAAATATTTCAGAATACCCTGCCAATACAAATACCCTCTTTGTAGATCTAAAAGAAGCTTATCCTATAGTGAAAGAAAACCCTCTTTTCGAAATGAGCTTAAACATCAAACATAGCTATCGATTCAAAGGTAAGAAAAAAGAAGAAAGAATAGGAAGGCCAGAACTTCTTATGCAAAACATTTCGAATCGTTTTGTATATACTTCTAAGCAACCTCTAGAAAAAGGACAACAAAAGCACATCTATACTTTTTTAATGAGCAATGAAAGAAGAAAAACTCTAGGTTCTATAAAGCAGCTACTTCAAAAAGACAAAATCATGGAAACACCAGAAAGCTGCCTTCACTCTCTTTTAGAAAACTACAAAGAACTTTTAACGAAATGGTGCTCTTTTTCTATGCCTGAGATGTTTAACTACGAAGAATGTTTAAAAAAAGGACCACCCTTTTTTATTAATATTTCTCCTTTTTTAGGACCTACTTTTGAAGAGGTTGCAAAAAAAATTCAAGGAGGAGAAATCTCTGAATATTCTGTCTTAGAACTTCTTACAGGATTTGTTGAGATAAAAAATTTAAAACTTCATGGAAATTTACATATCAAAGAAAAAAAACGACTTGCTTCAAAATGCTACCTTCATAATATTACTATCACGAACAAAATAAATAAAAAGCCTATGCAGGCTTATTGGAAAGATGAAATCTCTCATAAAAATGGCTTTTCTCTTTTTTTAGAAGAAGGAAGCGAATTTTTTGCTGAGAACATTCATTTTGATAAAGTAGCTGAGTTTTTTGTTCCTTCCAATCATCGTATGATTATCGAAGGAAAAAATAAAAACTGGAAAGCTAAACTTTATCCAATAAAATAAGGAAGGTCCATTGTGGTAGGAAAAGTTTTTACATCTCGAGAAGAAGCTGCTCTTCAACTAGTCAATAAACTTAAAAAATATAAAGGGAAAAAAGACGCTGTTATCATAGCTCTTCCTCGCGGAGGTGTCGTTTTAGGTAATATTTTAGCAAAAGAGCTAAATTTGCCATTAGATATCATGGCTCCCAGAAAAATAGGCGCTCCCGACAATCCTGAACTTGCTATTGGCGCTATTTGTGAAGGCAAAGTCTTTGTAAATACAAACATGGTCAGAATGTTAGGTATTAATAGTGTTTACATTGAAAAAGTATCTGAAGAAGAAAAAGAAGAAGAAGAAAGAAGAGTCAACCTATACCGCAAAAAGAAAAAGCCTTTAGATCTTAAAGGTAAATTAGTCATTATTGTCGATGATGGCATCGCGACAGGTGCCACAATACGAGTGGCTATCGACGCTATAAAACACCATAGACCAGCAAAAATTGTAGTCGCTATACCCGTAGCTTCACCAGATTCAGTTCAAGTTTTAAAAGAAGAAGTAAAAGAAGTCATTTGCCTTCAAACGCCCGCTGAATTTATGGCTATCTCGCAATTTTACAAAGATTTCCCACAAGTTACTGACGAGACTGTTATTAAGCTTTTACAAGGGAAATAAAATGAATGTAAAGATTCCATTTGAAAAAGGTATTTTGCAGGGTATTTTGCAAATACCTGAAGATCCTATAGGTCTTGTATTATTTTCTCACGGTAGCGGTTCCAGCCGACTTAGTAAAAGAAATCAATATGTAGCTACCATGTTTAATGAAGATCAAATCGCTACTTTGCTATTCGATCTACTTACTGAAGAAGAAGAAAAGAAAGATACTAAAGATATGTCTCTGCGATTTGATATTGATCTTCTTACCAAAAGACTCCTTATTGCTACTGAATGGTGTGCTAAACAAAAGAAGACACATCCCCTTCTCATGGGATATTTTGGTGCTAGCACAGGTGCTGCCGCTGCTATTAATGCAGCAGCTCTAACAAAACAAGAAATCACTGCTGTTGTATCTCGTGGAGGAAGGCCTGATCTTTCAAAAGAATATTTGAAAAGACTCAATAGCCCCACTCTTTTGATAGTTGGTGGTGATGATGCTCCTGTAATCGATATGAACAAAGAAGCTTATGATTTGATTTCATGCGAAAAAAGGATGGAAATCATAGAAGGAGCTACCCATCTTTTCGAAGAGAGCGGCAAACTTGAACAAGTAGCACAAATAGCTAAAAAATGGTTTTTTGATCACTTCACAAAAATGTAAATACTTATTTGACAAAGGTAAATTTTTTCTTATTTGTCTTTAGTCTTGTTTTCTTCGCAAAATATTTAGTAACTTTTGATAAAAAAATTCGCATTTATTTCGCTTTGTTTTATATTTTATCAATTACCCAAGTTAACACCTCAATGCATAAAATTAGGATAAGGGCCAATGACAAAACTTGTAGATACTTTTCCTTTAAAAAAAGGTAGTAAAGAAACAATTGAAAAAAACAAGGATCGTTACTGGCTTCAAAGATGGGGAGAAGATTACTTTCAAATTAATGATGAAGGTCATGTAATTATTAGGCCCGAAAGGCTGCAAGAATCCATCAATCTCTATGAACTTGTCAGTTCATTGATTAAACGTGGTATCAACCCACCTATTCTTTTCAGATTCGATGGGATTATTCGGGACAGGATTAACTGTATCTATTCCGCTTTTAGGACAGCTATCGAAGAATATGAATATAAAAACTCCTATCAACTCGCCTATCCAGTGAAGGTGAATCAGCAAAGGCATGTCGTAGAAACTATTAGAAAGGCCGCAAATAACCATATACTTAGCTTAGAAGTAGGAAGCAAACCCGAGCTTGTAGGTCTTTTAAGCATCCACGATACTGAAGGAGCTTTGCTTCTTTGCAATGGGTATAAAGATGAAGAATATATTGAACTCGCCCTGCTCTCTAAAAAAATAGGTAGAAGGCCCATTATTATTATCGAGCAATTTTATGAATTAAAATTTGTTTTAGATATAGCCGAAAGATTAAATATAGAAGCAGAAATAGGCTTGCGTATCAAGCCGCACTCGAAAGGAAGCGGTAAATGGGCTGCTTCAGGGGGCGAGTTGGCTAAATTTGGTCTAACAAATGATGAAATCAATCTAGCAATTAAAGAGCTAAAAAAGTCAGGAAAAGAAAACTGGCTAAAACTTTTGCATTTCCATATTGGAAGCCAATTAACATCCATTATTCCATTTAAAAAAGCTGTGAGAGAGGCAGCAAGAGTTTACGTTGAAATAGCTAAAAGATGCCCTTCTATGAGCTTTTTTGATGTGGGAGGAGGACTTGCTGTCGATTATGATGGAACTAAAACAACAGCTGATTGTTCTATGAACTATACAGTCGAACAATATGCAAGAGACGTTGTTTATACTATTGGAACAATATGCAATGAAGAGAATTTATCGCATCCAGTTATTCTGAGTGAATCTGGAAGAGCTATCGTTGCTCATCATTCAATTCTAGTAACTGAAGTAATCGATGTTTCCCCTACTGAGAGTCCCTTAGAAAATATTAATACTCCCCCAACTAATGAAGAAATTTTACACGAAATGTATGAGGTTTATTCTTCCATTACCTCTGAAAACGCCCTCGAAGCTCTTCATGACTGTGCTGATCTGAAAGAGAACGCTGTTGATAAGTTTATCCAAGGAGACATCTCTTTAGAAGAAAGAGCTTATGCTGAAAAAACTTTTCGTCATGTCTCAGCAAAAGTTCTCATGCTCGGCAAAAAAATGAAGTACATACCAGAAGAGATAGAAAAATTAGATAACAAACTACTCGATATTTACTTTTGTAATTTTTCTCTTTTTCAATCGATTCCTGATGCTTGGTCAATACAACAGCTATTTCCCATTATGCCTATTCATAGATTAGACAGCGTCCCGAATCGTAAAGCTACAATTGTCGATCTAACCTGTGATAGCGACGGAACGATTCATAATTTTGTTCATCCCAAAAAGATCTCTAACTGGATACCTCTTCATGAGTTCGATGGAACCCCGTACTTTTTAGGCATATTCCTAGTGGGAGCTTACCAAGAAACCCTAGGAGGGCTACATAACCTCTTTGGTGATACGAATGCCGTTCACGTGGATATAGATGAAGATGGAAACTGGGAAATCGTAGAAGAAATTGAAGGAGACACCATTCACCAAATACTCGGATATGTTCAGTACCAAAAAGATGATCTTATGGCAAATATTAGAAGATCCATCGAAAAAGGGCTTAAAAGTAACAAGCTTACAATAGAAGAGTCCGTACAAATTAAAAGAAAATATAAACAAGCATTAGAAAGCTATACCTATATTGTGGTGTAAATTATGCAAGAGCAAATTTTAGAACAAGAGCAGTTTTTAGGATTAGAAGGAAAATACATAGATGAAGAATATGCCAAAATTATTCTTCTTCCTGTTCCTTTTGATCAGACAACTTCTTTTAGGAAAGGGTCTGATAAAGGTCCTCAAGCATTAATTGAAGCATCTAAGCAAGTTGAATTTTACGACATCGATACAGACACAGAAGTTTATAAAAATGGCATTCATACGTCTTTATCCAAAAACTACACATCATCTGAAGAGATGCTTAAGGGAGTTTATAATGACACCACAGCTTACTTAAAAAAAGATAAGTTCGTTGTGACTATCGGAGGTGAGCATTCGATTTCGTTTGCTCCAATAAAAGCTCATGCTGATCACTATGGCCCTATTAGTGTTGTTCAGTTCGATGCACATACTGATCTAAGGGATGCATATCAAAATAATCCTTCATCTCATGCCTGTGTTATGGCTAGAGTTAAAGAAATACCATCCATTTCATCTATCGTATCTGTAGGAATACGTAGTATGGACGAAAGTGAAAAAAAACATGCTGATTTCTCACATATATTTTTCGCTCATGATATCCACAAAGACAATACTTGGATGAGCCGCTCTATTGATCTTCTTTCTGATCTTGTTTATATTACCTTCGATTTAGATGCTTTTGATTCATCTCTTATGCCATCAACTGGAACTCCTGAACCAGGAGGATTATTTTGGCATCAAGTAGATCAATATTTAAAGCTTTTAACAAAGAAGAAAAAAGTAATAGGCTTTGATGTTGTTGAGCTTTGTCCAATCAAAGATTTCATTGCTCCTAACTTTTTAGCTGCGAAGCTTACCAACAAACTTTTAAGTTATATTTTCAAACAAAAGGAGATATAAAATTGACTATTAGCTCTTTCATGAAAAAACATTTTAAACACTTCAATGCTGCTGTTTGTATCGATGCTGCTGAAGAGTGGATTAAGCTTTTAGAAAACAATGGAAAAATGTTTATCACTCTTGCTGGAGCTATGAGCACGGCTGAAATGGGCATAATTTTGGCTGAAATGATACGTCAAGATAAGATTTCTGCTATTTGCTGTACTGGAGCTAACTTAGAAGAAGATATATATAACCTTGTTGCTCATGATCATTATTTACGTATACCTGAATATCGATATCTTACAAAAAAAGACGAACAGGATTTATTAGACAGACAACTTAATCGCGTGACAGATACATGTATACCAGAAGAAGAAGCTTTCAGGAAAATTGAGGCTCATCTTTTAAAGCTTTGGCAAAAAGCTGAAAAAGAAAATAAAAGATATTTTCCTCATGAATACTTATATCAACTTCTAGATACCAAAGTGTTAGAAAAAGAGTATCAAATTGATCCAAGAAATTCTTGGCTTATAGCAGCTAAAGAAAAAAACCTGCCAATATTTGTTCCAGGTTGGGAAGATTCGACAACCGGCAATATATTTGTTGCTAATGCTCTCCAAAATAAAATTAACCGTATTGATCTTGTCAAAAGTGGACTCGAGCAAATGGCAGCTTTAATCGAATGGTATAAAAAAACCTCTTCTCAACATCCTATTGGATTTTTTCAAATCGGTGGCGGTATTGCCGGTGATTTCCCTATATGTGTTGTTCCACTAATCCAGCAAGACTTAAAAGTAGATTGCCCTCTTTGGGCTTACTTTTGTCAAATCTCAGATAGTACTACATCTTTTGGATCATATAGCGGAGCTACTCCTAATGAAAAAATTACATGGGGTAAACTTTCTCCTTCTACTCCAAGCTTTGTGATTGAATCTGATGCAACAATTGTGGCTCCTCTTATATTTCAATATGTACTTGATCATTTTGCAAAAAAGTCCGAAGAGAAAAAAGATCAAAAAGAAAAAATGTCTCTGAACATTTAAATTTTCTTTTCCAAAAACAAAAAGATCTTCTAGGATGTTACGCCTAAAAATAATTTTAAACAGAAGGTAATTTTTATGGCGAGTGTAGACAATCCTGTAGATATTCTTCCGGTTTATGCTGAAATGGCACACTCTGAACCGCTTCCACTTAAAGTTTCAGAAGAAACTGTAGTGGTAATGCACGTTGATATTAATCAAACAATTGTACCTGTTGATACTGTTCAGCAAAAAGGAGCTCCTGATGTTATAGCTCATGCTTTAGCAAAATTTATGCCTTGCAAATGGGATGATGATACAGAACCAATGTCATATCATGATTATGTATTTAATATTGCCATACCAGGCCCAAGAAGCGATAAAGCATTAAAAAAACAAAGAAAAGCAAGAGTCGTTCGATTTGTTGATCATCTAGAAGAAATTGATCATCCTTTTGCAGCTCAAACAAGAGCTACTCACGAAACAGCTTTAAAGATGATAGCAGACTCTTCAACAGCTGCAAGACGTGTTGTCCCTTCATTTTATAGACTTATTGAAGCTTTGCAAAAAGAGAAGATTACATTTAGAATTATACTGCGCTCTTTCGGAAATGAAGTGAATACAGTCGCAGAGGAACTCACTAGAAATACAGGTATTGAATTTAGAAGAGGATCCTTTAAAGCTCACGGTTTTCATGAAGTGGGTCATGAAATAGCTATGCCTATGGGAGCGACTGATACTTTTAAGTTATTTCAACAGAGCAGCTGGGCTGTTCAAGATGATTGGCCATATTGGAATAGTAGAGAGGAAAAATTTCAATATGGCAAACTCTTTCCTTATCATGCAACTCAGTACGTTCATTCCATGTTTTTTGATGATAATATTTTCCCTGCTGCATCACCTACAAATATCGTTTGTCCTATTGATTTTGTAACCGTAAAATATGGTGATATAGACGAGCTAACACAGCAAGGCATTTTAGTGCCTGCTAATTTAGTAGCTTCAGTTTTTGATGAGAATTATTTTATAAATCATGTAGCACGATCTTTAGGATTAAGAGAAACACCCAAAAAAGAATAATTTATTTATTTTTAAAAATTAAAGAAAATGAAAGGATAAAAGAAAAAAGCAATTTGATATTTATGCTTTCAAGACGATTTATTTACTTCTCATTTTTTATTTGTTTGGCTTTAAAAAGCTTTTGCACAGAACCAATAACTATTTCTGAAAATGTAGACAAGAAAACTGAGCGTACCTATCAAAACTTATCCTATATTCCTGATAAAGAGCCCATTTTCTTTTGTTTAAGTTTTCCTGCAAAAATCCCTAAAGAAGGGCTCACATGTATTATCGTTATGGCAGGACTTGAACAAGGGCAAAAAAACTTAGAATTTATTCAAGAACCCAGAAACTATGTTTTGATAGGTTATGAATACCCTTTGATCCTTCGAAATAAACATAGATCTCTTTTTGATCTTTATAGGATCAGAAAACAGACCATTCATATACCATTTGATATTTTGGACATTTCTACGTGGGTGTTAAAGCAAACCTGGTCTAATAAACAAGTATCAGTGGCAGGATTTAGTTTTGGAGCTATGTTCGTTCCTGCTATTTATCATGAAGCTGAAAAAAAGGATATTCCTTTAGGGCCAGGAGTGATCGCTTATGCTGGTGCGGATCTATATCCTATATTGAAAATCAATCTTCCAGGGAATGAATTCACAAAATCGCTAAAAGCTAGCATCGCCGCATTTTTATTAAAATCTTTAGAACCTGCTAAACATCTTCCTTATCTTCATAATGATTTTCTTATCATCAATGGAAAATATGATGACTATATACCCTTTGAGCAAGCGCAAAAGCTTCAAGAGTTAACACCCAAGCCAAAGACAATTATTAATTTAGAAACATCACACCTTTCCCCTACAAATAAAAAACAGCTAAGAGAAATCAACAGAATCTGTGATAGATGGTTTGAAGATAAATTAAAGTAACAGTAGTTATTCTCTTCTATCAGTCGTACCAGAAGAAAGATGTCCTCCTATTCGAGCTCCTAAATTAACTATTGATGATATAGCAATCACTGAGAGAGCCGTAATATATCCCCACTTAATTAAAGGAAAAACTTTATTTGAAGAAATTATTGCATAATTGAGGGTAGTATAATTACCTGTTAACCATAAAAGAAATACTCCCTTTAACTGAATACCTACTAAAGTCATAGTTGCAAGTGCAGTAACCATAGCAGTATTTTTAAGCACTTCATTAGTAAATTCAAGGGTTTGTATACAAGTTTGATGAATTTTAGGATAAATTAAATTTGAATCAGCTCTTTGAACCATAACAATTATATCTCCATATTTATAATAGGACGTAATTATATACGAATTTAATAGAATCTAAAAGAGAAAAAAGGCCAAAAGGAACCCCCCTTTGGCCTTCGAAGCGAGCTATATAGCTCTAAGTTAAAAATCAAATCGTGCTGTTACAGTTAATCCGTTTAGAGAAAGGTCTCCCTTCATATCATTAAAACGCATAGATTCTTGATTCCAAAATATATGGAATTCATATGCTGCAGATATATCAAAATGATACTCACCATCTCCTAAGTATGTCCCCCATCCGAAACCACCAAGCATTTCGAGAGTTGGTCTTAGAGCATGAAAAGTATTTTTTTGATAAATAGTTTCAAACGCACTTGTTGTAGCACTATAAACATTTACTTCTTTCTCAGTTATACGGTAACGAGAATATAAAATGCTTGATGCTGCATTACTAAAGAAACGGAAACCTTCAGTAAACATCCAATTGATATCAACACCTATACGAGGTCCAACACCCCAATTTCGTGTTTTTCCTGTATAATACCACCAATTGGGTCCTGCACCATGAGGGCCACTTTCAAGAACATAAATATTTTCTTTATATTCTTGATTTAACCAAGCAGCTCTTACACCAAAATGAGTACGAAAACTATATTTTGTACCAACGTAATAGCTACGCGCTAGCTCTACATCGAGTATATCAAAATCGATATCCCATTTAGCATATAAACTATTTGCCCACATTTCATAATCAAGGTGCCTTGGAACTTGAATAAACAAAGTAGGATCTGGTGAATATCTTTTTGAATTACTTCCATGAAGCCAAGTATATTCAGCACAAAAATCCCAATGATCATAATCAGTGGAAGTTCCGATGCCAACTTTGAAACCAGGTATCCAATCAAAATCCATATCAAAGATTTTTTGAGTATAAGAATAATGATCCTCAGGCACACTAGGCAAAATCCCTAAAGCTAGATGTTCTCCCATAGCTTGCCAATATATGAAACTACCCCATGTAAAAAAGTCATACCCATGAGTATTTACTCTAGCAGGAGCGTTATATCCTGCCATCATTTGACTCTCTGTTTTGGCATGACCTTGTTCATGAAAAGTCTTTGTAGGTTCTTGTGTGTCGCTATATCCATTAGTAGCGAAAGCTGCAGATGCAACTACAGCTAAAACAGCAACGATCATTTTTTTCCAATAAGATTGCATATTTTTTACTCCAATTTTATTTGAACAAATATGATCCATAGATCTAAGAATAAAAAAATTTTAATTAATTGCTATAAAAAAATATAAAATGGGAAAAACTTAATTATCTTTTAACAAAAACAAAGAATGTTTTTATTTGAAGCAAATAAAAAAAATGAGGCCTTCATATATGCGAAGACCTCATTTTAAGAAATTTAAAACTACTTTACGTAAGCTTTAATGATTTTTTGTTCTTTTTCAGGTTTATCTGCAATAGCTGTTTTTGTTTTTTCAATTTTCTGCACGACATCGTAGCCTTTGACTACTTCTCCAAAAATCGTATGACGCATATTAAGCCAAGGAGTTTTTGCTGTTGTAATAAAAAACTGAGAACCATTCGTGTTAGGACCTGCATTAGCCATCGCTAAGATGCCAGGTTTATCAAAAGCTACATCTGCTATAACTTCATCTTTAAATGGCTTACCCCAGCAAGAGTTGCCTCCACATCCTGTTCCTGTTGGATCTCCT
>Ga0180438_10005737_pt1 | contig 17108 bp, 31 predicted proteins | sample SS_ome_12_FD_132455 | JGI IMG/M metagenome (GOLD analysis project Ga0180438, IMG submission 132455) | Hypersaline lake sediment archaeal communities from the Salton Sea, California, USA - SS_3_D_2 metaG | ecosystem: Environmental > Aquatic > Non-marine Saline and Alkaline > Hypersaline >...
CCCGCGGGGCCTGGTCTGGCACGGTATTTGCCGGGCCCGGGGGGCCGGGGTGCTGCCGCCGCTCTCCACTATGTCAAGCGCCCGCTGCGCGGTTCTCTCATGTGTCAAGTTCCGGCATGGTGAGGCCGGGGGCAGCTCGCCCCTCACTTGTTACTTGACGGCGGGCGGCGCACAGACTATAATGAGCTTGAGAGTGCAGCGGTTCCCTTCACAGACCCGGGGGTATCAATGTCCAGACTGGCAGGACGCACAGACACGTATCTGTGCGACGTATGCGGCAGGCAGTTCGCCCGCAGTTTCGGCCACATTGTTGACAGGGTAGAATTGATAACGCCCTGCCTGCGCATGTGGGATATGTGCCCGAGCTGCGCGGCAGTTGTGCGGGCTTTCGTTGAGCGCATGCGCAGCGAGGCAGAAGAACAGAACAAGCGCACCGTGCGCCGATTGCTCGGGGGTAAATCATGAGCGAGCGCATGCGTTACAGGTATTTCGGTTCATGGTGGCGTATCATCCGTGAGCGCAACCCGAAGATACGCGACGGGCTCGCGGTGTTCATGACTCGCGCCGAGTTTAAGCAGGTGTTAGAAATGGCATGGGCGGCGGCGCGTGAGACTGTACCGACGACCCGCAAGCCCGCGCCGTTGCGTACGTACATGGCCGCGCACGACGGCAAAGAGCCCGGGCGCGAGCGTTGGGTAATCGAGGGGGGCGAAGATGGCGAGTAAGTACCGCGAGGAAAAGACAGCCGCCGACCTGTACAGCATTATCCCGGCGCTCGACCGGGTGCAGGGCAAACACTCGGCGACGCGCCTGCTTGACGCCGACGACGTACGGCACGCGCTGTCGCTGTGGCAGGATTTCAGCAGGTACGGGCGGGTGTGGGTCACGATGGACGGCGGGGCGCAGCCCCATTGGTCGCAGTATAAGCTCCCCGCGACGGCGCTCACCATATCGCCCGAGGGCCGCGCCCTCGTGCAGCGGCGTGACGCCCGCAGCGGGCTCGCGCACGAGCAGGGTAAGCGCATTACCATACAGATAGAACCTGCCGAGGGGGCGCTGCTGCCGCTCAAGTATCGGGGCTTTCTTCGCACGGTACACGAGGGGCACGGCGAACAGTTTCCCGCTTTGGCTGTCTATCATGCGGCATAGTGCCCGGGGCTTACTTCTTCACCCGGGCGGGCAGGTTGAGCGGGGCCCGGGCCCTGCTCCCTGCCTCTTGACCTTGTGGGGTGCGCATAGTACATTAGATATGAGAGTGCAGCCGGGGGCAGTCAAGTGACAGACCACACAGTACCAATATCACCAAGGGGCCCCGCTATGTCCCGCAAGCGCTTCCCGGCGTCTTTGCACTCTCAGCATGGCAGGGGCCCCGTCAATTTATCCCGTATCGTGTGCGCGTTCGCGGTGCTGCTCGGGGCGGCGGTCGCCGTCGTGTGGTGGCTCGCGCTGCTCGTGACGCTCTCGGGAGCAAAGGGGCGGCTATGGTAAAACCTGCGGAAACGACCGAGCCCCGGGTGCGCGTTGTGCCCGGCATGCTGTTCGGTCGCGTGGGCATCTTGCCCTGTCCGTGCGGTTGCGGCGGCGTGGCGCTCATTGACACAAGCGAGGACGGGCCCGCTGTGACGGTGCCCGCGAGCTTTGTCGAGACTGCGCTGCTTGCGGCAATCGAGGCGGGGCAGCAGCTCGACAGCAACAAGGGGGGCGGGCATGCTGGCAGTTGAGCGCGACGGCGAGCGCGTTGCGGTGCAGTCAGGGCCGCAGAGCATTACGCTGCTCGTGTCAGAGCTGCCCGAGCTTATTGCCCGCCTGCGTGACACGCTTGGCAGCGAGCGGTTGCCCGAGCGCGACGACGCCCGCGACCCCGAGGCATTGCGTCAGTCGGCGCTTGTCGAGTGCGCGGGTGTCTCGGCCCGGGCGCTTGAGTGCATTGTTGACAGACTGGAATCCATAGGCATGAGCATAAACCTGCTCGTGCAGAAAGGGGGTTAGCGTGGCAACGGAAGGTGGACAGCCCGATACCTGTGGAGGCTGTCGGTTCTCTGTGATGGTCGAGGACTCGCTCGACTGTCGGCGGTATGCGCCTCGCGGTTCGGTGCTGCCCGTTATCACCGAAGATATGTTGACTGTCACCACATGGCCGACCGTCGAGGGCGACGACCCGGCATGTGGTGAGTACGAGCCGGGGGATACCTCGGAGAAAGGCGGTACGGAATGAACAGCAGCACGGACAAGGCGAAGGGCAAAGAGCCCGAGCGGCGCGGCCCGATGTATGAGGAGAAGCCGCACGAGCGCAAGCCCTCCCCGTTCACCGACACGCCCCGCAAGGGCGACAAGCCCGCCGACAAGTAGGCGGGGGAAAGGGGCGGCACATGAAAGAGAGGCCGAGGGCGGGCGAGCTGCGGGTACGGTACAGGCGGCAGTATGGCGCTGCCGAGTATACCATTGTCTCGCCCGTTCTCGACTCGCACACAATCGCCGTGCCTGTGCGCTCGCAGCAGGGGCTTGCCCTGCCGGGCAACGAGGACGGCGTAACGGGTATCGCGGTGCAGTCGTACCTTATGGTACTCGCACCCGACGACCCGGCGACACTCCCCATGGTCGTGCGCCCATGGTGGATTGCGACAGAGCAGGCCGAGGTTGACAATTGTCATTGTGGCATTGCCGACGTTGGCCGTGGTGTAGATATCACATTAACCCGTGAGGTAATCTAAGATGGCAGAGAAACAGAACACACAGACATCGCCCGCACAGACGGGCGACGCGCCTGCGCTCCCCAAGGCGGGCAAGGCAATCGGCAGTATCACCGAGCGTTGGGAAGGGTACAGCCCCGAGCAGTTGCGCCCGGGTATCACCGCTGCCGATATGGAGCAGTTTGACCAAGAGGATTTGCTCGGCAAGCAGCTCACCGTCTACGGGTACAACAAGCGCAGCGGCACGTATGGCGATTTCGTTATCGTGCTGTTCTCGCCCGACGGCAAGCAGCTCGGCACCTTCGTTACCGGGGGTGTGGTGCTGCGGCGCAAGCTCGCCGTCGTCGCCGAGCAGGGTGCATTCCCGGTGCAGGGCACGCTCAAGCGCCCCGAGGGGAAACGCTATTTTGACTTCGTGAGCTGAGTACATGCCGCGCACGGCATGGCTCAAGGCTCTCGACTACAGCAGCCCGGGCGAGCTTCAGTCTCGGACGGGTATCCCCGCTGTAGTAATCCGAGCAGCACAGCAGGGGCGGGCGGCGTTGTCGCCTGCCTCTGCTGCTAAGTTATACAGCGCGTACCGCGCCGACCTGCGGCGCGACCAGTATACAGCCCTGCGCATGTCCGTTGACAAAGAGGGCAAGCCCCTTGTGAGCGCTGCCGAAGCTCGCAAGGTGAGCGCGTACGGGCCCGACCGTTTTGAGAAATACCAGAGACTACGCGACGACGACAAGCGCACAGCCGATGAAGCGGCGCGGGCGTCACGCATGCCAGAGCAACAGCTCGCCAAGTACCGCGAGCTGCGTAACTCGGGCATGTGGGTGACTGAGGCCGAGGCGGGCAGCAAGCAGCCCGCCGCCGAGGTCAAGGACGCTGCCGCCGAGTTGAAAGAAATAGCCCGGGCAATCGCCAAGGGCAACGGCGTACGGCTGCGCGACGTTATGCGCGGCATGTCGTTCAGCGACCGCACCGTAAAGGATTGGGAGGAATACATACGACGGCGCAAGGCTGCGCGGTGGGTGCCGCAGCGACAGGTTGAGGGTGCGCCCGGGCTTTACAAGCGCGAGCCAAAGAGCAGCAAGGCGTACAGGCGTTGGGCCCGCCGCCATTCCCCGAGGGGCAAGCGTTGATAACCTCGGCAGAGTTTGACCGTGTGGTGTACAAGTTCCCGCGCCTCAATTCCCGGGGCACACAGATACCGCGCCTGCTCGGGCTCGACAGCGAGGCGTACGATACGGGCAAGCCCTTTATGATATGTCTGAGTACCGGGGCCCTGCTCAAGCCCGAGGACATGCCCGGGGCGCTATTCGACCATTGCGACGGCGAGCATGTCGCGGTGTACAATCTCAAGTATGACAGCGGCGCGGTGCTGTACCACATGCCCGAGGACATCATGGGCGAGCTGTGGGAAAAGACGCGCACCCATTGGGGCCCGTACCTCGTTGAGTACATTCCGCACAAGTCTCTCACGTTCACCCGGGGGCGCGACCATTGGGTACGCCTGTGGGACGTATCGCAGTTCTATGCCATGTCTCTCGACAACGCTGCGCAGCGCTACCTCGGCAAGCGCAAGCTCGACGTTGAGACTAAGACTTTTCGCCAGGCGTACGTGCGCAAGCATTGGGCGAAGCTCAAGCGCTACTGTGTGCGCGACGCGCAGCTCTGTGCCGAGCTGGGCGATTTCCTGCTTGACAAGCTCGGACAGTTCGGCATACGGGCGACGGCCCTGTACAGCTCGGCGTCGCTGTCGTTTCGCTACTTCGCCGACCGCTGCCGCATTGTTACCTCGTGGCGTTTCTGGAAACGATACCGCGAGCTGCTCCCCTATGCCATGGACAGTTATGAGGGCGGCAAGTTTGAGGTCACGGCCCGGGCGAGCTGCGAGGCTCACGAGTACGACATTGTGAGCGCATACCCGTACGAGATCGCGCAGCTCGTTGACATATCGACCGCCGAGGTTATCAAGAGCAAGCGCTATCACCCGGGCGCGACGTACGGTTTTATCCGCGCAGAAGTCTACAACCCGAGGGGGCTGCACGTTCCCTGCGGGCTCATGCTCGACGGCGTACGTGTCTACCCTGCGGGCCGCTACTTCGTGACCATCACCAAAGCCGAGTACGAATACCTGCGCGAGATAGGCGTCGAGGTTCGCATCCTGTCGGCGTACTGGCTCGCGGTGCGGTGGCCGACCATGCCGTACGCCGAGGTCGTCGCCGAGCTGTTCGCGCTCAAGGCTCGATACAAGGGCAACGACGCCATGCTGTACGAGGTCAGTAAGCGCATGCTCAATTCATTCTATGGTAAGACCTGCCAGATGATACCCGACTGGAAGGGCAACGTCAACGCGGGGCTCGGGTGGAATCCGATGTATGCCAGTATCATCACGGCGAACACTCGCATAGCTATGTGTCGGGCGCAGAACATGCTCGGGCCGCGCTGCCTCGCGGTGCATACCGATAGTGTTATCACGACCGAGCCCTTGCCCGCTGACATGGTGACGGGGCAGCTCGGGGGCTTCGCGCACGAGGTCAGCGGGCCCGCGACAATCATTGCCTGCGGCATGTACGAGATAGATGGCTCGTGCGCTTTCAAGGGGCTTGAGCCGCCCAAGGGCGAAACGTGGCGGGCGATACTCGGGCGCAACAAACGGCGCGAGTTCATAGAGTACCCGGTGCTGCGCGTCGAGTCATGGGTCGAGAGCATGGCCAAGGGGCACCGTGACCGCATTAACCTCTTTGAGCATGGCACCAAGCAAATAGACCTGAATTGCGACACTAAGCGGGTATGGCATCGCCGGGTAACGGGCGGCGACCTGCTCGGCCCGGTGGAGCAGTCAACGCCCCGCATACTGCGACAGGCAGGGCCCCCGGAGTATTGGCCGACATGAAACGCGCACGACGCTCATACAGCCCCTTAGAGCGCGTCGGGCTGCGGGCCCTGCTGCATGCCGTCGAGCGGGCCCAAGAGGGCGCAGAGGGCACGACACAGTACCTTAACGTGCTGAATAGCGGGGTGTGGCTCGACGTATCGGGAATCAAGCGCAAGGCGCTCGACGCTGCCGCGAAAGCCCTGCGACAGCAGTTACAACAGCAGCCGAAACAGGGCAAATAACTGCCGTTTCCGCGCTGCAATCGCCACATTTCGGTACCCCCCTATTTATCCCCAAGTTATCCACATTTGACCAGGTGCCGCAGCTGGCACCAAAAGAGCCCAATGCGGCGCGTGGGGGCCCCTTTCCCGGGGTCGCTCGGGGCTGTCCACAAGTTATGCACATGCCGGGCTTGACAGCGGGGCCCGCGTATGGTACATTGTGGATAAGATGTGGATAACTCCACGAGCCGCCCGGGGGCACGATTGCGCCGAGCTGATGAGCCCTTGCTTGACAAAGACCAAACGGCTGCAGCCATGTACGCCATGGTGCGGCGCTATGCGGGGGACTTGGATACCGTGACCGTGCGACGCGGCGGCAAGCTCGTGCCTCTCTCTGAATTGTCAATGCGACAGATGTTTCACCTACTGCGCCGCATACCGTACCGTCGTGACAACGTGCCCGTCGAGGTCGTCGCCCGCCCTAAGTACATCATGCAGTACGCGGGGCTCGGCATGGACTGCAAAAAGAAAGCTATCGGCATGGCCGCATGGCTGCACCGCAACGGGTATCATCCCATGACAGGGTACAGGCTCGTGGCGTCGAGCAGGCGACCGGACGGGAAGGTACATCACGTATTCCCGCAAGCCCGCATCAATGGCCGATGGCAGAACCTTGACGCAACGTACCGACACTATCGCCCGTTCTCTCACAAACGTGTCACCTTCGCCGAGGTATTGGAGCCATGATATACCATGCTGCCGAGCCGATGCTCGTGACCCTGTTCGGCGAGGGGCCGCTGCCCTCGCCCGGGATACTTGACGGAGAGTACGACGACGACCTGCTCGGCCTTGAGCTTGAGCTTGAGGGCATGAGCGGCGACGACCTTCGCCTTATTCGCATGATGGCAACCATGAGCCCCGCCGAGCGGCAGTATGTACTCGCGGCGCGGCCCGAGCTGATGGGGTTCTGGGCCAAGCTCGTGAAGGGCGTCGCCCGGGTAGGCAAGAAGTTCGGCAAGCGTATCGGCTCGCGCATTGCCGCACGTATCCGCGCCCGGCGCAAGTCAGGCAAGGGCGGCGCGGTTGCCAAGGCGTTCCGCAGGCTCGGCAAGCGCATACGCAAGCGCATCAAAGCGCGGCGGGCCCGGCGTCGCGGCAAGCGCAAGGGCCGTAGCGTAAAGAGCGTGGCCGCTGTCGTCGCCCGCAACGAGGGCGCACAGAGCGCAGCCGCGCAGCAGCTCGTTGCGCAGCAAACCGCTGCCCGGGCCGCTGTCGTGCAGGCACAGCGGGCGCGTACGGGTAACATGCTCATGGTTACGGGTGTCGGCATTGCAGCGCTCACCCTGCTCACGCTCGGCAAACGAAAGAGGGGCTAACATGCAGCTCGCACCCGACGACGACTTTATCGGCATCACCGACGACATCGCGCCCGAGGTTGACAATGTGTACGCGGGCCAGTACGAGGACGACGACGACGACGCCCTGCTCGGATACGGCACGTACCTCGGGTACGAGCCCGCCGAGATACTCGGCGCGTCGCGCTTGCGCAAGCGACTGCGCAAGGCATTCCGCAAGCTCGGCAAGCGCATCAAGGGGCGCTTTCGGAAAATCGGTAAGCGCATCAAGGCGCGTATCCGCAAGCGCCGGGGGCAGGTGTCGAGCAAGGCGCGTAAGTTCCTTGAGGAAGGGCTGCAGCTCACGACCCCCGAGGGCACCGCGACACTCGGGCCCGAGGGCGTGGACTGGACAAGCGCCGAGGCGGCAGCAGCGGCGCAGGCAATGCCCGCCGAGGGCGGCATTGTTGGTATGGTGAAACGCAACCCGCTGCTCGTGGCGCTGCCGCTCGGTGCGGTCGCGCTCGTGATGTTCATGCGGCGAAGATAGGAAGGGGTAAGCTATGGCATACGTTGCCGACCTGTACGGCGCGACCCTGTACGAGCCCGAGGTTGATCTGCTCGGGCGTCGCAAACGCCGTAAGCGCAAGCGCTCACTCAAGGGGCTCAAGCGCAAGCTCAGAAAAAAGGGCGTGCTGCGCAAGCTCAAGGCGCGGCTCAAGAAAAAGGGGCTGCTGCGTAAGCTCCGCAAGCGCCTCAAGAGCAAGCGCGGCAAGCGTCGCCTCAAGACTGGCATTGCCGCGCTCACGACCGGGCCCTTTGCCGCTATCGCCCGCCGTATCCGCAAGCGCCGCAGGCGCAAGGCAGCGGCAAAGCGCAAGGCTGCGCTGCGCCGGGTAGGCGCGGCGGCAATCGCGCCGAGCGTCGAGGCCGAGGACATGGTTGAGCAGGCCGACGTTGACAACGAGGCCGCGCTTGAGCCCGAGGAAGTCAATACCATGGCCCCCGAGCTTGCGGTGCGTCAGGCACGGGCCCGGGTTGCCAAGGCGCTGCGCATGACTGAGGCCGACGACGAAGGCGAGGCCGAGGACATGGAGCCCGAGGACATGGAGCCCGACGACGACACAGCCGAGGGCGAAGTGCAGGGCACGACTGCCGGGGGCGGCATCATGGCAATGGTCAAGCGCAACCCGATGCTCGTGGCGATACCTGCAGGCGCGGTGCTGCTGCTCATGCTGTCAGGCAAGCGCAGGGGCGCGGGGGCGTAGGCATGTTGCGAGCCGCCCCTTGCATGGCTTGCGCCTCTGCCGCCCTTCACAGGGGGAGTTATGCGCGTTGAGCTTATGGGATACCCGGCGCTCATGGCCGGGCTTGTCGGCGAGCTGAAAAAGGGCACGCTGCATGTACTCGGGCCGTATTCGACGGTCAAGGACTTGGCGACTGATACCAACGTCAAGCGCCTGCACGACGCATACCTTGCCCGCATGGCGAAGGGCGTTGAGCCGCCGATATTCACGCGCACGAGCGGGGCCCCGCAGAACGAAACGGCCCGTACCATATTCGTGCCGATGGCGACCGAGCTGCGCCTGCCGACAGCACTCGCCCGGGCTTTCGTGGTCGGGCTGTACGGTCGGTACATCACCGGGGCAATCCCGCGCAGCGCATACGACCCTGTGGGCGAGAAAGTAACACAGACGGCGCGGGCCGAGGTCGCCCCGACTATCATTGAGAGAATTACCAAGGGCGGCGCGGGCGTCGTGCAGGCGGCGCAGAAGAAAATGACATTCATTGCGGGCGGGGCTGCGCTGCTCGGGCTCGGCCTTTTCATGGCATACAGCCGCAAGCGATAGGGGGCTGCATCATGGCAGTAAAGCGCAAGCGTAAGCGCACAACCAAACGCAAGTTATCACCCGCGCAGCGGGCAGCACTCGCCAAAGGACGGCGGGCGCTCCGTGGTTCCCGCAAGCGCAAGACCAAGAGGCGGCGGCGTCGCTCGCTATCGGGCGTTGTCGTGCTGCCGGAAGGGACAAGTATGGCACGCAGGAGAAAGCGCCGCCGTCGCCCCGCTGCGGCGTACGGCGGGCGTAAGCGTCGCAGCTACAGGCGGCGCAGGTACAGCGGCGGGGTGCCCGTCGCAGGGCGTCGTCGTCGGCGTCGTCGCCGCTACTATGGCGGCGCGTTCCGCGCACCGAAGGGGCTCATGGGGCCCATCATGGACGGCGCTATGGTGGTCGGCGGGGCTGTCGGCGGGAGCTTCATTGCGGGGGCGCTGCCGTTGCCCGCGCAGCTCGCCAAGGTCAAGCCCTTCATCCCGTTGGCCGGGGGCGTGCTGCTCACGACGCTCAAGGCGACACGCAGCAACCCCATGCTGCGCATGATGGCAATCGGCATGATAACGGCGAGCGGGCTGTCGCTCATTCGCCAGTTCGCGCCGCAGGTGCCGCTCATGACGGGCGAGGTTGAGGATGAGCTGCTCGGCGTCACCGATGACGAGCTTGCGCTGCTCGGCGGGATTGACGAGGATGAGCTTGCGCTGCTCGGGCTTGACGACGAGGACGACGGGTTGCTCGGTGTTCCGATGCTCGGCGTTCCCGAGGACAGCATGAGCGGGTACATGCTGCCGAGTGACCTGTAGTAACAAACGGCTGCGCCCGGGGGCCGATATAATTCCCGGGCAGCGGTAACACAGGGAACGCCCGAAGAGGGCTAATCCCGCAGCAGCAAAGGGGGGTGCCCCATGTCGGCATCCGCAAACCAGTTGGTACAGTTGCAGCGCGGTACGTTCGGTGCGGGCGGCGAAAAGCTCGACTGGACGTACTACGACACAGCGCAGATTGTGGCCGGGCTCACAACCTATCGCTATTTCCAGACACAGCTCGGCGCGGGCGTCCCGGCGAAGACGCTCGACCAGACCAACCTCAAGAGCGCCGGGCAGATACCGCAGGGGCAGCACTTCACCGTGCATGCCATCAAGGTATTCTATACCTCGTACGGCATCCATGGCACCGTGGACGTCCAGAACCTGTACGCGCTGCTCAAGGTGACAACCCTTGAGGTGCAGCTCCCGGGTAAGGACTCCATGGGAACGTGGACGCTGCAGGAGATGTTCGGCCCGGCGACGCAGTTCGCCATGACGCCGACGGTTGCGGGCGACAATATCCCGCTGAACCTGCCGAGGTATCACGGCATCATGCCGCTGAATACCCCGCTCGTGCTGGCTGCACTGACCCCGTTCGTTATCGAGGTCAGGCACCACATTGCGGCCCCGGCAGGGCTCGCCGACGACTGGCTGATGATTGCCCTTGTGGGCAAGCTCTTGCGGTCGGCGTAGCGGCAGCGGTTGCGGTTGTCTGTGTGGTACGGGTAGACAGGGCTCACGGGTTGCCCTGTCTACCCTGTCAACAAACCCGGGCCCCCTACCAAGGGACAGGGACACATGAGTATCCGTATCTTTGCGCAAGCCCTCAACGCCCGCAAGATGTTCGACTTGCAGCGGGTGCAGTATTCCGAGAAACTTCTCATGTCGGGCACGGTGCCCGGCAGCGCGACAGGTGCCGCGACGCTGCTCGCCCGCACGGCGGTGAGCAATCTCGGGCACTTCCTGTGCATGTACATCACCGGGCATTTTTCGTGCCGTCGCACGGTCGGTGCCGAGATTATCGACGACGCAATCAACCATCTTCGCGGGCAGCTCATCGACGGCGCGGGACAGAAAAAACTGTTCAACGACCGGGTGCCGCTCGACCTGTGGGTATCCCCCGGGCGCGAGCGCGACGCGACGACGCTCAACGCCGTTACTGCCTCGCCTGCTGCGGTGCCTGTGAGCCCGCCGCCTTACCCGCTGTTCTACCCCATGGAGTTTGAGTATCTCTTTGCGGCGAACAGCGACATACTGTGCGACCTTGCCAACGATTCCGACCTGTCAATCGACTTCGAGCTGTGTTTTCACGGCATACGCATCCTGTCAAGCGTTGCGGTCAAGGGCGCGGTGAGCAGCTAACTCAGCGGCCCGAAGGGGCGAAGGGGGCCGCATGTCGGCGTTTGTTCCGATACAGCTAGAGGTCGCCGAGCAGGTACAGCCGTACTTTATCTACAACCGTATCCTGTTGCCGACTGCGCGGGAATACTACAATTTCCGCATTGACTACGGGTACGGCTATCTGCTGCGCCGGGTGCGGGCCCGTTGGCCGATGGTCAACGCGGCGGGCACCGGGCTTGCGCCCGAGCTGTACCTTGAGCTGTACAGCGCGGGCGTTGTCAAGGCTCGACAGGCGCAGCCGATACCGTTCGACGTGCAGAGTACGCCCGGCAACCGCATACTGTCAACGTCGCCCGTTGCGCCCTTGACAGACGGGACAGGCATGCCGGGCAATTTCAAGATACTCAATTACCTGTTCCCGTACGGCAGCAACATAGAGGCGATTATCACAGGGCAAAACGGTACTGACCCGACGTACGTTGACATTGTGTACGAGGGGTACTATGTGCCCGAGGCCGCGCTCTCTCTGTGGGGCGCAGGGGGGAAAGACTGACATGGCCGAGATTATCAATACCCTGTACGGTCGCCCTGTCGCGGGATGGCCCGCCCCGAGCGCTCACAATTCCGTCACGGTCAACAACGCCGTGCGCAAAGTGCAGTTTGACATCGTGGGCCCGCCCCTGTGGAGCTACACTTTCGGCATGGAGCTTAACGGCAACCCGGCGAGCTTCGCGTACAAGTTCACCGTCGCCGACAAGTTCCGCATACTCTCGTACGGGCTGTGCATGCCGCACGGGCTGATATTCAGCAACGAGGGCGGCGACGTTCCAACCATCATGCGCATGCAGGGAAACAGCAACCTTGCGGTCAACTACTTTCTCGACCAAGTGAGCGATCTGCATGTGCCGTGGGCCGAGTACGAGGTCGCCGCAGATATATACGTCGATTGGTCAACGGCACCGACCGCAGGCGCGGGCGCTCTGTGGTACAGCCTTGAGGCGCGGCTTGTGCAGGGCTCGGTGAGCATGGTCGGGGTTGCGGCAGCGCTCAATGCGCTCACGCTCTACCCGATACCCTATGTCAAGATACTGCACAACCTGCCGCTGTCAACGTGAGGGGGCTGCATGGCAATCGTTTACCAGATACCGCATACGTCCCGGTTCATTGCGACGACTACAGCCTTTGTCGGCACCTTCAATGTACCAACGCCCGGGGTGTACGACTTCGGCAGCACGCTCGTGCCCGTCGCGGCCAATACCAACGTGCGCATACTCCAGTTTCAACCCAACGCCGTATACTTCATTGAGCGCATGAGCCTCGGGGCCGACGTTGCCGAGGAGACATACCTCGCAAGTATCACGACCCTGCCGACGTTGAGCTTTCGCAAAGAGCTGCAGCGCACGGCGGTGTACGAGCGCGTGCTGCCATGCGAGCAGCTCATTGACAACCGCGAGGTCGGGGCATGGGTGTTCAGCGACCGCAGCGACGACTGGCTCACGCTCTCGCTCACAGGCGTACTCACGCAGGTGCCCGCGACCGTGGGCAAGGCAACTATCAACCTGTACGTCGGGCTGTCCATCTTCCAAGTAGATTCCAACTGGTATACGGCCAATTTCCGCAACGTGCTGCGCCCGGGTATCGGCGCGGTGCTGCGGGGCGGGAAGGTGTGAGCATGTCGGCAATAAGCGCAACCTATCACGGCGGCAGCGCGGGCGGGGGCAGGGGCGGCGCGTACGGCGGCGGGGGCGGGGGCCCCTCGGGTGCCGGGTACGAAACGGTTTTCATTCTCGCCGAGGACATCGTACCCAACCCGGTGCCCGGGCAGAACAATCCCCCGGTGCGCATGACATACCTCAACCCTGTCGGGCAGTTCTTTTCCGTTCTCGCGTTCCCGCAACCGACGCTCGGGGGCTCGTGGTGTCGCTTCGTTCACTATCCCCGGGCCCTCGTGATGACTTCGGTAAATCCGACGTTCTCGGTGCTGTGGACATGCCCGGCGGTGTCGGCCCCGGGCGTGGTCAATTTCCATATCGACTGGGGCGCTTTCAATGCAGGCGACGCTATCGGCGCGACTGGCCCGGGCACACAGGTAAACGATACCGCGCTCGCCGTGGACTGTGCCCAAATGACTGCGCCCCTCTCGGTGCCGAATACCTCGGGGTTCGCGTGGAATCAAGGCGCATATCTGCATTGCAATCTGTACCGGGGGCTCGCGCCGCCCGATACCATTGTCGGCCCGGTGTATGTTCTCGGGGTACGTATTCAGCTCACGCTCGCATAGAGGGGAGCGGCATGGCGTCACTCGCAACACTCGGCAAGGCGGCAGCGCTCAAGGCCGCTATCGTGGCCGCTACAGGCGAGCGCCCCGAGCTTGTGAGCTATCCCGACTATACCCTGCTCAAGTTCTCGCCCGAGGCCAACGCCCGGCTGCGCGAGCGTTTTGAGACTCAGATGGGGAAGGTGGGCACCGGGGGCCCTTCCGACGTACGGGTTGACCTTGTGCCGATTGTGGGCCCCTACGTGGCGAAACGTGTCGCCCTCGTGCTGCTCGGGGCCCTCGCGGTCGGCTATATCGCAGGACGGTACGTATGAGGCCGCAGAACAGGCTCAGAGCGCGCCTAGCGCTGTGTCGTGCCCGACAGGGGCACCGCAGGGCCCGGGCTGCTGTGAGGGCTCTCAGAGCCCGCCAGAGAGCCCGCAGGGGCCGGGGGCTGCTCATGGGTGAGGACACCAGCAAGCAGAGCATGCAGGCCGGAATATGGACCGCAGACAGCGCGTACGGGCCCGTTACGGTGCTGCCCGGGGTTGACATGGCCGGGCTGCGCCCCGAGGTTCGCCGGGACTTCGCAGCACTCGCCCGGGAGTATCACGAGCGCACCGGGGGCAAGCGCATACAGGTGAACAGCGCATACCGCAGCTCAGCCAAGCAGGCCAAGCTCCATGCGGTAAGCCCCGACACAACAGCGGCCCCGGGCCGCAGCATGCACGAGTACGGGTATGCGCTCGACATCAACAGCGCCGACGCGCAGCTCGCCGACAACCTCGGACTGCTCAAAAAATGGGGCTTCGTGCGACCCCTCGTACATGCGACATTCCCCGAGCCGTGGCACGTTGAGCGGCGCGGGCTCAACTATGCACAGGTACGGGCGGCAGGCTATGCCGTCGCGGGCGGGGCGGGTGCCCTGCTCGTGATAGGCGGCATTGTGCTGCTGCTCTCACTCTCACAAAGGGGCGGCAGATGAGTACACGCAACACAGGACGGCGCGAGCTTGAGCCCGACGCCGACAGCGGGGGCGGCTTCGGCGACTTCGCCGAGCTTGACGAGGCGCAGCTCGTGGGCACGCAGGGCGTTGACGTTACTTTCGACAGGCGGGCCGCTGACTGGCTCGCGCAGGAGAATTACGAGCGCCTCACCGCAAAGGTATCGCTGTACAAGTTCGACCATCCGACGACGGGCGAGGCCAAGGCGCTTGTTGACACATGGGAGAACGAAATACCCGAGCAGCACGAGGTCGGGCTCGCGCATGGCAGCGGGCGCTATCTGCTGCTCGTGACCTTCCCGCAGGGCGAGAAACAAACGCGGGGTATACGGGGGTGGCGCTTTCGCCTGCACGCCAACTATGATGCACTTCGGGCCGAGCACTTGCGAGCGCAGGCCGCTATCAACCCGCAGGCGCCCGGGCTCGTGTATGGGGCTCGCGGCCCCATGGGGCCCCAATCCGACCCCCTCACCCAAGGGCTTGACGCTGTGGCGAAACTTGTCGGCGTACTCGCGCCCCTGCTCGTGGCACAGAAGGGCGGCGGCAGCGCCCCCGACATGCAGGGCATGCTCGCCATGTACAAGGGCATGGGCGACATCATGAAAGCGAGCGCCCGCGAGAACGTCGAATTTTTCGCCGACATGCAGCGGCAGGTATTGGGGCTCCCTGCCCCGCAGCCCGAGGGGGAAGATGTGAAAGAGGAAGGGGTATTGGAGAAGCTCATGCCGTTGCTCGCTGAATGGGTGCCCGTGATGCTCGGACAGGGGCCCAAGGCGCAGGCGACCGCCGCGACCGTGCGGGCGCTGCCGCTGTTTAAGCAGGTGGTCAAGAGCAAGGGCGAGGTCGCCCGCATCGTGCAGTACCTTGACGGCGCGTACGGCCCCGCGCAAACCGATACCCTGCTCGCCCGGCTGCATGTGAGCAGGCCGCAGGCAAACAACGCAGCCGCCGCCGTGGCCGTACCGCAGCGGCGCGTACGTCCTGTCAAGGTATCGCCGCAGGCGGCAGCGGCAGCGGCTTCGGTTGTAGGATAGGGGGGAGCATGTCGGCACAATTCCCGGCAACGTGGCAGGGGCAATGGTATACGCTGCATATTCCGGCGACCATGTTCGCGCCGTCGCAGGATGCGAACATGAGCCCTAACCCTGCCATCCCATGGACGTACAGCAGCCCCGCACCGTACAACGTACTCAGCGGGCTGCAGTTCTCGCAACCCGCTGCGGTCGGTGCGCAGGCGAGCATGGCCGACCTGTGCATAAACACAGGCGAGCATTTCCCGCTGCCGCCGCTCGGGGCGATACTCGGCGCGGTGTACGGTACGCTGCTGTGGACATGCGACACGGACGCAAGCGCCGCCGATGTGAATATGTACATGGAGCTGTGGAGCGTGCAGCCCTCGGGCGACTTGCGCACGCAGCTCTTTGGCTCGGCGCTCAATTCGTTCCGTGCGTCGCCGGGGCCCGCCCCGTACATCGAGGTATCGCCGCCCCCGGTGCTGTTCGGTGTCAACGGTGTCACGCAGGGCGACCCGCTGTTTATTCGTATCGGTCGGCGGCTCGTTGACCCGGGCGGCAATGACACGTTTGCGGGCGAGGCGCAGGTACTCGGCGTCAATCTCATGTATCAGATACGGTGAGCCATGGCGACCAAGGAACAAATACGGCACGACATTGAGCAGGTAGCGGCGCAGGCCGAGGGGTTCGGGTTCGTGGTCGCCATCAACGACCGCCTGCCGTATGTCGGCGTTGACCTTGTGCCCGATGAAGATGAAGGGCGACCGGGTGAGCTGGATAGTGTATGGTTCGCACAGGGCGAGGAAGCGCAGGAGACTCTTGACGAAATAGACGCCATGGCCGAGCAGTTCAATACCGAGCGCGAGCATTGCCTGCTGTACAAACTCGACAGCGCAGGTGTGCTGTCTGACTTCGGATTTTGACAGGGGGTAAGGTATGAGACTGTTGACACCAGAGGAAAGCCGCACGCTTGAGGACATCGTAGACAAGGCGGGCGGGCTCACTCCTGTCATTGAGGAGCTTGAGCAGATATGTTTCGGCAAAGAGGAACATATCTTAGAAAACTGGCAGGACGCTCGCAGCGCTGCGCAATGGCGTAAGGCCGCAGAGAAGCTAGAGCGCTGCGCCCGTACTCTCAACCTGTGAGGGGCAAGGTATGCCGACACCGAGAGAACTTAGAATGATGGCGAAGAAACGGGACAGCGGAAAATGCGAGGTCTTTGTCCTGTGTTCCAACAAAGCAACTACCACTATTCCGCACCCCATACTCGGCCCTGTTCCCGCCTGTGAGAGATGTGCCAAATGGTACAGGGACGCAGGTAAATCGAGAACAACGAGCGGCGGCGCGTGCAGCATGGACGGCGCAGAGCAACCCGAGTACATGCGCGTTGCCGATACGATTGTCGCACAGCTCGGCGGGCAGCGCTTTGTCGCAATGACAGGGGCGCACACGTTTCTCGGGTTCCCGAAGGGCAGCACGGGCGGCACCGATGAAACCGCAACGGGCCCGGGTGTTTCTTTCAAGCTCCGGCGCGGTGCAAACCGTGGTATCAACTATGTGCGCGTGTGGTTGCGCGGTGATGATACGTACGACATAGGTTTTTATCGTATCCCGTCGCGCAGCGGTCGCTCGCCGAAAACCCTGCATAGTTACCAAGGTATCTACGCCGACCAACTGCAGCAGGTGTTCACCGCAGTAACGGGGTTGTACACTACTCTCTAGTGTCAAGCTCTTGACACAG
>Ga0180438_10005739_pt1 | contig 17107 bp, 19 predicted proteins | sample SS_ome_12_FD_132455 | JGI IMG/M metagenome (GOLD analysis project Ga0180438, IMG submission 132455) | Hypersaline lake sediment archaeal communities from the Salton Sea, California, USA - SS_3_D_2 metaG | ecosystem: Environmental > Aquatic > Non-marine Saline and Alkaline > Hypersaline >...
AAATGAATAGGCTTTAAAAAAGTCCCATCCGAAAACCTTCTATTTTTATCAATAAAAAACTCAAACCTTGTAAAATCTTCATTAATACGCCAAGATTCCGCTGCTAAAGGGGCAATACTCCCGGAAGTCTTCATGTCAACTAATGGTTCATATACGTTGCTTAGAATGCTATCCGCATAAACTGTATTCTGTTGGGTTGGAATTAATGATCCCCAACTCTTCGGATAACCGACTTTCAAAGTCTCCATCTTGCTCCCTTTCAGTATTTTCACAACTCCTGTATTTGACACATAAAGATTAACAATAGCAAGGACAGATAACAGCCCCCCAAAAATGATGCTTAGGAACAACTTTTTTCTCTCTTTAACAAATGATTTCATAATAAATTAATTCCTAAAAAGGGATAAGAACTCTAATGAAGAACTGTTATGTATTTAATTATTAACCTGCGCTATATGCTATAGAAGAATTTCCTCTGAGCAATCCTTTTTCTTCATCTCCCCAATTCACAATTTTTCCTTTTACAGCAAAGGTAATTGCACACAAGGGCATCAATGATACAATTCCTAATAGAACTTTTCGTAAAATTCTCTTTTTCAATTTAAGCTCTCCTCATAATTTTATTAATTAAAGCCAACATCCTGGATCTTTTCTAAAAAAAGATCCATAATGTGCGAAACTTATATTCCTGTCTCCTCCACACCTCTGGAAATACGAGCACTTACCACACCCCTCTATATCAGCTAAACGAAGCTTTTTCATAATAGGGTGATTCAAAAAAAGATCTTCAAGATTTTCTTCAAGGCAATTACCCAATCTATACTCAGATCTGCTAGAAACCTTCAAGTCCCCCTTTTCATCAACCACTAATCCTTGATATCCAAAATTATTATAATTCCCAAAACCTTTCCCAAAAGGCGCAAATAAAGGTGAGGTGGTATTAGTCTTCACTTTATACATCAAAGACATCTTTATAATATTATCGTATACTTGCCTTAAGTCATCTCTAAGCAGCTCTATAGATGATTCCCCTTCAAAAGAAGCTTTTCCTACTCCTGTCGGCACAAACCTAGTAAAGTTCATAGAATCTACATTTAATTCCTTTGCAAGTCGAAAATAACTTTCAATCTGGTGGCTATTGAAACGAGATAACGTAGCTTGAATAGATACAGAGAATCCTTTTTTAACAGCTAATTTGATACCATTTTCAGCGTCACAAAACGAGCCATCTCCCCTAATACTGTCATGCACAAGCTCGTCAGCTCCATCTAGCGATATTTGGAAAGTTGGCTTGAATTTTAATAATTTATCTAATAATTCCTCTGTTATTAAAGTTCCATTTGTCAATAATCCTATGGACACCTGTGTGTGTTTTTTATGAATCATTTCAATTATTGGAAAAAGTAGATCACTCGCAAGTGGTTCACCACCACACAGATACACAACTGGTGCTAATTGCAATTTTTTTAGTAATAAACAATATCGGTTATAAATATATTCCCATTGATGAATATTTAATTCTTCACGAGAGGAATCCTTTTTAGAATGATAACAATGTTTACAAGACAGATTGCATTTAGCTGTTATATCAAGCTGAATTTTTAATACCGACTGAAAAGCTATCTTTTCAAGTACATATTTGGATATCCTTTGTAAGAGAGACATTTTAGATATTCTTTTTCAAGGCTTAATTTTCAGAAAATTCCAGACTCAATGAAATAGTTAAAACCATTCCTACATGACCACTAGAATGAACAATAATTAAACAATTCACGATTTAAAGTCAAGATCTTTAAAAAAAGACAAAACAACCTAGAAAAAATTTAATATAAATATAGGAACATATATTAATTGAAAATAAATCCTACAGATTCATTCACAAAAAAATTGAAGAATTCCCGATAAATAACGAATTAATTGAGAATACGCTTTAGATATACTTGTTATAAAGCTGTTCTAACAACTACAACAGAATCCCCGACCACAAATATACGTAGTATATTCGTATAGGTAGGGGTGTCAGTAAAATCTTTTCTTATCTTAAAGCATATACTGGCACGAAATCTGCTAAATACCCTGCTTTGAGAGCAATATGCGCTCAAACAACATATTAACTAAGTTTAAATAGTGAAGGACAGGTGATCATCTTGGACAGAAACTTTAAAAAACATCTGCTTATTATAGAAGACTTCCCAGAGCAAATGGAACGCTATCGCAACATGGGTGATATTTTAGGTATGACAGTATTCACTGCCTCCCATTTGGAGACCGCCTTTAAAACACTTGATGAATATCAGATTGATATCGTTCTCACTGACATTCACCTTGCAGATACACCAGAGCAAGATACTTTTGAAGGATTTGATATCCTAAAAAAATTAAAAGACAGTCATCCGGAAATACTGCCTATTGTAATGAGTTCAGACCAAAAGATAGAAACCTACCATGGATCAATCAAACTTGGAGCAATGCATTACATCAAGAAACCGATCATCTCGGCAGAGGAGCTTAAAGTTGCAATACAGATAGCAACAGAAAAAAAAGATTCTCTCAAATTGAAGAAAAAAACCGATAAATTATGGATTCCTGCTGAACTGACAGACAAAGCTCCAGATGGGATTGTCATGCCAGATGGACTCAGAGACATGGCTTGCGCTCTTGCGGAAGCCACTGAGTTAAATATGATAATTACTGGTGAGACTGGAGTTGGAAAAGAAGAATTTGCAAAAATTGTCCATAAGCAACGATGTGAATTGGAAAAACAAAATATCCCCTTTGTCGTTGTCAACTGTGCAGGACTTGATCCCCAAATGACAAACTCCATTCTCTTTGGGCATGAAAAAGGCTCATTTACAGGATCAATGAGGACAACCACTGGCTTGATCGCAGAAGCGAGTGGAGGCCTACTTTTTTTGGATGAGGTGCATTGTCTGCCCATTGAAATTCAACAAAAGCTTCTCAGAGTGACCAATGACGGCTCCTATCACCGCGTTGGCAGCACCAAGGTTATGTATTCCAAATTTCAATCAATTGTCGCAACAACAAAAAATCTAAATGACATGGTCAATGAAGGGAAATTCCTTCTAGATTTACATATGCGTCTTTCTGGTGTAGACATTGAAATTCCTCCATTAAGGGAGCGGCTTGATGATATCGATGTTCTTATCCCGCTGTTTCTAGCCAAGGAAAAGGCCAAGACAACAAAATCAGATATGCAGAAAATTATTAAAAAATGCAAAGAGTTGTATTGGAAAGGCAATATCAGACAGCTCTACAAGTGCATCAAGACACTGACAGTGATGTCTTCTCTCAAGGGAGAACCGATTTCCGTGGAAAATTTTCCAATTTTTGACAGTATGAAAGATCCGGCTTCACAAGTGACAAAAACAGACATTGGTAAAACCGATTCTTTTGATGAAGTGGGATCTATCGCCCAAGAGGCTCTGACAAAGGACGGGACCATCAAGGATCTTTTGGAACCCATTGAAAAGGCCATTATTAAATCAACACTCAATCGACACAGACATCTAGGGAAAGCTTCAGAAATATTGGGTGTTTCAAGGTCAACACTTGATAAGAAGAGGAAGGATTATGGGTTGGGATAATTTAAGTAATTCGTCCGAAAAAAAAAGAAAGGCTACCATATCAAGAGTAAGAATAAGAATTGCTATTTAGCAAAACATATTTTTTTAGCGATACCTGCCTGTTTACAAACCACTGATCTCATTTCATTTATTTTATCTTTTCGCTTTCTTTTTGTAAATGAAGTCCTATTAGAATCTGGATAATCCAATATTTTTTTCTCTATATAAGAACGAAGCTTAATAAATATTCGTTTTTCTTCTTTACTAAATCCATTTTTAGGGGCTCCCTCCAAAGCCAAGACAAAGTCCTCGCCAAGATTTCTTATTTTTTCTATTGTTTCATGCTCTGATTCTTTACTCAATTTACTCTCCATGAATTGAATAACTGAATCGACATAATCATTTAAATACTCTAGTATTAAAATAGACCTCGTTCTAACAAGATCTTTCTGAATTCTTACGTCTTCAATATATACTCGATTCCTAAAATAAAAATAACCGAAAATAGCTGAAACTATGCCAAAAACGACAGGAAAAAACTTCAGATCAGAATTACACTTATAATCCAAGTAACCAGCAAATGATGATGGTCCAATAATAACGGCCAAATGAAAAACATAATTCTCGAATATAAACGCCTTACATGAATTGATTATTTTAGCTATCATACCCAGAACCAACTTCCTCCTCAATAGTTTCCATTTTAACATCCGAAATATTTTCAAAAATTATTTTCTTAAATATTTCTTCTTTGCTATCAACAATGGAGGTATAAAAAGCAAAAACCTCATTTGCCCAAGATGGACCAACCGTTGTAACCCCTTCAAAATCTAATACAATAGTATTATTTTCATTCCACCATGTTTTTTGTGAAAGGTCTTTTAAAAACTGATCACGAAACATTTTCCCCGTATGCTTTCCATTCCCTTGATATTTATCTCTATTTACTAATCGATGATGAAACTCTTTTGAAATTTTAATAGTTTTTCTGCTCATTGCTAACTATGCCACCTTATCTTTATTAATAAATGTCGGTATTTGCAGATAATACATTGTTCCCGCGAACAATAATGAATCATAGCTTTTTTCAAAAATAACATCACCATCTTTATCAAACGAAATACAGGCGTAACCCGAAATTATCGTAATTGGAACAGATATCTTTTTACAGTTGCTCACCACTCTTTTTAAACCAAAGCCTCTCCTCTCTCCCCTAGGAAATTTATACCTCTTATATATTTTGTAAAGATTAGATCCTTCCTTAACTGGAGCATTAAAAGCTCCACTTATATTTGCCTCTAAAGCTCGTTTTAAAAAAAATGATCTTTCAGAGGAATCTCTTTTATATTCGTTAATTAGGTTTTCACGCTGAGGTCCTGTAAGAAGAGAATTTTCAATACCAATACCATTGTCTGCAATACAAACAGAAATGAAACCCGCATCTTCATGAAGCTGTGATAATAAATACCATCCTTGAATCGATTGATTTCTTTGAAAAACAGAAAATCCATGTTCTATCACATTACCAAAAATTTCAGTTAAAACACGGTCATTGAGTATTTCTTTATCTTTATTGCTTAAGCTGCTGTTATTATTTATTAAGTCCATTACTTCTTCTTGTCGATTTTCAGAAGATTCGACTGTATTTTCATGTTTTATCCTGACTATACATTCTTTACCTGCCTTATTTCTATTATATATGTCTTTGCTTCTATTCACATAATCATAAAATCCACATTGATCTAAGTATGCATTTACCTCTTCCTTATCAGATCGAGTCGAAGATATCATCACTTGTACATTCTTTGTATTTTTTGTTGTTATTTTGATCCAATTTACTAAAGAAGCAAAAAGCATGACTCCACTTGGCCAAATTTTCTCAACCAAATGTAAATCAAATTTAATAACACAAGAAGACTGTTTGAGAATCTCTTTTGATATGTCTAGAAATTGACCGATATTAGACTCTAATCCTATTTCTTTCTTAAGAACTAGCGTGGTTGCTCTATTTTTCTTGAACCTCTTCTTAAAATATTTCTTAATAAATCTTTTTTTAAGATTTTTCCAATAATCATCTCTCATACGAGCAATTTTTAGATATCGCCTTCTAAAACATCTATTTAAAGACTTTTTCTTTCTTATTTTTCTTACGAATCCACGTTTTTTTATATGTCGGCTATTTCGAAGTTTTTTTCTCTTATTCACGCTATTTCCCCTAATATAAATTGATTCTATTTCAAGAATAAATTACATTAGCTCCATCTGCCATTTCTATCGTCTGTATCTATATTTAATTTAGCTTTAATTAATTTTTTGCACTAATTAATATAATATTTGCTCTTTTAATGTAGAATCATGTTGGCTACCAATTAAAAGTGGCCCATTTAAGATAAGATTGCTAATTGCCAAGAGTTTCTGTTGAATCTTCTATATTTCCCTGTTTGCAATATCTTTCCCCATTCCTCTTTCTCCATATGATTCAGTATTGTTCAACCAAATCCATGAAAGGCGTGTCGTTATGACAAGATACTCCAAGAAAACAGATTAATGACAAGAGGGAAGAAGAGGGAAGAAACCAAGGCAAATCAAGGATACTCAAGGTAAATCAAATCGAAAGCTAAGTTCCCGAAGCATGGTTTAACATGCTAAAATTACTAAAATTAAAATTTCACAGGATGTGTCTTCAAGTCCCGTCGCTCCCGCCACTAAGCTGAATATCAAAGCCACCTTTTAAGGTGGCTTTTTTATTAGCCAGATCAAGCAGTTACGGACAAGACTCAAACAACACTCAATTTAAGATAAACTACAAACTCTGCCTTGCGAGGGAACATTGCGGGAACAATTGCCATTGCTTCCTGCGTGTCCTACGAAAGCAGACATGTCATTGGTCGGTCTTTTTACCTTGTCACTCCAATGAGCATACTTTTTCGTCATCTCAACATCTGAATGCCCCATCAAATACTGAAGATCATAAATTGACCTTTCATCCTTTGCGTTCATAAGATACCAAGAAGCAAAAGTATGACGTAGCCCATGAAATCTGATCCTTGGCACTCCAGCCCGTTCACAAATTCGCCTAAAATATTTAAAACCGATATTGTGACGGGTCGGATGTAGTCCGTTGGAAGTCGGAAACAGAATTTCCGGATCGCTTGTCTCCAAAACAGCTTTCTTCAACTCCATGCCAAAATGAGACTGTGGATCGAAATCAACATATCGAGTTCGCCTTGTTTTCGTCGGCCCAAATCGATGCTGTTTTTCAAGCCACTGCCTGTTAACTTTTATTTTTCCATTCTTGAAATCAATCTGATCAACACCTAATCCAATCAACTCCTGCAATCTCATGCCCGTTTCCAAAGCAGTCAAGTAAAGACGATAATATCGGCATTCTTTTGCATGTTCAAGAAACCGCTGAATAAATGCCGGATCGTCCCAATAGCTCCCATCAAGATCTGACTCATCCCGGTTTTTAGTTGCCCTTGGGTTTGTCTTCTGGATTGGGAGCTTTTTAATCTCGCATGGATTCCGATGTCTATTCAATAATTTGTATTCCACTGCTTTGTTGAATATCAGCTGCAAAGTCATAAGGGTATGGTTAACCGATTTCACCGACAGAAGAGCACAAACAGGCTCGGGATTTCTCCGAATCACCTGTTTATAGTCAAACTGACACCAGTCCTTGAATCCTTCAATCATCCCCCCAGTGATTTGATCGAGTCGATAAGAGTCAAAATAAGGAAGAATCCTCATCTTGATATCAACCTCATATCGGCGAGCCCCTTCACCGAGTTGTGAAAAATGTTTTTTACGCACTTGGTCAACAAGCTCAGTGAATGGCAATTTTTCAATATACGATGTCACTTCCAGATCGTCTTTTTTGAACTTCAGCTTAAACTCCAATTCAAGAAGTTTCGCCTCTTCCTTGGTAGGCACTGTTCGGCTTTTCCAATTTGGCATTCCCTTACGATAAAGGGTAGCCTTGTACCCGATCACTTCCTTCGGCTTCGCATCTTTGGATCTGCTGTAAACTTTTTCAATCGCCATCGTCTAATCCTCCATTATCCATCTCAAGGCTTCGGGAGGAAACCAAAGCTTTCGCTTGATTTTCACGTGTGGCATGCCCCTTTGAACAAAGTGATAAACCGCACACTTACTGAATTGGTGCTTGGTCGCAGCCCTCAATTCATCCATTGTCATTAAATTTTCAAAGAGCCTGTCCATCTTGGACGTGTTATTGTGTTTGCCTTTCATGGCAATCTCCTTGTAAAATAAAATCTGGAATCAGTCAAACCCTTGACTAGAATTCAACAGATTAGATAATCAAAATAAGCAGACCCCTTGTGGTGCAAGAGGACTACGAATAGTTACGCGCTCTTGAGATCAAGCCGTTTACTCGGAGGTCCAATGTATTCGCGCCATACTTGGTCAACACAAGGCTCTGGTAAAGGAAAGGGAAATAGCTGATTTAGTGCCTTCAGTGCCGTGATGGCTTTAAAAACTCCTGGGGAATTGTCCCTATCAATCTGTCTCGCTAGATCTTCAAGCAACCTTCTTAGATGACTGAAATAGTCCACTGTTATGATGACTGCAAATCCAGTACCATCAACAACGCCAAGAAAAAGATCATCGGGAATGAAAGTAGAAAGGATTTCATCACATTGTCCTATCACTGAGGAATCACCCGAATTTTGCAATATTTCGAACGGCCCTCGTGCAACACAACCAAACGGATCAAGGGATTGTTTGCCATCCAGATTTGGACGATAGATTTCAAATCCCTGCTCAAGAAAATGCACTGAAAGCTCTAAAATGTTGGCCATCATTGGACTCCTTTCACAAATATGTGTTCCAAAGAGATTAGAGACACCCAATTGCACCCAATCCAATGGAAAAATGGGCTCTATAACCACTTATTATTATTGCTAGTTCTCTTAGTTGGCACAAAAGCACAGAGCCTCTGGACTTCTTCTCTAAAAAAGGAAGGTCAAAATAGAAAATAAATATACCTCGCTTGTGTTTCAGTGCAACCGTCAAGCTGAAGAAATTTTTCCAAGGTTTTGCCAGACCCGCTGTCGGGCACTTGAAGATCCAAACTTTCGAGCATTTTCTGATTTCTTCGCCTCGGGAAAGATCCGCTGCACTTCCCGAGAAAACTTTGGCTGCGAAAGTGCATTATGGCCATTTTCGGACATCCATTCTCGATATTCACTATAAAGATCTGACACGCCAATTGACAAATCCTCATCAAGAATGTAAGAGTCGTCCAGAAAGGTTTTCAAAGGATTACAATCTTGTTGGTGCTCCATGACGATTCGCTGGCAAGCAGGAGGGATATCAAAGTGATCGCGATGTCGCAGCCTTTTCAAGCCCTCAAGAGCCCAGTTCAAGATCCCAGGCATTTCCCCAGAGTCTTTCCAAAAGTCAACATCAACCAATCTCTTGTCCTGCTGGCCTTCTGGAATAGTCACATTGAAAGGGACAATGACCAGGCGTCGCCATAATCCCTGTGAAGCATCCGAAAAATGTGGTAGTGTATTGGTGCAGAACATCAATTTTGCTGGTATAATAGTCTCAAACGCGGGTTTATGCTTCTCTTCCAGAGTAATGGGATCACCCCCAACAATCTGTTTGATGATCCCCTCAGCAACTCGGGGGGCGTGTCCAATTTCGCCAGCAATGTTGACGCGCTTGGATTTCATCGCAGCCAAAGGGAAGGTACGAACGGGATTGAAGGATTCAAGGGGGACCGCAGAAATATTCCCCTGCCCCAGCAGAGTAGAAATCACCGTTATCAAGACACTTTTGCCATTGGCCCCTTCACCTAAAAAGATCACAAATTTTTGCTGACTCAAATCGTTTGTCAAAAGGTAACCAACCCACTCTTGCAAAAACTGCTGAATGCCCTCATCTGGAAGAATTTCATTGAGAATCTTTCGAAAGGTAGGGTAATCAGCCTTGGGATCATATGAAACAGGAATAGCCGATTGAGTAAAAAAGTCCGATGTATTTGGGATCAGCACAGCCTTGGTTTGACATTCACAAAGACGATCCAAATCAATGAGACCATTTCCCACCTTTAATACCCGCACATTTCTCCCATCCAACCAAAATTCCAAAACAGAGGGATCGTATGACTTGAAAAAACGAGCTTCAAAAACCTTCTGAATCGTAGCAACTTTCGATGATCCCGCATATTTGTTTAAAATCGTGTCATCAAGTAAAAGCCGGTTTAAAGTAGTCTCAAAATTGATTTCTCGTTTCCAGCACCCCCCATCAAAAACATAAATAGAATCTCCCCAGTAAAGAAAATGTCGCTTTTCTATTGACAACAATTGATCTGCAATTGCTAATGGGCTTAGGCTATTTTTTTTCACCATTGCCAGCCTCCCTGCTTTTCTCTGAATCTAAAACATGAGCAATCTTTGCTCTGCCTGCCACGTTTGGAATCGATTCGCCTGTCAACCACCTGGTAACAGTCCAGCGCGAAACATTCAATCGATCCGCTAGTGCCTTCATGGACCCGAAGCGCCAAACTGCGCTATTTAGCAGACCCCTTAGCTCTTGAGAAAGAAATTTACACTTCATCGATATGCTCCTTTTTGATATGAAAAAATAATGTTGCAAATTGGATGTTTTGTGGCGCCACATTTAAAATATAGCATCATTTATTTTTTTATCAATGTTATTTCAGTATGTTATAGGAGGTAGTCTTGAAGTTAACATTCCCAGCCGAAAGGCAAAAAAAGATTTTAGAATTGACAGAGATGACACCTTTTGGCGATAAAGAAAGCTTCATAAGACAAGCTATTTCAGAGCTAAAATCAATCCCCAAGTGGAACCTTTTTGTTGACAAGTATTGGCTTCGAGATTTGGAACACGAAATTCCTGTCGTCTATGAACCATCTGAGTCATCAAGCTATCCAGAGTCAGCTAGTAAAATTCTTTTCCCTGTATTGAATGGATTGAAATGGATGCACCAAAACTGCATCAAAATAAAGATTTCAGCACTTGAAATTCAAAACTACATGTGTAGATTTAAACGTTATAAACACAGTTATGCTGACTCATGCATTCTTTTACTGGAGGGCGAAATCAGAGATTGTCGAATGAACAAAGAACCAAAAATCCTAACCGCCAAATCCGACTCAAAACGATTCACACCCGATATCTTGTGGAATTTTGGAAGAGCATGCAATGAAATATTGTTCCAACAAGCCAAATTTTTTAGGAAAATGAAAAGCTCTGGTTTACCAGATGAGCGGCTCGTTAGGACCGCTACAACAAAAGATAACATTGAAAAAATAAAAGGCTATCTTAAAGAGGCCGATCCCCAACTAACTCTACTGGATGAAGAAGCAGAAGACCTTGCAACATCCTTGGAGGACCACATCAAGAGCCTTCTTCACAAATTTGCAACAATACATGGGATTAACAATAAAGAGAAATCTCAAACCATTTTTGAAATGTTTGGGCTAGCTATTCAAACATCCTATTATGACTTCCCAAACAGAACTTCCAGTGATGACATGCGTTCACACTCACTCCTTAAAGCCCGTCAAATAGAGGATATAATCACATCCTCATATCCAGATCCTTAAGGGATATTTCTGATGATTTTTGTTATAATATGCTTTGAAAACTGTTTATTCTGGGACTAAGAGGGACAATTCAATGCAAAACACGATATCGAAATTACAGCAACTCTTGGAATTCAAGCTCAAAAATCCCGATGCATCTGTCCGTGAAATCGCCAGGGCAGTAGGGATCAGTAAGTCGGCTGTTGACAGGATGCTGAAGAAAAGGAGCACTCAAGAACTGCTGAAGGATATCGAAAAAGAGATCAAGAATGAATTGGTCATCGTCCAGATGGAAGCCCTTGCAGGGATGCGACAGCTTATGAACGATCCCAAGGTATCACCCGGAGTCAGAGCCGGGTTATTCAAGTTTGTATTACAAAATCACATAACTGCCCAAGGCGAACGGGAACCCGATACACTTGTGTTCGAAACTGTAATCGCTGACAACGGACAAATGGAACAAATTAAATATACAGATTTCACTTAAACCTGCCCATTATTACAAATTTCAATAAAATGTATTACACAATTCCTCATTGCTTGTCGCAATTCCATATACATCATTGGATTTTACCTCACTGTATTTCGTTGCGACACCCTTTGTTAATAACACATGACTCCCAAACGCCTCCATCTCTCCATCTGACTTGTAAACGCTGTCGCCATATAGGTAACAGTAATACTTGACACCTTCTATTGTAAGCGTCGCGTTGTCCTTGTCTTCATGCCCTTCTATTTTGATGCTCTCATCAGCAGACGTGACTGTCCAAGAGAATGAGATGTCAACATCAGCTATCACGGCGACACAGGAAGGATTTGCCGAGGTCATCATGTACTCAAAATAGAACTGATTACAGCTTAATGAGAACAGCGAATCCTCCACCCGCAATTTTTTTCCCAATAAAGTTACTTCTATCGTCTTTTCAAGGTTCTCCTCTTTCTGCTCCTTTTCCGCCTCTTCCTTGGCATCACCACACATTGTCAAAATCAAAGCCAGAGCGAGGTTCATAAGTATCTTATACATAAAGTTCCTCCATCACTGTAATTGCAGAGAGGTTTAAAGCCCTCTCGATACATTGCTTCATCTCTCGGCATAGTATCAACAATATTGAGGTTTACATCTATAATATGGTGTTTTACCTCATCTATTAATTTTCCATATTCCCGCAATAAACTATATCAAGGGAGGAAAAATGATGCTGAAACACACAATTTCAAGAAACTTGAAAATACTGAGACTGCAAAAAGGGTTATCACAACAGAAACTTGCTGATAAGACAAAGTTTCAAGTCAGATATTTATCCCAACTTGAAAATGATCCTCAGAACATAACAGCCTCAACACTTGAAAGACTTGCCAAGGGTCTTGGAGTTTCACCTGTATTACTGGTTTCTGACATAGGCAATGAGGAAGAAATCGGGGTAAAACTGCCTAAAAAAACAGCCCCAGGAATAGATGCAGCCATTCAAATACTGCAAAGCTTTCGATCTAAAATTGACTAACTCATTGTTATCTATGTTTTTTAATTAGGAAAGCATCCACTTCAATGTGAAGGCTTCTTATCAACATTACTATTGTTGTTCTGTGTATTGTTAATTTTTATATTGATGGCTCCCTGTCCTTGTTGCTGACGATGTTGAACATTTTGATGAAGTTTCTTCTGCTGTACCCTTGAAACAGCTACTCCTTCAACTTTACAGTTTTGCACCCAAGGCCCAAAAACAGGAAGAATATACAGGTAAGCCCAAGACCATTGAGTCACACATGTTGGCTTTTTTCTACTTAATCCATCCTCATCGAAGTAGGAGGCATTGACAATTGAGTCACCTCCGTGATTTTTTGCTTGATATTTAAGCTCCATAACAGCTTTTTTACAAACCTTTGAACATGAAGCCCAAAAGAAATCACTCTCATCTGCATGAACAGCACCTATTTCCTCATAATCTACAGTCTGGGGCTTTGTACTGAAAACATCTCCAATTGCCTTATAGTTTACAAAACCCTTGTCTTCGGTGGTGATACAAGCTGTAAATGAAAAACACCCAAAAATCATAACTACTAAACTCTCAAGCCAAATAAGTCTCATGGTCACAGTTCCTCCTTTTGTAAATAATCTAGACTTCTTAAGAAGCTTCCTGCAACATTATCGGACATCATGAATCTAACTTGAGGTATAAATCCATATCATGGACCCATATATCACCTTAAGAATTCTTCTCTTGCCCTCAATACATGAGCAAAGAACATAAAGAAGAAGTAGGAAATAATCCCAAGTCAGATTTAATAAATTTTATATTTTATTATATTAGCATGTTACATTGTCCGCGCAAGATTTAAACGAAGAACCTAACATCTAAACCATTTTCATTTAATGATATCCGGGACAAACAACGCAAAAGTAAAACTAGAGACCACCAAGGATGTATCTATTTTATTTATGTTCAAAAAATTGAAGAGAACAACCATATTAAATATCCTCTATTCTCTTCATATGCTTTATTTTTTAAAAGTGTAAAATAGACACCATGGAATATCACTAAAAATAATATTTTGTTAGGAGGATAAATTGGAAACATATGTACAAAAAATAAAACTCAAGAAAGGCTCTGAAGAAAAAGTAAAAGAGTGGGCGCATTACTTTAAAAAAAACCATGACAAAGTAAAACAACTCATCCAAAATGAAGGAGTATTAGTTGAATCCGCTTTTTTAGATAAGGACGGTGACAATACATATCTTTTTTACTACATGAAAGTGAAAGACCGAGCAAAGATGAGAGAGGTTTTTCAAAAGTCCGATGATCCGATTGATGTCTATCATAAAAATTTTATGAATGAAGTTATAGATGAGACCTATGAAATGAAACCATTGATTGATTTCTATTCCATCGAATAATAATTGGTGTAATATTATGTTGTTACATTTTTCGCGTGAGCTTTGAGCTGTAAATGCACCTTGCTTGAAAGGTTCTCAATATTCTCATTGCTCTTTGCAAGTATGCATGGAGTCTTGTTTTTCATGGCCCTTGTCATCTGCAATGCATTAGAAGCAATCAACAATAGAGCATGTGGAATTTTTTCAATATCATCAGTTAATTCGGCCTTTAGGGATTCAATTTTGCCAAGCTCTGTATACAAGATCTTGTCAGCGACCACAACCAAGGATCTGTCTTTACTTGATTGATCCTGCAGATCCCCACAAGCTACCTCTTGTTCTTTGAACTCTGGGTTTATCTCATTTGAATGGCTTAATGGTTTTTGTGACCAAGCATCCATATCTGCATGAGGCAGTTCAAAGCAAAAGATGCTTTCATTGCCTTCACGTCTATAGCTCGCATCTCCACCATGTCCTCTTGCCACCTCACGCACAAAAGAAAGTCCAAGACCGGAACCATCCTGTTTCCCGTGTGTCGCCCCTGTTTGAAAAAGGCTGTCTCTCAATTCTTCCGGAACACCGAGACCATTATCTTTCACTTGAACCAGCAATTTTGGCCCATCAATGAAAACATGACATTCTACCTTGTCTGCTCCGCACTCACATGCGTTACCTACCAGATTGAGAATAGCCCGTTCCACTTTTGGCCAATCCAGAGTAAGTTTCTCTAACGTCTCCTGCTTGAAGCAAAGCTCAATCCCTCTCTTTTTTGCCAAGGGCAACATGACATCCTTTACGCTTTTTAAATCGACGGTATAGAGAGTCGGTTTGACAATGCCTTCAACATCAGCCTTTTTAAAGGATTCCACCATCATTAGAAGCTTGTTCATTGCTGTTTTTGAATTTACAAGTCGGGATGAATAATCATTCCAGTCCCTTGCATACAAAGCCTCATCAACGACCATAAGAGGATTCTTTAGGTCATGAGCAATATGCTGGACAACTTTACCGACTGCAGCTTGCTTTTCTTGTACAAGAGCTTTCTCGTTTAAATCATTAATTAACCTAAAGTGCTCTTTATACTTTTCAAATATTTCTTTTATTTCGACAATTGGTGTATTTATAGTAAAATCAGCAGAATCATTTTTAATATATTGTGTACCATTAGATAAAGGATAAATGATCCCATTCAACAGCATATAACGCAAACGACTTAGAATCATTGCAAATAATCCCATAATCAATACTGTAAGAACAAATGAAAAAATAATTAGTTTGATCATTTGATATATGGATTTAATAGCAACTATACTATAGTTATTGAATCCCACGATTGGAATTGTCATTTGATTATATTCTTTTAAAATACTTGAACACGTAAATTCACTACCAGAAGGTATTTTTATCAATACTCTTTTATCATCACAAAACAGGACAACTTTAGCCCTTACCTTATCTTTAACAACACTAAGTGTCTGTTCAAGCAATGCCCTATTTTTTTGCTTTATGCCAATAGAGGCCAAATCTGCAATACGGATCTTTTCGGCATCTGATATATAATAATCTTGATAACACAAATAAGTAAGCAGACTAACGGTCACAGAAAAAACAAGTAAAGACAATAAATATAAGGGTCTTTTAGCATATAGCTTCAACCACAACTCTATTGGTTGTGCCTTTTTATTATGATCTCTATAGCGCACATTATTATGATGTCCCACTACTCTCAATCCTTAGGCAAATAAGTATGAAAATACTCCCTAATCCTAGATCCCATATACTCTTGATCTGGCTCCACCTTATCAATTCTATAGAGCGTGTTCTTCATGATAAACCCTAAATGCACGTACGGGACATCCTTTAATAGCTGTTCTTGTACTCTTTCATAATGATTTTTAATGCTATTGCGATCAGTTATATTGCGACCTTGTTCCAATAAATCTTGAATATATGGACGGCTTTGCACCGGCATGAGAATAGCTCCTTCACGTCCTAAGGAGTGATACAAACCATCTGGGTCGCTATTAAAAATACTTAGAGCGATAGTAGCCATATCCAAATCATATGATTTATAAAGTAAAGAAAGCCTTTCTTTAAAACCTAAAGGTCCAGAGTCTTGACTAAAAATAAGACCATATCTCACTAAAAAATCATGGATACTCTTATCTAAAGCTGAGTCTGAATTGTAATAGAAACGAATTGGTCGACTTTTAGAAACATCTACTAATCTTTTTAAATAGTTAAACCCTTCTTCTACTAACTTTTTAGATTGAGAGTCTTCCAATCGTCCTTGTTGCATAGGCAGATAAGATTGAGAATCTATTTTGATCGCATATTTTTCTTCATTATTTAACTTATTGTAAGAATCAGAATTAAAATACTCAACATTTAATAAATATTGCATTGCTAATCTTAAGGCTGGATCTACAAAAATTGAATCTCTAACTCCATTAATTGCCACGACAGAATGATAAGCTTCATGACCTGTATAACATGACATGTTTAGATCAGAGTATTTTTGTATGCACTCTGTGACAGGTTTTCTATAAAAAGCGTAAACATCAATTTTATCTTTCGCCATAGCCTTTTCTGGATTATCAACAACAGAAACTATCACGTTCTGGAAATGTGTTTTTTTTGCTGAGTACGGATTTGCCTCTAATACCGCCTCTTGGCCATCGTTTTTGACAACAGTATAGGCGCCAGTTCCTATAGTTTTACCTTCCACTGCTAAATATGGAGCAAATCGTGCACCTGTAAGATGTTCTAAAGCTACTCTAAATGGTACTGAAAAATGCAAAGTAAGTGAGATCTCAGTTGCAACCACACCATTCAAGCCACCATTCACTGAGAATGATTTATAACCTTTTATTCGTGACAATAGATCAACTAAATTATTGTTTGCTGAGTTGATGTCTTTTTCTCTTAAAGCTTGTTCCCATGTATTTTTAAAATGAATAGGCTTTAAAAAAGTCCCATCCGAAAACCTTCTATTTTTATCAATAAAAAACTCAAACCTTGTAAAATCTTCATTAATACGCCAAGATTCCGCTGCTAAAGGGGCAATACTCCCG
>Ga0180438_10005740_pt1 | contig 17106 bp, 18 predicted proteins | sample SS_ome_12_FD_132455 | JGI IMG/M metagenome (GOLD analysis project Ga0180438, IMG submission 132455) | Hypersaline lake sediment archaeal communities from the Salton Sea, California, USA - SS_3_D_2 metaG | ecosystem: Environmental > Aquatic > Non-marine Saline and Alkaline > Hypersaline >...
CCACAAACTCTGTTCATCTTAACACCCCATCACTCCCCCCGCTTGCTGGCTACTACCACCCGGTGCACAATCATCACTAAATTAATGAACATAGTGATGATTAACCTAACGCGACCAAAAACCGTCACATTTTTCCCTCGCTTGCAAAACCTTTTCACCCATTTTCTTCAATTTTTCGCCCATTTTTTCAAAAAATCACCGACTTTTTGAATTTTTCGCACGTCTTTTTGCTCGCCCAAATTTCCCAAAACCCTCAGCTTCTTACACGGAATCTCGCTCACCTAACCCCGAAGCGGTGCAAAGTACCCTCGCGTCGATCTGCTCCCAGCCGAGATCGCAAAACATACCGCCCGCCGCTTGTTCCGGATTATTAACACGCCGTTAAAACCGAAACTGCAACACGGCTGTGAATTCTACCGCTGCGCCAAGCGCCCTCCAATTTGCAGACAATGGCGTGGGGTGTTGATAATTCTGGGAGGCGGTTTGTTTTACGGGGTATTTTGGTGTATAATTGAGGTTTGCTTCTTGGAACTCGGGCGGGAATCCGGGATTCAAGACGCGAGAGGGAATTTCGAGTGTTTTTCAGGTATATCCGTTTTTGGGAGAGACAGAATGAAAGCGAGAGCAGGTTTGGCCCGGATTGCGGCTGGCGCGTGCATGTTTTTCGTGCTGGCGTCGAGCTTGTCGGGGTGTGACCAGGTGCAGTTGAGGCTCAGGCTTAACAAGGCCGGAAAGTATTACTGCAAGAGCTTTGTCGAGACGAATATCGGGCAGATCCTGGATGGACAGGTTCAGGAGACTGAGCAGACGATGGGCTACGGGTACGATTTTGACGTCGAGGACGTGAACACAAACGGGGATATGTTGATGAAATGGACTTACAAGCGGGTTTCGCTCACTAATAAAACAGGCGGGAAGGTAACGATGGATTACGACTCGTCGAAGAAGGATTCGTCGGCGACGCGGCGGCGGACCCCTATGGCAGCTCTGGATGCCATAATTGGGGAAAGTTTCTTCGTGAAACTGACCAGGAGCGGAAAAGTCAAAGAGGTTAAGGGTTGGGAGAAGATATACAGTAACGTTCTGGCCAGACTGCCGAAGGAGTCCATAGGGGCTACGGATGAGCAAATTGTCACCGGGCTCAAGCAGCAGTTCGGGGAAGATGTCGTAAAGGAGTTTATTGAAACGACACTGGCGATATATCCGAACGGTGCGGTTAGGGCGGGTGATTCATGGGGAAGGAAGTTTGATATCTCGCAGGGTTTTCCGATGGTGGTTCAGAATAAATGGGTGCTGAAGGAACGCAAGGCGGGCAAATCCACAATTGAGGTCAGCGGGAAAATCGAGCCCAATCCGAAGGCCAAGGCGACGGAACTGGGGGTATTGAAAATAGAATATAAGGTCTCCGGCAAACAGAGCGGTGAAATAGAGCTTGCCGAATCAACGGGCCTGATTGTTCGTAGTACTATAAGGCAGACGATGGCTGGGGAGATGAAAATGGGCAGTTTAACCACCGCGGGGCAAATGGACATAGCAATGGACATAGATACTGTAACTACGACGGAGATGAGTGAGCGGAAGAAGGAATCAGCCGAGAAATGAACTTGGGCCCAATTCGGGGTGCAGGATTCGGATTTTTTTCGCCGGGTGTGGAAAAAAAAGTTGATTTGTTTTTTGGGGCGGTTACAATTGCAGGATTGATATGAGCTCTGTCGCACGGGGTCGAATGGGGCTTGAAAACGAGCCTTCGGGGTCAGCAGAATCACGGCATGGCTGGCTCAAGCCTCCGACAGGGCCAAATCGGGCCGACGCAGGACGGCTTCCGTGACATGCTGCTGAAGTGTGATTCGTTGAGTGATTGGACTACCCGATGGTGTAATTGGTAACACATGGGCTTTTGGTGCCCACATTCCAGGTTCGAGTCCTGGTCGGGTAGCTTGGTTGGTTTGTTGTTGTTTGGCTTTTATCGATGTTCGAGCGTGTAGCTATAATATTGTCGGCTGGTATCAGCAGCCGGATGAAAACGGAGTTGCCGAAGGTTCTGCACCGCCTTTGTGGCCGTGAGATGCTGGCTTACGTTCTGGATGCTTGCCGCAAGGCCGGTGTGGCGAAGATGTACGTTGTTGTAGGTTATGGAGCAGACCAGGTCAGAAAGCGATTTGGTGGTGCGGATGATATTGTGTGGGTGGTACAGGATGAGCAAAAGGGCACCGCGCATGCGGTTATGTGCTGCAAGGAGTTGCTAAAGGATTTCGCAGGTCAGACATACGTTCTTTGCGGGGATGTGCCCTTTGTTGAGGCGGACGTGCTTAAGAAACTTGCGGAAAAACACGATGCAGAGGGTTGTTCAATGACCCTGGCGACAACTATGTTGGACGACCCGAGCGGTTACGGGCGGATAATTCGTGATGCGTCAGGCGATCCGGCGGGGATTGTGGAACATAACGACTGCACGGACGAACAATTAGGGATCAGGGAGGTAAATCCAAGCTACTATCTATTTGATAATAAGGCTCTTTTCGACGCGCTGGAGCAGGTTCGCCCTGACAATGTGAAGAATGAATATTACCTGACGGATGTTTTATCGATAATTCTGGATTCGGGGGGAAAGGTATCCGCGGTTGCGGCGGTTCAACCTGAGGGGGCGTTGGGGGTGAACAGCCAGCTGGGCCTTAGTGAGGCGAGCCGTATAATGCAGCAGCGGATCCAGGCGGAGTTGATGGCCGGCGGCGTGACGATAGTCGACCCGGCAAGTACATGGATAGATGTCAGGGCCGAGATAGGCGCTGACACTGTGATTGAGCCATTTACATATATTGGCGGTGCGGCTAAAATTGGCTGCGGCTGTCGTATAGGGCCGCTTGCTTATCTGAGCGAGACTGTGGTTCTGGAAGATGGATCGAGCGCCGGGCCCGGAACAGGGCTTGCGCGAGCAGGTAACGATTAGTGGCTGCAAGCCAGAGGGACTATAGCAATGTTTTTGTACGAGAACATGAAGGTATTTTCCGGAACGGGTAATATGGCGTTGGCGGGAGCGGTTTGCAAGTATCTGGATATACCACCCGGCGGCGCGAAGATAGAGAGGTTTCCGGACGGCGAGAAGGTCATCAAATTGGAGGATGACGTTCGGGGAAGGGACTGCTTTGTGATTCAGTCAACGTGTGACCCGGTTGATGAGAATTTAATAGAGCTGTTGATTTACCTTGATTGTTTGCGCCGAGCGAGCGCGAAGCGCATCACAGCGGTCATTCCTTATTTTGGTTATGCCCGTCAGGACAGGAAGGATGAGGGACGCGTGCCGATTACGGCGAAGCTGGTTGCGAACCTGATCACTACGGCCGGGGCGGACCGGGTGATGGCGATAGACCTGCACGCCCCGCAGCTTCAGGGCTTCTTCGATATTCCCGTTGACCATCTGGCCGGCGAGCTTGTTCTTAGTAAGTATTTCAGGGGCAAGAATATTTCTAATTTGACGATAGTGTCACCGGACGTAGGCAACATGAAAACGGCATCGCTCTACGCTTCCCATCTGGGTGGCGAACTGGCTATAGTGCACAAGAAGCGCACCAGCGGCAGAGAGGTTCAAGCGCACGTAATTATCGGGGAAGTCAAAGGGCGGAACATCCTGATGTGTGACGACATTATTGCGACGGCGGGGACTGTCTGCAGGGCCGCGGAATTGGTTAAGGAACGCGGCGCCGAAAAAGTATACATCGGTGCGACGCATGGTGTATTTGCGGGCCAGGCGCTGCAACACATGGCGGAAGCGCCTATCGATGAAGTGGTAATTACGGACACGATACCACTGGACGAAGGATCTCGGAAGGCGGGCCGGATAACGGTTTTGACGGTTTCCGCTATGCTCGGCGAGGCGATAAAGAGGATTCACAGGAATGAGTCGGTTAGCAGTCTGTTCAATAATATTTGAGCTTCGGTGGGAAAAAAGAACGTAGCACTGCATCTCAGAATAACGAGAGAATTTTAGAGTGGGAAGGTTTTTATGGCGAAGAATCTGGTTTTGAAAGCGGAAGTTAGGGAGCATACGGGTTCGAAGTTCGCAGAAAGGATTCGGCGGGACGGGCGGATCCCGGCTATTGTTTACGGGCATAAGCTGGAGCCTGTCGCGGTTTCACTTGATGCGCACAGCTTTGTCGAAGGGCTGCATCACGGCCATCGGGTCGTCGAGGTAGAGGTCGGAAGGAAGAAAGAGACGATGGTGGTCAAGGATTTGCAATACGACCACCTCGGGAAAAACGTCATTCATGCGGACCTGTTGAGGGTGAAGGGCGGTGAGAGGGTCAGGGTGAATGTGCCGGTCGAACTTAAAGGAACCGCCGCAGGAACGCATGAGGGCGGGATTGTCGAGGAACATGCAGACCGGGTCGAGATCGAATGCAAGGTAGACGATATTCCTGAGACGATTGTGGTTTGGATTAAGGACGTGCACGTCGGGGACAATGTACACGCCGGGCAGATCGAGATGCCGGACGGTGTAAGGCTTGTCAGCGATCCGGAAATGCTGGTTGTTGCCTGCCATATGGTAGCGGCGGCTAAAAGCACGGAGGAAATCGAGGCCGAGACGGCCGTAAGTCCGGAGGTTATTGGAGAAGTTGAGAAAGAAGATGAAGGGGACAAAGACAGCGGCGGTTAGTAAGGCTGCGAGTAGAGAAAACATGAGATGGGTGAAGTGAGGATGGTTGTCGGGTTGGGTAATCCCGGCAAGAGGTATGAGAAGTCGAGGCACAATGCAGGGTTCAAGGTGATTGACTCGCTTGCTGAAGCGTTGGATTTGGATTTGCGGAAAGGCAAGTTCGGGGCGGCGTTCGGCGAGTGCGAGTTTAAGGATAAAAAGTTAATATTATTGAAGCCTCGGCGTTACATGAACCGCAGTGGTCAGGTGGTTGCAACGGCGGTCGGATTCTACCGGCTTGAGCTCTGTGATCTGCTTGTGATAAGCGACGACATGGCACTCGATCCCGGGCGAATACGGCTGAGGGCAAGAGGCTCGGCGGGCGGCCATAACGGACTTGCAGATATTATCGAGAAGCTAGGTACGCAGGAGTTCAGCCGACTGCGGTTAGGTATCGGGACGTGCGGTGCGATAGATGATGTGGATTTTGTTTTGGGTGAGCCGACAGAGACGGAAAAGCCGCTGCTGAACGAGGCGATTGAAAGAGCGCGGGCGGCTGTAATTTACTGGTTGGAAAATGGTATTGAAGCCGCGATGAACGCGTTTAATGCCCCGTAAAGGTTTGTCGGATGAAGGAAAGTCTGATTTGCAGGTATGATTTTTCGGGAGGTATCAGGATTGAAAACTGCCGTGAAGCAAAATCTGTATGAAGCGATGTTCCTGGTCGATTCGAGCGAGGCGGCATCGGATTGGAGCGGAGTTAACAAGACGATCGAAGGTATGCTCAAGCGCGCCGACGCCGAGATTGTCTCAATCAGGAAATGGGATGAGCGCAGGCTCGCCTACAAGATCGGGCACAAGGAAAGAGGTACGTATATTCTCTGTTATTTCAGGGCCGAGGGCGGCAAAGTGGAAGGGGTAGAACGCGATGTCCAGCTTTCCGAGCGTGTTATGCGGGTGTTGATATTGAATGCCGAGCATATGACCCAGGAGGACATTAAAAAGGATACCCCTGCGATGGCGGCTGAGAAGAGGCAGCAGGAGATATTGAAAAAAGCCAAAGAAAAAACCGAATCCGTTGCCGAAAGTGCTGAGAGCGCTGAGCCGGAGGAAGAAGCAGAGGACTGGGAGCCGCCAGAGAAATCTCTGGCTATTGATATGGATATGGAAGAATCTTCGGACGAATCCGATTTGGATGACGAGGATATGGACGAGCAAAGTGAATCTGACGAAGCGGACGACTTCGATGATAAACGGGAAAACGGCGGAACCAATAGCGAGCAAGAATCGTAGCGATGCCTTTTCGAGACGAAGCGGAAGGGCAGTGGGTGTGTGAGAGGAGCTGAATTATGGCGGCTTTTAACAAAGTGTTTTTGATGGGTAATCTGACGCGCGACCCACAATTGACTTATCTTCCGAGCCAGACGCCTGTGGTTGATTTCGGCCTTGCTGTGAACAGGAGGTGGAAGAGCAGGGAAGGCGAGGATAGGGAGGAGACCTGCTTTGTGGATTGCCGCGCGTTCGGGCGGATGGCCGAGAATATCAACAAGTACATGAGCAAAGGCAGGCCCTTGTTTGTCGAGGGCCGGTTGACGTTTGACAGTTGGACAGCCCAGGACGGTACCAAGCGGAGCAGGCACAGGGTGACGGTTGAGAACTTTCAGTTTCTGGGCGGACCGGCTGGCGCCGGCGCGGGCCGGGCCGAGCCGATGCCGAACGCCGCAACTTCCGGGCCCGAGCCCGGTTACAACGAAGATAGCCCGCAAGCGGATGATATACCCTTTTGATTTGCCGGTTTTGTTCAATGTTTATTGTTGTGTAGATACAGGTAAAGGTTAGAATGGCCAGAAGAAAAACAATTATCAGGAAACCAAGACGTTCTCCGGCGCGTGCCGCCGGGGTTCGTGAGCAGACGCAGTGTCGGTTTTGTCGAAGCGGCAAGAGATACGTTGACTACAAGAACGTTGCGGTTCTCGAAAGGCTTTTGACCAACCGCGGCAAGATATACTCACGGAAGCGCAGCGGTAATTGTGCCGGTTGTCAGAGAAAAGTGAAGAAGGCAATCAAACGCGCCCGGTACATGGCGTTGTTGCCGTTCACTGCTTGACGGCGGCGGTGGTGAAATGGATTGGTTGATACGCTGCTGCGCGCCAGAAGCGGGCGTGGCGGTTGTGTTCTTGGAGAAGACAGTATGAAGGTTCTGCTTGTTGTCGATATTGACAAAGTTGGCTGGCTTGGCGACGTGGTTGATGTTAAGACGGGCTATGCGAGGAACTACCTGATACCACAAGGTCTGGCGAAAGTTCCGACCGAGTCTAATTTGAAGGCGATCGCGAAGGAGAGAACCAAGCGTTCCGAGCAGCGTATTCAGGTCCGCAAGCGTCTTGAGGCTGCGGCTGAAGCGGTTGACGGAGCCGAGGCGGTGGTTGCAGCCAAGGCTAACGAGCTTGGTCACCTGTTTGGTTCCGTTGGAGCGAAGGATATTGCGGCGAATCTTCGAGAGCAGGGTTTCGAGGTTGCCGATGAAGTTGTTCCTCTTGAGGAGAATATAAAAGAAGTTGGCAGTAGGACGGTCGAGTTAGAATTCGCTGACGATTTGAAAGCGGTCGTCACTGTCACGGTAGTATCGCAGGTAGACAAGATTGACGCTGGCGAAGATTCAGCTGAATAGACCCGCCGGGAATGACGGGTTGTTCCAACCGAAGCTTTGCGGTTTGGTTGGATCGGATTTACGAGCCCCTATTTGGCAGGAATTAGCTCTCCATGCGGCAATTCGTTTTGGTTTAGGTTCGTGTTAACCTTTATTGTTTACTTTTTAAGAAGGAAGTCGAAATGAATATTTATGTTGGAAACTTGTCGCAGGAGGTAACCGAAGACGATTTGCGTGAGGCTTTCGGAGCGTTCGGCCAGGTTGAATCGGTGAACATAATAAAGGACCGGTTCAGCGGCGAATCAAGGGGCTACGGTTTTGTTGAGATGCCTTTGAAGAGCGAAGCGGAGAAAGCAAAGGACGAGATGAACGGCAAGGACCTGAAAGGACGTGCGTTGAGTGTGAATGAGGCGCGTCCTCGTCGCCCCCGTCGCGGCGGCGGCGGCGGTGGCGGCGGTGGCAGTCGCGGTAGAGGCGGCGGTTTTGGCGGTCGCGGCGGCGGTAGAGAAAGTCGTGGCGGATTCAGCGGCGGGCGAGGCGGCGGCGGGCGCCGCTACTAATGCTTTTTTCACAGCTTTGCAAAGAGATGTCACTGCCGTGCGAGCGCCAATCCGGATTCATAGAGTCTCGGGCTGCGCACCAGGCGTGGAATAACAATTCGGCAAAGCACATGTGAAAATCGCCAAGCTCTGATATATGTGGATTTTTTGTTCTACTTTTGTTTTTCGACGCCGCAGGTTTGCGTAATTATTCATCAGGAACGTCGATCTCGATGTCGCCGACGGCGAGACATTGAACCTGTCGTATGTCGAGCTGAGGCGTCCTGACGGTTACAATATTGCGCCGAGCGTCGTAGCCGGTTATCATACCGATAGCCAGGTCGAGGCCTGCGGCGTCTCTCAGTGCGACCACCCGATTGATGAGATTGTCGCAGATGAGGGGTCGGACGGCCTGTACGGACAAGTCATCCAAGAGGATATCGGAAACAATTGAACTTTGAAAATATTCGCTGAAACATCGGCGGCGGTAGGTTCTTCTTTGCTCGGGCGTTTTGGATGGTATTAGATCCGGTGATTTGATCGATTCGATTTGGATTGCGAACGAGCGTAAACCGGTTAAGATTGCGCTTAGCTCGTTGTTGTGTTGGACAGTAAGGAGAAGTTGCGGTTCTAGTATTCTCTGCACCGTCCACCACAGGGTAGCGGCGGCGTGGTCGAAAACAAAGCCCGGCGTGTCGATTATTACAAGCTCGGCGGCGTTTGAAGCCTCTCGAGTACATTGTATTATGGCGGTGGTGATTTGAAGCAGGTGGCCCACGGGTGTAATGTGTCCGACAAAGCTGATGCCGCCGACGGCCAGCTTTGACAGGTCGGGCTGTGGTTTGTCAACGAGGGCCCAACCGACTGTTGTCGGCGGGCCGATGTGGGACTGGCCGATATCTGCGTCGACAATTGCGATCCCGCGGTCTTGTGCCAGTTCCTGGGCCAGGGCGGTTATCAGAGTGGTCTTACCGGTATCGGCGGCGCCGAGAACGAGACAAAGACCCTGTGCGGGGAGCCCGCGGTTTAGAAGCTCTTGAGCAGTCTTTTCCGCCCACCTGTCAGACATCCAGCTTTGCTCCGGGTTCTGCGCCGGTTAAGAGACTTCTGAATCGACCGGGCATATAATCTCCATCCTCAGACCCTTGCTGTCAAGCTCCGGATTGTGAGGCAATGTTACGGCGCTGCCTCTGACCCACCCAGCTGCGGCCAAGGCGTCGAGGACATCGTCGGGTGCGGCTTTGCCAGGTTTTCTCGCATCGGCAACAATCTGAGCCGGATTCGAGAATACCGGTGACAACAGTTTCACGCGCTCGGTGCGGCCAATGAGTTTTTGCTTTTTGTGTTGCGTGGGCTTTCTGTTATTGAGAGCCCAGAAACAAATTTCGGGGTGTGTTTCACGGACGCGCTGCTGAAGCTGCCGTGTCATCGAGTCGTCGACCTGCTCAATTTTGTTCAGCAGCAAGAAACTCTGCCTGCTAAGTTTCTTACCGCAGTGCTCAAGTGAGATTCGGCAGGCTGAGCGATAGTCGCCAGCCGAAAGGCACGGTCTGACCGGAGCGGGAAACACGCTGGGGGCTTTGCCGCGAAGGATTTTCCGTGCCAAAATATCGCACCGGCGAGGTTTTTTGTCACTTAGACCGATGGGAATATCCACGCAGATAAGTTCGCAGTCGGCAGTCTGGGAAAGCACCTCGGCAAAGTCTGCAGCCACGCCGAAGCGGTCCAAGTGAAGCGGACAAAGTATTTTGGCGGAGATGTTTTCGGCGGCGCCGCTTCGCGGCGGCGAGAGCTTTGGTCCGGCTTTTGCCGGTGAGACGATGGCGACGAACCAGCCGCCTTCACATCCGTCGACTCCCGCAACACGAAATAACCGTTCTTCAGACATCGAATCGAAACCCGCGACCTTCAACAGTGGCTTCGAAAGAACTATTGACTTCTTCTTTTCTTAGCGACCCACTTCTTGATTTCGGCTGCTGAAAGCGTATTGAGGACGTCATGCCCGGTTGCCCAGCCGCGTGCGGCGGTCGCAACCCCGAAGGGCATCAAACCAAGGCCGCCGATGTTATGGGCGTCGGTGCCGATGGCCAGCTTTACTCCGGCCTCAACGGCCATTTTGCAGTGAGTGTCCTTGAGGTCGAGGCGGTAAGGGTTTGCATTCACTTCAAGGGACGTGCCGGTTTCGGCGGCGTGTTTAATCACGGCCTCGACATCGATGTCCATTGGTTCGCGCTCTCCAATCAATCTTCCGGTGGGGTGCGCAATGCAGGCGACAAAGGGGTTGTCCATGGCCTTTAGTGTTCGGGTGGTTACCTTTTCTCGCGGGCTTGTCATTCCCGAATGAATCGAGCCAACAACGAAATCGAGTTCCTCCAGGAGCTTGTCGTCGAAGTCCAGCGAGCCATCGGCGAGAATGTCGACTTCGCTGCCGGCGAAGATTGTTATGCCTTTCAGCTGCTCATTGAGCTTTCGGACCTCTTTGATTTGCTGCTGGAGCTGCTTTGGGCTGAGGCCGTTGGCAATCGCCGATGAGCGGGAATGGTCGGTGATACAGATATACTTATACCCGGCTTGTTTAGCCACGAGGGCCAGTTCGCTTATGTCGTTGTCACCGTCGGAGGCTTTTGTGTGCATGTGGAAATCACCTTTTATGTCTTGAACAGAAATCAGCTCAGGCAGATTATGTGCCGCGGCAGCCTCGACTTCGCCGCGGTCTTCGCGCAGCACAGGCTCGATGTAATCGAGGCCAAGCTTTTCGTAAATTTCCTCTTCGACCTCCCCTGCAATCATCTTGTCGGCCTTGAACAGGCCGTACTCATTCAGCTTCCACTTCTTTTTTACGGCTATCTCTCTTAGTCGCACATTGTGCTGTTTCGAGCCTGTGAAATACTGGGCCGCTGCGCCGAAACTTTCGCGTGGAACAACGCGTACGTCAACGTGCACGGAACAGGTTCCGGTGTTGATGATCGCCGAGCCTTTGGTGGGCCCGGATGCGATGATTTCCCGTACGAAGGCGGCTTTTGTGAAGGCGTCTATGATTTTTTTGCCCTCCGGCGCCACCACGAGCATGTCAACATCACCGACGGTTTCGGCTCGCCTGCGGAGCGAGCCGGCGGGCTGGATTTTCTCAATGCCCGGCAGCTCATCGAGAAAATCGCTAACCACCTCCGCGGCCACGGCGGCCTCATCGAGGTGAATTCTACCGGTCGATTTCTCAAGAAAATCGATGCCTTTCAAGATCACCTCAGCCTTTCTATCACCAAAACCCGGCAGTTTCGCCAGCGCGCCGCTGTCAATGGCATTTCTCAAATCTTCAACGCTTGCGACATTGAGCTGATCGTAAATGGCTTTGACGCCTTTCGGTCCCATGCCGGGTATCTCAAGCAGTTCGAGCAAGGTCGCCGGGATATTTTCGAGCAGTTTCTGATGGGCGGTTATGGTGCCGGTCTTGACGAATTCCTCTATCTTGGCAAGGCTTGATTTTCCGATGCCCGGAGTCTTGGCAAGCTGCCCGCTTGCGAGTAGGGCGTCGATGTCGCCGGCCATCTCGGAAATTACTCTGGCGACCTTTCGATAGCTGTTGATACGAAAACGGTCCTCACCGAGGATTTCCATAATATCGGCCATCTGGTCGAAGAGTTCGCTCAACACGCGATTTTTCATGTGTTTGATTATATCTGTGCCGCATTAGAGTCAAAGGGAATTATTCTTGCCTCGAAGATACCGAGGCGAATTGGCGATGCTTGGTTTCCGGCCTGATGGGACCCGGTCACGGGCTGGCCGGTTCGAGACGAGCGGCTTTCCGTCGACGGACTGCGGCAGTACCCCCCAAAATACGGTTTCAGGATACCCAGGCGCTATTTTTAAGGCTTATGCCCCCCCATTCATGTCGTACCGTTGCTGAGGCGTCTTCAGGAACTTTTCGGCGAGGTGGTTTCGCAACGGGCATTTGCAGAACCAGCCGTGCCCGAATGACATCGCGAATTTGCAGGGCGCGGGTTTTTCATATCGACAACGAAGAAAGTCAGCAACGAATTTGGGGGTGGGTACCTTTTCAAGGCCAGACTTGCAGCAATCGAAGTAATTTGGGCAGTCCATATCCGCCATGATTTGTTCGATTTGTTCTTTATGATCCTTCATATTTGGTGGAACCATATGCCAAGAGGCACAAACAAGCAATTGTGGAGATTACGTAATTTTCTTCTTTTTCAAAGAAACACGCGATCTATAATGCGAGCAGGCTGCTGGTACAGTATTTCGGCCCAGGCGGATAGGGCTGACGGTTTTCAGGGACTTTGCCGGCGGACATGGGAAAAGCTTCTGTTACGTATTTTTGAGCCAATTGGCGGGGAAATTATATTCTTGCAGGGGTATTTGAAGTTATATAGAATTGCGCGCTCGTAGGAGACAAGATGGTTACGACGAATAAGGACAGGGTCACAGCGGGCAGGGTGGCTGGTTTCGAAGCTGAGGGCTCGAAGAATCTTGGACTGACCGGTTCGGCGGCGTTCGGGACGCGGACTATGCCCGAATCGCTGGCTGCCGAGGCTGCGGTCTTAGGGTCCATGATAATAGACCCGGAATGTATCGGCCAGGTGGTTGAGAAGTTGACTGCGGAGGCTTTCTACCGGGTGGAGCATCAGATTATGTTCGATGCAGTTACCGCACTGTATGAAAACAACAAGGGCGGGGTCATCGACGGCGTGCTTGTGCGAAATGAGCTCGAAAAACGCAATCAGCTCGAGGGCGTTGGCGGGGTCGAATATATTGCAAGGGTTATCGATTCGGTGCCGTCTTCGGCAAATGTGATGTTTTATGTGAACATAGTAAAAGAGAAAATGCTGCTGCGCGAACTGGTCCAGGCAGGGACGGAAATTCTGGATGATGCGTACGATCCGGGCGGGGATACGAGCCAGAAGCTGGACGATGCCGAGCGGAAGATTTTTGCGGTTACCAACAAAAAGATCAGCGGCTCGGCGGCTGCGATAAAGGATTTGGTGACGCTGGCTTATTCGCTGATCGAGAAACGAGAGGGAAAACACGTCACGGGGCTGGCGACAGGGTATTTCGAGCTTGATGCAACAACTTGCGGGCTGCAAAACGGGGAGATGATAATAATCGCCGGAAGACCGAGCATGGGCAAGACCAGCCTGGCGATGAATATTGCCGAGCATGTCGCGCTCGAGGAAAACGTGGGGGTGGTGATGTTTTCGATGGAGATGGGACGACAGCAGATTGCTGAGCGGTTCTTGTGCAGCGTAAGCAGGATTGAGTCGCAACTGGTTCGAAAGGGGATGTTGAGTACGGCTCATTATGAAGAGCTGGTCAAGGCGTGCGGTGTTCTAAGTGAGGCTCCGATTTATATTGACGATACTGCAGGGCTTACGCCGCTTGAGCTTCGCGGAAAGGCAAGGAGGCTCAAGAGCCGATATGACATCGGGTGCATCGTTGTGGATTATCTCCAGTTGATGAGCCTCGGGGCCGGGCGGGTTGAATCGAGACAGCAGGAAATTACGACGATTTCCCGATATTTGAAGGCGTTGGCCAGGGAACTCGAGATTCCGGTGGTCGTGCTGAGCCAGCTGAACCGTGCGCCGGAGGGAAGGGAAGGACATCGTCCGAGAATGAGCGACCTGCGTGAGAGCGGAAGCATCGAGCAGGATGCCGATGTTGTGATGCTGCTGCACCGAGAGGATTATTACCATCGTGGTGAGGCCGACTACGAGGATAATAATACGGCGGAGGTGATAATTGCCAAGCAGCGTAACGGTCCGACCGGGACGGTCGAACTGAGATTCTTGGAAAAGTTTACGCATTTCGAGAACGCCTCTTACGCAGAAGAGCCATTTTAGGAGACGGATGGATGAAGGACTCGTGCGTATTCGTGCTGATGGTTGTTGGGCTGTCCAATTTTTTCGTAACGGCCTCGGCGCGGCAGGCGGAGGCGCGTGAACAAGCTGGGGGGGTAATCGACAGTATAGAGGTTACAGGCAACGTGAGCCTGAGCCGAAGTGAGATTTTGTCGAAGGTTCGCAGCAGGGTTGGGCAGTTTTTCGACCCGGCTGTGGCCGAAGAAGACGCCAAGCGAATCGCGGGCCTGGCAGGCGTGGAACTGAGCTATTACAACATCGCGACGGTGGATGAAAAGGTCAGGCTTACATTTGTGGTAAAGGAGGAGAACATCGTCCGTTCGATTGTTTTCATAGGCAACCGCAAATACAACGCCAAGAAACTTCAGGGCGAGCTGGATTCGAAAAGAGGCGAGTACCTCGACCGCCTGATGGCCGAGGGCGACAGGAATAACCTGCTCGAGTTTTATCGCAAGAAGGGTTTTCCGTTTGTGAGTGTGAGCCTCGACGAGGGCAAGCTGGATGAGGGGCAACTGGTTTTCACGATTGAGGAAGGGCCTCGGGTAAAGATTGATTCGGTCAGGTTCAGAGGCAATAAGGCGTTAAAGACTTCGGAACTGAAAAAAGTTGTCAAGATTAAGAAAACCAAGTGGCTTATTTTGCCGGCTTACTACGTTGAGGAATATGCACAGAAGGACATAACGCATCTGCAAAATATCTATTACGACAGGGGGTTTCTCAATAACCGCGTGGAGTTGAAACCGGAGTTTAGCAAGGACAGGTGCAAGGTTTGTCTTGTTTTTGAGATCGAGGAAGGCACGGCTTACACGGTTGAGAGGATCATTATTACCGGCAACGTGCATTTCCACGACAAGGTCCTTCGCGCAGGGCTGAAGCTCAAAGAGGGCGCCACTTACAATAAGCGCAACGCCGACTCGGACGTCGAGCAGATTCTCAAGATGTACCGTGAGACGGGCTTTATCGACGCTGCGGTGGAGCACGAGGAACATTTTGTTTCAGCCAAATGTGTCAACGTCGAATACAGCATAGCCGCGGGAGAACGTTTTCGGATTGGCCTGATAGATATTTCCGGCAACGAGCAGACGCAGGACAAGGTCGTCAGGCGGGTGCTTGACGAGTACGATTTCAAGCCGGGTCTGTGGTACAACGCCGATATTGCACGCGGCGACGGCAAGGGCGAGCTGGAAAAGAGAATAAGGCGGATGGTTTTCACAGAATCGGCGACCATTACTCCGACCGGCGAAGCGCCGGACCAGCGCGACGCACTGGTGAGCGTCGTCGAAGGCCAGACGGGTATGCTTATGGTCGGTGCGGGCATCGCGAGTGATTACGGGGCTTTCGGTCAGTTCGTCTTCGAGCAGAAGAACTTCGACCTGTGGGACAAGCCTGAGAGTCTCAAGGATTTACTAACCGGCAGAGCCTTCAAGGGCGCCGGTCAAAGATTGCGAATCGATCTGCGTCCCGGAACGGAATTAAGTGAGTACTCGGTCAGCTTCACCGAGCCGTATCTGCAGAACCGGCCGTTATCGCTTGACCTGCTCGGTTTAAGCCGCGATTGGGAGAGGGAATCTTATGATGAGAACCGCCTGCGGGGTTATGTCGGATTGGAGAAACGCTTCAGGAACCGCTGGCGTCGGAATATCGGTGTTAGAGTCGATAATGTCGACATTGACAGCATCGACTTCGACGCCCCGAAGGAAGTCAAGGACGTAAGAGGAGATAACGGGCTTGTCGGGGTCAAGCTGGGTTTCAGGCGTGACCTGACGGACGATGAGTATTATCCGACAAAGGGCCATGCTTACAAGGGCAGTTATGAACAGGTTGCCGGTGACTATACGTTCGGAGTGGTTAGCGGCTCATATGCGCATTATAAAACACTTGCGGTCGACCTGGCGGACCGCAAGACCGTGCTTTCGACAAAGCTGCACGGCGCAACGATATTAGGCAGCGCACCGACTTTTGAGAAGTTCTATGCCGGCGGTTCCCAGAGCATCCGCGGTTTTGAATATCGCGGTGTAAGCCCCAGGGGTCTACAGACGAATGTCCCCAACCCGAAAAGGAAGGACCCTGTAGGCAGTGACTGGATAGTTCTGGGCAGCGCCGAGATCGCGGTGCCGATAGTAAGCGATAATCTCTCGGCGTTGTTCTTTGTGGACAGTGGTTTGATTGACTCGGGCGGCTATAGAGCTTCGGTGGGCACGGGTATCCAGCTTCTGCTGCCTCAATGGTTCGGGCCGATACCGATGCGATTCGAAGCTGCGACGCCTTTTCTCAAGAACAACGAAGACGATACGCAGGTGTTCAGTTTCTCTGTCGGAAGGCTGTTCTAAAATGTGCTGCTGAAGACTGCTGATTTACTCATCCATAAAAAGATAAAATATGAAAGGGCCGGTTATGAAAAGTAGGAGAGTTGCGGTACTTTACATATTGGTCGTGGTTTTGCCGACTCTTTTCGGCCTGGTTTTGCTTTTCCAGGGGTGCGAAAAGAAGGGGATACTCCGATCCAGCCGAGCCCAGAGCGACCACGACAAGCAGTTCGCCGCACACAGCGGGAAGATATCGCAGTTGGAGAGCGCCCTTTTGAAGCAGGAACGAACGCTGGCCGAGCAGGAGAGGAAAATTACGGAACTGAGCGGGGACTTTTCGCGGCAGGAAAAAAATGTTCTTGATCACGGCAAGAAGCTTCTCGACGTTCAAGAGATGAACAGAAGGCTCGACAGGATGGATTCGAAGCTGGCGGCAATCGAGAAGGGACAGAGCGCCGTGATCAGTGAACCCGATATGTCGCGCCTGGAGGAGCTGATAAAAGAGCAGATCTCCCGGCATGTCAAACGTGCGGAGGCCCCGAAGATAGGCGTTGTCAATGTTCAGCAGGTTTTTCTGACGTGCAAGCGCAACGAGAAGTACATGAAGGATGCCTTGGCCGAGCGCCAGGCACTCGAATCCGAACTGACGGAGCTGCTGGAGCAGATCGAAGCCGATGAGACGGGTTTGAAGAAACTAAAACCCGGCAGCATTGACCGTATAGATGGCGTCCGGGAGGTGCTGGACAAGCGCGCCCGATATCAGGCAAAGAAGGAGTTTTACAAGCTTCAGATAGAGCTGAAGGATCAGCGATGGAGCGAGCAGCTTTACAAGGACATTTTGCGCATAATACAGGAAGTTGCGGCGGAGAAAGAGCTGGCGTTTGTGCTCGAGAAAAGTGACCCGGAACTTCCGGCGACAAGCGCCGAGGAGCTGAGACTTATTATCAGGACGCATAAAGTCCTGTACAGCGGCGTCACTATTGACATAAGTGGCGATGTGCTGGCAAGGCTCGACGCCGAGGATGGCGGGCGGACAAAGTGAGTCGATAACACGTTGTGCAGTAGTGAACACCGAGACATGAGCAGAGAGAGGTTTGAGCAGTTGTTTTAA
>Ga0180438_10005741_pt1 | contig 17099 bp, 17 predicted proteins | sample SS_ome_12_FD_132455 | JGI IMG/M metagenome (GOLD analysis project Ga0180438, IMG submission 132455) | Hypersaline lake sediment archaeal communities from the Salton Sea, California, USA - SS_3_D_2 metaG | ecosystem: Environmental > Aquatic > Non-marine Saline and Alkaline > Hypersaline >...
CACAGACAATATGTGAACTGCGCCCATAAAGTTGGACACAAAAGTGAGCACGTCCACCGTGCCGGAGATCATCGCCGCGACGCACGCCTGAATGAAGACACTGGCCCTGGCTGCCATCACAGACGTGGTCGGCGACCCCAAGCGTGACCCAAGCGGTGTTCTGACCCACGAAGAAGTGCTCCAGGAGGCCACTTTGATGAGACCCAAGTGCATCAAGGTGATGGAGGTTATCATCCGCCCGCTTGAGGTCTAGGTGGGATGGGAATGCCTGGTACTTTGTCAACGGTGGTTTGAGTTGAAAGTTTCTTAGTTTAGGTGTAGACTCCATCGAAAACCTGGCACCAATGTAGATACACAGTTACAAAAGTCTAGCGACCCTTGTTGCCCATCCCCCAGGCTCGCCTGGTTTCGAGCGAACGGGTCGCACCAAGCGGATGAAGCCGGCTGGAAAAAGGCAGCTCTGGCCAAAGTTGGAATAGCTGATAGCCAAGGGCTGTCCAGGAAACAGACAGAAAAGTCACGAAGCGCTGGCAGCTAGCACTGCCATTTAAGTAAACGATGCGCTGACACCTCGCAATCAATTTTAAATGGAGGTTAGAATGTCTGACATATTGGAATTACTAGAATCTCGAAGGAGTATTCGGAAGTTCAAGAAAATTCCCGTTCCAGACAATGTTGTGAATTCGTTGCTGGAAGCAGGTCGCCTTGCTCCTTCACGGGCAAATTCACAGCCTTGGAAGTTCATTGTCGTCAAAGACCCAGAAGTCAAAAAGCCCCTATCAATCGCTGCATATAACCAGAGAACCGTTGTGGAGGCGCCATTACTTATAGTCGTTCTTGGGGTTATTGATCCACGATCAACTGTTCCAAATCGTACTGCTGAGTTAGTCGAAGCTGGCGCCTTTGGAGAAGATGTAAAGCAGAAAGCCGATCACGTCTTGGATGATTGGTCACTGTCTGAGTTGAAAGTTGATGCTGCTCTCAATAGTGCAATTGCAGCTACCCATATTATGCTTGCAGCTCACGGCTTAGGCTTGGGTTGTTGTTGGGTAAAACTTCTCGATGATCAGAGTGTTCTCGAGGCTCTAAATGTGCCCGATGGATTTTATCATACAGGCATTTTAGCAATAGGCTACCCTGATCACAGCCCTCAAGCTAGACCACGATTGCCTTTGAACTCAATAGTGTGCTATGAGAAATTTGGACAAACTTCAAGCGGAGAATCTTAAGAACAGGAATTAGGAAAAAGATAGGTACCGCCGCCGACCAACCCAAAATAAGCCCACAAGGGGCTGTTCACCACGAGGAGCATACCCGCCACCGGCAAGGTCCATAGGATGGCCATGTCCCAAAACGCCTCACCTCGCACATCTGCATGGAATGCCGGATCGCAGATGCCACACAGGTCTTCAGAGGTGGCAATCACCATGCTTTCTTCCGGGTGACCCTCGCGGTACGGACCGTGGCAAGCCTCACAGGTTACGCCGGCCAGCATAAACTGCCCGGTGATGGCATTGTAACCCATGGTGTGACAGGCAAAGCACTCTCCCGGTTCTTCTACCCCCTGCAAATATACCTGGAAGATTGGGTCAAACGAGGCATTGGTATGGACAGTACGCTCAGCGTCCACAGACTGACCATCCCCAAGATGGGGATCAACACTCGGCGGCGACCGGTCCGTTCGGGGCTCAAGAGCAGGAGTCCGAAAGTAAGCAACATCAAGAACGACACCACCAGCACGCCCAACCTGACGGCTTCTTGGGGAATCGTCGGTGTGTAACCGCCCGTCAATGTGGCAATCTTTTGGAACATCTCGATCCACTCGTGGATCCCGTGCAGTAGGCCAAAGGCTGCAAGTGGAACAATAGCTCGTGCGAACTTCAGTTCCGACGTCCTGCGGCTTGCCAATGCCAGCACAAGCCCCATGGTGAAAAAGGCCAACCCGTAGAAAAAGAAGACAACGATGATGTTCCGCACAAAGAAAGCCGAGATCGGATTCATCAGGATAGGTCAATCAGCGTCCTTTTCAGCTTCCAGGCGATCGATGAGTTTCTGCAATTCTTCATTCACCTGCTTAAGTGCGCTGGTGACCTGCGGACGAATCTCCTCCGCTGTCTTCTTACTTGCTTCTTGGGCCGACTCGGCCGCCTTCTGCGCTTCAGCCTTGATTTTCTCAGCGTCTGCAGAAGTCATTGTTTTGCTCACTGCGGTCGATACGTCGTTGGCCATTGATTGCAGTCCATCCCGAAGCGATCCGAGGTTCTGTTGCGTATCTTCACTTTCCCACAATGTCTTGAAGGCGATCGCCAGTGACTGTCCCAGATGTTCGAATTGACGCCCGACTTCCTCCCAGGCTTGACGCGTTTCAGATTGGGGTCGCTCGGTTTGAGATGCTTCCGTTTGGTTTGAGAATTCCTCGGCCATGATTTCCTCCTTTTACCTTTTGTCTTGGTGTTACTACCCAGCCCCATGCTCACGAGGCCTCGGCTCACGAGGGATGACAATCCCGAGCCTGATCGCTTATGAAGCCCCGTCCAGAACCTCTGTACTGTCGTCCATCGGGAGCGACTGAGTAGTAACTGTCTTGGTTTCTAATAGCTTGTTGCCAACACTTGGTTTTGAGCCGTACGGCCAGTGCTTGCTCAAGATCGTGCGCCCTTTCATTCTATCATACATCGGGCTGAAAAGGAAGTAGATTCACTCTACATTGTACCTGATCCCTGACGTATGTTATAATGGCACCCAGTTACCAGATCGCAACGAATCCTGCAACCAAGTGTTACTAACAGAGGTGACTCAGAACACATAACTACAGGAGGCACTATGACTCTCGACCCCAAGATCAGGCGTTTGCGTGAATTGAAAGCGCAAGCCAAATTGGGTGGCGGTCAAGAGCGTATTGATCGACAACATAAAGCAGACAAACTGACTGCCCGTGAGCGACTGGATTTGCTGCTTGATGAGGGCTCTTTTCGTGAACTTGATGCCCTTGTGACACACCGTGCAACGGGCTTCGGCGTTGAACAGAGCAAACCGCTAGGTGATGGGGTAGTCACGGGCTACGGCACCATCGATGGTCGACTGATTTACGTCTTCTCGCAGGATTTCACTGTCTTTGGTGGCAGTCTTGGCCTGGCTCACGCCACTAAGATTTGCAAGGTCCTGGACTTGGCGATGAAAAACGGTGCGCCGGTCATTGGCCTGAACGATTCAGGCGGGGCACGGATTCAGGAGGGAGTCGTATCGCTGGGCGGCTACGCAGACATCTTCCTCCGCAATGTACTGGCCAGCGGCGTTGTACCGCAGATTTCTTGTATATTGGGGCCATGTGCTGGTGGAGCAGTTTATTCGCCTGCGATGACTGATTTTATTGTGATGGTTAAAGGTCATAGTTATATGTTCGTCACCGGGCCGGACGTGGTGAAGGCAGTAACACACGAAGAGGTGACCTTTGATGAATTGGGTGGGGCGTGGGTCCACAACACCGAGAGTGGCGTGGCCCACTTCGCTGCTGAAACTGAGGAGGATGCGATCTACACCATCCGACGCCTGGTAAGCTTTTTGCCACAGAACAACATGGAAGACCCACCCAGCATTCCTTGCCAGGATGACCCGTTACGCACCGATGACATTCTGGATACCATCATCCCCGATAATCCCAACAAGCCGTATGATATGAAACAAATCATCTGCTCCGTGGTGGATGGCGGCGATTTTCTGGGAGTTATGGAGCATTACGCGCAAAATATCATCGTTGGCTTTGCCCGGCTAAACGGCCGGTCAGTCGGCATTGTGGCCCAGCAACCGATGGTGTTGGCCGGCGTCCTTGATATCAACTCGTCTGCCAAAGGTGCGCGCTTTGTGCGCTTTTGTGATGCTTTTAACATCCCCTTAATCACATTTGTAGATGTGCCTGGATTCATGCCCGGGCTGGCTCAGGAGCACGGCGGTATTATCCGTTACGGCGCCAAGCTACTGTACGCTTATTGCGAAGCCACTGTACCTAAGATTACTGTTATAACACGCAAGGCCTACGGGGGGGCATATGACGTTATGTCCAGTAAGCATATTCGGGGTGACGTCAATCTGGCTTGGCCCACTGCCGAGATTGCTGTAATGGGTCCAGAGGGTGCCATCAACGTCCTTTATCGTCGCGAATTGGCCGAGGCAGAAGATCCTGATGCTCTGCGTGACCAATTGGTGCAGGAATACCGTGAGGCTTTCGCCAATCCCTACGTGGCTGCCAGTCGCGGCTATATTGATGACGTGATTGAGCCCAAACAGACCCGCCCCACGCTTATCAACGCGCTCGAGATGCTGCAAAACAAGCGAGATGAGAACCCACCCAAGAAACACGGGAATATCCCATTGTGAGGGTTGTGGGGCTAATGATCAAGGTTAAGCTCAGGCTTAACCTTGATCATTAGCCATAGCCGAATTGGAGTTTCTATGCTGAAGAAGGTATTAGTTGCTAATCGCGGAGAGATTGCGGTGCGGATTATGCGTGCCTGTCAGGAGCTCGGGCTGGATACGGTAGCTGTGTATTCTGACGCCGACCGGATCGCGCCCCACGTGCGCCGGGCAAGCGAGGCGTATAGCATCGGTCCTGCGCCTGCCACCGAAAGCTATCTATGCATGGACAAGATCATCGATGTAGCCAAACGATCAGAAGCCGACGGAGTGCATCCTGGCTACGGGTTTCTGTCCGAAAACGCTGACTTTGCTCAAGCAGTGCTCGACGCTGGACTTATTTGGATTGGGCCGCCCCCAGAGGCAATTCGTCTGATGGGTGACAAAGTTGCTGCCCGTCAGACAATGGCAACTGCTGGTGTTCCCATTGTGCCAGGCACCCAAAGAAACTTGAGCGACAAAGAGCTTATGGTGGTGGCCGAGCGTATTGGCTTTCCCCTGTTGGTAAAGGCAGCCGCTGGCGGCGGCGGCAAGGGTATGCGCGGTGTCTATCAACGTGAGGACTTGTCGAATCGCATTCTCGCCGCTCGCAGCGAAGCTCAAGCAGCCTTTGGTAACGACCAGGTCTATCTGGAGAAACTGATAGACGGAGCACGCCATATTGAGGTGCAGGTGCTGGCCGACTCGCACGGCAGTGTCATTCACCTGGGCGAGCGTGAATGTTCTATTCAACGACGTCACCAGAAGCTCATTGAAGAGTCTCCCTCGCCTGCTATTGACGACCCATTGCGCGCCCAGATGGGGGAAGTGGCTGTCAAGGCAGCCCAGGCGGCTGGTTACGTCAGCGCCGGCACAATCGAATTCCTGATGGATCGGGATCACAACTTCTACTTCTTGGAGATGAACACCCGTTTGCAAGTAGAACATCCCGTCACCGAGATGGTCACCGGGGTGGATATTGTAAAGGAGATGTTGCGCATCGCTGCAGGGCGCCAGTTGCGTTACGCGCAAGAAGACATCCAACTAAACGGCTGGGCCATCGAATGCCGCATCCTGGCCGAAGACCCGTACCATGACTTCATGCCATCTATTGGTAATATTACGGGTCTATGGGAGCCGACCGGTCACGGTGTACGCCTTGAGAGTGGCGTTTACCCTGGGATGACAGTCACCCCTTATTATGACTCGCTCATCGCCAAGTTGGTGGCTTGGGGTGAGACACGTGGTGAGGCCATCCTGCGTATGCGGCGTGCGCTGGCCGAATATCGGATTACCGGAATTAAGACCACCCTACCGTTTCATATCCAAGTGATGAACAGCACTCGCTACCAGGGGGGGCAGTTCGATACCAGTTTTCTGGAGGAACATTTCACCCTGGACGATTCATCGCGTGCTGATCAAGTGAAGGTGGCTGCTATCGCGGCTACGCTCCTGGCTCACCAGCGAAACCAGCAGGCAATTCTTCTTCAACAGCGCGACTCCACTCCATGGAAGCTGGTCGGGCGCAAGCGTGCGCTCCGGCAGCCACTGTAAACATCATCAAAATCGAGAATTGAGATATGAAATACATCGCGACTGTTGGCGACCAAGAGTTTACGGTTGACGTGAATCGCAGAGGTGAAGTGACGGTGGATGGTAAACCCTACGCCGTAGACATCCAAGGCGTGGGTAGCCACGGTCTGTATTCTATTATCATAGACGATAGATCATATGACGTCTTTATTGACGAGGGAGACGAAGATTATCTGGTCGTGTTGTGGGGTGGCCTGTTCGAGGTGAAAGTGCAGGACGAACGCACCCGTCGGTTGGCAGGTCTACGGCGCGGCCCAGTAGCACCTGTAGGCGAAGTGCTTATAAAGGCCCCTATGCCCGGCGTGGTGGTTAGGGTACTGGTCAGCGAGGGGCAACCGGTCGAAACCGGCGACATCTTAGTGGTGCTCGAATCGATGAAGATGCAAAACGAGTTCAAGTCTCCGCGCCCCGGCGTCGTCCACAACATCCGTGTGGCGGTGGGTGACAAAGTGGATCAGGACCAAATTATGGTAACTATATCCTAGTGGGGAGGTTGAAAAACACCTATCTTTTGTGATAAAATGTGAATAGGTTCTGGTCCCCAGACAGTTGAGGTTTGCCAACGGAGGCCGCATATGGATACTGAAGTTCAGCAGCTTTTGGATGAGGGCATCGCATCGCTTCGCATCGGTAACAAAGAAGAAGCTCGGCGAAAACTGATGCAGGTTATCAACGCCGATGAGCGCAACGAGTATGGCTGGCTCTATCTGAGCGAGGCGGTGGAAAGCGATGAAGATCGGCAAATCTGTCTGGAAAATGTGCTGACTATAAATCCAGCCAATGAGCGGGCCGAGACGGAATTGGAAGCCCTTGAAGAGAAGCTGGCGCGAGGACAGCTACAGAGCAGCGATGATTTGATCTGTCCCAACTGTGGTGTGGTCAACCCCCCAGACCGCCAACGGTGTATCAGTTGTTATGCTGACCTTAGCCAGAGCGTTTCTGGCTCGGCCCTTATGCCAGCCGAGTCCTCATTCGAAGAGGTTGCAGTTGGCGAACCTCCCACCCGCGAAGTGCGGCACAAGAGCTTTTTGGAGATGCTCGACACCTGGGCCGAGATGTTCACTCTGCCAGGTCAGGCGCGACTTGACGAAGAACACGCTTATGCTCGATGGGGCCTGACCATATCCGGCATTCTGCTCGCCAGCGCCATCAGCTACTTCTTTGTGGCGTTGACGAATGTGGGGATGACCGCGTTGGTGCCCGGGGGCGCACTCGACCCAGTCATGTTGCTCCCCATCGCCTGCGGCGGCGCAATCGGTGGAGCAGTAGCTGGGCTGATATCCTTTTTTTTCAATTCGGGACTATATTACCTGTTTGGCCGCGTTTTGGGAGGTAGAGGGGAATTCGTCGTTCAGAGCTATCTCCTATCACTGGTTTACGGTCCGGCCAGTCTGATCATCGGCATTCTTTCACCCTTGATCCTACTGGGCACCGTTAAGCCAGCGCTTGGAATTGTCCCCGCATTGATCATTTTTCCCATATCGCTCTTGGCATTAATGATGTCGATTCGGGCTCTTAAATCTGCTCACGGCTACAGCACAGGCGCGGCGTTGGGCACACTCTTCCTGCCTGGTATTGTCTTTTGTTGTTTCGGCGCGCTGCTGTCCACGCTGCTAGCTGAGAGTCTAACCACAACCTTGCCTTTCACCCTTTCTGAATTCCAGTAGGAAGTCGCTGATTTCAGCTTTGGGTTAAGACTGGTTCGATAACTTTCCAACTCCCCTCTGGCAGATCGAGTAGATCCAGTATCTCAAATGCCTTCTTGTTCAGCAGAAAACTCTCAGGCCCATCCAGACCAACAATGACGATGGGATAGTCTATGCTGGCGGCGAAGTCCTCCAGGGAACGCTCTTCGGCAGGTGCTTCCTGTAGAGGCAATTGGTAGCCCATCACCACCAGGTCCAGCAGGTTTTGCCGGAAGCAGCGGACCAACTCCACCTGATAGGCTCCTTCGCAGAGTTTGAACGCGACGTCGGTGAAGTCACCTAGCTTGGGCTCGTAGTATTCCCGGAGCTGTAATTCCAACCTGTTCAAAAGTTTTGGGGTAACCGACACTGTCTCCGTGGTCCCGAACAGATCATCGTAAACGATATCACGCCGGATTGTGTATGGTGATATCAGCCAGTGGCATATATTCAACTGGTTTCCAAGGGTCTTGGCCAATTTGAACGCGAAGTCAAACGCCCATTCGTCAGTCTGTGAGAAATGCGTGCACAGGCCAACCGTCTTCATCGTTCCGCCTCCTTTTGATGGGTGATGATCAATGGTTGAGAGCCATCTGGAGCTCAAACAGGTTGTAATCTAATTGGTGGCACACACGACATTGTGCCAGTTCCGGCTTGACCTGCTGTTTGGCTTCCTCTTCGTGACAGGTGATGCACGCGCCGTGCATAGCGTCTTTGTAACCAGGTGCCATATGGTTAAAGGGCGTTTCTCCAAACTGGGGAACCATTGTTTCGTGACAGTCTTGACATGCTTTAGCCGTATTAGGCACATGTTCCCCAACGTGACATTCGATACAACCAGCGTTGCCGCCCAGTTCGACTTGATGTAGGCTATGGTCGAAGATGGACACCGAGTGATGCACATCTCGGTGACACTCCCAACAGGCCGTCACTTCATCTCCAGGTTTGCTCAGGTGATGGCACGTGCTGCACACTACATGCTGTCCACCTTTTACTTGTTCAACTGAGTTTGACTGGTGATCAGCGTGGTTGAAGTAGACAACATCGTCAGCCTGGTTGCCGTCGATCTTCATCACCTCCCATCCCTTTGCTGCATGAGATGGCGTGGTTGGCCCCTGCTTTGTTGTCATCACACCGGAGGGCAACAAGGCAATCGTTAGCGAAATGACCAGCACTGCCAGACCAGAGCGGCGCACAGCCGAGTTGCTAAGCGTATTCTCTATGAGGACCCCCGTTCGCCGGTCGAAACGCGGCTTGGCGTATGGCGACGGTTGCTGGTCAGGAAGCCTCTGTCTGGAAATAGCCAGATTTTCACCCAGGAAGATGTATATCAATCCGGCAGCAGCAGGAATACCGAAAGCGATCGCCACCTCAAGACCTGTCGGGGTGTAACCGGTGCCATCTGGCCTCCACATCGTGAACAAGCTGAGAGACATTCGCTGGCTGATGACGCCGAACGCTGTGAGTAGCCCCGCAGTGATCAATCCTTCACCGCTGTTGCGTGCTCTGGGTATCATCAGCAATATGGCAGGCAGTATCCCACCTATGGTTATCTCAGCGGCAAAGAGGAAGCTTTGCCACGATCCATCAAGTGTTGATGGGATGACACCACGCGCGGCCAAGTCACCAAGGCGTAAAGCGAGATAAACCCACAGGACTACACCAGCGATTGCACCAAGTCGGGAGAGCAGATCTATATGCAGTTCTCGCCCGAATAACCGGGTTGCAACAAATCCTTCCAGCACGAGCACCATCAGCCCAAGCCCGATCGCAGAGATCAAGAAAAAAACGGGGATAAGGGGACTGTACCACAATGGGTGAACGCGGAAGGGCATAATCAGGAATAGCGATCCCAAAGAGGACTGATGCAATGTGGACAAAGCAATACCAGCAATGACCACAGGGATTGTTGCCCTGTGGAGCATCCACCTGCCCCGTCGGAAAATCGGGTGCCGGAACCAAGGATGCTCCAGGATTACTGGGCCGAATTCCAGGTTCAACACAGTGAAATACAGTATCACACACCAGGCAATCTCGAACATAACCGAGTAATGTTGCCGGTGAAGAATGGGCATGTAAATGTGCCAGGGCAGCCCCAAATCAAACAAGAGTGATACAATAAACGATCCGTATCCGAGAAATGCTATGAGAATCGCTGGTCGGAGAATAGGACGGTACGTCTCTAGATGGAAGATGTATACCGCTCCTGCCAGGAGAAACCCACCGCCGGCCATAGCAACAAATGTTAGCTTTAAGGCGATCCATAAGCCCCAGGGTGTGGTGTCGTTCATCCCGGTGGCGTATCCGAGTCCCATCGTAAAGCGTAGTACAGCAGCCACCAATCCAACAAAGACGCAGACCCACAGGAAATCCTTTATCAGTGTGCGGTTCCACAGGGATCTTGAGCTAGTATTCATCGGTTTCGTCATTGTCTTGCGCTTGTCCCTCGGCGGGCGACGCGGTCTCGGTTTCTAAGCCCGCAGTTTCCATTTGCATACGACGCCTGATAATCCAAAAGGTTCCGGCCATCAGGACGGTCACTCCAACACCGATGCCAGGTACCCTTTCTATCCAGGCGCGGGTCAGATCCGGTAAAGGTTCCTGTCCAGGGTCTCCCTGGAAACCCAGGAAATCGAGTGGAATATCGGAGACATAAAGGACAGAAGTGCCGCCGACTTCGTGCTCACCATACACCTTTTGGATATACTTTTCTGGCTCAGCGCGGATCTGCCGATGCGCCTCGGCCAATAGCTCATCGCGATTACCAAAGACGATCGCTCCCTCAGGGCAGGCCTCTACGCAGACAGGTGCCTTGCCTGCGTGTAATCGCTCATAACACAACGTACATTTGCGTACATAGGGAACAGGCCGGTCCCATTCATAGCGAGGGATGCCATAAGGACATGCCATCATACAGTAGCGGCAGCCCATACACAGGCTGGGATCGTAAATCACAGGGCCTTCGGGTGTCTTGGTCATCGCCCCGACGGGGCAGGCCGAGACACACGCCGGGTCGAGACAGTGAAAGCAGCTCTTTCGCACGTAATGCCCTTCAGGTTGTACGAGAATAGTTGCCCAGCAACTGGCCGATAGTCCGTCAGGCGAGTGTTGTGGCAAAGGAGGTTCCTCTGCCATTTGATGCGCTTCTGCGCATGCCTCTACGCACTGATAGCAGCCGATACACTTGGTGATGTCTGCCAGGATGCCAATCATATCTTCCTTCCTTCAGGTCCGTGAAGCGTCTTGATGGCATCAGTGCCACCCTGGGGCGTTAGATGCCATGCGATCTCCGAAGATAATCGAATCAGCGGGTAGAGCACGCAGTGAGCGATTTTGGTAAATGGGATCAAAAGGAGTAACACAACACCGTTAAGCGTGTGAAAGAGCATGAGACTGTCATAAGGAACTGGATTCCAGGGGCGCCCGGCCAGGTAGCCGGAGACAACGATATTGAGAATCAAGAGAAGTAGGATGTAGTCCATGGTGCCGCTTAGGGAGCGCGGGCCGCGGGTATAAATGCGAAGCAACAGAAGGTACGTCCCGCCGACAATGGCTATCAGCGTCAGCCCATCTAGAATAGGTCGGTATATAACCGGCCAGGCAATGCCTACGTGGAACTGCAGGATGGCAATGTGATTGCTCAGAAAGAGCCCTGCAAATATGACCCCCAGATGTAATGCAAACGAAGCATAGCTGAACACAGGTCTCGTTCGGTGCAGGCGATTGATAGGGAGGAGCCAAGTCAGGGTGTCCTTTGTTACCTGGGCGTAAGGTATCCTGCGGTCCCCTGCCCGGCGAATGGCGGTGATCATCCCCCAAACTGAGAGGATGACTAAACGGCCCAATCCCAGAACCAGGATCGCCAGAGTGAAGCCGAATATTGGGCCTTTTGCTATTTCAAGCCAAGTTGGCATTGTATCGAAACCTTCCAATAATGGGCTATAAGCTGCTGACACGGGAGTGTTGGCGGTCCGCCGACCCCTTATGAGCGCAAAACGTGATAGGTAGCCAGGCTCATAATCGGATAGCTCGCAGGATCAGATCGTGCACACCAACAACTTGGACAGGCAGGTCGTAGTGGACCACAAGCTCACGCAGTTGCTTCTTGCAATTGGCGCATGGGGTGGCGACGATGTCCGCGCCAGTGGCTCGGATCTGCTCCGCCTTGGTTCTGCCGACAGTCGTCATGCGGAAATCGTGTGTCTCGTCCAGGGAGACAAGCCCCCCTCCCCCACCACAGCAGTAATTCTGGATACCGTGGGGCTGCATTTCGACGAAGTTCTTGACAAAGCTCCGCAAGATGTAACGGGGTTGCTCGACGATCCATCCTGAGCGAGCGATGTTACACGGATCGTGGTAGGTCACGCGCTCGGTGATCTCGTTCGGGTCCAGTTCCAGCTTGTCTGCTTTGATAAGTTGCTGGGTGAGTTCAAGAAAACTGACGACGGGCAGCGATCCATTTTGGGAGTACGTTGGAACGAACTGCTTGGCCGAGCGCGCCGCGTGTCCACACTCACCAATTAGGATCTGACGCGCCTTCAAGCGGTGTGCTTCCGCCACCAGTTTTTTGATGATGCGCTCCAAAATCCAGTCGCTGTAGAACAGACCATAGTTGATGCCATCGAAGTAGCCTGTGCCGACTGTCCAAGAAATGCCAGCCGCGTGTAGAACAGCCGCGTTTCCCATCAACGTATCCGCTTCCATCAAATAGTCGCTGACCGCTGGCAAGAAGATGTATTCTGCGCCTTCTTGGTCGACCGGGAAGGGTACATCAACCCCTTTCATCTCCTCCAGTTCTTCTTCCAGGAATTCTATGTTGTCCAGCAAGGCGGGGAGGGGAATGGCCGACGTGTTACCTGTCTTCCCCTCCAGTTGCTCTCTCACCGACACCACCAGCCCCTTAGGCGCGATCCCGATTTCACTGAGCACGTAGCGGCCCAAGTGGGCTACCAGACCGTGATCAATTCCCATAGGACATTCAATCTTGCAACGCCGGCAGGCGGTACATCGGTAGAACAGCTCGGCCATCTCATCAATTTTCTCTTCGGTGAGCAGTCCGTTTCCTCCGAACCGGCTGCGTAACCATCCAGATGTGGTGTAATAGCGTCGATACACATCCAATAATAAGTTGGTGCGATAGCAGGGGACGTCACGCGGGTCATCCGTCGCCTGGTAGACCTGGCAAGTCACTGCGCAGCGGCCACATTTGCTGCTGGTGTTAGCGTATATGTCCAATAAGAAGCGATAGTTACTATGGCGTAGGATGGCGGCCAAAGCGGTCAGAAACTGCTCGACCCGATCGCCGTCGGCTGGCGGAGGCTCGATGTGGTAGTGATACGTATAAGGCTCACGTGTGTGATGCTTTGGTACGCTTTGGTTGACGGGGGCGGTCAAGTTCAAATTTTGCGCTCCTTATTCCTGTCTCTCGGACTCAGGCTGAAGAATGATTACGGCCACCGCTGGATCGGGGCCAGGATTTTGGCAACAGTGCAAGATATTGCCGTTGAATGACAGGCTGTCACCGGGTTCCAACGTATAGCGCCTGCCATCAGTTTCGTACTCGATTTGCCCGTTGAGACACAACACGAACTCGTGTGAATAGTCGGCGACCGCGTCTTGATCTTTATCAGCGAGGTCATCAACTTCGGGAGCCGGGGCCGAGGTCCGAGATGCGATTCCACAGGCGAGGGCGCCCAATGCCCGGTCAGGCAGTTGGTCAGCATGGTAGTCCTGGGTCCGGGTGTGGATCACTTGGGTGGGACAGATTCCCTGGAGCAAGGAACTGGCCGACACGCCCAGAGCAGACGCGATTTTGCAGAGTGTTTCGACTGTCGGAGCGACTTCACCTCGCTCCACTAAGCTGATGGCGTTGGGTGAAAGACCACTTCCGGCGGCCAGTTGCTTGATGGTCAACTGGTGTGTCTTTCTTAGATAGCGAATTTTGCGACCTACGTTACGCCAAGACTCTCTAGCTGGCATGAAGCCCCAACCTATTTTGAAGAACCATGTGTGAGTGACCGGATATTACTATAAAACTTGAGATTCGTCAAGTATACTAGTTCCAAAGTGATACTTGGGTGCATCTCAGAACTATTCTTTTGTATATCATATGTGTACATAGCTCTTTCACAAAACATTTGTCAAAAAAACCGAATAGTAATAGAATGAGTCACAATGTGATGGTGCTTGCTATAGATAGGAGAAAAAAATGGACCGATCTTTTTCGGTGGGATCAAGATTGCGCGCTCTGCGCAAAGAGCGTGATTTGACACAACGGGAATTGGCCGGCCAGGCTGGCGTCTCTTCGAATGCAATCAGCCTGATCGAACGGGGCCAAATCTCTCCCAGTGTCGCCACGCTGCACAATCTGGCAACGGCGCTCAATGTGAAGATGAGTTATTTCTTTGATGAAGATGTGCAAACGGATATTCTGCACATCAGGGCGAGTGAGCGGTCTGTGCTGGAGAGCAGAGGCGTGATGATTGAGAGCATCGGCAAGCGATTGCACGGGCAGGAGCTAGAGCCATTCTTCATCTCCCTGGCCCCGGAATCAAAGAGCGGCGATCGGCATGTGATTCACTCTGGACATGAGTTCGTCTACTGCGTGCGGGGTACGGTAGAGTATGAGATTGATGCTAAGGTGTATGTGCTGAACGAGGGAGATCTTCTCTTGTTCGAGGCCGAGCTTCCGCATCACTGGCGAAATCCTACCGAGGAGACAGTGGAGTTGCTCTTGGTGTTGCAGACCCCTGGGGGTTCAAATGACTCAATACGCAGACATTTTTCGAGCTATCCCTCGTTGCCCCACGTGGGATAAAAGGAGGTCGCCCCAAGCCCTAATCTTTGGGGGCTGGCTCCCATAACCGTTCTCCACCGACATCGGTTACGTAGGCCCTTACGCGATTCCGCATGGCTTCCGTATTCCCGAAAAGCACCCCTAATTGTGATTTGTAACAGGCAATGGCCTCGACCTTTGCCGCCAGGTTGTCTTCCTCCAAAGGCATCACCAGCGGCCGCCAATGGCCCGCCCCTCGGGCAGCCAGTGCAGCAGCAAGTGTGCCCTCGGTTTCAACGTAGGGGTAGTCCTCGTAAAACCGCAGGCTCCAGTCCTGTGATCTCATAATTTCGGCAGTAGCGAAGGTCAGTTGGTGGTCCACGTGGTTTCCTACCGTCAAAGGAGCGTAAAGCGTCACGTTTTTGCCAGGGGGGATGAACTCACTTAGCACAGTCGCCAGCTCGTCCGGCAAACCATGTTCGGCCGCGTGCACTGGCCCAAAAAGCGCTTCTTCGGAAGCGTAATACCAGTCTGGCTGGTCACTATGGTCCCGTCCGCGATAGATACAGTCGAGGTAATTCAGTCGCAGGTAGTCGGCACCCAATAGTGTCAATGCTGCCTGGTCTTCGGCCCAGCGGAGGGCCATTACGTCTTCGGGGGACCCCCAGCGCGCGTGCTGTGATTGGGCAAAGGCAGACAGTTGTGCGTCGGTCCCTGGCTGGCCGGAAAACAACGTGATGACCAGGGGGGGCTGGCCAGATCTCGCCTGGCGGTGGATGAGCCCGCCGCACGAGAGAACGGCATCGTCCAGGTGGGGCGACAGGTAGACGTGAGCGTAGGAATCGGCCATTCTACCTCTGGCCAAGGTCTAGGATTAACTCCGCAAGAAGCGCTGCGCGTTGGGGAAGGGAATCGATCAGGATCTGCTCGTGCAGCGCGTGGGAGCCTTCCCCCACCACGCCCAAGCCGTCGAGTGTGGGCACGCCCAGCGCCGCCGTGAAATTGCCATCAGTGCCACCGCCGGTGCCGGTCCTGTCTATATCCAAACCCAACTGCGCCCCAATAACCTGAGCTCGTTCGTAAAGGGCCAGTCCCGCCTCCGACTCCTCAAAGGGGGGGCGATTGATACCACCGCTCGCTTTGATGCTGGTCCCCTCCAGAACTGGCTTGAGGCCCAGGATAGCGCGCTCCATACGTTCCCCCTCGGCGGCGGTCATCACTCGCAGATCACATTCAGCCTGCGCTGATCCGGCCACTACGTTCACGCGGCTGCCGCCCTGTACAACACCCACGTTGACCGTAGTCCCACTCGCCATATCGGTCATTGCCTGAAGTTTGAGGATCTGATGAGCCATCTCCTCAATAGCACTCACACCCTTCTCAGGGTCAACCCCGGAGTGAGCGGCAAGCCCGGTTACCTCTATGATGAAGCGCCCGATCCCTTTGCGCCAGGTGATCAATGATCCATATCGCGACGGTTCCAAAACCAGCACACAGTCGCTGCATTGGGCCTCGGCCTCAATGAATTCACGCGAGGTAGGACTGCCATCCTCCTCATCACTGGTAAGGAGGTATACCAGGCGGTGGGTTGGGGTTTGGGTGGTTTCGACCAGCGCGCGCAAGGCGTACAATCCAATTACAATGCCAGATTTCATGTCGTTGATGCCAGGGCCAGCCGCTTTTCCATCGTGCACTGTAAAAGGGCGCCGGGCGGACTCTCCCACCGGCCAGACGGTATCAAAGTGGCCCAGCAGCAAGATTTGTCGATCTCCCTGGCCCCAGGTAATGCGCAAATGATCGCCATATTCGGATTGGGGACAAGTTTCGACCGACGCGCCCAACTCAGAAAACGCTCCGGCAACCTGACGGCCCAGAGCGTCCACTGCTGGCTTATCGAAGGTAGGTGAATCGTGATTGACCCAATCCTCAAGGGTGTTGAGCATAGGTGGTAAATGGGTCATGAGGTGGTCGAGGCTATTGTCCATAGGTTTTGGTCTGTTCCGTTCCCTTCTTGATGATGGTCGCTGAGCCAATCCCATCGAGCGATCTGGGGATGGACGTAGTGTATTCCACTAGCCGGATGATTTGGTCTCCCAGAAAGCGGCCATATTCGCGATGCGGGCGAAAGCCGAATCGCTCATAAAAGGCACGGGCGGCCACGTTGTTTGTTTCGGTCGAGACGTAACACCGATCAATGCCGCTGGCGACCATTTCAGCCAGTCCCATTGCCAGAAAATCACGGCCAATGCCACGTCTCTGATGATCGGGATGGACGTAAATGCGTACCAATTCCCCTTGAGCATCAGAGCGGCGTACATATTGAGCGAACCCCACCACAGTCTCTCCCTGGAGGGCAACGAAAATCCAGCCTCGTTCGCACCTAATCGCCTCGCGCAAAGATGAAGGGGTGTAAGCCCGATCCAGAAATTGGCGCCGATTGTGAGTCGCAACAGACTGGGCGTAAGTGACATCCCAGGTGTGGCGCGCCACTTCAGTGATGCCTTTTGCGTCCGTTGGTGTCGCCGGGCGAATCGCATAGCTCATCACTCGTCAGATACTCCGTTTGCCCAGGCGGAGAAGTCAATCATAGCCGGAAAAGTCTTGCGTTCCAGTCTATAGAGATTCGGCAAACGAGATTGCAGGCTGCTGGCAAAGCC
>Ga0180438_10005742_pt1 | contig 17098 bp, 15 predicted proteins | sample SS_ome_12_FD_132455 | JGI IMG/M metagenome (GOLD analysis project Ga0180438, IMG submission 132455) | Hypersaline lake sediment archaeal communities from the Salton Sea, California, USA - SS_3_D_2 metaG | ecosystem: Environmental > Aquatic > Non-marine Saline and Alkaline > Hypersaline >...
CGACGCGTGCTTCGACCAATGGACCGTGCCGACCGATCTCCAGCGTCGCGCCTTCGACCTCCTCGGCCTGGCCATCGGAGTGTAGCCAGAATCCCGAATTTCGAAATCGCCCGTTTTCGACGGATTTCCCGTGCCTGATCCGGAAAATCTCGCACCTAATCGAAAAAAGTTCGGGTTAAACGGACTCGTTGTTGCCGGACTTCGGGCTTCCGAATTCATGCATCCTACTTCCGCCTTCCGACTTCCGCTTTCCGACTTCATACTTCCATCATTGCCCGCCAAAGCAAAACACGACACCGCGGTCGTTGGCGATAACGAGCCGGCCGTCGGCGACGGCCGGTCCGCCGATGAATTCGCCGCCGGCTTCGTATTGCCACTGAAGCTTGCCGGTTTGCAAGTCGAGGGCGATCAGTTGGCCGTCTCCCGTGCCGACAAACACGCGGCCTTCCACGATCACCGGGGAACTGTCGATCCGTTTGCGGCCCTGGTAACGCCAAAGTTCTTTGCCGTCCGTCTTGGCCAGCGCTAACACCGCCTTGTTCCTGCCGGCGACAATTACGCGGTCCTTGGCGATGGCCGCGCTGGCCCGGTAGCCCTGAGGGCTGTCGGGATCGCGGTAGGTCCATGCGACTTCCCCTTTCCGCCAGTTGACGGCCAGAAAGGCGCCGCCTTGTTCCACGCCGAAGTAGACGAAGTCGCCGTCGGCCGCCGGGGTGCACATGGTGGGGGACTTGATCGGGACCGACCGCTGCTCCTTGCCGGTGGCGGCGCTAAACACATGCAGCTCGCCGTCGCATCCCGCGACGAACGTGCGGCCATCGGCGAGGCTGGGAAAGCAGCGGATCTGGTCGGCGGTTTCGGCCCGCCACGCCTCGACGCCGGTCTTGGCGCTTAAGCAATACAGCCGCGAATCCTGCGAGCCGAAGAGGACGTTTTCGCCGAGCAAATTGGCGCCGCCGTCGATTTCGTTGTCCGTCTCGAACTGCCACAATTCCTTCCCGGTTTGCAGGTCGACGCAGAGGAACACGCCGTAGACGTCGCCGATGTAGACGCGGCCATCGCGAATCGAGGGCGAGGCGATGAAACCGGATTCCTTCAGCGTCAGACGCCACTTTTCTTTGCCCGTGTTCAGATCGAGCGCGTAGAGCACGCCGTCCAGATCACCGATGACCGCGAGTCCTTCGGCGATGGCGGGGGTTCCGTCAAAGGCCCCGCCGTCAACCACGTAGCGCCACAAGAGCTTCGGCCGTTCGGGAAGCGAACTGACCGCCACGCCGGTGGCTTGGGCGTCGCCGCGGAAGAGTGGCCAGGAGTTGGCCGTGACGCCCGTGGTCCGGTTTGCGTCGGCAGGCGCTTCCGCGTCTGCGGACGACGCGCCGCATGCAAACGCGGCCAGAACCGCGGCCAGCGATCGAATATGAAAACAGGAATGGGGCATCGTCACCACGCTTGCTCATAAAGCCGCTGGAAATCCGCGGGCGTCAGGCCGCGCGGGTTGAATGTGCCGGTCCACTGGGCGGCGGCCTCTTCCGCCAACTGCGGAAACCGTCGGCGATCGACGCCGAGATCCGCCAGCCGCGTTTTCAGCCCCGCCGCCGTGAGCCAGCGGACGATTCTGTCGGCCAACTCGTCAACGCCGATCGCCGCCAAACGCTCGTAATCGCCGGAAACGTCCGGGTCTTCACCGTTGAATTGAACCACGTGCGGCAGCGCCACGCCCACCGCTTGTCCGTGCGGAACGTCGAATTGGGCCGTGAGCGGGTTGGCCAGGGCGTGAGCGGCGCCGAGCATCGAATTCTCGATCGCCATCCCTGCCAGGCAGGCTCCCCACTGCATGTTCCCGCGGGCAACCATATTGTTCGACTCGGCCAGCACGTTGTCAAAATTCGCGGCCAGATGGGCGAAAGCTTCCCGCGAGAAGACCCGCGACGCGGCGTTGTGGGCGGTCGAAACGTACGACTCGACCGCGTGCGAGATCGCGTCGATGCCCGTCAGCGCCGTGATTTGCGGGGGCTGTGTGATCGTCAGTTCGGGGTCAAGAATCGCCGCCCGGCAGGCCGCCTTCTTATCGCCGCAGGCCATCTTCTGGCGGGTCTGAGCGTCGGAAATGAGGGCGAACGACTGGGCCTCACTTCCCGTCCCGGCCGTGGTGGGCACGGCGATCATCGGCAACATCGGCGCCGTCGCCTTCCCCTTGCCCCAATAGTCCTGCATCCGTCCGCCGCTGGTGTGCAGGAAGTTGATCCCTTTGCAGCAGTCGAGTGAACTGCCACCACCCAGGCCCACGAGCAGGTCGGGCTGAAACTCCCCGGCGACGCGGCGACCCGCCTCTACCTGATCCGTGTTGGGGTTTTCGGTGAAGTCGCAAAAGAGTCGCGTAACGAACCCGGCTTCGTTCAGCAGTTCGATCCCGCGGAGCGTGTGACCGGCGTCCATCACCCCGGCGTCGCTCACAACGAGAACCTTCTTCGGCCCGCTGCCGACGACATCGCGAGCGACAGCCCCCAAACACGTCACCTCCCCGGCTCCAAACACGAACCGCGTCGGGCAGGAAAGATCGAACCGGGCTGAATCAACGGAGCGGTGGGACATACGGGCGGACGGTGGGGGGCGAAGGCACCGCCATTATACGATCTGCACCGCGCGGTTGCGGAACAGGAACTCGATAAGATTGCCTTCGTGCGGTTGGCGCCAGTTGATGCGGTTGGTCGGCAGTGGGCCGATGTTCAGGCGATCGATGTTGACGGCAGCCAGCAATCGGTCGATGAACGCCGCGTCACCTGTGATGGCCGTGCAGACGAGCGTAGGGCCCATCCGCTGGATCATCTCCGCCTGCGGACACCTTACGACGGTGGCAAAGGGGAACAGATATTCCTTCTGGCAGGCGGCCCGCTGCGGGCCATCCGCGTGCAGGATGATCGGCCGCAGAAACGCGTGCCGCTCGTGCTTGATCAGCCGCTCGCCGAACGTCGCGGTCATGTCGGTGACGCCGCTTTCCCGCGCGTCGTCACAGGCCATGGCGAACGTGCCCTCGGCCATCGCGGGGATGGTGAAAGCCGGGAGTTGCGCTTCGGGATCGGTCATCGGCCGCGGTTCAAGCGGCCCGAGTCGCTCGGCGAGGGCCGCTGCGACTTCCTGGGTGTGTCGGGACGCCCACACGCCCGAGGCGTTGATGCAGCTTCGGCCGCCGTTACTCACGATGCTCTCGACCATCACGTCGAGATACTCTTCCCAGTCATCGACCACGTCATTGCCGAGCAGGATTTTCGAGAAGCCAGGGCCATGCGGTTGAACTCTGAAATTTCCACGGTATTGATCGACGGTCTTGGCGTCGCCGAAGACCATTGCGCGGTCACAGGAGGAGAGCAGGGCGGCCCCGACGTCGGCCCCGGCGCCGGGATACAGGCCAAAGGCTTCCGCGGGCACGCCGGCCTCGACAAACGCGGAGTAGATGCGGTAGGGGGTCCAGGGTTCGCGGGCGCCGGGCTTGAGCACGAGGCCGAGTTGCAGTGGAATGGCCGGCAGCCAGAGCGTATGCACGCCGGGGGAATTGCTCGGCAGGACGGCGCCGAGCACCGGCGATTGCGGCTGGTAGCTGACCGTTACGCCCCGGCCTTCTTCGCCGTAGCCTTTCTGCAAGATGCTAAGCGGCAAGCCGCGGGTCAGGGATTCGAGAATTTCTCGCATCTTGCCGAGGACGAACGCGTTTTTCTCGACGTTGGCCCGCAGCATGTGCTCTGGCATGCCGGTGCTGGCCGACTGGGCGTGGAGGAAATCGTCAGGCGATTGCGATGCCTCGCCCATCGGCAACGTGGCGCCGACATAGAGTTCGCCGGCTTTCGCGCATCGCTCCAATAGATCATCGGGATCGAGCTTCCGCAGCGCGTCGCGGGCAGTCTGGGCTTTGCGCATGTCCCGCTGCAAAAGCCCGCCGTTGGCCTGATGAATGCGGGCGACCGGCTCGCCGGATTCGAAGTGAATGACTTCGTCCTGCTCGAGCGACTGGTACGGTTTGCCCCAGCGGATGATGGGTAGGGTGATCATCCAGCGAATCCTCTCACTCATCAGACGTTGGCGATAGACGAGGTCAGATTAGCGCTGAATGATTTGGACATGTGCAATGCGGTGGGCTTCAAAGTCTCAAAAAAGCCCTCTCCCACAAGCTGCTCCACCGCCATCCGCATGTTCTCTTTAGTGACTTCTGGAACCACGATCATTCCGGGCTCGGCAATGCAAGCAGCGCCGGCGGATTTCTCGGTGGCCAGGTCCTGCGCGAGACGTACGGGATCATAAAAGGTAACGGAATAGCGCCTGCCCGGACCGAGCGATACCGTTACACCGCCACGGTATCCAGCGTCGCGGGCTTCCTGTTCGTCACGGTCGCAGAACCCACCTTCAAATTCCAGGTCGAATTGGTTCTTGACGCTTTCCATTTTCAACTCTCCTGCCACGGCGCCAACTCAACTTTGCTGAGCAGTTCCCGGAAATGATCGAGGGTCATTTCTGCTTTCGGGACGATTTCAAAATGCGTTTCGCGCTGGCCACGCTGCACAATCGTAAGTTCAACGGGAATTCGCACCACTCGAAAGGCTCCACCAAATTGTACGACTCGCTGCGGCTCCGCGTCCACCGAAACCCCATGCGAAGTCCGGATGTTTCCCGTCGCACGATTCCGTTTCACTTCGTGCGGCTTACACGTGAGCGCGCCGCCCCCGCGATATACCGGCGGAACTGCATCTGGGTAATAGAAGTCACTCATCGTGCCCCCGCCAGAACTGCTGCGTCAATAAACCCCCACCGTCGTGCCGCCGGAGAGCCGGCTGTACGGCCGCACGCCGCTGACGCCGTCCCAGGGGTATTTTTCGTAGGAGGGTTCCCGCTCGCCTTCGTCGCGTTCCAGAAAGCCCGGGACGAAGAACTCCCTGGTCAGTGTCGTCAGTTTCACGCGGCCCGTCTCGCCGTAGCCGACCACCCGGTTGCTGTCGTCGAAGTCCACCACCTCGGTCACCGCCCGCGGCTGCGGGGCGTAATACGTGATCTTGTAGTCGTTCGCCGCGGTGGCCGGGCTGCTTGCGGCCAGGCCCATCAGCGTGTTGCCGTAGGTGGGCGTCATGTAGACCCCGCTGACCTCGGGCGGGCCGCCGAAGAACTCCTCGACGCAAAACCGCGTCCACTGCGGCGTGAACTCCGTGCCGCCGGAGAAAATGCCGGTGATTCCGATCTCCGGCAGGCTGGCGCCGCGTTCTTCGAGCGCCAGGCACAGGGCCTCGATGAGCTTGGGCGTGCCGAACATGCACTTGATGTCATGGCCGGCGGTAAGAACCGTGATCGCCTGATCGATGCAATGCTTCTTGTATTCCTCGAGATGTTCCATCCAACCTTTTTTGATCAGTTTGACTACCCATCGCGGATCGAGGTCGATGCAGAAGCAGATGCCGCCCCGGAATTGCGCGAGATGTTCCACGGCCAGCCGCAGCCGCCGCGGCCCGCTGGGCCCGAGCATCAGCCAATTCGCGCCGCGCGGAAAGTACTGGTCCGGCAGCGTCTCGCTGAACATCTCATAGTCGATGCGAAAGTCGTCGATCACAACGCGGCTTTTGGGGACGCCCGTCGTCCCGCCCGTCTCGAACACGTAGATCGGCTTGTCCGCGTATGCCTTGGGCACCCACCGCCGCACCGGGCCGCCGCGGAGCCATTGATCCTGAAACTCCGGAAATTTTTTCAGGTCGTCGTAGCATTTCACTTCCGTGAGCGGATCGAAGTTCAGTTCCGCCTTTTTCGCCAGCCAGAACGGGCAGCCCGTGGACTCGTGAAAGTGCCACTGGACGATCTCGCAGGCGTGGGCGTCGAGGCGGTCGCGGGCCCGGCGCCGGCGGGTTTCGAGATCGGCGTTGTCAACAGCAGGGAGCATCAGCGGCGGTGTCGCCGGGCGTAAGCCCGGAAAAAATCATCACGGGGAGACGGCTTCGCTTCGCCCATGGATACCGTGGCGGCGAAACCGAAAATAACGCAAGCGGCGTGAGAAACCAGCCCTGCGCCGCTTTTCGGGGCCGTTCGGCGCCCAGCGGTCGCGGCGTTCTATTTCCGACCTCCGACTTCCGCCTTCAAAACTCCAATTCCTCTTCCTCTTCAATCGGAGGTCCGGAGAGCTGGGAGAGCATTTGCAGCATCCCGCCGAGATGCGCCATTTTCGGGCCGAAGCGGTCGATGAACTCGGCCAGCAGGAACTCGCTCTCGACAAGCTCGTCGCCGTTGTCTTCGATTTCCTCGGTCAGCTTGTCGAGGTAGTCGGCCTGCACGCGGGAAAGCCGCTCGGCGGCCCGACGGCAGCGATTGGCCAGTAGCGGGTGCTGCTCCTTCCAGGCCTCCAGTTCATCCCGCCGCTCACGATGGGCCGCCCCCGTTTGCTGTACCAGTCTTTCTAGAAGATCATTTTGCCGCTCCTGGGCGGCGACCAGGCGGGCCAACAGGCTGGAGGTGAACTCCGCCTCGAGGTCCGCTATCGCCTCGCGATCCGCCGCGGCGCCGGCCGATACGTCCAAGTGGGTAAACAGGGGAGGCATCGAGTAGGGGTCCAGGGACATGGATTTCCTCGCCAAACAGGTCACCGGTTAAAAACGAGAACACGCAATATACGTGTTCGGGGGCGGATTGTCGAGCGCTGACGGAGACTTCTGCGGAAGACGTCGCAAAAAGGCGCCCGTCGGCTGACAAACGCGGAAGCATGAGCAAGGGGCGCCCGATTCCCCATGATGCCCCAACCCGCAAACTCGTCCGCCCGTCCGACGCACGACGCCCAATTTGCCGCCGCCGCCGCCGTTGCTCTAACACGACATTACACAACGAGTTCGGGCGAAACATGGACTCGCATGACCACCTATCGCCGCCGGCGCCTCTAAAGTCCGACCCGCCGTGGCCCGAATCATGTTGGAGGGAGCCCGCCGGGCCGCTGAGCGCTGTCCGCCCGGCCGGCGCGGAAACGGCCAGAGATGAACCACATGTCCGATTTGTCCAGTGACTCTTGCCGTCCGCCCGCCGTGGTCGGTTATCTGACGGTGATCGAAGACGCCGAGCATGGGTTCTTCGGCGGCTACCTGGTCCTTAACGCCGCGTTGCGTCCACTCGAGTTCCACTGCACGGCGCCGGTTCAACCGACGCGAGCCCAGGAGATCCTCTACGGACCGACCCTGCGGGAATACGTCTTTGGCGAGCAAATCGGCGGCGCCCTGCTGGCGAAGGCCAGGGCCAAAGCCGACCTGGTGCTGGTGGAAACCGAAGAAGCCCTCGCGGCCCAGCGAGAGAGCGATGCGCCTCTCGCGTGGCTGCGCAAGGAGGAGTCGCCGGGCGAGAGACGCATGATCACGGCGAGCCCCCACCGGCCGGAGCGCGCCGCCGTCGCGGAAGCCTTCGTCACTCAGCATCCCGGCCTGGATTTGATGGAACCGTTTGAGCGGATTCGTCTGGCGATTGCGGAAGCGCGACGAGCGGCGGCGTAGAAGGTGTGTAGAAAAAGGCGTGAGGCGTGTGGGATGCGGCGTCGAATTCGCCGTGAGTCGAGTGAGTCGAACACCGTGGCGGGCGTCAGCAGGCACGACATGCGAGATTTCGCCTTCCATCCGCTCACCCCGCCCGCCCTTCTCGATGCGAGTTGGTCGGCATCGGACGAACTGCGCGCGGTCGAGGTCGAGACGCAGCCGCTGGTGGCGCCTCCGCAGGTTCTTAGCGTACCGCTGGCCCGCCGCAAGCTGCGGACCTGGAGTTTCTTCTTCGCCAGCGGGGAAGACGACTCAAAAGCCATCGCTGAAGAACAGCCGCCGCCGGTCAAAAAGAGCTTTTCCAAGAAAGCCGCGCTGCGTGTCTTCGGCGGGATGATCGAAGAAGAGGCGGCGGACCACGAGCCAGCCGCCGGCCAGCGGCCCAACCGCCAAACGCCGCTCATCCCGCTCGAATCCCTCACCCGTATCGAACCGCCCGGCGACATCATCAAGCCGGTCGATCGGATGTACTACCTGTTGCAGCCGCCGCTGGAGTGGGTTTTTGGCGGGCAGGCCCTCGATTTGCCTTTCAAACCGTTTCCGTTCCAACTCAGCGGCGTGGCGTTTCTTTATCCCCGGATGGCGGCGATTCTGGCCGACGAGATGGGCCTTGGCAAAACGATGCAAGCCATCACCGCGATGCGGCTCTTGATGCACCGCGGCGAGGTTCGCCGGGCATTGCTCATCTGCCCCAAACCGCTGGTAAGCAACTGGAAGCGGGAGTTCGCCCTGTGGGCGCCGGAGTTGCCGGTGATGGTGATCGAAGGCGACGCCGAAAACCGCCGCTGGCAATGGGCCCAAACCGATAAGCCGCTGACGATCACCAATTACGAATTGCTGCTGCGGGACCGCGACCTGGTGGAACAGGCGCCGCTGCCGTATGATCTGGTCGCTCTCGACGAAGCCCAACGGATCAAGAACAAGAGCGGCGCCACGGCGGAAGTCGTCCGTTCGATCGGCCGCCGCCGCTCGTGGGCCCTCACCGGCACGCCGATTGAAAACCACACGGACGATCTGCTCGGCATCTTCGAGTTTCTCGCCCCTGGGTATTTGAACGAGACGCAGGCGCCCGCCAGTCTCGGCAAGGCCTGCCGCGATTTTGTGCTGCGGCGGGAGAAAGCGAAGGTTCTGAAGGATCTGCCGCCCAAGCTCGTCCGTGACTGCGTTCTCGATCTGACCGACAGCCAGTGGGCCAACTACAAGCGGGCGGAAGAAGAAGGCGTCATCCATCTGAAGGACCTGGGCGAGGACGTTGCGATCGCCCACGTTTTTGAACTGGTGCTGCGGCTGAAGCAAATCTGCAACTTCGATCCCAATACCGGCGAAAGCGCCAAGCTCGAACGGCTCCTCGCCGACATCGAGGAAATCGCCGAAAGCGGAGAGAAGGCGATCATCTTCAGCCAATGGGTCGATACGCTGGAGGAACTCGCACGGCGGCTGGAGCGCTTCGGCTGCCTGGCCTACCACGGCCGCGTGCCGGCGCGGCGGCGCGACCCGACCCTCCGTCAGTTCCGTGAAGACCCGAGCAAGCACGTCATCCTGATGAGTTACGGGGCCGGCAGCGTGGGGCTGAACCTGCAGTTCTGCCGGTATGTCTTCCTGTACGACCGCTGGTGGAACCCGGCGGTCGAAGACCAGGCGATCAACCGGGCCCACCGCATCGGCGCCGCCGGCTCGGTCACCGTCACCCGATTCCTCTGCCGCAACACCATTGAAGAGCGAATCAACGCGATTCTGGAAGAGAAGCGTGAACTCTTCGCCACGATCCTCGGCGAAGCCGACGGCCCACGAAAAATGGGGCTTTCGCAGGAGCAGCTCTTCGGGCTGTTCGATCTGAAAACGCCCGAAGGCCCGCTGAAAAAGGCGGCATAGCCCCGGCCACTGGCCGGGGCTATGGTTGGCGCCGTAGGCTGGTTCCATGCGTTTCCTCAAGTTGCACATCCGCTACGATGGGACCGATTTCGCCGGCTGGCAGGCGCAGGATGACCAGCCCACGGTGCAGGTGGCGCTGGAGCAGGCGTGGGCGGCGGTCACGCAAGAGTCGGTTCGCATTCTGGCGAGCGGGCGGACCGATGCCGGAGTCCACGCGCTATGTCAGGTGTGCGGCGTGCGGACCGAAACGAGGCGCGACGAGGCGACGTTGCTCAAGGCGCTCAATGCCCATCTGCCGGAAACGATCGTGGCGCTCTCGGTCGAGCCGGCGCCGGAAGGATTTCATCCCATCCGCGATTCGCTCCGCAAGCGGTACCGCTACGTGATCGACGACGGCCGACCGCCGAATCCCTTTCTGCGAAAATATGCCTGGCAATGGCCGCGGGGACGGCTGGACGATGCGGCCATGGCGCTCGCGGCAAAGCATCTCGTCGGCAAACACGATTTCGCCGCCTTCGAAGCCACCGGCGCCCCGCGCTCCACGACGATCCGCACCGTGTCCGACCTGTCGCTTGGCAGAGTGACCGGCGATTACGGCGAGACGCTTCGGATCGAGATCGAATCCGACGGGTTCTTGTACAACATGGTACGGAATATCGTGGGAAGTCTGGTGGAAGTCGGCCGCGGCGCCCAGCCGCCGGAGTGGATCGGGCACGTCCGTGACAGCCGCGACCGCAAAAACGCCGGCCCGACCGCCCCGCCCCAGGGGTTGTTCTTGGTGCGGGTGGAGTATGGCCCCCCATCATCATCCGCTTAATCATTGGCGGCCCTGCGGAAGGTGAGACCCGGCCCGGGCCGTTTGCGGGCAATAGACGTTTGCTTCCGCAACCGGCGCGCATCATCTAAACTGGTTCACAGGCAGGACACCCGGTTTTTCAACATCATGCACATCTTTCGTGAGACGACGGCGTGGCCACACTCGGCAAGGGCTTCATCGCGGGTTATCGGCTCACCAAACTTCTGCACAATGGCCAGACGACGCAGGTGTGGGAGGCGGTGCGCCAGGGCGACCCTCCACGGGTCGTCTTCAAGGCGATTCCCCCGGCCGCCGCCCAGGACCGGGCCAACGTCAACGAGCTGAAGTACGAATTTCGGGTGGTCTCCTCGCTGCGGCACCCCAACGTCATCCGGGCCCTGCAGCTCGGCGAGGACGGGGGCGTCCACTTTATGATGATGGAGTTTTTCGCCGCGGAAAGCCTCAAGGCGGCGATCCGCGACCGATTCGACGACCTGGTTTACGACGTCCCCCAAATCATCGAGCAGGCCGCCGAGGGCCTTTGCTTCGTCAACCTGCAGGGCTGGGTGCATCGCGACATCAAGCCGGACAATTACCTGCTCAACCAGGAAGCTCGGGTCAAGCTGATCGACTTTTCGATCGCCCAGAAGAAAGGGGGCCTGTTGAGCCGCCTCTTTACGAAAGCCCCCTCCGCCGCCGGCACCAAAAGCTACATCGCCCCGGAACAGATCAAGGGCGGCCATGTGGATGAACGGGCCGACGTCTACGGCTTCGGCTGCATGGTCTTTGAACTCATTTCCGGAAAGCTTCCCTACACCGCGTCTTCCGCAAACGCCCTGCTGAACAAACATCTGAAAGCCCCGGTTCCCTCCCTCCGCACCGCGTGCGATAACGTGACGCCCGAATTCTCCGACCTGGTCGGGCGGACCATGGCCAAGCGGACCGAAGACCGCCCCAAGTCGATGTACGAATTCCTGAAGGATTTTCGTACAATGCGGGTCTTCCACACCCAGCCGCGACGGATGACGGAACCATGAACACGTTTAACCCCGAGCCGAAGGCGACGGGGATGATGGAACCATGAACAACGGCGCCCCTGGCCTGGAATTCGAACGGCCCCTATTTGACATCGAGCGGGACCTTAGCGACCTCGAGGCGATCTCCAATCCTTCGCACGAGCAGGTCGAGGCGATCCGCCAGACCCGCCGGCAGTGGGTGGAATTGGCCCGCGAAATTTATGGCAACCTGTCGGAGTGGGAGACGGTGCAGGTCGCCCGGCACAAGGAGCGTCCGCAGTCCGCCGACTACGTTGGGCTTATCTTTGACGAATTCGTCGAACTGCACGGCGACCGCTTTTTCGGCGACGACCGGGCCCTTCGCAGCGGGTTCGCAAAGCTCGAGCAATACAAAATCATGTTCTGCGGCCACTTCAAGGGCCGCAATCTCAAGGAGCGAAGCGAGTGTTTTTTCGGCTGCGCCCACCCGGAGGGCTATCGCAAGGCCATTCGCAAAATGGAGACGGCGGCCAAATTCGGCATGCCGATCGTCTGCTTCATCGATACGCCCGGCGCCTACCCCGGCATCGGCGCCGAGGAGCGGGGCCAGGCCGAGGCGATCGCCCGCAACATGCTGGAGATGTCCCGGCTGAAAACGCCGATTATTGTCGTGGTCATCGGCGAAGGGGGCAGTGGCGGAGCGCTGGGCATCGGCGTGGGCGACCGCGTGGCGATGCTCGAGCATTCCTACTATTCGGTGATCAGCCCGGAGGGCTGCGCGGGCATCTTGTGGAAGAGCCACAAGTTCGCAGAGCGGGCGGCCGGCGCCCTTAAGTTCACGTCCAAGCACCTGCCGAAGTTCGGTATTGTGGACGACGTGATTCCGGAACCCCTCGGCGGCGCCCATCGCGACCACTTCAAAATGGCCAACCGTCTCAAGGGCTACCTGATGAAAACCATCCGCGAGCTGAGAGAGACGCCCGTGGAGGAACTTCTCGAAAATCGCTACCAGAAATTCCGGCGGATGGGAGTGTACTTGGAGCGGGAGCTGGAAGACACGATCGGAACGTGACTCCCCATGTGTTAAACTTTAACGGTCTTGCGGACAATGTTGCGATTGTCCGCGTCCTGACGACGATGGGGGATGTTAGGGAACGCACCGTTCGATTGACGTGATAGCGAAGTTCACTACTGCGCCAAACGCTAATCTACGAGGCGACGGGATCGTCAAGGACGCACGACAGGAGAGACGAAACGTGATGTTCACTCGCGCCATGAACGCAACATTCAGGCTCTCGGCAATCTGCCGTACCATCGCATTCGTCTGCCTCCTCCCGAATCTGGCGGCGGCCGAGGAGCCAGCGCTCGCTCCCGTCAACCCCGTTGACCAGGCCTGCGACGATATTGCCGGTTGTGCGAATGCGCGAGGCTGCCATGACTGGTGCTTCCAAGGAGGCTGTTGCGAGCGAGGAATCAGCGTTCGCGTCGACGGTCTGCTCCTCAATCGGGAGTCGGCTCGCGACAGGCTGCTTGTCGCGGACGTCCCGTCCCTGAATCCACGGATTACAGCCGCCGATCTCGATTTCGACCTGGAGTTCGGCCTGCGGGCCTCCGCCATCTGGGACCGAACCCCCTGTGTTTCTTGGGAATTCGCCTACTTGCGAGACGATTGGGACGCTGCCGCCCGAGCGACCAGTCCGACGGGCCTCTCCCAGATCAGCGCGGGCCCCGGCGACGCCTACAACTGGGCGAACGACATCTCGGTGCGCTATGGCACAGATCTGGACAGCTTCGAGATCAATCGGTATCGAAAAATGACCGATCGTTTTTCCTGGCTGGCGGGATTCCGGGCCATCCTGCTGGACGAGTCCTTCCTGTTGGTCAGTGTCGACGAAAACGGCGGCGGGCCGGGTCTGGCGACGGGAACCTACGGCATCGACACCTCCAACGAGCTTCTCGGCTTCCAGGTCGGGGGCGTCTACAGCCGGTCCCTTACCGACCTGCTCTCGTTCGACGGTGTCCTGAAAGCAGGGGTCTACTACGTTGAAAGCGATCTATCGGTCGATTTCACGGATGAGGGCAATTTCCCCAACCCGCCGGTCGCTTTTCAAACAAGCGACTACACCACGGCGTTCGTTGGTGAGATCGACCTCGGATTGAGCTGCAAGCTGACACGCCGGCTGTCGGTGCGCGGCGGACTGGAGTTGCTGTGGATCGAAGGCGTCGCCCTGGCGCCCGAGCAGTATCAAATGAACTACGCGATGATTAGCCCCGCCACGGCGATCAACACCGGCGGAGGTTTTCTGGCATACGGTGGTTCCGTTAGCCTGGTTGGCGAATGGTAGCCGCCTTCGTCTTGATGCGGCGCGTGAGCGGCGATATCGTGCGCAATGCAGGATGTCCGACGGAGACTACGGTCTTCTGTTTGCCGCTCCTTCTAGAATGAATCGGTTGCATCCCGATGCGCCCCACGATCATCCTCCTGACCGCGGCGGTCCTTGGCATCGTCGGCGGGGTCGCCGCCACATTTTCGGAACTCGGTTTTCGGCCCGACGGCGGGTCGCTTCTCTTGTGGGACGGCGGCCTCGGGAGACTTTCGCCGGGTGAGATACCCAAGGCGGTGGTGGTGGGCGGCGCCACCTACGACTTCGGCGTCCTCCACGAATCGGGCGAGGGCAAGCATACGTTCGTCATCCGCAACGCGGGCAACGCCACGCTCGTCCTCCGGCCGGGAGGCACGAGTTGCCAATGCACGCTGAGTGATCTCAAGCGGGACAAGGTCCCGCCCGGGGAAGAAGCGGAAGTCGAAGTCACCTACAAGATTTCGGAAACCGCCGACCATTATTCGCAGTCGGCAACGATCCGCACCAACGACCCGGTGCGGCCGGACATCAAGCTCCGTGTCAAAGGCGACATCCGCCGCGACATTTGGGCCTCGGCGCCGGCGGTGGCGCTTGGTCAGTTTTCGGCGGGCGAGGAAGGACGTGGCGAAATCGCACTCTACAGCCTTTACGAGGGCCCCCTGGAAATCGACGCGATCGATTTCCTGGAGACGGAATCGGCCAAGCGTTTCGCCGCCGAAGCGATCCCGCTGAGCAAGGAGGAACTGGAGGGGGAACCCTACGCCAGGTCGGGCGTTCGCCTTACGGTGAAGGCAAAATCCGGCTTGCCCCAGGGGCCGCTTTTTCAGAGAATTCGCGCCGTGGCCCGGGCTTCCGGCGAACGCGCCGAAGCCGTGGGGCCGAAAGCGTTTGTGCTGCCGGTGACGGGGATGGTCGGCAGCGATTTCCGGATCGTGGGACGCAGCGCGTACTTTCGCGCGGATCAAAACCTGATGCCGCTGGGCATTTTGAATGAGCGGTTTCAATCCGACACGATGTCGATCCTGGTCCAGGGCCCTCACCGAGCGAGCGTGGCCATCGAAGTCGCCGAGGTGGACCCGGCGTTTATCGATGTAAGAATAGGCAAGAAGAAGACCCTGGGCGATGGCCGAGTCGTGCAGTTTCCCTTGGCCATCGAAATCCCGACGAATACCGAAAAAGTGAATCGGCTGGGCGGAGAGGCGACTCCCTACGGCGCAATTCGTTTTACAACCAACCATCCCGAGGTTCCCGAACTGGTGATTTACGTCAGTTTCGCAACACTCGGACCGAGTCCCTAGCTTGAAAGTCAGTGTCGTTGATGTCTTACGCGCGACTGCGATATTGGTGGCGGTTGTGGATTTTTGGCGCCGCGGCGGGAACCGCTGGATGTGCCGTCCTGCTTGCCGGTTGCGGCGGCGCCGAGGACGCGCAGCCGGCGCAGCCCGCCGCCATCCCGGCGCCGACTCAGGCCGCCGACCTGCCCGCCACGATCGCCTCCGAGAGGCCCCCCTGGTCTGCCAGGGGACTCACCAGCGTGCCCAACTCCGGCGGGACGAGCCCCGAAGGCGAACTTCCGCCGGCATTTGGCGGCGGCTCGCCCGTGGCGCCGCCGCAAGACCGCCCGCTGTTCGGGCCGTTTGCTGATGCGCTGGAAGAGACCTCAAGCGACACACCAACCAGGGGCGAGGGGCGAAACCCCCACCATGGGGTCGCGCTACCCAAGATCGGTTCACCTGAGAATAGTCCACATGAGAGTGGTTCCCCCAAGCCGTCGGAAGCGTCCGGCTTACGAAATGGCGCCGACGATGCCGCGGCGGGGGAAGAATCGCCGCCTGGCCTTGGTCTGCCCCTCAATGAGCTGCGGGCCGACGCGAGCGAATTCAGCCAGGCGGCGAGCGAACCGACGGACCGCGTGGCCGCGCCGCCGGCTTCCGCGTTTGTCGAGGTCAATCCGACGCCCGATCACGGCGCGGACACGCAGCCGGGCACGCTCTCGGCGCCCGCGTCAGAAACCGGCCAATCCGAAGCAACGCACGAAGAATACGCCCCGCTGTTCGTCGATTGGCCGCAGCCGGAGTTCACCCTCTTTCTCACCGGCAGCATGGACGGCTACATCGAGCCGTGCGGGTGCAGCGGTTTGAAGAACCAAATCGGCGGCATTAACCGGCAATACACACTGCTGCAGCAGCTCAAGAAGAAAGGCTACCGCCCGGTGGGGTTGAACGTGGGCGGCCAGGTAAAGCGGTTGGGCCCGCAGGCCAACATCAAGTTCCAGCAGATCATCGAGGCCCTGCGGCAGATGGATTACCAGGCCGTGGCGCTGGGTCCGATGGATATCGGCCTGGTGAACTTGATCAACGAAGTCGTGACGGAGGAGCCACCATTCGTCTGCGCGAATGTGAGCGTGCTCGACTCCAATCCGGCGCTGCGGATCATCGACATTCAGGACCGCAAGGTGGCGGTCACTTCGGTGCTCGGCGAGTCGATGAAGAAGAAAGCGCCCCGCAACGACGACGTGACCCTTCAATCCGCGACACAGGGCCTGGATGCCGTCTGGCCGAAGATCGCGGCCGCCCGGGCCGACCTGAACGTGTTGCTCGCTCATGCCTCGCTCGAGGAATCGAAGGAATTGGCCGAGCGGTATTCCGGCTTCGACATCGTGGTCACCGCCGGCGGGTTCGGCGAGCCGGCCGCCGTGCCCACGCGGCTCAACGGCGGCAAGACGATGTTCGTGGAGGTTGGGACCAAGGGGATGTACGTGGGCGTGGTCGGCTATTTCGGCCCCGAGCGCCCGCTGAAGTACCAGAAGGTCCCGCTCGACGCCCGTTTCGCCGACGCCGACGAGATGATGGGGGTTCTGGCCGAATACCAGAAGGTGCTTAAAGGCGCCGGACTGAGCGGCCTGGGCCTTAAGCCGATGCCCCATCCCACCGGCCGCACGTTCGTCGGCAGCAAGGCCTGCCAGGACTGCCATGAAGAAGACTACGACATCTGGAAAAAGACGCCGCACGCGCACGCCCTGCAAACCTTGATCTCACCGCCGGAACGCTACAGCGTCCCACGGCACTTCGATCCCGAATGCATCGCCTGCCACGTGGTCGGCTGGGAGGTGAAGGACTCGCAGGGTCACGCCAGCTACCGCCCGTACACGAGTGGTTATCTCAGCGTGGAGGAGACGCCCAAGATGCACGACGTCGGCTGCGAAAACTGCCACGGACCCGGCTCGAAACACGTGGCCATCGAGGAGGGCGACATCATCGTCTCAGACGAGGAAGAAGAGCAGGCCCGTCAGCAATTGGTCGTCACGCTCGAACAAGCCGAAGACATGTGCAAGGAATGCCACGACCTGGACAACAGCCCCGACTTCCATAAACCGGGGGCGTTCGAGAAGTACTGGAAGCAGGTGGAACACTAAACTGTCCTGCCTCACCTGAAACTGGAATTTTCCGCTGGTTGGGTTAGTCTCACCTGACAGGAGGAGATTTCCATGAACCAGTCCCAGCAGCGTCGTCGTTTTTCCGCCGTCCAGAAGGCCGA
>Ga0180438_10005743_pt1 | contig 17098 bp, 12 predicted proteins | sample SS_ome_12_FD_132455 | JGI IMG/M metagenome (GOLD analysis project Ga0180438, IMG submission 132455) | Hypersaline lake sediment archaeal communities from the Salton Sea, California, USA - SS_3_D_2 metaG | ecosystem: Environmental > Aquatic > Non-marine Saline and Alkaline > Hypersaline >...
ATTACATTTTTCACGTCGCCACCTCCTATTTAAATACATCCGGGGGGGCGTCCGCCCTTGTAAAGGTAATTGATCAAGATCAGTATGTCCAGAATCCCGTGATCGCCGTCGCAGTTGGCGTCTCCGGCCTCAAAGGAGGCCGGGTAGGGGCCGCTTCTGTAGAGATAGTTTACCATGTACAGCACGTCGGAGATGTTTATCACGCCATCCCCGTTGGCATCGCCGTACTCCGACAGCACGATGCTGGTGCAGTAGGGCATGTTGTCCCGTGGAAGATAGCTGACAGCATCCGCCCGTGAGAAACAGGGCCGGCCAGTAGGAAACCAGGTGGTATCAATGCAGATCGTGGTGGTATCCTCGAGGGTAAACGTGAATGTCGCGACGAGAACCCGGCTACCCCCGCAGAATCTCTGATCCTGTGTTCCGGTGGGAACCAGGGAGACATTATCCTGCCCGGCAAGCCCAAATACAGTATCCTGGTATCCCAGTCCAGCCCCATTCCCTGTTCAGAGAGATTCATCATCCAGTTGCGTTCCTGCGGGAACTGCATAGTGGGCAGGTGACGGAAGACGCTGTTCTCGAGATCCGGGAAGGGATGAAGGTCAGTGTTGTTATAAGCGATCTCCACCCGAGCGTTGGCCGCCGGGTTGCTCGAGTTATATCCTAGCATAACGACCATCCCGGCGATAGAGTCGATCACAGGATTTGGGATGTCGTTGGTGACGTGCATGGGAAAACGCACCTGCGCCGGGAATGAGACCTGATACCGGTCCGGAGAATAGGCCTCCAGGAGAAGGGAATCACAATCGCCGTTGTCGTTGGGGTCCTGGTCGGGGCATTGAGTTACCACGGTGGCACAATAAGGCACGTTATCCCGCGGGATGTAGCATGCCGCGTCCGACCTGGCAAAAAGCTGGCCGTGCGTGGGAGGCCACCAGCAGGTGTCTATGCACAGGGTGGTGGTGTCGTCCAGGGTGATGGTCATGGTTGCCACAAGAACCCGGCTTCCGCCGCAGAACCTCGGATCCGGCGCACCGGTGGGATTCATGGCCAACCAGAAGTGAGTCCCTCCGCCGATATCCAGAATCCTGCTGTCCCATTCCTCCCCCAACCCCTGCTCCCCCAGGTCCATCATCCAGTTGTGCTCCTGGGGATCATCCATGCTGGGCAGATGACGGAAGATGCTGCCTTCCAGGTTAGCTTGAGGAAAGACGTTGGTATTGTTGTGGGAGACCTCGATTGTCGGATTGGCGGCGGGATTGCTGGAGGTGAAGCAAAGCGCAATACACATTGCTGCAATGGAGTCTATGGACGGGTCAGGGATATCATTGGTCAGGCGAAGAGGAAATCGTATCTGTTGGGGGCCGTCGACGAAGATCTCGTCACCTTCAAAGATATCAACATAGAACGTATCACATACACCGTTGTCGTTAGGCTGCTCCGGGCACTGCGCCCCCACAGAACCTGCTAGCAGTAGAATGGCACTTGCTGCTGCCAAGAACAAGACATGCTTTTTCATGCCGCTTCCTCCTGTTTAGATGCATCCGGGGGGTCGTCCCCCCTTGTAAAGGAAATTGACCAAAATGAGCACATCCAGAATCCCGTGCACCCCGTCGCAGTTGGCGTCGCCGGCCTCGAACGAGGCCGGGTAGGGACCACTCTTGTAAAGATAGTTCACCATGTACATCACGTCCCCGATGTTGATCGTTCCGTCCCCGGTGGCATCACCGTACTCCGAACGTTGAATATTCACATAGAAAGGGCCGTTGTGCCAGGGCATGTAAGTCACGGCATCGGATCTCGAGAAGCACGTTCTGCCCACCGGCCAGAAACAGGTGTCGATTCGAATGGTGGTCGTATCTTCCAGTGTTAGGGTCATGGTTGCCGCTAGAACCCTGCTTCCTCCGCAGAACCTTTGATCCGAGTACCCGGTGGGGACCAGCGACAGGAAGAAATGTTCCTCCTCGCTCGTGATGTCCAATATCCTGGTGTCCCACTCCAGACCCAGGCCCGGCTCAGAGTAATCCATCATCCAGTTGCGGATCTGGGGATCCTCCATGCTGGGCAGGTGGCGGAAGATGCTGGCGTTAAGGTTCGGATACGGATACAGGTCTACCGTGTTTTTGGCCACGTCTGCGCGAACGTTGGCGGAGGGATTGGTGGGTCTGTAAGATAGAATCACCACGATGCCCGCGATGGAATCGATAACCGGATTTGGGATGTCGTTGGTGACAAAAAGCGAGATGTGAACATCCCAGGGCGGATCGTGGTACTGAAATGAATCGGGGCAGGTGATGTAAAGGCTGTCAGGGACTCCGTTATCCTGTGCCCGGAGCATGCCCGTCAATCCAACCGAGAGAAGCCCCACTGCCAAGGCCGAGATCAGCTTCTTCATCATTCCTCTTCAGAACCGCGCAGGCGGAGGTGGCCAGGGGACTTCAACTCCGATCGGATGACTACAGAGCCATTCCGGACAGGCGCAGTTGATGTCGGAAGATAAGTATAATCACCCCCCTGCAATTTAACCCATTTCCCTGTCGTGTCAAGCAAAATCGACGGGCATCTTCGATTCTTTTCATTGTCACCCTATCCATTCAGGAGTAAAAAACTCGGGATTATGTCCGATCTCGTCTCGCCTGCCCCGGCAACCTGTGGGCAGTCCGCAGGATGACGGCACCTTGAGCGACCGTCTCTAATACTCTCTGCCTCGCGTGAACGATGGTTGATTTGAATGAATCTTCGGAGCTTTCCGTCTCCCAACGCTTCAACTTCGATCGCCGTATGGCAATAAGGCCGAGACGTATAAACAATTGCTTGACAAAACCGATAGCTTATATTAAGCTTGAAACCAAAATGTCTCGCGCCTGCAGAGCACCGAGGGACGAAACTCAGGCAGCCGAGGATGTGGAAGGTTTTCGATCCTTCCGAGAGCCGGTCTTGTTGCAAGGCCTTTTTCATTCAGAGCAAACAGAGAAAGAGCGTCAATGACCGTAACCATGATGGTAGATGAGGACGTCAAAAGGGTGGCAAAGGAGGAGGGGCTGGCTCCCGCTTTCATAGAGCAGGGCGTGGCGGAAGGTTCCATCGTGATCCTCAAGAACAAGATCCACGAATGGTGCAAGCCGGTGGGGGTGGGCAAGGGTCTGAAGACCAAGATAAACGTCAACCTGGGAACCTCACCGGATAAGATCGACTACGACCTGGAGTTGGAGAAGGTTCGGCTCTCCATGGAAATGGGCGCGGACACGGTGATGGACCTCTCCACCGGCGGAGAGATCCGGGAACTGCGAGTGAGAGTTTTGAAGGAATCGAAGATTCCGGTGGGGACCGTCCCCATCTACGAGGCCGTCTGCGGGCTGGCCAGAAATGGAAAGACGCTCCTGGAGATGACCAAGGATTCTCTTTTCTCGGTTATCGAGGATCATCTCAAATCCGGGGTCGATTTTCTCACCGTCCACTGCGGCCTGACCAGAAGAGCTCTTCCCATAATCGACCAGAAGAACAGGGCCACCGGCATCGTCAGCCGGGGAGGATCGTTCCTGTACCGGTGGATGAAACACAACAACCGCGAAAACCCCCTGTATGAGTTCTATGACGAGCTTCTGGAGATGACCAAAGAGTACAATGCCACCCTGAGCCTGGGGGATGGCTTAAGGCCCGGCAGCATCGCCGACTCCACCGACCGAACCCAGGTGGAGGAGCTTCTGGTGCTGGGAGAGCTCGTGGAAAGGGCGCGGGATAAGGGCGTGCAGGCCATGGTGGAGGGTCCCGGCCATATTCCCATCCACGAGATAGAGGCCAACGTGCTGTTGGAAAAGAAGCTCTGCTCCGGCGCGCCCTTCTATGTTCTGGGTCCCCTGGTTATAGACTGCGCCCCCGGATACGACCATATCGTCTCCGCCATCGGCGGTGCGGTGGCCGCGTCCGCCGGTGCGGATTTCCTCTGCTACGTCACCCCGTCCGAGCACCTGGGCCTGCCCGATTTGGAGGACGTGGGGGAAGGTATCATCGCCTCGAAGATAGCCGCGCATGCCGCCGATATCGCCAAAGGGGTGAAGATGGCGGACAGGCAGGATGCCCTCATCTCGCAGGCCAGAAAGGACTTCGACTGGGACCGGATCATCGCCCTGAGCCTGGACCCCAAGAGGGCAAGGAAAAAAAGGGGAGACGTCGAATCGGACTTCAAGAAATGCACCATGTGCGGCCAGTTCTGCGCCATGCGTGAGGATATCATCTAAGGTGATGCAAAATCTCTCAACTCAAAAATCAAAAGGAAGGCTTCAGGCCGCTAAAGAATGGAGGAACTGATGAGGTTTAGACGCCCTCATGTCAGTGCAACCTTTGCACTATTGGCAGTACTGCTCTGTGTGATCCTTTGTTCATCCTCATCTTTCGCTCAGAGGGATGAGTTTGGCAAGCCGGATACCTGCCGGATCACGGTATTCCAGGAGGAGAAAAGCAATCAGGTGATGGCCTCGGTGTCGGTATTCAACGACGAGGAACTGGCTGCCATGACCCTTCCCTTTCGGTATGGCGACGGCAAAAGCCCGCTGAGATGCGACTCCATAAAATTCTGGGATACCAGGACCATGTTTTTCGACATGAAGACCAACCTGATCGACACCACCAGGCAGGCGGTGCTGATCGGGCTCATCGCCGACATGTCCGGGCAGAAGCCTCCCATGAAGAAGGGAGACGGGGAGGTGGCCAAGATATACTTCACCATCCCCAAGGGCGCCAAGTTCCAGGATTTCTATATGGACACCACCTGGGTCAGACCCATGAACGTGCTCAAGTTTGTCACCCCGGAGGTAAAGAGCATATTTCCGGTGTTTGACAACTCCAGGGCTCTGATAAAGGGTGGAATTCCTATGCCCCCTCCCAAGGAGAAGGAAAAGGGAGCCGAGGCGGAGAAGGCCTCCAAGACCGAGGAAAAAGGAAAGAATTAGCTGTTGAGAGGGCCGAGCGAGAGTGACCGGTTGTCGCAACTGATCCGACCGGTCTCTCCTGAATGACTCGTAGAGCGTTCTTATCGGCTGTCATGGGGTAAGGTTTACCCGCCATCGGAAGGGGCTGGCCAGTCATCTGGATCTTCCGAAGACCGGGAATTATCGGTATCACTCGACCCGGCAGATGTTGCCGCGGTCCGTGGTCGTATATTGAACACCACTTTTGATTGACAAATCGGCGAAAGGCATTATATTGATAACAAAGAACAGTTGATGCTTCATCCAAGCAAGGTGTCTGTTCTGAAGCAGCACTGCTTCTTAGGGAAACTTGCCGATCCATCCCGGCTGACAGGCCTTTATCACTGATTGGTTGAGAATACTCCAAAAAAGCCTAACGGAGGCGAAAAATGAAGATGACGCGAGTTGTGCTGAGTGTGGTGATTCTGCTCTGCATCCTTTTTGCCCTGCCGGCTGCAGCCGCGCAGCAGGTCATGCAGGCCCGAATACATCTGGTTGAAAAGGCGCAGATGAGGGACGTGCTCCGACTGAATCTGGACGTTGCTTACGTCGAATACGGGCAATACGTCGACATCGTCAGCCACCAGGCAGAGGTCGACCAGCTCCGCGCAATGGGATACCAGGTGGAGGTGGTGCACGAAGATCTGGTGGCCTTCTATCAGAGCAGGCTGGATAGGACCAAGGACATGGGCGGATATCACACCTACAGCGAGGTGCTGGCGGTGTTGGATTCCATGCACGCGCTCTATCCTTCCATCACCACGGAGAGGATGGACATCGGCCACAGCCTGGAGGACAGCGTCATCTGGGCTTTCAAGATCTCGGACAACCCGGACGTGGATGAGGAAGAGCCGGAGGTCTTTTACAACAGTCTGATTCATGCCCGCGAGCCGGCAGGTTTGGAGGTGTTGCTCTATTTCATGTGGCATCTTCTGGACAACTACGGCGTCGATTCTATGGCAACCCATCTGGTGGACGAACGGGAGATGTGGTTCGTTCCGGTGGTCAACCCGGACGGCTACTGCTATAACGAGTACCAGAACCCGGGAGGCGGCGGGATGTGGAGGAAAAACCGGCGATTCTGCGGGACGGACTACGGCATAGACCTGAATCGGAACTGGGGTTACATGTGGGGATACGATAATGAGGGCTCAAGTCCGTATTGTGACGATCCCACCTACCGCGGAGACTCGGCCTTCTCCGAGCCGGCCACCCAGGTGATGCGGGATTTCATACTGAGCAGGAATTTCGTTATGTCGCTGGACAACCATACCCACGGGGACTGGCTTCTCATTCCGTGGGGTTACGATTACATCTATACTCCTGATCACGACCTCTTCCGGGCCATCGCAGAATCCATGGCGGTCTTTAACGGATACATTCCGGCGACCTGCTGGGAGGCCATGTATCCTGTGAACGGCGGAAGCTTCGATTGGGAATATGGAGAGCTGGGCATCATCGCCATTTCCCCGGAGATCGGGAACAGCGACGACGGGTTCTGGCCCCCCGTGTGGAGAATCCCAATCTTGTGCGACCTGAACCTTCAACCGAACTTGCTGTTCGCCGAGGTGGCGGATAATCCGCGCAAGATTCTTCCGCCCGCTTCTCCGGTCCTGGCGCCGATCGATACCGTTCCGGCCGACTACGCCGTCCGTTGGTCTCACTCCGACGATTTCAACCCGGCATCCGTGTTCGAGCTGGTGGAAATGTCCGGATTTGAAAGAACCACCTACGACGTGGAAGGCGACTATGGCGACTGGGACTTAGACGGTTTCTCGGTCTCCACCAGCAGAAACCACTCGCCTTCTCACAGTTTTTACTCCGGGGAGGATGACCGGCTGAACAATACGGTCACCGGGAACAACAGCATCAGCGTTCAGCCCGGCGACAGCCTGAAGATCTGGTGCTGGTACAACATCGAGAACAACTGGGATTATGCCTATGTGGAGATATCCACGAACGGTGGAAGCAGTTTCTTCTCCATTCCCGGAAACATCACCACCAACTACAATCCCAACGGGAATAACCTGGGGAACGGAATCACCGGCTACTCCAACTGGGTGGAAGGAGAATTCGATCTCTCCGACTACGTCGGGCAGCAGATATATTTGCGCCTCCGTTACGTGACCGACGGTTACGTGACAGAAGAGGGTTTCTACGCAGACGATATCTATCCGGTCGAGGGGTATGCCAGCCTGGTGACGCTGTCGGATGCCATAATAGACACCTTCTATCTGATCTCGGGGCAGGAGGAGGGAACCTACTTCTACAAGACCAGAGCAAGAGACCAAGAGGGTCAATGGGGCGCCTGGAGCAACACCGAGGGCGCGGTGGTCCAATCGGGCAGCTTCACCCGGGGAGATGCTAACGGCGACGGGGTCATAACCCTCAGCGACGTGGTGTGGATGGTCAACTATCTTTACAAGGAGGGCCCTGCCCCCGATCCCATGGTAGCAGGAGATATTAACAGCGACGGTCAAATAAACGTGGGCGATATCGTGTATTTAGTGAATTACCTCTTCCACGGGGGACCTCCTCCCGTGAACTAGATAGGATGGTCAATGACCTAGGTTAAAACAAGACGACATAAAAAGCCCAGGAGCGGGCTATCTGAGTTTCCCTTTATTACCCCCCTTAAAACCCCCTTTATTCAGATACCTGCTCCTTTTTTATTTCCTCACCGCACTTTGATTCACACAAATGCGCAAAATCAGATCACAGATTCGAATACAAGATCAAACAAACAGGACAAATTTGGTCGTATTAATGTTAGGATTTCAAGAACGAAAACACGCTTCTATCGGAGCGAGACATAGACTGTGAACATGAGACACAAAAACGCGCAAGCAGCCATATCGCTATTTGTAATGTGCGCGCTCTTTCTTGCCCCCGTCTCGGTGGGGCAATGCGAGACTACCGAGGCGCCGGAGCAGTCTTGCTGTTGCTGCCCCTGCTGTCAGGACGCGAAATCTCCTCAGCAGGAGACGGAGGACGATAAAGACGGCTGCCCCTGCGAGATGAGCGAAGCCGAGGAGTCGGAAGGCTCGCCCGCCCTGATCTTTTCCAATCGGTCCGGCGGAGCGCAAATTCTCTTTGAAGCCACCAGCACCCATGAAGAGACCAACCATTACCAAAGCCCCTTTATCGCTGAACGATTCTCAAGTCTATCTCTACCCAGCAGAGACCACCCCCTGTACATTCTGCACTCAGCCTTTCTGATCTAATTCCCATAGTCAAGCTTGCAGACAATTAATCGGTTGCCATCCTCCGGGGAGAGATTTATCTTTTTGTCGGAAAATCGACAATAGATGCGGCAACCCATTGGTTGGCCCATAAGGGGCGAATTTCTGTTTCTCACTATGGGAGGTAGAATTGAGAAAAACACTTTTAGTATCCTTGCTGGCAGCCTCTCTGAGCCTGTCGATGCCGCTTTCGCATTCCAGCGCGGCGGAGGAGCTGATCTTGGATTCTCTGGTATCGGAGGCCTTGCGAGCCAACCCGGACCTGGCTGCCGCCAGGAGCCGCTACCAGGCTTTTGAGGCCAGGGTGCCCCAGGCCGGGTCGTGGCCCGATCCGATGCTCAAGACCGTCTTCTCCAACCTTCCCACCGATTCCTGGGCCATGGACCGGACCCCCATGAGCGGCATCGAGCTGATGTTCACCCAGAAGGTCCCTTTCCCGGGAAAGTTGGGGCTCAAGAAGGACGCGAGCCGGAGCATGGCCAGGAGGGCGGAAAAGGAGTACCAGTCTGCAGAGGATTTCATCATCAGCCAACTCAAGCAGAACTACTACCGGCTCTACCTGCTGGAAAGGTCGATTAGGATAACCGAGAGGAACAAGGTTCTGCTGGAGGATTTCGCCAAGATAGCCGCAACCAGGTACTCGGTCGGGAAGGGCGTGCAGCATGACGTGCTCAAAGCCCAGGTGGAGGTCTCCAAGATGACCGACAAGCTCATCTCGTTAGAGGAGATGGACAATACGGTCCGGGCAAGGATAAACGTCCTTCTGAATCGCGAGCCTCAGCATCCGTTGGGAGAGACGGATGACTTGACCTTTCGGCGGCTGGATTACACCGAGGAGGAGCTCCAGAATCTGGCGGTCGCGAACAATCCGGCTCTCATGGGGATGCAATTTTCAGTCGAGGCCTCCCGATCAGCTTATCGTCTGGCCCGCCGGGAATACCTCCCGGACTTCACCTTCTCGGTCAGCTATCGGCTGCGGGACGAGGTGAAGATGGATCCGGTGAGGGGTGTGAACTTCTTCTCGGCTTCAGCCGGCATAAACCTTCCGCTCTACTTTTGGTCAAAGCAGAAGAAGAAGGTTCAGGAGAAGGAGCTTAGTCTCGAGTCTGTCCGCCAAAAGTACGAGAGCAAGGAGAATGGCCTCAAATTCAACGTCTCCCGACTCTTCTACTCCCTGGACAAATACGCACAGGAGGTGGAGCTTTACCGCACCGCCATCCTGCCTCAGGCCCGGCAGTCTTTGGAATCCGCCAGGTCCGGATATCAGGTGGACAAGGTAGACTTCCTGACGCTGGTGAACAATCAGTTGACCCTCTATAACTATGAGATCGCCTACCATCAGGCCTTAAGCTCCTATTTCATGACCATGGCCAAACTTGAGGAGATGGTCGGGAAACCGTTGTTGGCGCAAGGAGAATAAGCCATGTCTGATAAGAGACCAAAATCACAGCTAATCATACTGGTCGCGGCGGTCGCCCTGGTCTTGGGTATTGCGATCGGCCTTCTCAGCGGAGGGGGCCCCTCCGGCCCCGGTCCGGAAAGCCAGGAGATCGCCGGCGTGCAGCTCTATTCCTGCGGCATGCATCCCGACATCATCAGCCAGGAACCGGGCAACTGCCCCATATGCGGGATGAAGCTGACCCCGATAAAGTCGACCGCCGCCGCCTCAAAGCCGGAGGGGGAGCGCAAGATAAAGTACTGGCGCGCGCCCATGGACCCCACCTATATCTCGGATGAGCCGGGGAAGTCACCCATGGGAATGGATTTGGTCCCGGTGTATGAGGACCAGATCGCGGAGGGCGCCATCAGTATCGATCCGGTCACGGTCCAAAACATGGGCCTGCGAACCGCACCGGTCAAGACCGGCCGGTTGACCCGGACCATACGAACCGTAGGACACGTAGACTACGATGAAAAGAAACTATACATCGTCAACACCAAGATCACCGGCTGGATAGAGAAACTCCTCGTTAACACCACCGGAGAGGTGGTGCAGAAGGGCCAGCCGCTGTTGGAGATATACTCCCCGGAGCTGGTCAGCACCCAGGAGGAGTATCTTACCGCCCTGAAGAACTACTCGGAGCTGAAGGAGAGCCCCTATGAGGAGGCACGTGCCGGCGCTCTGGAGCTTCTGAATTCCACCCAAAAGCGATTGGAATACTGGGACATCGACCAGAGCCAGATCGAGGCTCTGAAGCGGGACCGGAAGATAAAGAAGACTCTTACCCTCTACTCCCCCGCCGACGGCGTGGTCCTGCACAAGACCGCGGTCCAGGGAGCGCACGTCAAGGCGGGATCGGATCTCTTCCGGATCGCCGATCTCTCCACGGTCTGGGTTCTGGGACACATCTATGAATATGAGCTTCCCTACATAAAGCTGGGACAGATGGCAAAGATGAGCCTCTCCTATCTGCCCGGAGAGACCTTCGATGGCAAGGTTACTTATATCTACCCTTACCTGGATCAGAAGACCCGGGACGTCAAGATCAGGCTGGAGTTCCCCAATCCGGGATACAGGCTCAAGCCCGAGATGTACGCCGACCTGGTGATCGAGTCGGAGCTCTCCGGCCAGAGAATCCTGATCCCGGAGGAGGCGGTCATCCGCTCGGGGAAAAGGGAGATAGTCTTCGTCGATATGGGAGAGGGCAAATACTCCCCCAGAGATATCACCGCGGGAATCAGCGGACGGGGAGACTTAGTGGAGGTGAAGCAGGGGCTAATGGCCGGCGAGATGATCGTGGTATCCGGCCAGTTCATGTTGGACAGCGAGAGCAAAACCCAGGAGGCCATCCAAAAGATGATCAAGGCCAAAATGGAAGCTTCGCCTCAGACCGAATCGCATGAGCATCTTGTCCCTGAGATGACCGAGCAGCCGGAGAGCCGTGAGCATAATCATGGGGAAGTTCGGAACTTGAATCTGACGCCGGAGAAGATGGCGCACCACGCCGACGATGTCTACACCTGCCCCATGGAGGAGCATAGTCATATCCTTCAGGTGGGCCCCGGCGATTGCCCGGAGTGCGGCATGTATTTGGTGCCGATCACCGAGACCGGCAGGCAGGTCTATACCTGCCCCATGGAGGAACATCATCATGTCCTCTCCAACAGGCCGGGCGACTGTCCGGAGTGCGGGATGAAGTTGGTTCCGTTAGAGCCCAAAGGCGAAGGCAAGTAAGAGGGGAGGAGCAGAAACTATGATTCAGAAGATCATCGAGTATTCGATCGAAAACAAGTTGGTCATCTTCCTTCTGGCAGCATTCGTCTTTTTAGGCGGCATATATGCCATGCAGAACATGACCCTGGACGCCATCCCGGACCTCTCCGACGTCCAGGTGATAATAGTGACCGACTATCCGGGACAGGCGCCTCAGGTGGTGGAGGATCAGGTTACCTATCCCTTGACCACCGCCATGCTTTCGGTGCCTCACGCGAAAGTGGTCAGGGGCTATTCCTTCTTCAACTTCTCTTTGGTCTACATAATCTTTGAGGATGGAACCGACCTCTACTGGGCCCGCTCCCGGGTTCTGGAGTATTTGAACTTCGTCTCCGGTCGTTTGCCGGAGGGAGTCATCCCACAGTTGGGACCTGACGCTACCGGCGTCGGCTGGGTCTACGAATACGTGCTGGAGGATGAGAGCGGCCAGTTGGACCTATCTGACCTGAGAAGCATACAGGATTGGTATCTGAAATACGAGCTTACCGCGGTTCCCGGAGTGGCCGAGGTGGCGTCGGTGGGAGGGTTTGTGAAGCAGTACCAGGTGGAGGTGGATCCAAACAAGCTCTTGGCCTACGGCATCCCCATTTCTCGGGTGAAGATGGCCATCCAAAGATCGAACCGGGACGTGGGCGGGCGTCTGTTGGAGATGGCTGAGACCGAGTTCATGGTTCGCGCACTGGGATACATCAAATCGATTCGAGATATCAAGAACATCTCTCTTGGCGCTGATAAGAGCGGCACCCCCATCCTCCTGGGAAACATCGCCCGGGTCCAGATCGGCCCCGAGCTGCGGAGGGGAATCGCCGAGTTGGACGGCAAGGGCGAGGTGGTGGGCGGGGTGATAGTGATGCGCTGGGGCGAGAACGCCCTGGAGGTTATTAAAAACGTCAAGCAGAAGATCGAGGAGCTGAAGGCGGGCCTTCCCCAAGGAGTCAAGATAAAACCGGTCTACGACCGCTCCGGGTTGATCTATCGGGCCATAGATAATCTGAAGGAGAAGCTGATCGAAGAGATGCTGGTGGTGGCACTGATCTGCATTCTCTTCCTCCTCCACGCCCGCAGCGCCCTGGTGGCCATCTTCACCCTGCCGGCGGGAGTCCTGATCTCCTTCATCGTCATGAACGCCCTGGGCATAAATGCCAACATCATGTCCTTGGGCGGAATCGCCATCGCCATAGGGGTGATGGTGGACGCCTCGGTGGTCATGGTGGAGAATGCCCACAAACACCTGGAACGGGACCGGGGCAAAAAGGAGCGCGCTCAGATCATCATGGATGCTGCCAAGGAGGTGGGGCCGGCGCTTTTCTATTCCCTGCTGATCATCACCGTCTCCTTCCTGCCGGTCTTCGTGTTGGGAGAACAGTCCGGAAGACTCTTCAAGCCGCTGGCCTACACCAAGACCTTTGCCATTGCTGCGGCCGCTCTTCTTTCCATCACCGTGGTCCCGGCCCTGATGGTGACGGTGATAAAGGGGAAGATAAGATCTGAGGAGAAGAATCCCCTTTCGAGATTTTTCATCAGGGTCTACAGGCCGGTCATCGACCTGGTGCTGCGTTTCAAATGGCTTACCATTCTTGCGGCCCTGTTCATACTGGCCATAACCCTGTATCCGGCCTCCCGGCTCGGCTCGGAGTTCATGCCGCCCCTTTACGAGGGTGACCTGCTCTACATGCCCACCACCTTCCCCGGCATATCGGTGACCAAGGCCAAGGAGCTTCTGCAGCAGACCGACAAGATCATCGCCTCCTTCCCGGAGGTGGAGACGGTCTTCGGCAAGATCGGACGCGCCGAAACCGCCACCGACCCGGCGCCTCTGACCATGATCGAGACCACCATCATGCTCAAGCCGGAAGACCAGTGGCGCCCGGGAATGACTCCGGACAAGCTGGTCGAGGAACTGGACCGGGCCATTCAGTTTCCGGGATTGACCAACGCCTGGACCATGCCCATTAAGACCCGGATCGACATGCTGGCCACCGGCATCAAGACGCCGGTGGGAATCAAGATAATGGGCGCGAATTTGGATACCCTGTCGGCCATAGGAGAGCGTATCGAGGCGGCGGTCAGAAAGACTCCCGGAACCCTGTCGGCTTTCTCGGAGAGGGTGGTGGGAGGCAATTACCTGGATTTTAAGATAAAAAGAGAGGAGGCGGCCCGCTACGGACTGACTGTGGGAGACATTCAGGACGTGATCATGTCCGCGGTCGGGGGCATGAACGTAACCTACACCGTGGAGGGGCTGGAGCGCTATCCTGTCAATGTCCGCTATCCCAGAGAGCTGCGTGACAACGTCGAAAGCCTGAAAAGGGTTTTGATACCTACACCGCACGGCGCGCAGATTCCCATCGCCCAGGTGGCGGATATCGAGATAAGTAAGGGTCCGGCCGGGATAAAAAGCGAAAACGCCCGGCGAACCGCCTGGGTTTACGTCGACATCAGGGGAATCGACGTGGGAACATACGTGAAGAGGGCCCAGAAGGTGGTGGCGGACGAGGTGGATATTCCTCCCGGATACAACATCATCTGGAGCGGGCAGTACGAATACATGCAGGCGGCGGCGGAAAAATTCCGGTTGGTCATCCCCATCACCATCATCATCGTGCTTCTGCTTCTGTTCTTCCATTTCAAGAACATGACCGACAGCCTGATAGTCATGCTCTCCCTGCCCTTCGCAGCGGTGGGCGGGGTCTGGCTGCTCTATATCTTCGGCTTTAACACCAGCGTGGCGGTCTACGTGGGGTTCATCGCCCTGGTCGGGCTGGCCGCCGAGACCGGCGTTGTGATGCTGGTCTATCTGGAGGAAGCCTATCGTCGATACGGGAGGGAAGGAAGATTGACCGGTCTCTCCGGCCTGCACTCCGCCATCATGGAGGGGGCGGTGGAGAGGGTCCGGCCCAAGCTCATGACCGTGGCCACCACCATGATCGGCTTGCTGCCTCTGATGATCGGCCACGGCACAGGCTCGCAGGTGATGAAGCGTATGGCATCGCCCATGATCGGAGGTTTGATCAGTTCCACCATTCTGACCCTGATAATCATACCGGCCATATACGCCATCGTCAAAGGCTGGGGACTGAAAGAGGTAACGCAAACCAAGGAAGAGAAACAGGAATGATTCACGGAGGCTCATCATGTAAGAATCAGCTAATCCCATTCTCGGGAATCAATCCCGATGACGGACAACGAAAAGCGGACACAGAATCGTATAAAACGAAAATGTGAGGAGGTGAGGACCCTATCGAATTATTGGATCGCAAGGCATGAAAACTGAAGCCGCGACTAGGGGGCTTGAGGGTCGCGAAAAACGGAAGCAGGGGCACTTAAGCGAATAAAGGAGGAAAGATGAATTACCCATTCAAAAGAGGAAATTGGGTCGTGTTGGTGGGCTTAATCTGCGTTTTGACCTTCGTTTTCATGATGGTCGCTTTGGGAGCTTTTGCCGGCGAGAAAAAGGGCTGTGCCAAAACCTGCCCTCACAAAAAAGCCGCAGCCACCTGCCCCATGATGATGAAGGCTTCGTCCGAAGAAGGATCGACCGGAAAAGAATCGGCTGCCGCCCAGTTTCTAACTCTCGACTCCTTCTCCAAAGCAGAGCAGTACACCTGCCCCATGCATCCCGAGGTGAGATCCGAGAAGGCCGGCAAATGCCCGGAGTGCGGGATGAAGCTGGTGAAGGAGGACTTCTACGAGGTCTACAGATGCCATATGAAGGAGTGTCCCGACATCAAGGCAAAGGCCGGAAAGTGCTGCGGCAAGGACCTTCAGAAGGCTTTGATGAGCAGGGACGAGTATTATCAGTTGGCCAACCTGCAGGACGAATACTCTTGCCCCATGCATCCCGAGGTGCTTTCGGGCGAGGCCGGAAAGTGCTCCAAGTGCGGCATGAAGCTTGAGATGAGGACCGTGCAAAAGCTGCAGGAGGAACCCCAGCAGGCAGCCAAGTACGTCTGCCCCATGCACCCCGATCAGACTTCCGATAAGGCGGGCATCTGTATGAAGTGCGGGATGAAGCTGAGAGGACAAGAGGAGACTTCCGCGCAGTAACAGATCGACCGATCTGCGGCGTCTCAAAAAACCGGATAATACGAAGGGGCGGGACTCGATCCCGCCCCTTCGTATTTGCAGAAGTTAACTTCTCGTCCGCGGCACAGCCTCAAAGCAAAGCCCGGCTCTGGTGCTATTCCCATCTCTTGAATTTCTCGACTAAGTAGGGCTTGAGCTTTTCAAACTCCTCAGCATCTCTCTCGATCAACTCCTCGACCTGTTCCGAGTCCATCTCCGCCGCCTGCTGGCAGAAGGCCCCCACCCTCCCAAAATAGAGGGGGGTGATGATGTCCACCAATCTTCTTCGGTTTCTGCTCCAGGTCTGGTACATGAAGGCGAAATCGTAGAGTATCTTGGCCCAGAGTTCGCAGGGAAAATCAAGTTCCCCCTTCTTCTCCAGATTCCTCACCTTGCCTTTCAGTTCCGAGAAATTCTGATTGTGGACCACCTGTTGGTATAACGGCTCGAAATGATGGAAGCCCTCCACGAATTCGGTTTTCAGCTTGTTTAAGCTCACCGGAACTGACTCTAATTTTGAAGTCTGCGTGACCTTACCCACGGTTTCAACCTTCTCGCTCCCGTAAACGCTCATCCAGTTTTTCTCATACTTTCCCACCAGGAAAAAGAGCGTCGATATCACCTGGTGGAACATGGGACCCAAGTCGACGGAGGGGTCCTTGGCCTCGTGTATCTTGGTTCCCAGATCCGTTTGAACCACCGAGTAGCCCTCGTTTATGGCGGAGGTGGTCATCCAGACGTCGATTCCGAATCTGGCCACGTCGGTCTGCCAGACGTCCTGAGCGGCATAGAAGGCCGCCAGTTCCCCGCAGAATCCGAAATCGCCTCCGATTGGCTGTCTTATCTGCTTCCCGTACAGGGCCCGGGTCAGGGGGTAAACGATATGTTTGGTGATCGATCCGTCGTATTTGTGCCGAAGGTAGTTGGGCGTCACGAAGCTGGCCTTCTTCTCCAGGACCGGGGAAGCTAAAAGCTTCACCCACTCCGGGGTGATGCTCTTCACGTCCGAATCTACCACCACGCAGCAGTCCGCTTTGAGTAATCCGGCGGCTTCAAATATGGCCCGAAAAGAGGTGCCTTTCCCGGGCATTCCCCGATAGATGGCCACCATACGCGTGACGCCCTCAGGAAGTTTAGCCTGGTTGGCTCTCTCCCTGGTATCATCCAGAGAGCCTCCGTCAGATATTATGATGGCAGATTTCTTTCCCGGAAAATGCTCCTTCAAGCCCAATCCACATGCCGACACCACAGCCTCAATGGTATCCTCGCTGTTGAAGCTGGGAATTCCCACCAAAAGGTCCGCGTCTCCCAGCTTGCTTATCCGCTCGGATAGATTGTCCCGCAGCGCGGTATCGAATTTCCTGAACGTTTTCATCTCTTATCCTCCTCAATCGAACTCGGAGTGCCGGGCCCAGGTTTCGACTTTGTCAATTCGATTCAATTTAGTGCCCTCTGGTTGCATTGTCAAGTCATCTGTCAATCTCAAATTGTGGAGACCAAATACAAATCATACACTTTTTAGAGAAACAGATAGGCAACGCCCAAGAGAGATGGTATTTTTGAAGAACGCCAAATTCTTCTACTCTCAAGGAGGTTGCCTATGCTATTTG
>Ga0180438_10005744_pt1 | contig 17094 bp, 10 predicted proteins | sample SS_ome_12_FD_132455 | JGI IMG/M metagenome (GOLD analysis project Ga0180438, IMG submission 132455) | Hypersaline lake sediment archaeal communities from the Salton Sea, California, USA - SS_3_D_2 metaG | ecosystem: Environmental > Aquatic > Non-marine Saline and Alkaline > Hypersaline >...
TGAATGTAATCAATCCTTCTAAAATTCAGTTGATGGATTATGATTATTATTCTGGAAAACAGAGTCTCAAATATCTTGCTGAGGAGAGTGGAGGAAAATATTTCGGTGGATCTGATGTTAATAAGATCATTAAGCGGGTGAATATGAGTACAGCTGCATATTATGAATTGATTTTTATAACCGATGGCCTGGACAAAGAAAAAATGAAGATAAAAGTAAACTGCAAAAAACCCGGGATTAAAATTCATTCTATCACTCAGTGTAAAAAAAATGTTCCATATAGCAAAATGCAGCAACTCCAGAAAAAAATATTTGCTTTAAATATCATTACCGAAGGGAGTTGGAGTCGAATGGTTGGAAAGGTTGATAAAATAAAATTTAAGCGGTTAAAATCAAAAGATAAAATGGTTCGCAAAATTATACTTCGCATTCCACAGACAATGATTAATAAGAGATCTGACATTTATTTTATCCACCTGGATCCAGTTTCTATGCAGGCTAATATTGAGATTTCAGATAGGAAACTGAACGAAGAAGAGACACTCAAGGTTAATATTAGCGATAAGCAGAGGAAGCATTTTTTTGTTATCGTTGAACCGACAAGTACCACCTGTCTTTATAATGGTATTAAATGAACAGGTTGGGTAGAACAGGATAAAAATTTGCTTATCCTTTAAAATTCGGTAACGGCGTTCGTTGCCGAGGCGCCTTTGGGGTGTGGCGCCTGTCCCCTTTTTTTCCCCTCTTTTCTCCTATTAGGCCATTTGACTTTTTCTACAATTTTCTCTAAAATTTTTTGTTAGCCAGTTTAGTAGTTTTAAAAAAACAGGAGGAATCATGTCAAAATATGTTTTACTTATCGTTTTATTTACGTTAGTTTTTTTTAATTGTTCAAGTGATGAAAGTAAGGCGTTGTCATGGCTTGAAAAAGGGAAAACTCTTGCTAGAACAGCTAAAAAGGAAGAAGCGATTGAGGCATATAGTAAAGCTATTGATCTTAATCCAAAACTTTTTAAAGCGTATCGAAGGAGGGGGAATTTGTACTTGATTATGAAAAGCTATGATGAGGCAATTGCTGATTTCACAAAGGCAATTGAGCTCGATCCGAGAGATTCAAATCTCTATTACATGAGGGGGATTGCGTATTTTGAAAAAAGTAATTACGATATGGCAATTGCTGACTTCACAAAAGCAGTAGAGATAAGACCGAAATATGCCGATGCATATTTTGAAAGGGGATGTGTGTGCGAGAGAAAAGGCCAATATGAAAAGGCAATTGCTGATTATAAAAGGGCAATTGAGAACAGGGATGCGCCTCAATACTATCGTCAAATTTCTGAGTTGTGTTTCAAATTAGCGTGTGCTCATTCATTAAAAAAAGAAAAAAGTAAAGCATTAGAATATTTACAAATGGCCACTGAATATGGATTTAATAAGCCCTGGGCAATAAGAAAAATAAAAGAAACCAAAGACCTGGATTTTATTCGGAATGAAAAAGAATTTAAAGAAATTATAAGAAAAATAACTTCTTGAAAAAAACATAAAAACGTAGCTGGTGCTCAAAAACGCGTGCCAGGAAAACTCTCTGTAAAAGAAAGAGAGGACTGTCTCCAATAGAATCCCAATAAAATCAAAAAATCAGCGATTTCCCAGTTCTCCTGGGAGAACTGGGGAATAATTCTCTCTTATCTATTGACAATCCAGGTATTTCCCATTACAATAAGCATGAGGAGGCAAAATGATGCCCCTATGTTGTTTTTCTGTCAATCCATATATCTATAGATATAAAAAAAATAAAAACAAAAATGAAGGAGGGATTATTAAAATGTCGAATTTTTCAAGAACCAGGATTTATCCTGGAATAGTCATTTGTGCAATTTTACTATTATCTCTTTATGTGATAGCTACCAGTCAGGTTAAAACGGAAAAACAGGGATTTTCTGTAAACCCAAGGGCACAATTTGTGCATGAGTTTGCTCTCCAATCTGTTGGCAATGTTACCATAACGACAAATTGGGAGGGTGGATTCCCAGCCATTTTAACGCTTAAAGACCCTTTTGGCAAGACGTATGGTCATAAAAGAGGACCCACACCGTTGAGCATAGTGCTTCAGGTAACAAAGCCACTTTTAAATAAGGGTGGTGAATGGCGAATCATTTTTAATAATGAAAGCCGACTCAAAACAAAAGGGACCATTACTATAACTTATTCTATACCTTCTACACCTACACCAACAACACCAATACCAACACCAAAAGGTGAGAAACCCAGACAAGGGTGGTGCTGCAAGGACGGAAGAATTTTCCCTGCATCTGTGGAAGAATGCCGTGAGCGTGGAGGGCAGTTCTTCTCCTCCCGTGAAGAAGCAGAGAGACTTTGTCGAGAAGAACAACCGCCAATGCCAATGGAAGAGGGATGGTGCTGCAAAGACGGCAGGATTTTCCCTGCTAATGAGGAAGTGTGCCGCGAACAAAGAGGAGTGTTCTTCCCCAATCGTGAAGAGGCAGAGAGACACTGCCGGGAGGAACAACCGCCCATGCCAATGGAAGAGGGTTGGTGCTGTAAGGACGGAAGAATTTTCTCTGCTACTGAGGTCGAATGTCGCGAACAAAGAGGAGTGTTCTTCCCCAATCGTGAAGAGGCAGAGAGACACTGCCGGGAAGAACAACCGCCCATGCCAATGGAAGAGGGTTGGTGCTGCAAGGACGGAAGAATTTTCCCTGCTCTTGAGGAAGAATGTCGCGAACAAAGAGGACTGTTCTTCCCCAATCGTGAAGAAGCAGAGAGACACTGCCGAGAAGAACAACCGCCCATGCCAATGGAAGAGGGTTGGTGCTGCAAGGACGGAAGAATTTTTCCTGCTACTGAAATGGAATGCCGCGAGCAAGGAGGACGGTTCTTCCCCAATCGTGAAGAAGCAGAGAGACATTGCCGAGAAGAACAACCACCAATGCCAATGGAAGAGGGATGGTGCTGCAAGGACGGAAGAATTTTTCCTTCTATTGAGGCAGAATGCCGCGAACAAGGAGGACGGTTCTTCCCCAATCGTGAAGAAGCAGAGAGACACTGCAGAGAAGAACAACCACCAATGCCAATGGAAGAGGGATGGTGCTGCAAAGACGGCAGGATTTTCCCTTCTATAGAGGCAGAATGCCGCGAACAAGGAGGGCGGTTCTTCCCCAATCGTGAAGAAGCAGAGAGACATTGCCGAGAGGAACAACCGCCAATGCCAGTGGAAGAGGGGTGGTGCTGCAAGGACGGAAGAATTTTCCCTTCTATAGAGGCCGAATGCCGCGAACAAGGAGGGCGGTTCTTCCCCAATCGTGAAGAAGCAGAAGAGCACTGCCAAAAAAAAGATCAGTTCTACCAGGACTTGGAAATGACAGTGCTCCCGGAGAAAGTTGACCTCATACCCTCGACGCTTGCAATTAAAATCGAAGATGTCAGCCCTGGGCCCGGAAGCACGCCTCAACCGGTATCCTGGAAGGCATCTCTTTGGGGTAAGATGTTGTCCCTCTCTATCACTGGTATTGAGGGCGCAATAGGGCCGGCCACCAGTTGGTCTACAACCAACAACAACGTATTGGTAGAGCACCTGGCAGCGGCAGATCAGAACGGCAAACTGATCCTATTCTACTCCTATCCCAGTAGTGATTGGAAAGCGGTTAATATATCGGAGAAAACTGGAGTAACAATTGCCATCGAGCAGCCAGAAAGCTGGGTTTTCAACGATAAAGTGAACATACTGGAAAGGATAGCTGCACCAGCAGCCAATGGTGATTTGATGGTTTTTACCTGGCATGCGGGCAGTGATTGGAAGGCAACCAACTTGTCTTCGGTAACGGGGAAAAAAATCACCGGTCCAGTCACCAGTTGGAACACCACCCTCGGCAATAACCAGGTGGAGCACATCGCAGCGCGGGCAACCACTAACGACCTGCTCGTCTTCTGGCGAGGAGCAGGGGGAAATTGGTCAATGGTTAACGTTACCTCTCTCACTGGCCAGAAGATTGGCGGTCCGGCAACGAGTTGGGCCTTCCGTTCAGGCAATGTGTGGATTGAGAAGGTAGCTGCACAGGCAATGAACGGTGACCTCATCCTTTTCTCCTTTCAACCCAGCACCAACTGGCAGGCGAAAAACCTGAGCCAGTACACGAAACAGAAAGTAGGGGGACGGGCCACGGACTGGATCGCTCCAACCGGTGTACGAGTGGAGTATTTAGCTGCGCCTGCTCCCAACAAAGACTTGGTCATCTTCTATTCTGATCCCATTGAAGGTGGTTGGCATGTTCTGAATGTGACCAATATCACCGGAAAGAAGGTAGCCGGGCCTGCTACTAACTGGCTTGTGAAAAATGGAGGTGTGTGGTGGGAACACCTGTCAGCACGCGGTACAAACGGTCACATCTATGTATTCTTCAAAAAGACCGGTGGCACCTGGGGCGTGAAGGATGTGACAAATATCACAAACAAGACCATCACGTACATACCCACCAGTTGGACTATTTCCAAGGGAACCGATGTGGTTGAAAAACTGGCTGCCCCGAGTTGGGATGGTCATATGCACCTTTTCTCGTTTACTCCTGCTACAAACTGGACAACCGCAGATATTTCCCTTAAGGCGAGCGGCCGCACAGTCTACGCAGCGGCTGAAAAAGCGGGTGTGTGGAAGTCGAAGGACTATGGAATAAACTGGTCACAGCTCGTACGCCCGCAGCCTGCCCAGGGTGCCACGACCATTGGTGGGCTGGATGCACCGGTGGTTCATGATGTTGCTGTCTCTCCCGTGGATCCCCGTCTCGTGTTCGCCGCCACCGGGGACGACAGACGCATTCCCTCTTTGGCGGGAATCTACCGCTCAAAAGATTACGGTCTCACCTGGACCCGGGTACACACCTTCACCTGTGGCACCCAAGTTCAGGCCGCCACTCAGATTATTTTCGCTCCTGACGATCCAACAACCCTCTATGCTGCAGGTGGTTGTGCCGTTGCCATCAGTAATAATAGTGGTGACACCTGGAGCGAGGTTACACTGCCGGGCATATCCCTCGGTTCACGGGTGTGGCATATTGCTGTCAGCAGCCTCCTGCCAGGCGATAAGCGCACCTGTTTTGCCTGTGGTAATGGTGTACTGTGGTATTCACCGGACAGCGGAGCAAACTGGTACAGGGACAATGGCACCGCTCAGGCCCTGCCAGCCGGCTTCTGTCAGCCCACGACCCTGGGAAATGGCGATGCGGCACAGACGTTGGCGGTTGAACCTGACAACCCAAACCATGTCTACCTGGCTTATCAACACAATGCCAACGGCCCCAGCTATTTCCATCCCAAAGATGGAGGGCCAGACGGTGTACACTGTAACAACCCGGTCATCTACGACACCGACAACGACAATGTGTTTGATACCGGAGAGTTCCTTATCTGGGGCTTGGGCACGGCCTCCGGTGCAGCCCTCAAGGATGATCCCAAAATCAAGTATGTAGAGAGCGGTACCAACAACACCTGGGACAGCAATGAAACGGTGGTCCACGATGCCAACAATGATGGTGTATACAACCAGTTTGCAGCGACCGGCAAGAATGAACCGGTCCTTTGTGGGACAGCGCCGAGTGTGGGAACCCATTTGAGGGATGATCCTAAGATTAAGTACATTGATCTTGGAACCCCTTTTGGGCCCCGGGGATGTGGAGAAGGTTCGCTGTGGTACGGGGATCTTTCCGGTTTTGATCCCAATAGCCCCGGCCAACTAAGGGGGAAGTGGTCGCAACTGCCTGGGCCCTCAGTATTCTGGGGCGGCTCGGGAAGCGGGGCAGCTTTTGTCTACACCCATCCCACAGCCAGCGGCTACCTGGTGTTCTTTGCTGATCAGGACCACCTCTTTGTCAGCAATGGGAAGCCCACAGAGGGGAGTTGGCACCGACTGGACGGCTGGGATGCTTCAAAAAACAAGCAGCAGAACAAGCTCTATACGGTGTGGGCGGTACATATCGACTCCCATGGCCTGGCAATTTCACCTGATTTTGACCTTACTCTGAAGAAGGTGAGCGGCGTGGAGTCCCCATACCATCTCAACAAGGAATTGGACAAGTGCAAGGGTGGAAGGCTCTGGTACTCCAATGACGGGGGCGTCTATCGCACGGATGACTGTGGGGAGACCTGGATTCCCGCATATTCTGGCCTGAGCACCCTGGCTGCCATCAATGTAGCTGGAGTGACCCTACCACCTCCAGGCCCTGGTCCAGCCCTCTATTTCGGCTGCGGCGACAACGACGACTATTACTCTCTCAACGCTGGCACCACCTGGGGCAGTGGAGTAGATAATCCTGCTGACGGGGGTCCCTGGTTTGCTGACCCTGCCCAACCCAACCGTGTAGTAGGGCTTTCACGAACGATAAAAGGAGCGTTTGCAGTCTATATAAATCCCACCAGCCTTCCAGACCCTGGCCAGGGTGTGCAGATGGTTACTGTCCCCTCTCCCACACCCACTGTTACAGCCCAGACCAAGCTGAACCTGATCGAATTGCCTGGCTATAGGCCCATTATCCAGACCTTAGCCGGGGAGACCCCCTTGAAAAATGGTGACTACATTGTGCTCCAGGAGATCCAACCTCCTGCACCAACTGCTGCCAGGCGGGTGTTATGGAGAGCAAAGAACAGCATGAACACCACATCTCCGTGGCTTCAGGAGGGACCCGATCTGCCCGGTACGGTCTCTGTGGTTCAAGCGGCTGGCGGGCACAGTGCCCCTACATACTACGTGGGCGACAACACGCGTTTGTGGAAGAGCCACCGCAACACCAAGGGCAACATAGACAAATGGCAGCAAATAGTACCCGGTGGTGGGGCGGCAGTGGCGCGGAGGTTTTTTGTCAACCCATATGACGCCAATGACGTTTACATTATAGATACCAACACCATCAGACACACCAGGAACGGTGGCACTACCTGGCCTGTGGACACTCTGCTCGATAGTGCGTTGAATCCTGGCGGCGAGTTTACGTACAGTTGTGGCTCCGGTCATTTGGATTATGATAAATGCATCCTTACTGAGTTTATCTTTTATCGGCACTCTTCGAAGACACGCTTTGCCGTTGGTCTGGCCGGTGTATTCTACTCTGGTGACGGAACAAACTGGTTCCGCCTCCTTGATACCCGCGCTTTACCCGGGAGGCCAGTGGGTGCTTACTTCGATCCCATCACAGACCCAAAAGATCAAAGCCTTTATATCGCCTTCCTGGGGAGGGGCATCATGCGCATCCATCCGATCCCATTAACCCCTCCAACGCCTCCTAAGATCCTCAAAACGAAGCTTGCACCCACTCACAAACCAATCCCCATGCCAATTCCACCAACCCCGGGGAAATTGCTTTTCAGCATCAGCAACAGCGACTTTGAAACGGGCAAGGTGGTACCGTGGAGTTCATCCTGGGCCGTTCAGGTGGTGAACGAACGCGCTCACTCCGGCCAGAACAGTATCCGTATGGGTGCCCAGTTCGACAGCCTTGATCAATTGTCACACACCTTCGTTTTGCCAGGCGACAAAAAAAAGGTCACGCTCTCGTACTGGTGGTGGATTGATTCGGATGATCACCAACCCTGGGCTGACACGTTACGTGTGCTCCTGGAGTGGGAAGATGGAGCTGCAACATTGGAGGCCCTGACCAACTCTGACCAGCAGTTCCGGTGGTGCCAGTCGAGGTTTGATCTTAGTGCTTATCGAGGAAAAAAAGTCACTATCACCTTCCGCAGCGAGGCGAATGCGAAAGATTTGACACTGTTTTACCTGGACGACATCCGTTTGGATGTCCACGACTGAGACATCTTCCTGGCTATTCATAAGATATATAGGAATGAAATCTTTTGGCGCCTGTCTACAGCCCGGACAAGCCGGAACTAAAAAGGAACTGGCTTGTCCGGGAAATCCCAAATTACAAATCACAAATTACAAACAAATTCCAAATCCAAAATCTCAAATTACAAAACAAAAAAAGTTGAGAAAAAAAATTGTCTGTAAACATTTTATATTAAAGTCTTTACAGACTTGTCAAAAAATATTTTGCCAAAAAATGGCAAAACTTTGCGATTAGGTAACCTCTTTTTCTCTTGATCTTGATTTTGGTAAATTTCCGTTGTACTTTATTTCCAACAAGGGACAGGTGAACAAAAAGGCCAGATTCTATGCAAACGCATCAAGGTATACCCTGGGGATGACAAAAGAGGGACTTGTCTTTGATAGTATTAGGGGTCAGGGAAAAAAAGCGACTCCTCCTCACTCACCTAAACTCAACTGGCATAATCGATCCCAATGGGCCGATTTTTCAGTTGTACACGCATTTTGGAACGAAATTTGTATGATTGGAACATATGTTGTATCTCTCCCTTTCCATTGAAACGATTTTTGTATTATTTTGGAACCTCATTGATATATTTTCAAACGTTTTTATAACATATTATAGTCAGATCGTTTGACAAGGGACCGTTAAATGATCGAAGACCTTGAGGAAGGATGAAGGAGGAACAATGGAATGCCGAGGGCATACGAAAGTAAGGAGGTAAGTATGAGTTATCATAATGGATTTCCACCTTAGTGGCAGACACAAGGCACATAAATTATAAATGATAGCAGTGTGGTTTGATGGTTGTTCGGAAATGATAAACGATAAACCAGGTAATGAAATTTCCCTGGATTTATCAAAAAAGATGTTGAAAGTTTTATCTTAAAAACTTTTGACATTACGACTCACCAGTTAAGGAGGTTTTAAATGTGTAAAAAAATAATTTCGTTATTTACATTAACCGTTTTTATTGTTTTTACTTTTTCGTGCTATTCAACAAAGGTAAAAAGAATCAATACGATTAAACCCAATAAAATGGAAAAGTTAGAAATCCGTGAAGTGGTTAAAATTTCTGGTGAAAAAATTAAATTTTTAAAAGAATATCCGGGAAGAATTATTGAAAATGCAATTGTTGCGGATAGATATCTTGATAAAACAGGTTTTATTAAAAAAAGAGTTTCTATACCTCTTTCAGAAGTTAAACTGATAGGGTTTAAAAAATTTAGTACTGTAAAAACGATTATACTATGTGCGGGCATCACTCTTACTGCTGTTTTAACAGCATACCTGTTAGTAGGGGATGTATTATCCGGCACTTTGAATTTGAAATGGTAGGGGGATTTTCAGTTTTCCAAAATTCAAAATGCTGATTTGATGGGTGTTTCTGGTTTTTTTGTAATGGTTTTACCTCAAAACACGTAGGTACAAGATATGTAAATAAAACACGTCAGATCAATCTGGATCCTGTTAATCACTGGCCCCCTAAGAGGATTGAGAGTCATATTCGGATTTGTTATCTTTATCTTAGTGGCATTCGCACCTGTCCCCAATTCCAGTAAATAGGGGACAGACGACCAGTAAACCGCTGACCAACTCTGACCAGCAGTTCCGGTGGCGCAAGTCGAGGTTCGATCTTAGTGATTATCGAGGAAAAAAAGTCACTATCACCTTCCGCAGCGAGGCAAATACGAAAGATTTGACACTGTTCTACCTGGACGATATCCGATTGGATGTCCACGATTGAGACATCTTTCTGGCTATCCATAAGACATTTAGGAATATGTCCTTTTTGACATTTTGACATTTAGGCGCCTGTAGATATATAAAAAAAAAAGAAAACTATGCTATAATAAAGTCTGAATTTAATTAAATGTAAAAGATGTAAAAGTGAAAAATGGATATTTTAGATTTTCTTTTAACCAATTGGTGGATACCCTGCATTATATTTGCAATTATTTATTTTATCTGGCATGTGCGGTATGGATTCCTTATCAAGGCAAATCCCACTTTTACCCCCATAGACCTGGCCTCTGTAAAAAACATTGACCCGGAAGCCTTTCGATTATATCAAAAGGAGTTAACAGACCTTGGTTTTAAGCATGATGGCGATTTCAGCTTGAGCTGTTGGGCAGGTTCTGTAGGAGAGATGTGGTTACCAGGAATAGTCAGTGTTTTTATTGACAGCACCAGGACCACCATTGCCTATATCTGTAGAGACCCCAACTCCATGCGAAAGGAGTGGCTTGAATTTTCCACTCACTTCCAGGGCGGCAGAGAGGTTAATTCAAGCAATTCTAAAAAAATCAGTACCGTGGAAAAGCCCCTTCCAACTGTTACCACAAAGCACTATCCCCGGTGTTCGACATCAGACCTGTTGGAATTTCATAAAAAAAACATCCGGGAGTTCAGTAGATTCTCAAAACCGGAACCGGTTCCCGGGAACATTATGGAGAAAAAAATCGATGAAATCAAGAAACAATATGAATACAACCGGGAAAAAGGAATTTTTATAAAAAGCAAGTGCGGTGAATATTATAAAATTACCCTGCCGGTCTATTTGAAATCTACAGCCATGGGGTTTGGGCAACTTTTGTCCAAAATAATCCCCCGTATAGATAAAGAGAAAGCCTATCGGACAGGCTTTCATGATGCAGATGCCAGGGAATTGTTCAAACGTAAGAAAACCATCAAACTTATTTTTGGTCTCTATTTTTTGTTTCCTGTTCTTGCGGTGATTTACAAATTTTTTTTCATGCACCCCGATGAAGAGGGATTGCTCCTCATTCTCTGGTACGCTGTTATGATGTCCCTGGCATTCCTTGCTTTTATCTTCTTGCCTCCTGGTAAAATGGTTTTATTCCTGGAATTGGTCTATTTTATAATTACCGGCAATTCTACATATATTATATTATGGACCAACAATTTCACCGGATATTCAACTTTTCTTATATTTCTCCTGATTGGAATGATTATTATAGCCTCCGGTATTAGAAAGAAAAAAGTGGAGAAGAAAAAAGCGATTCGGATTATTTCCATCATTTTGTTACTGATGGTTATTTTACTTTTCAACGCTTTCCGGATTACCGGGTTTATTTACTCATTTAGGCATTTAGATAGCGAAGCGGTGCAGGATATTTGTATTTATGGCTATAACAAGAAATGGGGAGAATCCTTTTATTTTTCTGAAGTGGACCCGGAAGTTGAAATTAGGACCCGAGAAGGGATAAGGACATTCTGCTCAGCACTGCAAGATACCAGCCCGTACCAACCTGGGCAGGCTGTTCTCAAAGGAGAATATGTGGTGAGACTCCGGAAACAGGATGGCTCCTTCATATTATTTACTCTAGGAAGGGAAAACAGTACAAGCTATCCTGTTGCACTGATTGGTTCTATTAAGGAGAAATACCAGGAAACAGGAAAAATTTTCGGTCCGGGGCGTAATAGTGGATACCAGAGTAAAGAACTCTTAAGTTTCCTTATGGAATTGAAACTTAAAAAATGGACAGTTAAAAAGTCGAAAGGGGATAATCGCCAAGAGGAGCATCAAAATTCAACCACCTTTTAACTGCTTCAAAAAGAAAAGGATCGATAGGAATTAATATTTTTGATCCCATAAAATTTAAAATTCCTGGAGATTTCTTTATTATCTCTATTATCATTAAAAATTATTAGTTGAGCAATGGGATAAATATTCCAAAATCCAACACCTAATTTTAAGTACTGGTGGTGTGCTTCGTTGCGCGTTGCGTAGTGCGTTGGCGCCTGTCCCCTCTTTTTTTCCAATATTTTCCCTTTTCCGGGGGTAATATCCATACAAGGGTTACAGGGTCTGAGAAATCCTCATTGTTACCCACAAACACCTGGTTCCGCCGGGGAACCTTGCGAGTATAACAATATAATAAAAAAAACAACACAGCGGTTGAAATAAACTGCTTTTTCATTTAATATATTTTTATGAGACTTGAAAAATGTAAAACCATGTTCTTGTCTTTGTGTGTTATGCTGGCAGGTTTCGTTAACCTCCTGTTTTCGGAAACTGGGAATTTCAAGTTTGAACATATCAGCATTAAAGAGGGACTCTCCCAGAGTTCGGTCCGGTCCATCTTGCAGGATAAGAGAGGATTCATGTGGTTTGCCACCGTGGATGGACTCAACCGCTATGATGGGTACAGCTTTAAAGTACACAAACCGGACCCCAATGACGTCGACACCGTGAGCAGCCCATTCCTACGAGCCATTATCGAAGATCACAAGGGCATTCTCTGGGTAGGAACCAACGGCGGCGGACTCAATAAATATGATCCCGGTACAGAGCATTTTACTCGTTACAACTACGACCCCCATGATCCCTCTAGTTTGAGTAACAACTATGTCTGGATAGTCTATGAAGACCGGTCGCATAACCTGTGGGTGGGCACGGACGGCGGAGGGCTTAATAAATTCGACCGAGCATCAGAGACATTTACCCGTTACCAGCACAACCCCCGTGAATCTCACAGCCTAAGTCACAACAGGGTCTTGTCCATTTGCCAGGACCGGTTCGGGATGCTGTGGATCGGGACCCGCGGCGGCGGGATATGTAAATTCGACCCCGCTTCGGAACGCTGTACCCACTACCGTCACGACCCCCATGATCCCGGCAGCTTGAGCCATGACCATGTGTGGGCTATTCTCGAAGACCGTTCAGGTACCCTCTGGATATGCACCGACGGCGGAGGACTCAATAAGTTTGACCGAGATAACGAGCGGTTTATTCATTACCGGCACGATCCCGATAACCCCCGTAGCTTGTGTGACGACAAGCTTTTGTCCATTTATCAAGACCGGGAAGGCGCACTCTGGATCGGCTCCAGCGGCGCAGGCCTCAATAAATTTGATCCCGCTTCGGAACGTTTTACCCATTACCGGCACGAAATCGATAAGCCCAACAGCCTGAGTGATGACTATATCCATTCAATATACGAGGACAAGTCGGGCGTGCTCTGGTTCGGGACTATGAACGGCGGGGTCGATAAACTGGACAGGACCCGGGAACAATTCAGCCATTACAGGAAAACCAGCAACACCCTCATCGCCCTGAAAACGAATAGTATCTGGTCCATTTATGAAGACCGCTCCGGTTTCCTCTGGTTCGGCACACAAAGCTGCGAACTGGTTAAAATGAACCGGGAAACGGGAGAGGCTGTTTATTTCAGCCTGGGCAACGCTAATAATATCCGGTGTATTTATGAAGCCCCCACACAACCGGGCATTCTCTGGGTCGCCGTGGATGGCGGCGGGATCTATAAATTCGACTCCGCCACCGGGCGCTTTTCCCGTTACGAACATGATCCCTTCAACCCAAACAGCTTAAATGACAATAGAACCTATACAATCTATGAAGACTCCACCGGCGTGCTGTGGATCGGAACACGTGTCGGAGGCCTCAACAAATTCGACCGACAAACGGAAACCTTTACTCACTATATGAACAATGCCGATGACCCCGCCAGCCTGAGCAACGATTTTGTATATTCCATCCGGGAGGACCGGTCGGGAACACTCTGGGCAGGGACCTTTGCCGGAGGCCTCAATAAATTTGACCGGGAAACGGAGACATTCATTTCCTATCGCAGTGATGTCGATGATCCCACCGATTTGAGCAGCGACTGTATCCTCTGCATTCATGTTGACCGTTCCGGTATGCTTTGGCTGGGAACCGGTGGCGGCGGTCTCAACAAATTCAACCCCCAAACACAGCAATTCACCAGTTACGGCGAGGAACAGGGCCTGCCCAATGCCGTCATCTACGGCATGTTGGAAGATGACGCAGGAAATCTCTGGCTCAGTACCAATGACGGTATATCACGATTTAATCCTGGTACGGAAACATTCAAAAACTATAAGGAAATCGATGGGCTTCAAAGTAATGAATTTAACGGCGGCGCTTATTTCAGGAACCCCCGGACCGGGGAGATGTTTTTCGGCGGCATCAACGGTTTCAATTCCTTTTACCCTGGAAAAATAAAAGATAATCCACATATTCCCCCTATCGTAATCACCGCATTCCTGAAATTTAATAAAAAGATAAAATTGCCCTTTCCGATTACAGGGATAAAAGAGTTGAAACTTACACACCGGGATTATGTTTTTTCCTTCGAGTTTGCCGCCCTGGATTTCACCGTTCCCAGTAAAAACAAATATGCCTACAAAATGGAAGGCTTAAACGAAGATTGGATCTATACAGGTGCATGGAGACGTTTTGCCACTTATACAACCCTCTCTCCCGGGGAATATACTTTCAGGGTTAAGGGTTCCAATAACGACGGCATATGGAACGAGGAAGGCGTTTCACTTAAAATCATAATAACCCCTCCTTTCTGGCAAACGTGGTGGTTCCGAGTACTTGCCCTTCTTGTCGGTTTGCTCGTTGCCATAGCGCTTTATAAGAAAAAAATGAAAAATTTTTCCGTAAAGACCCGCATGGAAACGGAACTGCAAACGGCACACCGGGCCCAGATGGCAATCATGCCGCAGACGGATCCCAGGGTGGAAGGATTCGATATCTCCGGCTTGTGTGTTCCCTCCCATGAAGTGAGCGGCGATTTTTTCGATTACTTCTGGCTCGATGAGGGACAAAACCATCTAGCCATTGCCGTGGGAGACGTTTCCGGAAAAGCAATGGAAGCTGCCATGACTGCCGTTATGTCCAACGGTATCCTCGTATCAAAAGCATTTGAAAGTCATTCCATCAAGGATATATTGACCCATATAAACAAACCTCTCTATTTAAAAACCGAAAAACAGGTTTTTACCGCACTCTGTATTATCTCCATCGATATCCGTACCAAAGCGTTGACCTATGCCAATGCGGGCCTTAATCCACCGCTGCTGAAAAGAGGCGATTTTGTGAATCAGTTGGAAAGCTCAGGCCCCAGGTTCCCTTTGGGAATCAGGAAAAACATCAGTTACCGGGAGGAAACGTTCCAACTACAAAGAGGAGATCTGGTTGTTCTATATTCCGACGGTATTTCAGAATCCTGGAATCTACAAGAAGAATTATACGGGGACCATCGATTGATACGCCTGCTTGAAACCCCGGCCATCTCCCGGTTATCGTCTAGGGAAATCATCGCCCGGATCATGGATGACATCAAGCGGTTTTCCAGCGAAACAACCCAGCAAGACGACATGACCGTAGTGGTGATCAAAGTGAATTAGTCATTGAAGGTCTGTTGGCGTCTATCCCCTCTTTTTTTTGTCATTCACAATTCGTAAGTTTAGCCGTGAAGCATACGAAGGAGACAAAATTTGCCCCTTTTGTGCATTTTTGTGCCCGAGAGGTTACATTATTTTTGAATTTCTGTTAAAATATTTTACTAATGAATAAAAAACGAATTGGAGAAACAAATGAAAGGGGAGTCGTTTCTCGCCTGGCCCCTAAATCCCTCTGACCACCTCTGACCAGCAGTGCTGGTGGCGCCAGTCATGGTTCGATCTTAGTGCCTATCGAGGAAAAAAGGTCACTATCACCTTCCGCAGCGAGGCAAATACGAAAGATTTGTACTGTTCTACCTGGACGATATCCGATTGGATGTCCACGATTGAGGCATAACCTGACTATACATTAGATATATAGGAAGTAGGTACTGGTACTGCGAAGCGCAGCAAAACAATTTCTAGAATTTATGTGAATTGCAAAATCTAATAATAAACACCTTGTGGTCAAATCCAAAATTGGTGAAATGATTGTATTCTAATTTTTTTTGAGATTTTTTTCCTCTTGTTGTATTATATTAACAAGGAGCCTAAGATGAAAGATGAAGTTAAAGAATAGTTTTTTTTTAATGGTGTCATTGATTGTTTTTTCAAGTACAGTGTTCTCAGCATCGCTGCAAGTAACGTCACCTAATGGTGGTGAATCATGGGTGATAGGCAGCCAAAAGGCGATAACATGGAGTAAAAATGGAAATTTCACGAAATTCAATATTTTCATATTGAAAGATGGACAAAAACTTGGCTTTATAAAAAAAAATATAAGTCCCAATGCCACTTCTTATACCTGGACTGTAGGAGATTATAATAAAGGTAAATTGTCTGTTGCCGGCGGATATAAAATACGGATTCGGGGAGTTACTAGCAGTGGGACTGTTCGAGATACCAGTGATTCTGCCTTTTCTATTATTGAAAAAAAGGAGAGTTCTTTGAAAATAGTACCAAGAAAAAAAAACTTTCCAATTTTACCACCTAAGATAGAAAAGGAGAAAAAAAAGGTCCCAACTTTAAAACCTACGATTTACCAGGCCCTCGGAGTGAGTAAGACTGGCCTACATGCAACACCCATGGGGAGGGTAGCTATCAAAGGTAGAAATCTAGGTAAGACAGGAGGGGCTATTTCACTTTTCTGCCGTGACTTTAAGGGTGTAGGCATTTATCTTACTCTTACTCATGTCACATGGGAATCATCTACAAGGGTAATCGGGACAGTACCAAATATCACTGGTTTAAAGGACCAGATGGCTGAAGTACAGGTGTATACTAAGGATGGGCATAAGAGCAACAAGTTGGAAATGCCATTTTACGCTACACGTAGCACTGAAGTGGTAAAATGGGATGATCCAGTGGTGACGTGCAAACAATGTGGGCAAGATGCACATTTTAATGCCTGTTCCCCTGTCTACAAGAAATGGAAGGACCCTTTAGATCGTGGCACCTTCTGCGGTTCTCACAGAGTTATGGGAGGGCCAGCAGGTACTCTACATGGTACTGGTAGGGGAGATGACGTGTTCACGATAAAACTCAAGAATGGTTGGACCATTGATAAGGACAATTGTGAATACGTACATTTACGTATGAGCTCCGGTGACGAAGAGGTAAAAGGCCCGTTTTGGTCTGATGCAATTAACTCCGGATCAGGCTTTATATGGGAAGCAAGGTTTCAATGGGTCGTAAGTGAGGGTGATAGTATTATCTATGAATACATGGTAAAAATCAAAGGCCCCATTGGAGTTCCTTACAAGTAAGAAACAAAAGCCATATAGGCATATATGATAATTCTATCTTTGGATTCAAATTTCATCAGAGGGTAGTTCTTCACCGGACCCGAATGCCACTAATTATCAAGTGACATTCGCGCCTGTCCCCTCTTTTTCTCTTATTTATTTACTTACAATTGAGCATTCAATATAACTTCGTCTGTATAAGTTTTTCCATCAACATTAGTAAAACTAATGTGAAACCTGTTTATTCCGAGACGAAATAATTTCATGAGTGGCTTAAA
>Ga0180438_10005745_pt1 | contig 17093 bp, 22 predicted proteins | sample SS_ome_12_FD_132455 | JGI IMG/M metagenome (GOLD analysis project Ga0180438, IMG submission 132455) | Hypersaline lake sediment archaeal communities from the Salton Sea, California, USA - SS_3_D_2 metaG | ecosystem: Environmental > Aquatic > Non-marine Saline and Alkaline > Hypersaline >...
ATAACATAAAAATATTCATTAGATGAGTTATATACAACTCCTTTAGCATATTTTAGACCAGTTAATATATATGATGTTTTTACAGGTACAGTTGGTGTAGAAATATCTATATGAATTAAAATAGATGGGTTTGTATTTGTTACAGCAATTAAGGGGTTATAACTAATTATTTGAGAAACATATTCATAATTAACTTGTAGATTAATATCCCAAGAATCATCTAAAGTTAAAGTTTCAGAAAAGTCAATTACAGTAGGATTAGGTAAAATTTGCCATTCATCATCTAAAGCTAGAGTTTCAAAAATATCTAAAATATCTGGATTTGTTGATATTCCCCAATTATCATCTAAAGTGATAGTTTCAGAAATAGTAGCTACTTCTGGTTGAATTTCTGTACCATAAGTAACTAAAGAATCAAAACAAGTTTCTTTTGTTGCTTTTAACCAAGCATCAGACCTATCTGTATCAGAAATTCTAACTTCTTCCATTTTTCCAGAAAATCTCAATGCAGAAGAACTACCAAATCTACCAATAGTATAATTAGTATAATTTCCTGCAGGAGTGGTAGTTTGAGCAGTGGTGTCTTTTGTTGTTCCTAAAAAAGCAGAAAGATTTGTTCCATCGGCTCTTCCTGCTACATATTGCCAAGTTCCAGTAGAAGTTTGTAATGTAGATATAAAAGCTTGAGAAGTGCTGATATCTCCACTTTGAATATAAACATATCCATTTGTTTCGCTTAAAAATAAACCTAAATCAGCATATCCGCTATTTAAACCTGTACCTTTAGAACAAATTGAATTTCCATATGTACTTCCAAAAGAACTTGGATTTACTAAAGCTTCTATAGTTCCATTTCCATCAATATCAATATCACCTAAAATTATATGGTCTGAAGAAAAGTCTTGTGCTTTATAGATTTCTCCAGTAGATTCCAGAGGGTTATTTGCTGAATATTTATTTTTACTAGTACCATCTACTGAATTTTTTACAGTAGATGTAGTAATATCTTTTAAATGCATTACAGCTAAAAAGTTAGAATCCCAAACATTAGTGGCATCTTCACCATCAGAAGCTGTAGCATTTCCGTATTGTATAAAAAATTCAGTGTCAGTTGAAGAAGAAATAGATGGAATTTTGACCCAATAATGGGCTATCTTATTTACATCATCATGGATAACTCTTTCATATTTTAAAAGAGTATCATCAGGTTTAGTAAAACGAATATCAGCTCCATCTGATTGAGCATGCGAGAAATTAAAATTACCAGATTCCATCATTTCTAATTCGCAAAAAGAAGTATTAACTCCATTTAAACTTGCAGTAATATAAAGTCTATAATATCTATAAGCTTTATCATTAGAAAAAGTAAATTCTTTCTTCTCACTTTGAGTCCAACTTAAACCTGATTGAGTATCTAAAGTAGTCCAAGAAGAATCATTATTTGAACCCTGAAATAACCATGCTGTAGGGATTTGTTCCCAATATGCATCAGTTCTAGCTTGCATAGTATATTTTTCAATTATTTTAAAGTTATCAGCACCAAAATCTAATTTCCACCAAGTAGGTAAAGATAAAGGTTCAGTAACTGCCCATTGTGTACTTGTATTATTATCTATTGCTTTTGAGGCAGAATGAGTTGCATTAAATTCAGAAGATGCCGATGGTGTTCCTTCTGCAGTTATATCTTCAGAATAACTTCCAGGGTCACTTAATGATACTAAAATAGGAAAATCAGTTAAAGTAGAATCTATTTTAGAAGAATCTATAGTGATTTTTTTCTTATATAAATAACCAGATAACATTATATATCCTTTATTTAAACTCTAGCAACTGATATTGTAGCATTTACAATTAAATCTATAGATGCATTAACGGTTTTAGCTGAAAAAACAGTTCTAGCTAACATAGTAGAACCAGTTGCAGTTGCACTATCAAAAATCCCTGCTTCAGTTATATCTTCAGAAACTCCAGTTCCAAAAGTAAAAGTTTTAGAAAATGTCCATTTGTAACTCGCTTCATATTCTGAAGTAGTAGCGGTTGCTCTAGTATATTCAGTTTCTAAAGCTGTATCAGAATTAGTAACTGAAGTCGTTCCTGTTCCAATAGCTAAAGCCCTAAAATAAGCCTCTGCATCTCCTCCAATTCTTTTTGCCATAACTTCTAACCCATCATTGACAATTGTATTGCAAATATCCAATTTATCAATAATTTCTCCTGTACTATTATCTTTTCTAATAATTTCCCAATTTTCAATAAATTTAAATGTTCCAGCAAATTTATCCATGTTTTTATCTCCTTTATATTGTTACAGAATAAGAATATGACCCACCGCCTGAAGGATAAACCCTTACAAGTTCACCAACTTCTTTATATGTTATAATCCAAAAATCATCACCAGATTTAGTGAAAGATTTTGCATTGTTTATAGTAGTTAAATCTATTGTATCAGTATGAGTTCCAGTAGAAGAAAATTCTAATATTTTGGCATTAGTGCCTGTGGTATTTCCTGGAATAAGAATATAAATATTTGTATCTAATAAAATATCAATAGGATATTCTGTAATTCCTGCAGGTATTGATATATCTGTAGGAGATGCAATAGGGTTAGCAGATTGATAAATTTTTCCTAATAAAGAACTGTCTTCTAATATCATATATAATTTAGACCCATATGGTACGATTTTAACTATTTTATCAGTAGAAATATCTACTGTAAAATAAATCTGTAATGGATTATGAGCAGAAGCTTTTTTTAACACACAATTGCCAGAAACATTTTTAAGAAATGCAATCCACAAATACTGAGAAAGATAAGTATCTATAGCAATTGATGATACCTCATTGCTATTATAATTATAATTTTTTATTAACATCTTTTAATTCTCTCCAAATAAATTTTAATTCTGTATGATGTTTAAATATTATTTCTATAATAAAATATACTATATTATTTTCAATCCAATCATCCCAAATTCGATATTTAATTAAATTGTCATTAGGCATAATGCGCCTTTCTTTAGGTCGTAGAATATTTAATAGCAAAAATTGGTGTTTCTGCTCCTGCAGATTGCTGTGAAGCTGGAATAACTATTTTTAATTGAAAATATAATGTGTCTGCTCCTGATAATGCTCCATTAAGATTATTTAACCATAAAAAATTTCCATCACTTGAACCTGCAATTCTACTTCCTGTCCATGAAGCTCCAGGTAAAGCATCTGTAGTAGTAATTCCTCTAAACCAAGAACTAGAAGCTGTACCTGAACCTAAAGAAACATTATCTATTGAATCCATATCTACATTATCCCAAATTTCAAAAACAGGCTCAGAAGCAGTTGCCCCATCAAAATCACAAGCCATAACATAACGATAATTTCCTTCACCCATATTATGAATTTGTTTTAATAAATTAGCAGAAGAATCTGCTAAGAAATATTTATCAACTGTTTGCTCCACTCCTGTTAATAAAACTCCTGCTGAATTCAATTGAGTTATAGATGGAATAGGTTCTCCATCTTTTACTGAATCACTTCCTGCAGAAAATATTAAATCATCATTATCTACATCTATTTCAGTAAATTCTGCACCTGTAGCTCCTAATTCTACATCAGAAGTTCCAGTATTTGCATAAATAGTTAAAGCTGTAGCCATTATTTATCTCCTTTTTAAGCCCAAGATAAGGCATTTAAAGTTATAGTATAATAACACCAAGAAACTCTTTTATTTCCTAGTTCAAAGTTTATTGGGGCTAATCTCATTACATTTATATCATCTGTAGCTATGGCTGATTTATTGATTTTTAAAATATATCTAGTATTAGCATCTACAGTATCTTTTAAATTAAAAATATTAGTAGTTAAATCAGTATAATCCGTACCTGCTAATCTGGCTTTTAATATTATATCATATGGTTTAGTACCTGCAGGGATAGTAATTGCACCTGCTCCTCTTGTATTTACTTTTTGAATAAAAAAAGGATTTTCTAAAGGCCAATTGGTTTCAATAACATCTTCAAATGTATAAATTAATCCAGTACCTAATGAATCATATAATCTAAAACTTGGAATCCAACTCATAAATTACTCCTTATAATACATTACTTTGTTTATTTCCATTAATAGCATTAGAATTTGCTTGTGATACTTTGCTACCTGGATTAATTAAATCTTTGCTAATTTTTTCCTCAACTTCTTTACCTATTTTTTCAGATGCAAATTTAGCAAAATCTTCTTTAGAGCCTTCAAAAATAACTGGCTTTTCACCTTCAAATTGAACTTTAAAAATAACTTCAGATTTACTTACTGTAGGTAAATCTTTAGAAGTAAGAGCTCCTGCAATAGGAGTCTGAGCAATAGCATTTCCTATTACCTCTGCAGTTCTATCTGTAAAAGTTGGTTGCCTTGTTGGTAAATCTATTAATTGGCTTGTATCACGTTGGGCTTGTAATGCTTGCAATTTCTCTGGTGTTAAAGTTTGTAGAGATTGTTGTGCAATCAAAGCTTGTTGTCTTAATACTGAAGAAGAAATTTTTGGCAAATCACTAATTCTAACTCTATCCTCTTCTGGTACAGTAATTCTTGTACCACCTCTTAATCCTGCTTCTCCTGGAACAATATCTCCTTTAAAAAATGCTAAAGCTTGTTGTTGTTCAAAAATATCTGCAAATTTATCTTTAAATATATCTACAGCTTCTCCACCTCTTCTTATAAAAGAAGAAAAATCTGTTTCTCCTGAAAGAACATCTGCAATGTTCTTAGCAACATCTGTTCCACTTTCTTTAGCAATACGAAAAAGTTTTAATGATTCATTGCCTAATTCAGATTGCAATCTCTTTTCCTCACTTAAAGCTCTTTCTTTATCTAATTGTCTATCTAAGCTAGTTTCTAAACTTCTATTTATTCCAAATATATCTTCTAATCTATTTTCTCTTTCAATTAATTGAGATGTTAATGCGCCTTGGCTTCTTAATTGTTCTAATTCTGATTTAATAATAGCATTATTAAGTTTTTCTAATTGAGATTCAGAAATAACTGGTTTAATAGTTAATTGAGTTGATTTACCTTGTGTAATATTTTCTGTAAGATTTTCTAATTTTTCTTTTAATTCTTCTTCTAATTGTTTAATTTGTTTATCATCAAAACCTAATTTTGAAAATTTTATTTTGGCTCTAAAATTAGTTAATAAATCTTTTAAACCAGAAGCATCTAAATTATTCCCTACTGCTTTTTTAAGATTTTTCTCAAAATCTTGTAAATCTTTATTTAAAAATTTAACCTGCCTATCTATAATTTCAAAAAAAGCTTCTACTGGATTTCTTGTACCAACAATTTTAAATGCTTCAAATAAACTTAATCCTGTTGCTTTTCCACTTATAATTTCTTGTCCTTTTATAATTTTCTGAAGAGCTTTATTAAAATCTTCAGCGCCAACCAAGGATGTAAGAAATGTTTTTCCAATTTCTTTATTTAAATTATTAAATTTTTCAGTTAAAATTCCTGTAGTTGTTGTAATATCTTCATATCTTTTCTGAAACCCTGCTATATCTCCATCTTGACTTAAAACTTTAATTAAATTGTCAAATTCAGTGGCCAAAGATGCTGGAACTTGTGCTCCTCTAACTCCTCCAAATAACTCCTGTAAAACTTGAGTTGCTTTTAAATCATCTACTCTTTGCAATTTACCAATTTCTTGTACAACTAATTTTAATCTATCAAAAGTAGAAGTTAATTGTGGATTTATATTAAGTCCTAAAGTAGTTTGTAATTTATCAAAATTTTTATTTAACTGCAAGACTGCAGTAGATAATAAACGACCTGCTCTTGTTCCTCTTATGCCTGCAGTTTGTAATCCAGCTAAAACTTGAATTGTTTGCTTCATTGAAAAATTTGCAATACTAGCAACTGGTGCAAATCTCTCTAAAGCCCCTGCCATTTCATCTATTTCAAATGCTTGGTCTTTCCATAATACAGCCAACAATGCAGAGATTTCTTGTAATTGCTCTGAAGAAGATGTAGCCCCATCAGAAGTATCTACTAAAACTCTAAATGCTCTAGCTAATGCATTGGCATTTTGCTCTACATCTCCAAATAAAGTAACAGCTAATTTTGTAGATTCTATAGCACCTGTCATAGAAGTTTCAAAATCAAATCCAACTGTAGCAAATCTTTGAAAAGCGCTAGTTATATCTTCTACACTTTTCCCTGATTCAATTGATAATGCAGTTATTTGGCTTTTTAAAGTTTTAAAATTCTTTTCTATTTCTTCTCCTGTGCCCTGTAAATTTTGTCTTGTTTTTTGAAGAATTCTATCAAAAGAAGCAATATCTCTAATTCCATTTCTAAATACATTTATAACACCTGTAATTGCAGACCTGAGAGCTAACCAAATAGGAATAACAGTAATAGCTCTTTTTGCTAAAAATGCCACATTTTGAGCATAGGTTTTGGTAGCTTTAGATGCTTTCTTAGTAGTTTTTGTAGTTTTAGTGTATTGTTTAGTTACATCTTTTAAAGACCCTTTAGTAGTTTTCAATTTTCCATCAACTACAGTTAAAGTTTGAACAAAATTTTTATATTTTCCATTTGTAGTTTTTATAACTGTACCTGCTTGAAAAACTTCAGTAGTAACCTCTTTAAATTCTTTTCCTACTTTTTTAAGCCCTTTAGTTTGTGAAACTTTATTTAAGCTAGTTTTTACTATTGATGTAGCTTTTGTAAAATTTTTGCCCAAAGATTCTGCCATCTGTTTATTAACTTTATCAAGTTGACGTATCTTCTTTATAGCTTCAGAAGTATCTACACCATAATGTATTACGAAATCATTCATATTATTAACCTCTAATCATCTCTACAGAAAACGGAGTTATATTTCCAGTATGTTTTCCTTTAGATTTTATCCTTCTTTTTTCTTCTTCTAATTTATTTCTTGAAATTTTTTTAGATATTTCTCTGCCTCTATAATAAAGAAAAGCATCTAAACGAATATCATCTTCTACCATTTCTTTACTTAAATAAGCCCATTCTTTATCTAATAATTCTTTATATATCATATTATAAACTGATAACCAATATAAAAATAATATTTGTAAGCCACTAAAATTAGCTTCATTTTCAAATATTTTAATTCCAGCATTTTCTTGAGAAGATTTATAAATATTTTGCCAATAATTGCTTCTTGCTAATTTTCTAATTGCAGTTTCATCATTCATTTTAATTCCTTAAAGTTAAAAATAAACGAGTAAAACATAAATTTGCTAAATTTGGTAAATTTGTATCATCATTTTCAAATGTTTCATAATCTTTCCAAGCTAATTCCCATTGATTATCTTCTATATTTTTTTCTGTACAAACAGTAGTTAAATATTTTATATAAGCAGTTTCAACTTGATGTTCTATACTAGGAGATAATAAATCACTTATTTCTATAGAAACTTGCATATGATTACTTTTTACTTCATTAATAGAATTTTTTAAATTATTAATTCTTTTAGATTCCTTATCACTTGTAGTAGCTAATTCCATATATAAATCTTTTAATCTATTAGTATATTTATCTTTAGTTTCATTTAATTCTAGTATATCAATACCTTGATTTTCTTTTAAAACTTTAATTAAAGCTTTTTTTGTTATACTATTAGAATCTCTTAATAATTGAATTTTTAACTTATCTTCTATTGATTTGGCTATAGTCAAATCTTTTTGTTTAGGCATTTTGACTCTATATAATTGCTCTTTATATAAAAAAGGCAATTGATTAGATTTAACTATAGAATCATCTAATAAATCTAAATTTAATTCCTCTATCATTTCTTGTAAACTTTGAATTTTAGTTTCTATATCCATATCAATCTCCTTACACAAAAAAAACCCTATTTTAATTCTTTTTGGAATCAATAGGGTTATTTAAATTAATTTTATAATATTGTAAACCTTTAGAATAACAATGTAATTGTTTTTCTAAATCGCGAAAATTTTCATGAATTAATTCTTTAATTAATTCTCTAAATAAATTTTTTCTTATAAAATCTTCCAAATCTTTTTGATTAGCCAAAACTTCATATCTTTTCATAAGTTTCCCTATCAAAACATATTTTTGAGCTTTACAAGTAGATTTGACAAACTCTTCACTTATATTATAAATCATACATAACTCCCTTACAATGGGGAGAGAAGTTTTAAACTTCTCTCCCCTATAAACTATATATTAAAGATTTCCTTCAGATTCAGTAATTAACAGATTAGTACCTGTCAAAGTAATTGGCTTCGTGCCAAATGCATTAGCATCAAAGTCTATTGAGTCATCACTGAAAGATAATCCTGTCATTTTGTAACCAATTAAGAAAGAAGATTTAGTAGAATCTTCATAAATCTTAACAGTTACAGAAACTTCTTGAAATAAATCAGGGTCAATAATTCCATGTGACTGTCCTGCTTGCCCCATTAAAACTTCTTCAATAGTAGAATCTTTAATTCTTCCATCTAAGCTTAATGATACCTCAGTGGTTTCTACATCTCTCAAGATTTTTTCATTGCTTCCAATGACAGCTTCACTAATTCTATTTAATGTAGCAGAAATAGAAAGAGAAGTTAACAAATCTAATTCAACATCTGCATGAGTACCATCATTAATTAAAACAGTTACACTATAAGCTTTCAAAAAGCATTCATCTGCATCATTTAATACAAATGGGTCTCCTGCAGAACCATAAGAACCAGCAGAATACCAAATTCTATAATTATCTCCTGCTTGAGCAGAAATAATATTAAGAATATTAGTTCCATTCGTATAAGTATAATCTGTAGTTTCTACTAACTCAGTAGCAACTCCAGAACGAATCCTATATAATTGGAGTATGTAAACTCCAGTATTATTAGGGTCTTCTACAGGTACAGGGTCATTTAACGTAATATCATAACTACCTGAAGTTCCTGTAGGAGCATCATCTTCTTTAAAAATAAGATACTTATTTGCTTCTCTAAGCACCTTAAATTTATCTCCACTTAACTCAAAAGTTCTTTCTATTCGTGCTTCTGCATCTGCAATATCTATCCCAATAGAATCTACACTCATTTTTGGAAGCCATAAAGTTTGCTCAACAGTTCCACCATATTCTGTTTTTCCAGGCTGGTAAATATCTGTAAGAGAAGAATTAAAATCACTTAATTCAAGTCCTCCAGAGGGTTCTGCAGATAAACCTGCAAATTGCAAGAAAGTATCAATTTTTCCATATTCTAATTGAGTTATAGAAGTTGATTGTTCAAGAATTCCTTTATCAGTACAAACTTTATCTAATCGACCAATTTCATAAACATTTTCGCTTGGTTGACTTACTCCACCACTAATTGATTGAACTCTATCCATATTGTCAGGTGTAACATCATTCTTGACAGGAATAGTAATCGGTTTAACAGCAGAAGCATGTCGGATTGCTTGTTCGGCCATATCTTGTTCCTCCTATAGTAATCTTATTTTTTACTATCTAATTTTGTTAATATTACAGCAACATCTGTTTTGATTTTAGAAATATTCTCAACATTCTTTTTAACTTCGACTTTTAATTCTTTTAAATCTTCATCAAGATGAAATAAATGATTTGATGTGATTTTTTTAAAAGCCAACCATCCAGCTATTGCCATACTCATCATAACTACAAAAGACAGTACACTTGTTATTGCTCTAATTAACACATAATCCATTGTTGTTATACTCCTTATGTAGGAATCCAAGTTCTAAAAGAGATTCTATATCTCCATTTATCATATATACTTACATCATTGCCCAAATTCACTTTTCCACTTGAAATAAAATCTAAGTCAGAATGCCCCTCGCTCACTCGCAATGGGTTATCTGGGTCACTTATATTAGTAGAATAGGAATAATATGTAAAACCATCATTTATAGAAGTTTCTGCCCAATCAGCTAAATTTGCTCTTTCAAATGCATCTCTAGCTCGAACTTCTAAAACAACAGTATAAGTAATTTGACGTTTATTCGAACCTATTTCTAATCTTGGTAATAGCTTCGAATCAACATATATTTGTATAGTAGGCAAAGTCCACTCATTATCAAACTTTTCTCCTACTCTTATTAAGACATCAACAGAATCACTGTTAGCTTTACTTGTTAAAAAATCTTGTATAGAACTTTCAATATTTGTAATTGTTCCCCAATCTAAACTCATTTTACATCCTTTAATATATTTTTAATATTAGGTAAAATTTCTGCTAAAGTTTTAAGAATATAATTTTTTGCAGGAATTGGATTCTTTGGAATAAAACTATAATTTCCATTTCCTATCCACCTTCCAGACCGAAATGCATCAATATCTGGTTTAGCTTCTCCAGGAGAAAATCTTCCTTTCGGCACTCGATGCTTCCAATTAGCTCCAATTGCTTCTGAACCATATTCTTGATGCCTCCAATATGGTACAACTTTATTTAAATAACTTATTTTACCGACCCCATGCCCATTTAAAGTCATATAAGTTTCAAAAGCATCAGCTAAAGTTCCTTTAGAACCTGGCCTTTTTATAGATTCCTTTATTTTTGCTTTAATTGTTCTCTCTGTTTCTTTTGCTAAGATATATGTACTTTTTTTTCCTACTATGTCTATTCCTTTAATAGTATTCTTATAAAAATCTTTATTAGTTTTTATAGTAACATTAATAAAATCACTCATATTTAATTACCACTTTTAAATAAAATAATTACTTTATATCCTAAACCATAACCATAAATTTGAAATTTATTCCCTGTAGCATTATTATAGACTTGATAATCCTCTCCATCTATTTGTATCTTAACTGCATTTAAAAAATAAGATTCATCATTAGAATCAATTATAACTTCTTTTGCTCCAACTGCTACTAATCCTAATTGATTAATTATAAGACTATTCGAACTCTTATCTCTAACATATGCCTTAATTGTAATTGGGCTTTGTAAAGTTTCTTCATAACTAACTTCATATTTAGGATTATAATTACTTCCCTTAGTTTTAGAATCTCTCAAAAATATATCCACATATGAGCCAAATTCTCTAATTAATTTTTTGATGCAATGATTACATTTAGAAGTCATAATATTCATCCTCAACAAATTCTATAATTCCAGTAGATTTTAACCAATTACTAAATACTGCATCTATTTGTTCAGATTTACTTTTACTTTCTACTGCAGACATTGAACATGCTTTTGATTTAATAGCCACATTTTGTGGGTCAATATTTATTGCTGAAATTAATGCTATAATATATTCTTCTGATTTTGTTGGATTCTCTCCATTATATGTCACAATTATATCATTAGAATCCATATAAAATAATTTTTTATATCTTTTTTGAGTAAAATATAATAATGTGCTTTCTATATAGTTAATTAATTCAGTATCAGAATAACTAGCATAATAGCTAAATTTAATTTCTATAATATCTCCATTTGTTAGAGAATATCCAGTAGAAATAAAATTAATAGTTACTTTATTTGTAGTAGAACTATAACTCCAATCTTGAGTATTTAAAAGAGTTCCATTTTGATAAACTTGAATAGAAGAAGAACTTACAAAAGGTTCTGGTAATAAAAAGTTATTATCTGTACCATATACATAAACTTTTCTTCCATTTGTATTTAAAGTATCTTTAATTAAACCTCTTATATATCTAATTATATTAGTAGTATTATTCATATTGTTTTATCCTTTGTTTTTCGGAAAATAAAATTTCTTATCAAATTGCCTATATAAATCAATAGTTTTATTTCCTTTTTTAGATATAATTCTAAAACCTAATTTATTTAATAATTTAATCAAATAATTCCATTTAGAAAATTTTATATATAAAGAATCTTCATTATTCCAAATATAATGTTTAATTAAGTGAAAAGCAATCTTATTAGAATTAGTAAGAATAGTAACATATGATTTTTTATTTTTTTTTTCTATAATAATAAGACCATTAAATTCATTATTCTCAAAAACTAAACATTTTGTATTTCGTTTTAAAATATCATTATATAATTTATTTAATTTTTTGATATCTTTTGAATAGTTTTTAGATAAACAATAATCAATAAAATTTATTTTATCTTTTGAGGTTAATTGTCTTATCATTTTATTCCTTAATTCTTTGGGAAGAGGGTACAAAAAGTACCCTCTCCATTTTTAAACAACTATTTAGCTTCTTGTAAACTTCGCAACACATTTAGCATTAACTAAAGTAGAAGAATATTCTTCAAATCCAGCTTTACCTCTTGAGAATTTTCTCACTGCGCCAGCATTCATCATATTTCCAGTAGAAATAACTGCACGTTCTTTAGATACTACTTCAGTATCAGGAGCATCAATACCTTCTAATTTTCTTCGAACAAATACACCTGGCTTATTCTGAGCACTATCAGAAACTGCTACCAAATAAGCTACATCATCAGAAATTACATCTTTAGAAACTCCACCAACCTCAACATCCAAAGATTCAATAGGAATATGCTTAGAAATTCCAGCACTAGCTAAACTAATTGCCTGATTTTTATCTGCATCATAATTCATAAGAACAATATCAGTAGTTACATTTGCGCCAGTAATCAAAACAAGTTCTTTACCATATTTAGCAACTGAGCGAACCATGTCAACTAATTTAGGATAATCAAACTTAGTTTTTCCAGTATCAAGCGTAAAGACATTGCCCTGTGCAACTGCACCAGCATCAATCAACTGTAAAACACCATAAATTTCTTCACGATTCATTGCTTCATCAATAGCTTTAGCCATAAAAGCTAAAACATCATGGTCACCCTTCAAAAGGTCAGGGATGCAAGCATAGAACTCTTTAGAAATTAAATCAGTCCAAGAAACTTCAGTTCTTGTAGATGGTGTTACTTTTTCCTGAGTTACAGTACAATTGCTTGTCAATTTATAAACACCTTTAGTTACATCTTCAGGAGACATATAATATACATGCTCCCCAACATCTGCTCGTTCTGTTCTAAAAACAGATTCTACAACTTCAGGAATTGGAAGTTCAAAATCATAAACATCGCCTAAAGTCTTAGCGATTAGTTCATCACGATTATCAGCCATTCCCATTTTCTTAACTTCCTGTTTTGCTAATTCAATCTTTTTCATTTTAGTAATTCCTCCTTGGAATTTTAATATTAATTTATACTTCTTTACTGTTCCTCATTCTATCTTTAATTACATCACTTAAAGAAATTGCTTCATCATTTGCCTTAATTTCTTCATGGCCATTTTCTAAATCAATTTTCTCTTTAAGATTTGCTTTTACTTCTTCTGCTTTTACTTCTTCAATCATTTCTTCTTTAGAATCGTTAAGTTTTAAAGCATCGTTTTCTTTTCGAAGTCTTGCAATCTCAATTTTATCTTCATTGAGAAAATCTTCTTCTTTAAAATCTGCAACATAATCACCTAACTCTGCTTTAAGTTTAGTAACTTTAATAGCAATTTCTTTTGCAGATTCTATTTCAGAATCTTTGTCTTTCAGAGCCTCTTCAAGGTCAGCAATTTTAGTTTCATATGCAATCTGCATTGCTTCCACTTCAGCATAAGTATATACAACTTCTTGTTTAGTTTTTTCAACCACTTTGCTTGATGGTTCTCCATCAACCTCAACAGTTTCTGTAACCTCGCTATCAACTTCAACTTTCTGTTCTTGCTCATCATAAGTTTCTTTGATAACTTTATTTACTTCTGTTTTGTATTCTACTTTAGCTTCGTCAGACTCTGTTTCTGCTTTTTCTTCAGTAACATCTTCTTCCACTTCTTTAGCTTCTGATTCTTCAGCATCCTCTACTTCAGGAACTTCCGCTTCTTCATCAGCTTCTTCGACTACTTCTTCAGAAACTTCTTTTTGAGAAGTTTCTTCAATAGTTTCATCTACTTTAGCTTCATCAGATGTCTCTTTAGATTCGACTTCAGAAGATTCTTCAGTTTCTACTTTAATTTCTTCTTCAGCAGATTCCAAAGCTCCATTCTTTTTAGTTTCATCCATGAGCTTACTTCCTCCTTCTATTTCAGGGTTAATCTGACTTTGTTCGTCTTGTTCTATTTCATCTGATTTTAATGTTGCTCTAATAACTTCTTTAAGAGCTTCAAAATTAATATCTTCTAATTTTGCAAACACTAAATTTCCAGTTGATTTAGAAACAAGTTCTTTAATCTGTCTTTTAGCAGATTCGAACACTATTGCAGTGGGCTCTGCAGGTTGTTCATTTAGCAAAAGACCACAACCAACAAAATGAACATCATGTAATGTGCGAGTACCATCAGCATGAAACTCTTGTGCTTCTTTGTCAGCTGTTAATTCAAAGGAGACTGTTAATTCTCCTTTATCAAATAATTCCATAGCTAATTCATATTCAGAAGAATAAATATCTTTAAAAAATGTAAAAGCTATTTCAATTTCATCATTTTTATTAATTTTAGCCCAAAAAATACTTCCTACTGTCCAATTTTCTCTCCAATGATTAATATTAACTTGAGCACCAATTAAAGATTGTAAAGCTTTTTCAACTGCATCAGTTGCAAGCCGAACTCCATTTCGATTCGAATCTTCTAATCTTGCATAAACAGTCTTAAAAGCTCCTAAATTATCAGAAGGCAAAAGAATTCCTTTTGATTTTGCTAAATCAATTAATTCTTCAGATTCTGCAGTTTGTGTAATTTTTGCATTTAATATTTCTTTCATAATATTTCCTCTTTTAATCTTAATTTGTTGGAGTTGTCCATGTAATTTTTTCTGCTTTAAAGATAAAATCATCTTGATAAATTGTTAAAATTTTTCCAGCAGAATCTTCTCTTTCAATCTCAATGAAAGAATGTTCGTCAAAACAAGTTGTTTCATTTTTTGCTACTTTTAATAGAAATATACCATTTTCTTCATCTGTAATTTCTATTTGAGAATCGCTTCCACCGCTATTAGATGTAGCACCTTGAACAGAATTTCCAGAATCATCATAAAGCTCATATCTTATTTTCCAACCTGTAATATCTGTGTTGGCTGTAATTTCTAATTCTATTGTATCTCCACGAACAAAACCTGATAACATTATCTGCTCCTATTTTATTTATCTATATTTATATCAGTATCAATAATTTTTTTGATATTAATATTTTTATCTGTTAATTTTAAATTTAAATTCTTATCTTCAATATTTTCAACATTTAGATTAATTTTATTAATATCTTTTACCTGTAAATCTATTTCTACAATTGATTTAATATCTAATTGCATAGGAAGAATATATCTTCTAATAATTGTCATAGTTTTGTAACAAACCCAACCATGTGTTAATAAAGAAATTGTCATTAAGATGTCCTTTTAATTCCCATATTTGTCATTAATCCATCTAAATCATAAGTTGCACTATAAATATAAGTAGCATAAACATTAGTGTCATTTTCAAAATCTGTGGCAGAAGGGTATATTTTTATTACTGCGCTTGTTATATTTCCATTTCCATCATGAACTGTATCTAAAATCTTTTTATTTTCATCTGATAAACCAAGTGTTCTTAACATATCACTATTTTTAGCTGTTTCTTCTGTTACTAAAATACTTTCAATTTCATCAGTATAGCCAGAAGGAGTGTTATAAACAATTCTAAACTGACCTAAACTAGAAAACTGATAAGATGATTTATAAACTCCATTACCAACATCTGTTAAAACTCCAGTATCGACTGAGGAATCATCAGAACTTTTATAAATATTATATGAAGTAGATAATCCTGGCTTAGGTTCTCCATCAGTATCTACAACAAATAATTCTAATTTATATATTGTATCTTTATATAATCTCATTTATATACCTTACAATAAATTTATTAATATAACTTACATAGAAATTGAATTTAGAATATTATAATGCTGTATCTGATAATAAAAATAACCAATATTTATCGTTTGATGTAATGACAGTGACATCAGACCATTTAATATCTATTCCGTCAATTTTTGCACTGAAATCAGAATAAGATTCCTCTAAAATAAAAGTAGTTTCTAAAAGTTTAATTTGAGAAATCTCTATTATATCTGATTTATGATTGGTTTCATAATCACTTTTATCTGAACTACTTTGTGTACGAGAAATAATTGTTTGATAAAGATAATTACTCATTAATAATATCCTTCCCATTGTGAGTTCATTTCGCGTGTGCCAGCATCTATGGGTTCTAATTGAATCATAATAGCCTTTGTTCCATCTCCAATAGGAGATGTCCATAAAATATTAAGTGACGAGGTAGAACCTTCTGAATGTATAGGAATTGTTATTAATTCTATACCTGTTGTGTTTCCATTTGGAGCATAATATAAGGATATTTTTGATGTATGTCCGTCACCTTCTGCACTACCCCTAAATCTTGTAATTGTAATTGATTCTCCACTTGGTATTGTAGTATAATATCTTTGAGTGTCTGCACTTTCAGCTTGCTTTAAGTCATATATCTCTGTTTTACCTGATGGAGTAATACCAGGTGCTGGTGCAACTTGAAGCTGTCCTGCTCTATTTACAGATACATTAAGAAAGTCTCCGCTTGGTGACAATCCAGTTAAAACAGCCTTAACAAGCTCTGCATCATCTTGATTGGATATATTATCAATTATTCTATGTGATGATGCTTTTTGATAAGTAGATTTAATTAACACAGTTAAATTAAAAAAAGTTTGAGCTACCCCACCGTTAGTATATTTTATTCTATAATAAGGAGCTTGACAACCAAAAGTAAAAACTTTACCTTCATTTGCTACCAAAGTAAATTTGTCTGTGTCAATAAGATTCACCCCATCATTTGACCATTCAATAACTAATCCATCTGTGGTTGAAGCTTGGTCGGATTTAATTTGAATAGATATATGAGAATAATCTATAATATTAGTATATGTTCCTGTATATACTTCATCAGCCTCCAGAGTAGATGTAGTAGAATTATTTGTATCTATTTTAGCTCTAGGAGCAATTGTTGCATTAACATCAAGTCTTTCTTTAGAACCATCAGTTGTAGATGTTATAATTTTATTATCAGGTGTCATTAAAAAAGTATCTTCAACTAAATATGATTCAGATAAAACATTTTCTGGATATGTA
>Ga0180438_10005747_pt1 | contig 17091 bp, 26 predicted proteins | sample SS_ome_12_FD_132455 | JGI IMG/M metagenome (GOLD analysis project Ga0180438, IMG submission 132455) | Hypersaline lake sediment archaeal communities from the Salton Sea, California, USA - SS_3_D_2 metaG | ecosystem: Environmental > Aquatic > Non-marine Saline and Alkaline > Hypersaline >...
CCAAGACCGACGTGCAGCGTGAGGCGCCTAGTAGTAACCCGTTCTTGCGGAACAGTTGGCTTTCGGCCTTGATCACTGGGTATGCGAATCGCGTCTACGACTTTTACCTACAACTCCTTGAGGCGATCAAGCAATCTTTCCCGGATACAGCCACCGAGGATTACCTCGAGCGTTGGGCAGCCATCTGGGGACGAAACCGCATCGCGGCGACCGTCGCCAACGGGAACATCGCAGCAACGGGGACGGCCACTACAGTGATTCCCTCTGGAACTAACTTTGCTAGCAGTGATGGTAAGATCTACAGCTCTACCTCAACGGCGACCATCACAGCGTCCACGATCAACGTGGCTTCCATCACGCGCTCAGGGACCACGGCAACATTAACAACCGCCAGTGATCATAATTTAGCATCTAATGTCCTGGGCACCATCGCCGGAGCCAACGAGGCTGAGTATAACGTTGCTGGGGCCACGCTCCAGGTGACGGGGTTAGATACCTTAACATATCAGGTAACAGGGGCACCAACGACTCCTGCGACGGGCACCATCACCCTGGGGTATACCGCGGCAAGTGTCCCGGTAGAAAGTGACGACCCTGGAGCGTCGGAGAACCAGTTAGCAGACGCTCCTCTTACACTACAAAGTCCAATCGCTGGGGTAGATAATGAGGCGTGGGTAGATTTTGGAGCCTTGGGGGGCGGTACGGATCAAGAAACGGACGCCGAGTTACGCGTCCGATTGTTGGAACGGATTCAAAACCCGGTCGCCCATTTCAACGCGAATGAGATCACGAGCAAGGCGAAAGAGATCGCGGGGGTCACCCGTGTCTTTGTGGAAGAGATTACCCCGGTGGTAGGGCAAGTTACGATCTACTTTATGCGTGACAATGACACTAACCCAATCCCAACGGCGTCGGAAGTTACCGCGGTGACGGCTAAGATCGCTGAAATTATCCCCGCTAACACAGACCCCTCCGATGTTTTTGTAAATGCACCTACCGGGGTATCGACGGATTTTACGTTTTCTGCACTCACCCCGAATACCAGTACAATGCAGAATGCTATTTCAGCAAATCTTAGACAATTCTTTGATGAACGTACCACCGTCGGGGTTGACATTGATGAAGATGCTTATCGGTCGGCAATCTTTAACACCGTGGACACCGAGACAGGGGATGAAATCTCTACCTTTACTCTTTCCGCGCCAAGTGGTGATGTAACCATTGCCACCGGGGAAATCGGGGTATTAGGGAACGTAACCTACCCATGAGGCTATTACGTACAATTGAGGATCAAGCTCAAAGCCTGGCGAATTATTTACCGGGTGGGCGCGTCTTTACCCCAAAGAACGATCCAAATAGTAACCTACGGGCCGTTTTACGGGGGATGGCTTCCGAGCTCTTTACGGCAGACGGTTATATCCGCACTTATCAACAGGAGATTATTCCAGATGAGACGGTCCTGTTCATTGATGAGTGGGAGCGTGCGGTCGGCATCCCAGACTCGTGCTTTAAGGGGACCGGGACCATTGACGAGCGCCGGCTGCATGTTTTGGTTAAGCTTGCCTCCTTGGGAGTACAGACTGCCCAGGACTTCATAGACCTAGCTGCTTTGTTTGGTGTTACGATCACGGTGACCGCTGGCAGTACTTCGGGTGGGTTCCCAATGACCTTCCCCATTCGGTTGTTTGGCCCGGCAGCTTACTTCACGATCATTGTTCAATTTACCGTTGAATCAATAGAAAGATTTCCACTGACTTACCCGATCACCTTCGGTGATGAAACTATAGGCTTGTTAGAATGCCTCTTCACCAAATTAAAACCCGCAAACTGCGACCTCATATTTGAACAGGTGTAAATATGGAAGACCTAAACGACAAAATTACTGGCGGGACGTTATCCGCTGCTGAGTGGAATCAGGTTCCATCTGAGATCCAAAATGTGATCGAAGGGCTCGGTATTACCCTGTCCTCTGGGGACGTGAACCAGCTTGGAAAGGCTATTGCGGGGTATGTAGCCAACGGGAACTTTTATACTGACAGCGGAGCAGCAAACGCTTACGTATTAACTAAGATCGGTTCTAAACAAACCCTTACCGGGTACACTGATGGGGCTACTTTTGAATTTATTGCTGATAACCCTAATACTGGGGCATCAACAGTTAATGTTGCAGGACTTGGCGTAAAAAATATCAAGCTAAGTGATGGGACCAATCCCGCTGCGGGGCAGATTGATGGCCGAACGACTTTAAAGTTTGACGCTGGTAATGACCGTTGTGAACTTATCACGGCGGGTGCCTTTAGTTTAAGTGTTGTCACGGCTACAGGAACCTACAATCCTCCTCCTGGGGTGAAAGCCTTGAAGTTTATTGGAACAGGCGGGGGCGGTGGAGCGGGGGGTGTCGATGGTCAAGGAGCGGGTACTTCGGCTTGTTCCTCTTCAGGTGCTGGTGGTGGCACAGCCATCAAATACACTCAAATCATTGAAGCCAGCTATACAATAACTATTGGTGCGGGCGGTGCCGGTGGTGCAGCCGGTAACAATAACGGTGTGGCCGGGGGAAATACCACCGTGACTTCGACGAATGTCAATTTAACCTGTAATGGCGGGGCTTTAGGGAATGGGATGCTGGCCGTTAGTGGAGCTGGTCTTATTTCTGGTGCTTCAGGGGGAAATGCCACGGGTGGTGATTTAAACATCACCGGGGGTTACTCTGGAATCGGGAGTGTTCGGGGTGGTGATACGGACAACATTTCGCGCCCAGGGGGCACCTACTGGGGGCCTGGAGTTCGTGGTCGTGTAGGTAACACCGGTATTAACGGTCATGACTATGGGACGGGTGGTGGCGCAACCGGGGTACAGGATACTGCCACCAATTACGCGGGTGGCGATGGGGCCGACGGGGTTCTAGTGATAGAGGAGTATTTCTGATGCGCGGGTTAATGGTAGTTGATGGGGCGGTGGCTAACATCGCCGTTTTTAAAGAGGACCTTCCCGATGGTTGGGTACCCGTCCCTCCGGGGGTTAGCCTGGGGTGGCTTGATAATGGCGACGGTTCATTTTCTAAACCCGACGCACTGAAGCCGACACTAGAAGAGGCGAAGGTGGCCAAGGTGTCGGAGCTGGAAGGACGGTTCGTAGCGGAAACAAACGGTACCTACCTCTCAGATGTTTTAGGGAGTCCTCACCAATATGAGATTAACCGTAAGTTGGTGGCGTTGGCCGTCTCAGCAACCCGAGGGCGGAGCGGGAAGGTTAAGTGCGTCCCGGAGGGGCAGGCCAAACCGGCACGCGTGGTGCATACCGCCGATCAGCTTCAGGACTTAAACGACGAGATTAACGACTGGATCGACACTCGCGCAGACCACCTAGATACGTTGCTGGGCCAGGTCGAAGCCGTCGAAATCACCGTGGATTTGGATACGGCATTAGCCGAACTTGCGGCTATCGTTTGGTAGGGGTTAGTCATGACCTTTTCTTTTCCGGCAGACTGTAGTACTCCCCGGCGACGGATAGAGTTTTGCTATCGTGCTGAACGGCTGACACTTTTGTTACATAATAAAATGGGCCGGTGGTACCGGGTCACTTACGCCGTTACCAAACGGGATGAGATGCAAGCCCGCGTTGATGTTGATCCGGAGGATGAAGAGGCACAAGAATTGCTCGTGGAATTTCAAGCTTTGGTGGAGGCCAATCCCCCAATCACCCAGGCACAATATGATGCAGCTTTTCCTTCAGGTATTTTCGATAGGATCAAAATGCGGTACCCCTTCGCCCCGGCTTTGACCGAGGCGCAATGGGATGATTTCCAGGATAATGTTTACGACAAACTCGATAATAAATTACAGGAAGCTATTACCGAGAACTTAGATTTAATGCGCGGTGCTTCTGAGTTTATGCCAGATTTGGAAGATATTCACGGGGCGCTGTAGTGGCTATCGAGGACTTAACAACGTATACCGAAGTAGATCCGTCTGCGGATTTAACGGTAACGGCGCCCAAAGTAGCTTTTGTAAATTTTGATACCCGGAATACGGATACTTACGTATATAAAGACCAGGGTGTAGACTTCTTTGACGGGGACTTTATCCACGATTACGAATTTAAAATAACAGCCATTGACGATAGTGCGCTGCCCGGAATGTGGATGTTGGCTAATTCCGTGGATGACATTTTGGGGATTAAGAACGCGAGCGGAGATTGTTATTCCTCGTACATTTTAAAACCGGGCGTAAATCCAGCCTACATTTTCTTAAGAGAGGTGGACGGCGGGACATTCCGTAATGCCACGGGTGGTACTTACGTTTTTACTTTAAATACGGATTACTATGTAAGGTTAACTAGGGACGAGAGTATAGGGTCCTTCGGCCAACTAAAGCAGCAAATTTATTCAGATGCGGCGAGGACAAACCTACTACACACCCAAACTCTTTCGCTTTCAACTAGTAAGAAAGATTATAGATATAATTATGCTCTAGTTTCCTATAACAGCTCTAGCCCGGGGCTTAATGCGTGGGGGCACGTACAAAATTTGGATTTAAGCGTAACAACATTTCAAGCTGCATGGGCTAGAAACTCAAACCAGATGATAGGCGCAGGCTTATGAAAAAGAACGTAGCGGGCCAAGCTATCGGCGCTCAGATGATAACCATCGCCGACGGGTCGAATTTTACGGGCACGGTTACGGTGTACATTACGGGCGATAACGGTACCCAAACTATCGGTTCCGTAGGGAGCGGTATATGTACGCACAAAGGGAACGGCTATCATTCCTATACGCCGTCGCAAGCGGAAACTAATTATGACCACATCGCGTGGACCTTTGTCGGTACCGGGGCAATAACGGCAAGCCCTCAAAATTATACTACCTTTCCACAAACGGGAGATTCTTTTAGTCGTATCGGTGTGAACGGTGCCGGTTTAACTAATATAAATTTACCTGATCAAACGATGGATATTACCGGGAGTGTTTCCGGTTCGGTCGGTTCTGTCACTGCGGCAGTAACCCTTCCCACTATCCCGGCAAACTGGATTACTGCGGCCGGGATAGCCGCCTCGGCTTTGGATGGCAAGGGTAATTGGAATGTTGGTAAGACGGGCTACGATTTAAACGCCGACCAATCCGCCGTAACAATTGGCGTGTGCGCGGTTAATAGTGACATGCGCGGCACGGACGGGGCTCCGTCGGTATCGGACATCCTCACCACCGCCATGACCGAGGCGTACGCGGCGAATGGCGTAGTGCCGTCGCTTGCCGAGTTGCTGTTCGAGGTTCGCTCGTTACTGGCCACGATGCACCGCTCCGGTATTAACGTGACGATCTATAAGATTGATGGGACCACCACGGCGGAGACGTTTGTTTTTGATGACGCCGGTAACCCGGCCAGGCTGACGCGGGTAACATGAGTGCCGCCGCGGTAATCACAAGGGGGTACGGTACCGGGAGCGCTGGCTTGGTCATTAGTCGCGGTTATGTGGCAGCGGAGCCGGCCGCGGGAAAGCTGTGCGGCGCCATCAGCATCTACGCTGCTTTAGATGGAGAGGTGGCAGTGAACGTTACCTTAAATGGGACGCTGGCTATAGAGCCAACCTTGAACGGGGATATTAGCCTACGGAGGTGTACTTAGATGGCGATCATCTACATCACGAATGACAATGTGATCGAGCTAACCGGGCTGCAGAGCGCGGTGGATGAGACCTACCAGAACAGTGCCACGGTGACGGTGACCATTACCGACAGTGCTGGGGAAGAGGTGGCGGGGGAGACGTGGCCGTTAGCCATGGCTTATGTAAGCGGATCTGACGGGGATTACCGGGCGAACCTAGCCGACACCCTCACCCTCGTCGACGGGGCCAGTTACACGGCCGCGGTGACGGCAGATGCCGGGGTCAACGGGCTTGCCACCTGGACCGAGCGGCTCACTGCGCGAACGCGCTACAGCTAGAGGAGCGGAACATGGATCACCACATCCCAGCCCAACTACGACGACAACAACGTGTCTTCCTGTTCCACGGATTTAACGTGGACGACCACGGCGCCGGCACCACCGACAAGGCCCGCCCCTACCTGGAGCGACTGGGTTTTGAGGTGGTTGAGATTGACTACGGGGAGTTCGACCTGATTGACGTGCGGGAGGAGACCGATGAGCTCGTGGCTCAGATCTTACCCCGGATCAAGGAGGGGGATGGGTTCCTGGCCCACTCTCACGGCAACACCGTCGTCGCCAAGTTGATCGAAGCCGGGGCTCCCTTCCGGGGTGGGGTGATGATTCACCCGGCCCTCCGGTCTCACTGGACCCCGCCCAAGGACCATCCCATCCGTCAGATCGCGGTATTTTCCCACTGGACCGACTATGCCACCTGGGGGGCGTTCCTCTTGCGTGCGCTCTCCCCTGGCCGGTTGATCTGGGGGCGGCACCACTGGGGCGCTATGGGCTCCACTGGGGCGTTGGGGGATGATTCGCGTATGGTTAATCATACCGGGGCTAAAGGCCACTCTATGGGCTTCTCTGACAGCGAGAGGTGGGGTCCGAGGTGGGCCGTCGCCCTTGAGACGGCGTTGGGGTTCTAAGATGACCACCGAACAGCTTACCAAGCACATCTGGCGCCACGAGGTGGCCTGCAAGTGTGGCTGCGGCTTTGACCCAGCCGACATCGTGCTCGTTGAGCAGGTGGAGGAGTGCATCAATCACTTTGAACAGACTCGTGGCATTCGGAAGCTCAACGCGGTGTTCCACTCCTGGTGTCGTTGTGAGACGCACAATCGGGAGGAAGGTGGGGCCGTCGGCTCCCAGCACCTGCTAGGACGCGCGGTGGACTTCCACATCATCGGGGTCCACCCTGAGGAGGTGGCGAACTACTTGGAGCGACGCCACCCCCACTCGCACGGGATTGGGCGCTATAATACCTTTACCCACCTGGATCGACGGGCCAAGAAGGCCCGGTGGGACAACCGCAAACAGGAGAAGAAAGATGGCGAAGCAACCTAGCAAGACCGCCCGTGGTAAGAAGCCACGACGACGCAGCCCCAAGAAGACCCAGTGACAGAGCTGCTGCTCCAAATCTGGTTGTTCTGGGTAGCCTGGTGGCTCTACCCCAAGCGGACCTATGCCATCCTGTTAGGGGCGGCCCTCTTGAACCCGTTGATCTACCAGCTGGAGGCAGACTCTTACTGGCTGCTAGCGGTGTGCGCAACCGTCAACACCGGGACCGCGGCGCTCATCTGGCGGTGGGGGGATGTTCATAAGTTATATCAAGGCATTATCTTATGCCTGGCGGTTATCTTAACCTTTTTGTGTGAGCTGGACATGGGTGGAAGCAATCTCGTGCTGAGCGACTATGAGGCCCTGGTCCGGGGCCTTACCTTGGCGCAGTTATTGGGGGCAGGATATGGACTGGGAACTAATAAGATTAATCGGCCCCCTCGTGAGCATCGGGCTTAACATCTGCTGGTTATTTTCAAAGATTTGGGAGGTAGTACGTGATGCAAAACAAGATCGATCCAGGGGGCATTGCAGCCGGTGGTGGTGCAGCGATCGGGACAGTGACGGCCCTGGGGTTTCTAAATGACAACGCCCAGGCCATTGGCGTCATCTTGACCGGGGTGCTGGTCCTCTCCTCCATCGTCTACTGGGTGGCCTCCTATCACCAGAAGGAGCGGGCCATGCGCCTGAGCCGGGATCGGATGTACCGGGAGCTGTGCGACCGGGTGGCGGAGGTCAATTGTGACCCAGGTACCAAGGCCGAGCTGCTCCAGGTCTTGGACCGGCGGGGGTAACCCACCTATATAACTATAGGGATAATGATAGGAAATTCTTTTAATCCAATAATTAATAGTTCTAATATAACTAATATCTAATAACAATATGAATTTACTAAGGTTCTAGCACTTAGTAAAACGCTTATATAAATAACACGAATATAAACTAGGGGAATCCCTTGTCGGGTAGCCCTTACTATAAGAAAAACTTATAGAAAACCAGAATTAATAAGCCCTTAGTTATATAAGGCACAAGAGGTTATGGTAGAGCCATTATCTATAACGGATCGTTATTATTAATTTGGGAGGGTGGGGCTATAATGGGGGTATAAATTTTGAGTGTGTTTAAGTGTGGGGAAGCATGTAGCTACATGCATGAGGCTTCCGGAGCCAATGACCATGAACTATGGGTGCGGTAACCAATCCATCAGACACCTTGAATCATGGAGCTGAAAGTGGCGTTCAGCCCCCACACTTAAACACACCCCCCACAAAGGGCGGATAAGTTGAGGAGGAGAGATGAATAGACGTCAGTTTATACAAGGGCTCGTAGCTGTGCCTTTCGCTGGAGCAGCATTTAGTGTACCCGCGAAGGATGCACGATCCACACAACCGCCGTTACAAGAAGCTTCTTATCGCGGGGTAACGTTCGGTGTAGAGAAGGGTTGTCCTTTAGATGAATGGGCAACGGGCGTCGGGGTGTCTCGAATGTACGGAGAAAGCGATGAGCATTTTAGGCTGCGGGTGTTGACAGTAGTCATGGGGCGGCCGCGTTAGTGACCTTCCTCTACAAGACCCAGCCCTACACCCACCAGCGAGAGGCCCTGGAGGACAGCGCGGACAGTGAGTACCACGCCCTGCTGATGTCCATGCGCACGGGCAAGTCCAAGGTGATCATCGACACCACCACCCACCTGTACGGGCGGGGGGAGGTCAACGCCCTGGTGGTCGTGGCCCCGAAGGGGGTCCACCGGAACTGGGTCGTGAACGAGGTCCCGGACCACCTCCCCAACGAGGTCTCCCACCTGGCGGCCTTTTGGCAGGGGCTCAACACCAAGACCCAACAGCGGGCGTGGGAACGGCTGTTTAATGAGGACTCCATCCCCCTGCGGATCTTTACCTTTAACTATGACGCGATCATCCACCCGAAGGGCAAGACCCAGTTCAAGCGGGTGTTGACCACGTTTAAGTGCCTGCTGGCCGCGGATGAGTCCCACCGCATGAAGACCCCCACGGCCCGGCGGACCAAGGTCATGTTGGCCGCGGCCCAGCATGCCCCCTATCGGCGCATCCTCACCGGAACCTTCTTAACCCAAGGCCCGTTGGACGCCTACGCCCAGCTCAAGTTCCTGGACCCGACCATCACGGGGTTTACCACCTTCACGGCCTTCCGGAGCCACTACGCGGTCCTGAACGCGAAGCTGTTAGCCCCTGGCCGGGCAAAGCTGGAGGCCCACCTCCGGCGCCAGGGCATTGACCCCGGCATGATTGAGATTTCTGCCTTTGCCACCACCGCTACCCTGCGCGCCGCCGGCTGCCGGCCGGGGCGGGACTACTTCGAGGAGATCACCGACTACCAACGTCTCAGTGACCTGCACGCGGCGGTGGCGCCCCACGCCACCATCGTCCGGGCCAAGGACTGCGTGGACCTACCCCCCAAGGTGTATGAGCGGGTGTATGTGGAGCTGACCCCCGAGCAGCGGCGGGTCTACAAGGAGCTGTTGGCCAAGTCCGTAGCTGAGCTCACCGAGGGTGGGGCCCAACCCCCCACCGGGCTCGGCCCGGAGGAGATCATCCTCTGGTGCCTGGAGGAGCGTGACAAGGTCCGGGCCGACAACGCCCTGACCAAGTTGCTGCGCCTGCAGCAGGTGGTAGGCGGTCACGCCACCACCGAGGAGGGGGAGGTAACGCCGATCCCCTCAAACCGCTTGAACCAACTCCTGGAGACCCTGGGTGACCTGGACGGGAAGGCCCTCATCTGGGCGCGGTTCAAGCCCGAGTTGACAAACATCTATCGGTCCCTACAGGAGACCTACGGGGAAGCGGCCGTGGTCCGGTACTACGGTGGGGTGGGGGATGAGGAGCGGGCCGAGGCGGTGCGCCGCTTGGACCAGGACCCCGCCTGCCGGTTCCTGGTCGGGAACCCCCAGTCCGGGGGGATCGGGCTGCCGCTGCACGCGGCGGACACCATGATCTACTACTCCAAGGACTTCAACCTGGAGACCTACCTCCAGTCAGAGGAGCGAGCCTCCAAGGTGGGGAAGACACACAACATTTTGATCATCGATCTGGTGGCCCCGGACACCACCGACGAGAAGGTCCTGGAGGCGCTGGCCGTGAAGCGTGAGACGGCGGACGAGTTTTATGACGAGGTGCTGGAGGTGCAGGGTGCTTGCACGCATGTGAGCATAACTGGTGCAATCTGCGATGGTTGTGGACAGGTAGTGTTGGCTTCGTAAGCCGTTATAACCCCTACCTTATAACCAACCCCCGATCTATAACTAAATATTATTTTTAATCTCCCCCAGAAGGGGTATTATATTAATCAACGGCGCCACCTCGGGGCCGGATAAATTGAGGATGACAAGGTGTTAAACAAAAACAATTACTCTACCCGCATCTACCGCGCCAATCGGGACGTGTACGACAACCCTCGGATCGATGATCGTGGGTTCCGGCAGCACTTAGCGGTCCAGGAGGCTAAGAAGATCCTGGAGACCGACCCGGAGGCGTTCATCGGGGAGGCGTTGAACGAGGACACAGACACCGCGGAGGACTTCATCCGCAACGTGATCAAGCTCATCGACAAGCTACCCTCTTCCGTGGTCCCGGATGACCTCCTGGAGATCTACGACGATGCCTTGAAGGGCCTAGATCAACTGGTCGAGACCGCTAAAATTCCTTTGGCCCAGAAACGTTATCCGGAGCTGTTTTGAAATGAGCATTCAACTCACCACCATGAACTTTGTGGATCTCAAACTGGACACCCTATTCATTGCGTATGGTTGCTTGTGGTTAAAGATTGATCCCTGCGCTGCCCGGAGTGCCGGGTATGGTTGTTGCAACTTCGTGAAAGATCCTAAGGATAAGGTGGTGCAGGCTGTCAGCTTTCGGGATGTAAGTGACTTAGTAATGGCAGCGGTGGAGGAGGTGCAGTGACCGTCTACGCCGTCCAGGTTCCGCACTACTTTGACCAGGGCGCCCAGGAGTGGCGTCCCAAGGTCAACGTGCACGCGGCGACCAGCTTCGGGGCGGTGGTGACGCTGATCCCGCACGACCAGGTGCACGCGGCCCTGGTGACCCACCCCACGATGAACACCCTACGGCGCAAGCTCAAGGACTTCAACGATGAGGACTTTATCCTCCCGGTGGGGGACATCACCCTGGTAGCAATGGCCGTGTCCATCGCCCTGGACGTGAACCGTCGTCGGGCCAAGCTGCTGCGCTGGAGCCGGGAGCGTCGGGAGTATGATGTCGTGGAGCTCGGGCCGGCGACATAAATCTATCAATAAACTAGGAGGAAGCATGAGCGTACAAGAGCATATAAATTTACTAGGGCTACCGGTCAAGGACAAGGTGACGAAGTTAGAGGGGGTAGTTACCTCCATGAGCTTTGACCTCTACGGATGTGTGCAGGCCTTGGTCACCCCCACGGCTAAAGACGGCAAGGTCGAGCAGGCGCGGTGGATGGACGTAGCCCGACTGACGACCAAGAAGAAAACCCCGGTTATGGCTTGTCCTGACTTCAACACCCCCGGCACGGTGGCCGAGGGCAAGAAGGGCCCGGCTGACAAACCTGTCCCAGGAGGGGCTTGATCATGACCACAAACGTAACCGACTACGCCCTAGAGGAGGGCACCGCTAGTACCGACCAGCTCAAGAACGTGGCCGGGCTGGTGGCCCAGATCCGCAAGCAACAGGAGACGGTCGGGCGCCTGGAAGAGCAGCTGAAGGCGGCGCGCATCCACCTGGCCAAGCTCAGCGAGCTGGACCTCCCGGCCCTGATGGACGAGATCGGCTTGGCCGAGATCACCACCACCGACGGGAAGCAGGTGTCCATCAAGGATACCCTCTATGCCAGCGTCCCGAAGAAGAACAAGCGGGCCGTGGCGGAGTGGCTCTTGAAGCATGGGCACGGGGCCCTGGTCGGGGAGACCCTGTCGGCCAGCTTTGAGAAGGGCGAGGCCCACCGGGTCCAAGAGGCCGTCAAGCTCTTGGCAGAGCACGGCTTTAACCAGCTGAAGGTCGAGGAGAACATGAACACCACCTCCATCAAGGCCCTGATCCGGGAGCTGACCGGGGAGGGCGAGGACGTGCCCCTGGAGCTGTTCGGGGCGTACTGGAAGCGGGAGGCGGTGATTAAGTAGTATTACTCCCCCGGTAAAGCTCAACGGCCGAGCTATCTACGCAGGTATAGATGGGAAGTGGTTCGACTCCACTCTGGGGGACCCATCAGCCCAACCCCACCGGGCTTTCAATAGGTGGGGCGATTTAAGAATGAGGAAGCAACGATGAGCAAAGAGCTAACCAAGAAACAGGAAGAGCAGGCCCTGACCGCCTACAGTTACGAGGCGGGTGGCACCCAAGATGAGCTGGACAAGGACAGCTACGCGATCCCTCGGATCGGGGTAATCGAAAAGCTGTCCCCGGAGCTGGAGGAGGACAAGCCGGAGTACATCGCTGATGCCAAGCCGGGGCTCCTGGTGAACAAGGTCATGGGGGAGGTTTACCCGGGCAACATCCTGGTGATCCCCGTGCTGCGACGCCGGGTTTACCTGGAGTGGACCCCGCGGGCCCAGGGCGGGGGCTTTGTGGCTGAGCACAACGTCACCGACGGCGCGGAGCTGATGAAGCAGACCCAGCGTAGCGAGAAGAACATCGACATCCTACCCAGTGGCAATGAGCTGCACAACGTCCTGGAGTTCTACGTCCTGGCCTCCGGGGACGGTGGCGAGAGCTTCGAGCCGGCGATCATCTCCATGAGCCGAACCCGCATGGCGGAGGGCAAGAAGTGGAACATGCGCATCGACTCCTTCAGCAGGGGCGGGACCAAGATCACCCCCCTGGCCCAGGTCTATGACCTGGGGACCGCCAAGCGTGAGAACCCCGAGGGGGTGAGCTACGTGTTCAAGGTCGGCGCGGCGCAGTTCCTCCCGGAGGTCACGTCGGAGGACGCCGCGGTCTTTCAGCAGGCCAAGGAGTTCCTGGAGGCGGTCACCTCCGGCCAGGCCCAGGTGAACCGGGACGAGGAGGCTGGGGCCACCACCGAAGCTGCGGAAGAAGAGTTTTAGCAGTTCCCCCAAACCGCCTCTTTTGAGTTCCTGAGGCACCTTTCCCTCCCCCACGCGGGGGAGGGCTTTTTAAAAATAAATTGGAGGTATTAAGTATGTCCCATGAAGATCTAAAGGCGTTGAACGCCAGGCTGCAAGAGAGGTACCACCTTGAGGTCGGTCAGATCGTAACCTGGAAACCCAGGTTGCAGAACAAACGCTCCGATGGACCGTTCGTGGTAAACGAGGTTTTGCCCGAACCCATCTTGGATGTTAATAAGGAGAGCAGTGGTTCCCCTTATTTCCGGGAGCCGTTGGATATCCTGGTAGGGATGCAGGACGCGGATGATGATTTCGTCATCTACCACCTGGACTCTCGCCGCCTGGAGCCGGTAGAAGAGGAGGTGGGTTGCTGATCACGGTACCCTCCCCCACGCGGGGGAGGGCTTTTTGAGAAGGGCAGCGGCATTATCTTGCCAGATAAAGGTTTCTCTCCACCTGTCGTCGCTGCCCTTCATCAAAGAGTACCATAACCAAAAGAAGGGGAATAAAGATGAAGAGAGGTACATTTTGCAGTCGGAAGGGTGGCGCGACCATCGGGGGGAGGTTCTACCCCCACCCGTCCACCTCCACGATCTTGGCGGGGCAGATCGAACGCCAAGCCAACAAGCTAGCGGCCCGCGCCCAGCGTCGGGCCAGGAGGGGACCGCTATGGTAATCGCCCTCCAACGACAACGGGTCACCTGCGAGCTGGTGACCAGCAAGGCCACCATCTGCGGCTGTAGCCCTACCGACATCGCCCTGGGGCACTGGACCGCGAGCTATTGGCTCCGGCGTGGCCGGTCCGTCAGCCACGCGGTTCAACGTGGCCTGGCCCAAGCGCATCGGCTGATGGATCTAAGGACCTCAGCCGCATGAAAGAGCTCGCCCCCCGCTTTGCCGCGTTGTTCGCGGGCCTGGACCGGGCCTATGGCGTTTACCGCACGAATGGAGAACGTAGCGAGAAGGGCAAGGCCAAGGGGGATGCCCAGACCCTCCGGGGGCAGGTGACCCCACTCCTGTGGGAGCAGCACCTCGCTGGGACGCAACGCCTGGGGATCGTACCGGTGACCGACGCCGGCACCGCGCACTTCGGGGCCATCGACGTGGACACCTACGACCTGGACCTTCCCTCCCTGGAGCACCGGGTCAAGACCCTACAGCTTCCGTTGGTGGTGTGCCGCAGCAAGTCCGGTGGGGCTCACCTTTACCTGTTCACGACCGGGGTAGATGCCTCCCTGGTACGTGATGTCTTGACCCAGTGGGCCTCGGCCCTGGGGTTCCCGGGGGTAGAGATCTTCCCCAAGCAGTCGCGCCTCGCGAACAAGGACGACGTGGGTAATTGGTTGAACATGCCTTACTTCGAGGCGGACCTCACCATCACCTACGCTCTTTATCAGGGGAACCCCCTCTCGGCCGGGGACTTTTTAGCCCAGGCGGAGGGGGCCCGCCTCGACGCCGCGGCCCTGCAAGCGATCGAGGTACAGGGGATTGATCTTCCGGCCGGTGCCCCACCCTGCCTGCACGCTATGGCCCTGAACGGGGTCCCGGAGGGGATGCGTAACAATGCCCTGTTCGCCTTCGGGGTCCTGGCCCGCCTCGACGCCGGGGATGCCTGGCAGGACACGCTGCAGGAGTTCAACGACAAGTTCATGGACCCCCCGCTGCCCTTCAGCGAGGCCAACGCCGTCATCAAGTCCCTGGAGCGGAAGAACTACTATTATCCCTGCGAGAAGCCACCTCTCACGGCCTACTGTGACAAGACGGCGTGCCGCAAGTGCAAGTACGGCGTGGGGGGCGGAGACGGTCCGGAGGACCCGGGGGTCATAATCGACAGCATCACCAAGGTGCTCACCGACCCCCCGACCTGGATCTTTTGCATCGCGGGGGTCAACGTGGAGTTGGACACCGACGACTTCATCAGCCAGACCCGGTTCAAGAAGCGGGTGGTGGAGAAGCTAAACCGCCTGCCACGCACCATGAAGGCCAACAAGTGGGACCAATACGTGAACGCCAAGCTGGCCGCGGTGATCGAGGAGGAGGCGCCGGAGGATGCCAGCAGCCAGGGACAGTTCCGGGCGCACCTGCGGGACTTCTGCAACCGGCAGAGCCGCGGCACCACGAAGGAGTCCCTGGTCACGAACGGGCTTTATCACGACGAGGAGGGTGGGCTGATCTACTTCCGGTCAACCTACCTGGAGAAGTACCTGGACCAACAAAAGTTCCGGGAGTTTAACGGCCGCCGCGTCTGGGCGGCCCTGCGCAAGGTTCCGGGGATCAAGCACGGCCAGGACCTGATCAAGGGCCGCAACATCCAATGGTGGTCCGTGCCCCTGGAGGACGTGGCCAAGGAGAACTTTACGGTGCCCCAGATTAGTGAGGAGGAGTTTTGATGGACCACTATAGATACCGCACAAACGTAGCGTTCGATGTTGTTGAAGTATGTTTAGAACAGTTCAAGGTAATCAAAGAAACACCGAAAGGCTATTGGTTGACGTTCCCATGGTCCGCACCGTTTCACGGTGAGTATAACTGGAAAAAGTGGGTGAGTAAGACCAGCCGTAAACGATTTGCCTATCCGACGAAGGAAGAGGCTTGGGATTCATACTGTATTCGTCGGAAGCGTAGGGTAATGCATCTACAACGTCAATTAGATGAGGCGACGTTAGCTTTACGTGCCACCCGCGAGACTCCTGTAAAATTACCACGTGCATGGTATGAGGAATAGAGATGAACTACCTCCAAGCCCACGCCCGCCTTGGGGCCATCCATAAGAACATCACCACCGAGACCGATCCCAAGGTCCTGGTGACCCTGCTCGATGAAGCGGTGCGTTGCTGCACCGCGATGAGCGACCTGCTCAACATGATGCACTCCGGGGCCATCTCGCAGCTGCGGCAGGAGCAGCTGGGGCGGAACCAGAGCAATGGCTAAAGGCCCACCCGGACCGCGCCCCATGGCACCGCCTCGACCTGAGATAAAGGTCGAGCTAGCTGTTGCAAAGGAGATGGCTACAGAGTTCTTTTACTGGTGGTACAACCAACCCGGAACTAACACACAGGACGGCTTTGATGATTGGTGGGAGTTGAATTGGCGAAGGTTCATTGATGACCCAACGTGACGTCCAACTTATCCTCGGCGGGCCAGGTAGCGGCAAGACGTCTCACCTCATCGGCCGCGAGGGTCAGGCCGGCGTGATCGGCGAGCTCCTGTCGAGAGGGACCCAACCCGGGGAGATCGCCTATGTCTCCTTCACCCGCAAGGCAGCCGACGAGGCAGCCACGCGGGCCGTGGCCCAGCTGGGTTGTGACCGGGCGGACCTCCCGCACTTCCGGACCCTGCACAGCATGGCCTATCAGCTGCTGGGGGTTCAGGCCAAGGAGGTCATGCAGCGGACGGATTACCGGGAGATCGCTTCCCTCCTGGGGGTGACCTTTACCGGGTATCACGACCCGGCCGACGGCCCGGCCAGCCCCTCCAAGGAGGGTGACCTCATCCTCCAGTGGTTGGGCTATGCCAAGGCTAGGCAGCTGGACCTCAAGGCCGTGTGGCATCAGAGCGGGGAGGCGATTGAGTGGGCCCTGGTGGAGCTGTTCGCGGCGACGGTGGCCCAATACAAGCGCGACACCGGGAAGCTGGACTTTGCGGACATGCTGGACCAGTGTACCAAGAGCCGGGTCACCTGCCCGGCCAAGGTGGCGATCATCGACGAGGCTCAGGACCTCTCCACGGCGCAGTGGGCCCTGGCCCGCTCCCTGTTTCGCCCGGCGCGACAGATTTACCTGGCGGGGGACGACGACCAGGCCATCCACACCTGGGCGGGGGCCGACGTTGAGCAACTGTTCAAGCTCAAGGCTCAACCCACCGTGCTCCCGGTGAGCCACCGGCTCCCCCGGGAGGTGTTTCACCTGGCCACGGCGGTCGCGAAGCGGATCACCCACCGGTTCCCCAAGGCGTGGGAGCCCGCTGCCCACTCCGGGCAGGTACACCACGTGGCGGGCCTGGATCACCTGGACCTCAATCAAC
>Ga0180438_10005748_pt1 | contig 17084 bp, 12 predicted proteins | sample SS_ome_12_FD_132455 | JGI IMG/M metagenome (GOLD analysis project Ga0180438, IMG submission 132455) | Hypersaline lake sediment archaeal communities from the Salton Sea, California, USA - SS_3_D_2 metaG | ecosystem: Environmental > Aquatic > Non-marine Saline and Alkaline > Hypersaline >...
CAAACTGTCAGGCGAGAGGACATCATCTGCGCTGCGGCGCAGGTATTCCGCGAATGCGGCTTCCATGGCACGACCATGCAGCAGATCGCCGACGCCGTGGGTTTGCAGAAGGGCAGCCTTTACCATCACATTGCCAGCAAAGAGGAGTTGCTACACGAGGTCATGATCGCTGGCCTGACACAACTGGGCGAACGACTGGAAGCCGTGACCGCATCCTCCCTGCCCCCCGCCGAAAAACTGCGCCAACTCATCGAAACGCACATCCACTACGCAGCAGAAAACCTGGACATTGCCACGGTCGTCTTGTTCGAGCACCGGGCCATGCTCAGCTTCCCCGCGCTGCGCGACGAATACGTTTCCCGTCGTGATTTTTTCGAGTCACAGTTTCGCACGGCCATCCAGGAAGGTGTAGACAGCGGCGACTTTGTCCCTGTGGACGTGCCGATTGTGACTCAGGCTTTGCTGGGCGCCCATAACTGGCTGGTCATGTGGTATCGCCCGGAGGGACGACTGTCAGGCCAGGAGATTGCGTCCATTATCGCCGACACGTTCCTGCGCGGACTCCTGGTCAAAAAAGCGTAAATCAAGGTCGTACAGTAGGAAGGAGAGAGCAATGATAGACTTTTCCCTCACCGAAGAGCAAACGGCCCTGCGAAAACTGACCCGCGATTTCGCACAGAACGAGATGGCGCCAGTGGCTGCCGAGTACGACGAAAGCAAAGAGTTTCCGTGGCCCATCGTCCGCCAGGCGCACGAACTGGGGTTGATGAACGTCACTGTCCCCGAAGAGTACGGCGGGATGGGCGCCAGCGGCATCGAAGAGTGCATTGTGGCCGAGGAACTCTTTGCCGGCTGCGCTGGCATGGGCACTAGCATGTTGGCCAACAACCTGGCCGCCACGCCCATCATCTTGGCCGGTTCCCACGAACAGAAAGAGCGCTTTCTGACACCGCTGGTAGACGAACCGATCATGGCCGCCTTTTGCCTCACGGAACCGGGCGCCGGCTCTGACGTGGCCAGCCTCCGCACGGCGATCACCAAAGATGGGGAAGACTATTTCCTCAACGGCACCAAAATGTTCATCACCAACGGCGGCGTCGCCCAACTATACACCGTGTTTGCCACATTTGAGCCCGGCAAGGGCAATTACCGCGCTTTCTGCGCTTTCGTCGTGCCGCGCGACAAGCCGGGCGTCTCGGTCGGCAAAGTAGAGAACAAGATGGGCCAGCGCGCTTCCAACACCACCGAAGTCATCTTTGAAAATGTGCGCTTACCCAAGGAGAACCTGCTGGGTCGGGAAGGCGAAGGTTTCAAGATCGCCATGATGACGCTGGACAAGTCGCGAGCGGCCATCGCCGCCTGTAGCGTAGGCATTGCCCGTGCCGCCTTTGAGGCCGCACGCGATTACGCCAAGGAACGAAAGACCTTTGGCAAACCGCTGGCTGCACATCAGGCCATCCAGTTCATGTTGGCCGACATGATCATCAAGATCGAAACAGCCCGGCTGATGTGCTGGAAGGCTGCCTGGCTGTCCGACAACAGCCAACCCAACAACCTGGAATCCTCCATCGCCAAGTGCTATTCGACCGACATGTGTATGGAGGTGACCACCGACGCCGTGCAGATCCTGGGCGGCTACGGCTATAGCAAGGAATACCCCGTCGAGAAGTACATGCGCGACGCCAAGTTGATGCAGATTTACGAGGGTGCCAACCAGATCCAGCGCATGGTCATCGCCCGCAACATCCTACAATAGCCCACCATCTACATTCACCTTGCCCACACCAAAGGGGCATCTCCAGATTCGACACAAAGTCGTGTCGTGGCAGGCTGGAGATGCCCCTTTCATATCATAGATTTCCACATGGTTTGGCTGGCGCGCTGCCCCTGACGCCCTTGCCCGGTCAGCGCTCTCGTCTCGACCGCTTCTTGGCTTCGCGCAGACGGGCCAGGCTTTGTCGCGCGCGCTCGGCTGAAGGGCTCACGCCAGACGGAGGCGGCAGCTCCACTGGCACCTCGCCAGGTTCTTCTCCAGCGCCTGTCCCAGGCGTAGCCGGAGGGCTTGGCCGCACGTCAGGTGACGGCGGTCCCTCTGCGCGGGCACTCCGTTCTCGAGCGCGCGCTCGCGCCTGAAAGAGTCGACCCAGGGCTCGCTCTCGCCCGCCGACCCTCACCCCACGGGCTGGCAGCCGTTTCCGCAGCCAGGCAGCTGCCTGGCGAAAGTCACGCGCTCCCAAGGTCACCCGGCGCACCGCCACGTCCAACGGAAAGAGCAATGCCGCGATCAGCAGCAGCTTTCCCCAGATTTCGCGGGCGAGATCGGTGGCCGGCAAGTTGTGTAAGAAAGCAGCTACCGGCCCCGGCAGTTCACCTCCGCCGGTGAGCCGGGACAACTCGCCCAGCAGGGTACGGTTCGTGCCGCTGACCTTGTACTCGGGCGAGTAGGGCACCACCAGGCCCAAGGTCTGCTGCCCTATTACCCTGTCCCCTTCTCTTACTCCCAATTGCACCAGGTACGTCCCCGATTGCGCAAGCTCAACCAGCGTTTCGTACCGCCCTGCGCCGACCTGGGCCAACGTCACCTCGGTCGTCTGCAGGTCAGGACCGACGAGCGCCGCCGTTACGTCAAGGAAATTGCGCGGCCGCCCGGCCTCATCCGTCGCTTCGACGCGCACGGCGGCCCGTCCGTCTTCCAGCCCAGCCTGAGCCGCCACCCCCTCTACCTGAGGAGCAGGCAGGGTCCAGCCCACCAGTTGCGCGGCAAAGCGGGCAAAGCCGTTCCACGCCACCCAGTCCGCGGCCCACTGGCCCTTGAGATCCGACGTCCAGACGGCCGCTCGTCCCAGGCCATACTGCCACGTCGCCAGCAGGGGATCGCCGCGCGGCGTGCTGAGCGCCACGCGAGCCGTGCCTTTGGGCGTGGTGCCGTTGTAGCCCAACAACAGGGGCAACGCCGCCGGGTCCAAGCCGCGCAGTACCGGACTGGAAGACGAGGGAAGGGGATAGAACGGCTCTTCGACATACTGCCCCACCGCCTTGACCGTCTCTTTGAGAAAGAAATCAGGCACGCGCAGAATGTCCACCGCCGGATAGTACCGCCCGCCACCGCTCTGGGCCAACTCGGTCAGATACTCTGCCGAACCCCCGCCTGCCGCCACGACACTGAGGGTGATGCCCTGCTCTCGCATCTCCCGCGCCAGCGCGGTGATCTCGCCTTCGCGCACCCAGCCGTCGGTGAGCAGGATGACGTGTTTGAGCCGGGCCTCGACGTCCTGCAAGGCAGCATAGGCGGCCTCGACCCCAGCTCGCAGGTTGGTCTGTCCGAATGGCTGGATGCCCCCAATCGACTGCTCGAGAGAGACGAAATCGATCAACTGCTGCACCTCTAGCGCCCAGCGGGCTGCGTCGTCAAAAGCCACCACACCGACATAGTCCTGCGAACCGAGCGCTCCGGCAGCGCGCATCACCGCCTCCTTGGCAATGTCCACCTTGGGCTGGCCAACCTCCCGCCGGACGTAGGTCTGGTTCAGGTCGGGGTTGTCACAGTGACAGCGACCCATGCTGCCTGACTTGTCCACCACCAGCACCAGCGCCAGGTTGGGCAACTGCTCCTTGGACCGCACATCCATGTCCACCGGCAGCGTCTCTTCAAGGGGGGTGCGCAGGTAGCCGCCAGCCCCAAAAGCATCTTCGCCGCCGATCATCAGCAGTCCCTTGCCCAGATCACGGACGTAGACCTGGAGTGCGTCCATCGCCCCGGAGGGAAGCGCCGCAACCGGCACGTTAGCCACAACAACGGCGTCAAAGGCAGCCAGTTCGGGCAGCGTCGTCGGAAGCTCGCCCGGCGGCACAAGCTTGACGTCCATCCCCGCCGCGCGCAGGGACTGGGCCAGATTGTCACCTTCGCCCGGTTGTCCTTCCACGACCAACACCTGGGGCGGCCCATGGACGACGGTGAAAGCACTGGCCTCGTTGTTCTGCAGCCGTGTGTCGGCGTCGGGCACGACTTGAGCGCGGAAGCGGCGGAAGCCTGTCGCCTCCGCTTCGACCGGGATCAGAAAGCGATTGACACCCGGTTGCAGCGAGACGTCCTGCGAATGAAAGAGCTGTCCGTCACCGAAAACGCGCAGCGTTGCCCCCACTCTGGCCGTGCTGTGGACGACGGCCGTCAGGTCAAAGCCCTGTCCCTGGCGGACGTCGGCCGGAGCATCCAGCGCCTCGACCAGCACCTCGACGTCGCCCTCCGGGCCGCCGAGGGGGACAAAAGACAGTTCGATGCCGTGGGCCGCGGCCAGTTCTGCCTGCGCCAGGGCGTAGCCCAGGTTCTCGCGCCCGTCGGAGAGCAACACCAGTCGCTTCGCTCCCTCGTCGGGAAAGAGCGCCAGCGCCAACTGCAGCGCCCCCCCGATGTCGGTGCGGGCCGTCACCGGCACAGAAGCCAAGTCTGGCAGCGTTCGCTCCTCCGAAGCCATCCGCTCTACCAGCGCGTCCTGCCCAAAGACGACGATGGCTGCCCTGTCGCCAGGGGGCATGGCCTCGATCGCCTGGCGCACCATCGCCTCACCGTGCGCCTGTTCGCTCGCGGGGACGCTGTCGGAGACATCCATGACAAAGACGACGGTGAGAGTGTCGGCCCGCAGGCGCAATTGGATGCCTGCCAGGGCCAGGACGATCAGAGTCAGCAGCAAGACGCGCAAGGCCAGCCCGATCCAGAAGCGGCCGCGCGTCGAACGTCGCCGTCCCAGCAGGGTCAGCCCGACCGTCAACGGAACCAGCAGGAGAAGCCAGAGCAAGTTGGGATAGACAAAAGAGAGACTCATCAGCTCGATCTCGACTCACTGTCAGGCGCAATGTGGAACCTCACCCGTCGCCCCGCTCGTCTTACGCTTTTCCACAGCCGGGCCAACGTCGCCCGCTGGTAGACCATCCACTCGACGGTCAACAGGGCCAGCGCGGCGAAGGCCAGCGGTCGCCACCATTCGCGACGAGCCTGCTGTGGGCGTTCACCTACTCCCGCCTCCCCTCCCCCTACCGCTGGCAACGCCTCGGCCGGCCGCACGTCCGACTCTTGCGGCGAAAAGAGATTCACCGCAAAGCTTGCCCGGTCACTTTTGTCTGCTTCGGCCGGTGACTCTCCGGCGTCACGGGGCTCAGGGCGCGGGAAGGCCACCCGGTACACACCCAGCTGCGACGTATCGGCGAACACGGCCCGCCCGCCCTCAGGCACGAGCCGGGCCGCCGCGCCATCCGGCCGGGTCACCGTCACCGCCTCAAAGTCCGGTGGCAGCGAGAGGGTCACCGCCGCGCCGGGGGCCACCTGCGTCGGCAAATCGCCGCCGCTGCCAGGGGCCAGCCAGCCGATCAGGTTGGCCAATAGCAGCGGAAAGGCCACCTGCAGCGGCAGGTCGGAGCGATGCAGGTCGAAAGCCAGCACCGCCACGCGGCGACCGTCCACCTGTCCAGCGAACAGCAGCGGCGCAGCACCTTCGCTCAGGACAGGCCCTGCCTGAGAGGTCTCTGTCGAAAGCCCGCCCAAAACGACCGCGCGCGCCCAGGCAGGCAGCGGGATCCGCACCGCATCCAACACGCCCACCCCGGCCAGGTCGACGTGGACCAGCAGCGGGTCCCCAGTGTCCACAGGCTCAGGAACCGGCTGGTCTAGCCTGCCAGTCACAGTAAAATAGCCCGTGCTGCGCGGCGGGGCGATGAAGAAAAGGTTGCCCGCCGGGAGAGTAGCTGTGAACGGGACGGTGGCGTCGAGGATGGTCAGGCTGGGAGGCTGGGCGGTTGGAAAGTCGGCAGGTTGGAGGGTTGGCTCGCTGGATGGCTGGGACTGTTCATAGGCAGCAGGCTTGACCACCGTGACTTCCAGGCCAGGCAACAGTGCCAATCCCGTTTCCAGAAAGAGGTTGCCGTCGGTGACGAGCGTGACGGCCACGGGCTGTGCGCTGCGGTGGACGGCCCAGGCACGGTCGTCGAGCGGCAAAACATCTTGCCCGGTCAGTCGCGCCTCAACGACGGCGGTGTCCGCCGGCAAGCCCTCAGCGACGACAGCCCGCTGATCGCCGGGCGGGATGTCGAGGTCGAAGGCGTTGACCAGTTGGCCATCCGCATAGAGCGTCAGGCGACGCTGGGCAGCCGCGTCGCCATAGTTGGTGACCTGCGCAAAAGCGGTCAGGCTCCCGCTCCCAGAGACCGGTTCCAGCGACAGAACGCTGATCGCCTGGTTGTCGCCGCTGATGCCTACCGGCAGGTAGCGCACCCCGGCTTTCACGACCAGCCGTTCCGGCAGCGTCACGCGGCCGTCAGACAGGACGACGATCTCTGTCTCCGGCTGTCGGGCCGCAATCGCGGACGCCAGTTCGAGCGCCGCCGTCAGGTCACTGTCGCCCGCGCCCGTACGGAGGCCCTCTATCGCCCGGCGGACCTGTCGCCGGTCCCGGCTGGACGCGACCAGCACCTGCGCACCGTCGCCAGCGGCAATGACAGTGAGACGAGCACCGTCAGGCAGACCATCGACCCACTGGCGAGCCTGGGCTTTGGCGGCCTCCAGGCGGCTGGGAGTCACGTCAATAGAGGCCATGCTGGCCGACGTATCCAGGATGAGGATGACCGCCTGACCGCCCGCGCCTTCGACCCACGTAAAGGGCCGGGCCAGAGACAGGATGAGCGTCATCAGGAACAAAAGTTGCAGGATCAGTAGCAGGTTGCGCCGCAGCCGCTGCCAGGGGGCATTGGCCTCCACGTCGCGCACCATGCGCCGCCACAAATAGACACTGGACACGACCTGCTCGGTACGCCGCAGTTTGAGCAGGTACATGGCGATAATGACCGGAAACAGTGCCGCCAGGGCAAAGGCGGCCGGAGTCAGGAAACGCATCATTCACCGTTCCTCATACCACAAGGGTCGCTCATCTGCTCCCCATCCCCGTTCTCATCGAGCAGGCTACAGGATAGCGGAAACGCATGCACCAAGGGCATCCTCACTTTGGCACTCCCCGCCAGCGGTTGAGCGCTCACGCAGGTTTCCTGGTGTCGCGGACGGCCAGAGCGACCGGCAGGGCCAGCAGGGCAGGCAGGGCGGCAGCCAGGAGCAGCGGATCCGTGCGCCCTATCTGCCGGTGGAGGGCCAGCGCCAGTGCCGGGGCGACGAAAATCAGCAGATCTACCGTCGCATCGAAAGCACCCAGCATGCCAGCGGCATCGGCTGCCGGTGTCACGTCGGCCGCCATGAGCAGCCCCAGCAGGAACGTTGTGCCACCAGCCAGGCCATAGAGCGCATAGCAAACCGCCAGCCACGGCCAGCTTTGGGCCAATGCCAGCCCCGCGCAGGACAACACCACCCCCGGCTGCGCCGCAATGACAAAAGCACGCCGCCCCCAACGGTCGGACGCCCGTCCGACCCACCAGCAGGCCAACGAAAAACAACCCGCCTCCAGGGCCAATACCAGGCTGATGTGGCGCGGGTCAGCGCCCAACATGCGCGCCTTGACCGGCACGAACGCCGACAGCACCGGGAAGGCGACGTTGTTCACGCCACAGAAGAGCGCAAAAGCGTAGAACCGCCGGTCGGCGAACAGTGCCTTCAGTCGGCGCAACTGGGCCCATTCGTGCCTCTCGCCGGGATGGGTAGCCCTCGGAGGTACGAAACGCACCAGCAGGGCGCCGGCGGCCAACGAAAACACCGCGTCTGCCACAAACGGCGTCCGCAGCGACACCAACGAGAGAGCGCCCCCGATGGCTGGCCCCAGGATGAACGACAGCCCCTGCGCGGAGCGAAGCACGCCGAAAAAGGCCCCCTGCCGCCCCTCGCTGATCTCTGCCGTCAGGCCCAACAACGCCGGCATAGAGACCGCGTCGGCCACTCCGCCGAGAACCCGCATGGCCAACAGCCAATGCCAGTTGCCGGCCAGCGCACAACCCAACGACGTCAATCCACCAGCGAGCGCCGAACCTGCCAGTACAAGCCGTCTCCCGTAGCGATCGGCCAGACCGCCGGTGAAGAACTGGAGCAGCACGAGCGTCATCATCGCCGACGACAGAGTGGCTGCTGTGGCGTCGGCGTCGGCGCCCAGCCTGGCCGCCAACTCGGGAATGGCTGGCGTGCCAACGAGCGTGCTGAGGAACAGAACGAATGTCGTCAGGGCCAGCAGTACCAGCCGCATGTCCCTCCCCTTCGCCGGGCCAGGACCAGATGCCCATCTTTCCACCCACCAGGGAGCCTCCTCACTTGAGCACCCCTCGCTGACGCAGCCAGGCGAACAGCAATTCCTCAAAGGGCACCGAGGTCTCCACCGGTACGTAGTGCATCCCCCGTGCGCCGCAGAAGCGACGCAACTCCTCCTGCCAGGCGGCCAGGCCATCGCGGTAGCGCCCCAGCAAGTCATCGTCGGCCGTGATCTCGACCTCGGCGCCCGTCTCGACGTCCAGCAGCTTGAAATCACCGGCCAGGCCTGCACTGAGCCAGGTCGAACTGTCGGGGTTCACCTCGTCGGGGGCCAGAATATGCAGCACGGTGACCTCAAAGCCTCGCGAGGCGAGGGCGCGCAGGCCGTCGCTCCAGCCGTCGTCCAGCAGGTCGGAGAAGAGCAGCAGCGGGCCAGGCTGCGTCGCCGCGGCAGCGTAGGCGCGCAGGCGCGGGGCAAGATCGGTGCGGCCGCCGGCCGCCAGTGCCTGCAAGAACGAAAAGAGCGCCAACGCCTGCTGCTTGCCCCGACGCGGCGAGAAATAGGGTGAGTCGCCATTCTGGCCAGCGCCGAAAGCCGTGACCGTCACCCTGTCCAGCCCGGCCAGTGTGACGTAGCCCAACGCACCGGCGGCCCGGACAGCGTACCACAGCTTGTTCGGTTCGCCCCAATCCATGGAGCGGCTGGTGTCCACCAGCAGGTGCACCGTGAGGTCTTCTTCCTCGACAAAGAGCTTGATAAAGAATCGCTCCAGCCGGGCGTAGGCATTCCAATCGATGCGGCGAAAGTCATCACCCGGCGCGTAGGGGCGAAAGTCGGCAAACTCGACCGACTGCCCGCGCTTGGGGCTGCGCCGCTCGCCCCGCAACTGCCCGGCCATGGCGCGACGGCTGAGGATGGCCAGGCGTTCCAGTCTGCGGAGAAAGGCTTCGTCGAAAAGGCGGTTGGAACGTCGAAACGTTGGAAGGTTGGAAAGTTGGGTGGCTGGATCAGACGAAGTCACATCCCATCCTTCCAACTTCCAATCTCCATCCTCCATCTTCCATCTTCCACCCTCCATCCTCCGCCTTCCATCCTCCATCTCACGCCTCGTCCGCAACAACTTTCTGCAAAGTCGCCTCAATCACCTCATCCGTCGTGACGCCCTCCGCCTGCGCCTCAAAGTTGAGGATGAGCCGGTGGCGCAGGGCAGGCAGCGCTGCCTGGCAAAGGTCGTCAAAAGCGACGTTGTAACGGCCGTCCAGCAAAGCGCTGATCTTGCCCGCCAGGATCATGGCCTGCATGCCGCGCGGGCTGGCTCCGTAGCGCACATAGTGACGCACGATTTCGGGCGCGCCGGGGTCGTTGGGGTGGGTCGCCTTGAGCAGGCGAGCGGCGTAGGCCGTGACGTGGCCGGCGATGGGCACGCCCCGTGCCAGGTCCTGCATGGCCAGAATCGTCGCGCCGTCGGCGACCGGCTCAGCCTGGGGGACGACCGCGCCGGTGGTGCGGTCGGCGATCTCGACCAGTTCGCCGGCCGACGGAAAGGGCACGTCTACCTTGAAGAAAAAGCGATCCAACTGCGCTTCCGGCAGCGGGTAGGTCCCCTCCATCTCCAGCGGGTTCTGGGTGGCCAGGACAAAGAAGGGCTCCGGCAAGGGGCGGGTGGCCTTGGCGACGGTGACGCTCCGCTCCTGCATCGCCTCTAGCATGGCCGACTGCGTCTTGGGCGTGGCACGGTTGATCTCGTCGGCCAGCACCAGGTTGGCAAAGATCGGCCCGGCCTCGAACTGGAAGTACCGTCGCCCGGTCTCGTCTTCGACGATCAGATTGGTGCCGACGATGTCGGAGGGCATCAGATCGGGCGTGAACTGGATGCGAGAGAAGGCACACTCGACGGCGTCGGCCAGCGTGCGGACGAGCATCGTCTTGCCCAGGCCAGGCACCCCCTCCAGCAATGCGTTGCCCCCGGCCAGCAGAGTGATGAGCGTGTGTCGCACCAACTCCCGCTGGCCGACGATGACCTGCCCCACCTGTTCCTCGACCGCGGCGGCGACCTCGCGGAACCGGGTGGCGGTGATGGGGGATTCATCCATGTTTGCTCTCCTCCTCTCAGCGTCCAACGGGCCGGAGCGGAGCCCGCTGTGCGCCATATGACACAACTCCAGGTTGACAACAAGCGCCAGTAGACAAAAGGATGCCCCATTCTACTACAGGGCACCCCTCAACGCAACTTGCCCTCATTGACCCCGATCCCATCCTGTGCTACAATGTGCCTCACGCGCGATGAAGGCTAACCGACAGACCGCGCAAGGCGGGCACAGACCAAGCTCAAAGCAGTCTCAGGTCGAAGCCATGTCGCGAATTCATTCGCTGCCCCAGGCAGTGAAAAACGAATGACGCTCACAAAGGGGACACTCAATTGTCTGATCTCTCCCTCGCAGGGCGCACCGCCCGGCCCACGGCGCGCAACCTGACGCTGCAACTCGGCGTGGCGACGCTGGCGCGGATCTTTCTCAACACCGCCCGGCGCTTTGCCTACCCTTTCGCCCCGGCGCTCAGCCGCGGGCTGGGCGTGCCACTGACGGCCATCACGTCGCTCGTCGCCGTCAACCAGGTGACCGGCGTGCTCGGCCCGGTTTTTGGCCCACTGGGCGACCGCTGGGGCTACCGCAGGATGATGCTCGCCGGGCTGGCCATGCTCGCCGTCGGCATGTCGCTCGGCGGTCTGTTGCCGATGTACGGCACCGTAATGCTGGCCCTGTTCCTGGCCGGGATGGGCAAGAGCGTCTTCGACCCGGCCGTACAGGCGTACGCCGGCGAGCGGGTGCCCTACCAGCGCCGGGGACTGGCCATTGGCGTGATGGAATTCGCCTGGGCGGGGAGTTCGCTGCTCGGCATCCCCCTCGCCGGACTGCTCATAGACCGGCTGGGATGGCGCTCGCCATTCCTGGTGCTGGGTGGGCTGGGCCTGCTCGGCACGGTTGCCCTGTGGTCCCTCATGCCCGGCGATGGCCGCCGGCGGCAGGAGCGGGACAGAGCGTCTGGCCTGCAGATCTGGCGGCGGTTGAGCGGCGAGCGCGCAGTCCTCGGCGCGTGGGGCTTTGGCCTGCTGCTCAGCGTCGCCAACGACAACCTGTTCGTCGTCTATGGCGCCTGGCTGGAGGACGCCTTTGGCCTGAGCACCGTGGCGCTGGGCACGGCCACACTGGTCATCGGCGCCGCCGAGTTGCTGGGCGAGGGGCTGACCGCCTCTCTGGCCGACCGGATAGGGCTCAAGCGGGCGATCATGGCCGGGCTGGCGCTGTCGGCAATGAGCTACGCCCTGCTGCCGCAGGTGGGGCGGACGCTGCCGCTGGCGCTGGCCGGGCTGTTCGTCACCTTTCTCACCTTCGAATTCACGATCGTCACCGCTTTCTCCCTCTTTACCGAGATCCTGCCCGGCGCCCGGGCGACGATGATTTCAAGCGTCGCCGCGGCGACGAGTGTGGGGCGAGTCATCGGCGCGCTGATCGGCGGACCGGTGTGGCTGGCCGGCGGGCTGGCCGCGACGGGCATCGTCTCGGCGGCCATCACCGGTCTGGCGCTGGCCTGTCTGTCCTGGGGCCTCCGCGGCTGGCGCGAGGGGCACGAAAAGGAGGCATGACACACTGAGCAAGGTACTGGTGGTCGTCGAGTCGCCGGCCAAGGCCAGGTCGATCGGCGGCATCCTCGGACGGGGTTACCGCGTCGTGGCCTCGATGGGACACATCCGCGACCTGCCCCGCAAAAAGATGGGCGTAGACATTGAAAAAGGATTTCGCCCGCGCTATGTGACCGCGCCGCGCAAGCAAAAGACGATCAAGCGCCTCAAAGAAGCCGCCGACGGCGCAGACGCCGTCTACCTGGCCACCGATCTGGATCGCGAAGGCGAGGCCATCGCCTGGCACGTGCTACAGGTGCTGCGCCTCCCCAGACAGGTCCCGGTCCACCGCGTCACCTTTCACGAGATCACCCACCGCGCGATCGAGGCCGCATTCCAGCGGGGAGGCACGCTCAACCAGGCGCTGGTCGAAGCGCAGCAGACGCGGCGCATCCTCGACCGGCTGGTCGGCTACAGCATCAGCCCCCTGCTGTGGAAGCGCATCCGGGGCGCCAAGGGGTTATCCGCCGGGCGGGTGCAAACTGTCGCCCTACGGCTGGTAGTGGATCGCGAACGCGAGATCGAAGCCTTTGTGCCGGTCGAATATTGGACCATCGAGGCATTGCTGGCCCAGCAGATCCCCGATCCGGTGCCCTTTGTGGCCCAACTGTGGAAAATAGACGGCCAGGACCCGGACCTCAAGAATCGCGACGACGCCAAAGCCGTCGTTGAGGCGCTGGAGGGCGCTATCTACTGGGTGGAAAAGGTCGAGCAGCAGCGCAAACCGCGCCGTCCATGGCCACCGTTCACCACCAGCACCTTGCAGCAGGCGGCCGCCAAAGCGCTCGGCTTCCCACCCAAACTGACGATGAAAATTGCCCAGCAGTTGTACGAAGGCGTGTCGCTGGGCGACGAGGGCAGCGTGGGGCTGATCACCTACATGCGCACCGACTCGACCTACGTCGCCCCGGAAGCGCAGGCCGCGGCACGCGAGGTGATCGCCCACTATTGGGGCGAGGACTATATGCCGTCTAGACCACCCACCTACAAGACCAGGGTCAAATCGGCGCAGGAGGCCCACGAGGCCATCCGCCCCACCGACCCGCACCGCACGCCCCGCCAAGTCCGCCCTTTCCTCGACGAGAAGCAGGACCGGTTGTACACCCTCATCTGGCGGCGCTTTATCGCCAGCCAGATGGTGCCCGCCGTGTACGACGTGACCACGGCACTGATCCCGACGGCCAGCGAGAGGCGTGAGCATCGCCTGCCCTACCTTTTCCGTGCGCGGGGCCGGGTGCTCGTCTTTGACGGCTTTCTCAAAGTCTACGAGGAGCAAAAAGACGTCGGTGAGGAAGGCGAAGAGAAAGGCGCCCTGCCGCCGCTGACGCCCGGCGAGGGCCTCGACCTGCTGGAGCTGATCCCGAAACAGCATTGGACCCAGCCGCCGCCGCGCTATACCGAGGCATCGCTGATCAAGGAACTGGAGCGCCGTGGCATCGGCCGCCCGTCCACCTTTGCGGCGATGGTGGCCTTGATCAAGGATCGGGACTATGTACGGCGCGAGAAAAAGGTCCTCGTGCCCACGCCCGTGGGACTCACCGTGTGCGACGCGCTGGTGGCCGCCTTCCCTGACCTGTTCGACTATGGCTTTACGGCCGGGATGGAAGACCAACTCGACGACATCGCCAACGGGCGGGCGGAGCGCCTGGCCACGCTGGAGCAGTTCTGGGCCGGTCTGAGCGAGGCGGTGGGCCGGGCCAAAGAGGAAATGCCGACCGTCAGGCTGGAAGTGAAAAAGCCGCAGCCGACGGGAGGGAAATGCCCCACGTGCGGCGGCCAACTGGTCCGGCGCAAAGGCAAGCACGGCACTTTTGTCGGCTGTGCGAACTATCCACGTTGCACATACGTCCGGCGGCGACAACCAAAGCCGACAGGCCAGAAATGCCCGCTGTGCGGTGGCGATCTGGTGGCGCGCCGGGGCAAATACGGCCCCTTTCTCGGCTGCGCCAACTATCCTGCCTGCAAATACGTTAGCAAGGAGACATCGAAGAAGAAATGACCGCTACCGTGACCCTACCGGCCCGCATCCTATCTTTGGTTCGCCTGGGCCGGCCGCTCTATCTGGCCGGTGGGTTTCTCATGCACGGTCTGGGCGTGGCGATGGCGCTTTACACCGGCGCGCCTCTCAACCTGCCGGCGCTGCTGTGGGGCCAGGCGGCCATCACAGCCATCCAATGGATGACCCACTACAGCAACGAGTTCTTTGACCTGGCCACCGACCGGACCAACCGCTCGCCCACGCGCTGGGCCGGCGGCAGCCGCGTGCTGACCGACGGGCACCTGTCACCCCAGGTAGCACTGAGGACAGCGGTCGTCCTGGGCGCGCTGGGCCTGGGCGCGGCGTCGGTGCTGACGCTGGCCGTGCGCCCCGGCCCGTTCACGCTGCCGCTGTTGATCCTGCCCTTGCTGCTGGCCTGGGCTTACAGCGCGCCGCCGGTGCGACTCGAGGCACGCGGCCTGGGCGAGCTGACCGTGGCGGTATTGGTACCGAGGATGACGCCTCTGGTCGGCTTTTACCTGCAAACCGGTCAGTTGAGCCCGTTGCCGCTGCTCGCGGCTGCGCCCCTGTGTTGCATCCAGATCGCGACCCAGTTGGCTACCGAGTTCCCCGACGCGATCGGCGACGCGGCGGCCGGCAAGCGCACGCTGGTCGTACGGCTGGGCGGGGCAGGGGCGGCGCGCCTGCACAACCTCGCCCTGCTGGCAGCCTACGCGCTGCTGCCCCCCCTCATCCTGGCCGGACTGCCTCCGCTGGTCGCTGCGTCCGCCTGCCTGAGCGGGCCGGTGGCCGCCTGGCAGGGATGGCGCGTGGGGCGCGGCGCCTGGGCCAACCCCGCGCGGTGGAACAGCCTGGCCTTGTGGGGCATCGGCCTGATAATGGGCACTGCCGGCGCCGAGACGCTGGCCTTTCTGTGGTTGCTGGGGTGGGGGTAACCATCTAGCGTTGAAGAATTGAGAATGATCATCTACCAGCGGATCGCTTTCCCTCACCACAGAGGAAAAGTGTGCTTCCAGGGAGCAAAGGTGTCACATCCTTGATAGATCAGATCAACTCATCCATGCGGTCCACTGGCGACCGATAGTGTCGTTGGATCATGGCCGCCAACATGGCATTTGCCTCTGCGAGGGACAGGGCGTCACTGCGCACCAGTGCGATTAGTATGCCCAAAGTGCCTGTGAAAGACACGTCCCGCTCCTCAGCCAGCCGGCGCGCTGCCAGATCGTCGGTGACAAGCGTCACCCCCCTTGAGATAGCCAACGCCAGTCACGATGCCTCACCGGGATCGAGAAGGTGGTCAAACTCGGAGCGCAAGCGATGTTCAGCCGCCGATTCGGGAACCAAGACATGGAGCCATCCATCAGGGTGAATGCTCTCTATTTGTCGCAGGGCGGTCTCAAGGTAGGCGTAACCAGCCTTGACGCCCCTCCGCAGTTCGTCACCGACCTCCACGGTTGTGAAGGCGACACCATGGTACCGTGTCTCAAGCAACTCAAGGTGGTCCGCGGCGGCAAAGTTCGACAGCACGGTAGTGTCAAAGATGTACTCAGGCATTAGCTGCGTCCCGAAGCAACTCCTCAACCGTGCGTGGACCCAGGTGAATCTCTGCTCCACTCTCGGAGAGGATATCCTTCATCTCCTCGTGCGATACGCCCATCATCTCTGCAGCTTTGCCCAGGCTGATCTCACCGCTGGTATAGGCCCGGATCACCATCTCCTGCCGGATCTCCGGCCGAGACTGAAAAAGCGCGCGCAAGGCACTGCGCAAAACTGCTTGCTCATCGGGAAACAAGCGGGTCTTGACAAGCTGGCTGATCTCCCAGTGGATCGTGCTGGTTTCGCTCATGTCCGGCTCCTTTCCATAGACGACTCTATTATAGCCCAGGCAAGAGCACAATGCAAGCACAAGTCCCGCGCGCTATAAAAGCTGAAACCCAAGCTCGCAGGCTGAGATGGAGCAGGTTTTGGCGGGTCCACCATACGACATCGGCGGCGGTCACCCTGGGCTGATGAGCGGTGGCGACTGGCCTCAATTCGTGGTACAATTAGTCTGTTGACCAAACCGTTCGACTATTTTCATGAACTGCGTCAGATTGTCGATTTGCTCTATCCGATACAGCTTGAGTCAGCGCAACTTGTTTCTGCCAAGCCTGCAGCTCCGGATGAGTTTGAGCATGGACGCCTTCAACTCTATCGGAATGTGAAAAGAGAGGGGCTACCTCTAACGCCGAAGCATTTGGACCACGAAAATCGCGAAAGAACGCGAAAGCCACGAGAGCCTTTGGCGCTTTTCGTGCCATTCTATCCCTTTCATCTGCCGCGAACCCGCACGCAGCCTGGCTCAAGTCCGCCAAGCGGACCGAAGTCGTAAGAGGAAAAGCTCGATGTCACATGGGATCCTATCCGCCTACGAGCGCTGGACGTGGGAGCGATGTCGCGAACGGATTCTCTCGCTGAGGGGCCGCCTGGGGTACGGCGAGCGACTGTGGGTGCTCGGTTTCGAGCTGCTGGACGACGGCCGCTTGGTCGACCCATTTCACGGTGCGGAGGTATTCGACCCCGCCGGCGCCAGCTCAGCGACCGCGATCCCCTCTCAGTACAGTGCGGTGCCAGAGATGTACTGCATCCTGTCCACATACGCCGCTGCTGAAGAGAGATCCCTTACCGGGGAACCCCTGTCGTTGATGGCGCTCGACCCTGTGCGGCGGTCGGAACTCGCGCCGGAGGAGTGTGCTGCTCTGCTGCGCTACGCCGGGCAGGACTTTACAGCCCTGCAGGCGGTTTCGGTCCCGTTTTTTGGAGCCAAGCTGACGCGCGGCGATGTCGCATGTGAGATCTGGCCACTGCCAAGAGTGCCCGTCACCCTCGTGCTATGGCAAGGAGACGAAGAAGTAGCCGACGGCGGGACACTGCTCTTTGACAGCTCGGCCACCCACTATCTGCCCAACCTGCTAGCCGAACTCACCGGGCTGACAGTGTGGCGGCTGCAGAACGTCCTCGATCCACAGGTCAAGTGGGGCTATCACCAGATGGCCGCCGGGGGGAGAGAGCGCCACCGCCCCAGTTGACAATCCGAACCCAAGCCCGCAACAAGAGTAAGCGCACCCCTGAGAAGTGCGAACACGTATCTCCTCTGCCTCAGTCGGGCCGATCCCGGATCAGATCGTAGAGCGCGTCCGGGGCGCCGAGCAGGTCGATGATTTGAGCCTTGCCGGTCGCACCCGCGCCTAGCCGTAAG
>Ga0180438_10005749_pt1 | contig 17082 bp, 14 predicted proteins | sample SS_ome_12_FD_132455 | JGI IMG/M metagenome (GOLD analysis project Ga0180438, IMG submission 132455) | Hypersaline lake sediment archaeal communities from the Salton Sea, California, USA - SS_3_D_2 metaG | ecosystem: Environmental > Aquatic > Non-marine Saline and Alkaline > Hypersaline >...
AGGAACTACAGGGGTGACTGTTGATGGGAAGATATACAGAGTGTTCACCTGTCCCCGATGCAACTACACAGGGTACAGAGAAGTGAGCAATCGGGATGAGGACTGCGCATGCAACCTATGCACGGCACGGATTTCACACACCCCAGAGATGAAGTATGTTGACTCTGTCGAAGATGCACTACAGGTTATGCAGATGATAGTGTTGCGAGCTCAGAGACGCTCCAAGCCAGAGCTACGCCTTGGGCTTGGTGTGAAGAGGCGGGTGTTGAACATGGTCGCTGACCTCAGTGACCTCAATCACGGACGCGGAGTGAGCATTGACCGAGTGCTGCAGGAGTGCAGGGATGCAGGCATCAATCTCCAGAAGGCGCAGAATTTTCTTGAACAGCTGGAGGAGGAGGGGCTGATTATGGACATGGATGGGACCCTACGGGCTGTGGAGGAGGATGATGACTGGTGACAGTTGATCTACCCCCTGACCATCAGTCGCATGCATCGGTCATCAACATGACCAACCTACTCATGCGCGACACATCTCACAGGCTCACCACCATCCCTCTTGCCTGTCCAGAGCCAGACCCAGAGCTGCATGTAATCGCCACCGTGGACTGGCGTGACAAGGACCGACACATCCTGTCCCAATTGCCACGACTCCTATCTCATCTGGAGGCGCTACGCGGGACCAGAGGTGTGCCTTCAGAGGTTTACCTAGACTGTGGGGATGGGATGGTGGTCTACCTACCTACTGAGGTCAGAGTTTCAGAGATACCTCACAGTGCAAAGGAAGCGGTGCACTTCTTGAAGGAGCTTGTAGAGCAGACACTTGAGTTCTATGAGGCTACCGTAGCGGAGGTGGAGAGGACCTTTTGGAGGCAGGCACGAAGAAGGGGGTTCAGTCCTGAGATACTTGAGGAGATGGTTACCAAGACAGACGGGTTCAGGTCACCAGCGGCAGTGAAGGGTTTCTACCTACTCCTGCATGCTTACTTCTCACTGAAGTTCACAATCCACAGGGCAGAGAACTGCCTGCGTCTGGAGGGATAGTCTGTGACCACGACAGCACACGATCCAATGGCATGGTTCCCCTATGAGCCAAGACCACATCAGGAACAGGCTGTCCGTTTTGCAGAGGAGGTGTTCAGGGAGGGGACTGTGGGACTGCTCTCGGCAGACTGCGGTATTGGTAAGACTATCGCCACCCTGACTGGCTACCTGTCTGCCCGACTACATTACTCAGAATCAAGATTACTTGTCCTCACTCGGACCCACTCCCAGTCCAAGGTGTTCGAGGAGGAACTAACACAACTGCGTGACTACACCCATGATCAACTACTCACCGCTACCAGCATGGTGTCACGGAAACATGTATGCCCCATGAAAGCCCAGATGCAGAACCTCTCCACACTAGGGTTCATGCGTGAGTGTGCTGCCCTTGTGAAAACAGGGAGTTGCACCTACTACTGGAACTGCTATCAGAGGAACGGCGAGGGGAGGTACCAGCCACGACAGAGATTCCTGGAGACCGTGGATAGCCTGCTCGCTGACACGGTGGTTAGCCAGAGTGTCGCAGAAGAAACCGGGGATGAGCATGGGATATGTCCCTACGAGATACTTCGGTGGTGCGCAAAGAAGAGTAGGGTGGTGGTAGGTCCATATGACTACCTCTTCAGGAGCAGGGTACGGATAGCCCTCCTGACATCACTGGGTGTTGGTCTCCACGACATTGACATCCTGGTCGACGAGGCACACAACCTGTCCTCTCATGCCCTTGAGGCAGAAGCGGCGGAGCTGAAGGGTTCAGACCTGCTGTGGCTCAGGGAGCACAAGCGGGACATTGTACATGAGACCGGAGTGCAGTGGCTAGAGGAGACGGTGGACTTCCTATGGGAGACCGCTATGGTGAACCTCGACACCCTACGAGGGGAGCGCCAGCTTGACAAGTGGGACTCCTACCCTCGGTTCGCAGCTCAAGGAGATCTTGAACAGCTCATCGAGTACAGCACTCCCCTTGAGGGTGCTGACGAGTCGGTCCCAGTGGACACACCCATTGACAGGCTGGTCTCCTTCCTCTATGCAGGGAGGAGGGCTACTGAGAGTGATGACTGGCTGGTTACCATCGAGCTTGCCCTTGGGTGGGAGGAGCAGCCCAACAGGGCCATGTCTCGTGCCATCATGAAGATCAGACCGCTGAACGCTGCAGGTCTTGTGACTCCGGTACTCAGAACAGCACGGTCGGCGTTACTCATGTCAGGCACTCTCAGACCCCTGTCACATTATAGACGGATTCTTGGGATTGCCTGTGCCAAGGGCGAGGAGCTGTCAAGTCCATACCCACGGGGCACACGACTGATACTGGTGGACAGGGATGTGTCCACGAGCTACAAGCTGAGAAGTCCTGATTTGTGGCGGGCACTGAGTGAGCGTGTTGAAACCGCCCTGCAGACAGTCCCTGCGAACAAGAGTGCCATGATAGCCTTCCCGAGCTATGCCATCATGCAGGAAGTACTGAGCCACAACATCGATGTCGGGTTCAGGGAGAGACTGATAGAGGACAGACGGACCAGGATTGATGATGTGAAGGACTCTCTCACCTCACAGCCCCACGCGCTGTTTTGTGTGTACGGCGGAAAAGTGAGTGAGGGCGTGGACCTTGTGGATAATGGTTCCAGTATGGTAGACATCATCATCGGGGTAGGGATACCCTTCAGTCCACCCACGAGTCATCAGATTGCGCTCCAAGAGTTCTATGACAAACGGTACGGACCTGGCTCCGGATATTACTATGCTGTGGTAGTCCCCTCGATACGAAAGGTGGCGCAGATGGCAGGGAGGCTCAGGCGATCACCAGAGGACAGGGGCATCATCGTACTATTGGACAAGAGGTTCCTACAGCACATAGATGTGTTCGGTGAGGACACTGCTAGGGACCTGTGGCCCTACAGAGGTGTTGGTGAGCTGCGAGAGGCCATTGAGATGTTTATGAAGGAGGAGAGATAGGTGAAGAACTACCGGGACTACGAGTGGGTCAAGTGGACAGTTCCTGGTGCGGTCCTCGTGGCATGGGTCATGAGAGTCCTGATGAAGCCAGCGAGCAACATCATCCTTGAGTCATCCATCGGGATTGCCCTCGCCAGTGTGGTGGTCGCTCTGTTCGTATTCTGGCGACGACCCCTGACAGTGTTCTGGGACGAGACCACAGGGACCATGGCCATCCTTCGCACATGGACTGTTGAGGTACAGGCAGGGTGTCTGTTATCCAGTGTCCCCCTGGGCATTGACGTGTCACACTCTGCACGACGAGTATTGAAGGCTATGAGCGAGCGGTTCAAGAAGGAGAGCCAGTGTGAGGTGCGGTTCTTCGTGTGCAGACCACTTGGGGACAGCTCCACCCTTGCTGGGATACAGGTGGTCAGGCGGTCCCTACGACTGTTCAGTGGAGTGCACATGATTCAGCGACTGGCAGAGAAGGTCTTTGATGATGTCATCACCCTGGAGAGCGCCATGCGGTCTTCTTATCCACACACACCTGTGGAGCGTGCTGGCCTGTACGAGATGCAGCTGGTGAACACTGGAGGTGTTGTCAGTGGGTGATGAGGTGGTGCTGGACCTCCCCAAGGGAGTCAGAGTGACCTCACTCATGACCTTTCTTGAGAGAGGCCATGGCTACACCTGGAGGACAGTGTCAAAGGAACCTGTACTCATGGTGCTTGGACACCCGCTCAAGGGTGACCATCCTGAGGTGGTCATTGTGCGGGACACCCTTGTTGTTAACACTGCAGATGAAACCATGCGAGGCCGGATGGAGATGATGCTGGATGTACTGAAGCGACAAGCTCAGAACGGGCATGGAGGGAAGAGATAGATGCCCAAGAAGCGAGGCAACATCATGGGCTCAAAGCCAGCACAAGACCCCATGGAGCAGATTGAGGCTGCTGGTATGACCATCAGCTCTGACACTGAAATCCGCTGGGATGACAGGGCGGTGAAACCCCCATGGGACTATGTGTTCGGACTCTCCTTGGTCGTCTTGGTTGCTGTCCTGCAGTTCCCACTCGTCACTATCGCTGTCACAGGCATTGTGTTCATTGTCATGTTGTTCCTCCCCTCCATCCAGCGACATCTGGAACTGAGGGTTCTGGAAAAGGCAGACTGGTACCGTGTCCCCGAGCCAGATGTTGGATACGAGGAGCGGAAGAGGTCACTCCTGAGTAAGGGTGTTGGCGGGGATCGTCACATCATCGCATTACACATGGAGAAGGCACGGAACAACCTACAGGGTGACCTTGGGAGGCTCCTCAGGGGACTGGATACATCTCATGGGTTTCTGATGGTGGCTGACCTGTTCCCAACTGACTCCAAGAACGTGGTAAAGGACGGGGTCGTGACATCGACCATTGAGAGGTACCTTGACTACATCTCATCATCACAGCGTAAGTCCTACTTCCATTCGCGGGGTGGCGTGTGGAGATCACAGCTCTACTTCATTGGTCACTCACACACCGAGCTTGAGGTGAGGCTGGTGGAGGGACAGGTGAAGGGAACTGTCCCGGATGCTGGACTTAAACGGATCAAGGAGAAGGAGATTGCCAACCGACTGCTTGAGTGGGACTTGTGCAAGGGAAGCCCAACATTCTTTGCCACGGGTCAAGAGCTTGCAGAGTGGCTTGTGCAGCTACCAAGTGAGCTTGGTCCAGAGGTGGGGAGCAATGTCCCAGGAGAGTTCATCACCCCCATCAGGAGCAGGTCTGACGATTATCCAATTGGTGTCGTGGTGAATCCTGAAACCCTGAAGACTGGACCCACAGTGGGTCTCATGCACTCAGATCTTGAACGTGGGTTGCTCCTGTGTGGAGGAGAGTGGCGGGACCGAAGGCAAGTCCTTAGTGTCCTCATCGATGACATTCTGAATCGTGGGAAGCGAGTCCTGCTCCTCACGGTCAATGAAGAGGGTCTGAGCATGGCTGGACTGGGCCCCAGCGGTGTTGCACTTAGCCTTGGAAGAGACCTCGTGCTGAACCCTGTGGACTCTGAGGGCATGGCACGACCGAGGTATGTGTCAGAGCTGTTGCTTATACTGGAAACCATCGCAGGTACAAACCTGAGCCCAGCTGCTGACTTCGAGGTCGCCCTGAGCAGGGTGGTCGCGCTTGGGAATGGTACATTGGCAGATGTTGTGATTGATCCTGAGCATGAGACACTACTGGAGGGTGCAGCACCACCACAGAACATCAAGATTCCAAAGGCATCACAGCTTGCCCTTGATGCGATAAAGCGACTCCACCAAGGATCAGGGGCAAAGGCGTTCTACGGCACACAGACCGTGCCAGTGAGCAGGCTTGCATCACACGAGCTTGTTGTGGTGTCCCTCTCAATAGGTGCGCTTGACCTTGACATGTTTGCCCTAGACCTCATGAGCCTGAAGCTGACAGGGCTCCCAAAGGACCCTGACCTCATCATCATCATTGATACGCCAGAACACATCACCACTGCAAAGAGCACCTTTAGATACACAAAGCGTGGGCTTATCTCAGAGAGGATTGTCAGGGCCCTCATGAAGCGAGGGCCACTGGTCGTCAGCGTTAACAACCCCTCAGCACTGGTGTGGGATGCCTCTGATGCCTTCAAGGCCTGTATCGCACTGCGCCTGCGTGAGTCAACGGACATCGCTCATGTGGCTGACCTGCTCTCTCTGGACGTGGTGGGTGCAGGGATGCACAGTAAGGCACGACAATCTTCACGGGAGAGCTCCTTCCTGAGGGTGATGGACAGAGGGTACGCCCTCATGTCCCACGAGCAGTCAAAGACCTGCATGCCACTCAAGATTGCTCCAGAGCCACAGATACGGACTATTTCCAATGTGGGCGTGGACATGCTGCCAATGACTGAGTCGAGGGTGGTGCATGACAGACAGTCAGCATCGGCAGACAGGCCACAGACGCTTCTTGACCAGATTGGTGGGAGGAACAGTGAGACCGTGAAAGAGGTCCTGCAGCTCCTGACACGCTATGAGCCCCTGACAGAGGAGTCAGTCAGACGGTTCATGAACGCAAAGGGGAGCACTGAAGTTGATATCGAAGCCATTCTGACACAGCTAGAGAACGCTAGCCTAGTCCTACGGGGACATGAGTCCCACGCTGGTGTGTCCTACAAGAATTATCGCATCACCATGAAGGGCAGCATGGCACTTCGACAGGCAGAGGGGGTGAGTACCCAGGAATGATCTCTGTCACCGATGTCCCTACGAATATCAACCGACTCCTCCAGCAGGCGGGGGTCACTCCACGGGGCATCCAGATAGAGGCTATTGACAAGGGGCTCCTTGATGGGGAGAGTATAATGGTTTGTTCCCCCACTGGGTCTGGAAAGACGCTGGTGGGTGAGATTGCCCTCCTCCGGTCCATCTTTAGCGGCAGGAGGGGACTCTACCTTGTACCACTCCGGGCACTTGCCTATCAGGTGACCAGGGTCCTCCAAGACCGATACGAGTCAAACACGATACGGATTGGAGTGACCACTGGGGACCTCCACCTCACCGGAGAGGACATGGCAGAGTATGACATCATCGTGACGACCTATGAGCGTGCAGACTCGTTACTGAGGCATCAGGTGGAGTGGCTCCCAGAAGTGGGGACCGTTGTGATTGATGAGATTCAGAACCTCTCAGACTCCACTAGAGGGTCTCGATTGGAGAGTGCAATCCTCAGACTGAAGCGGAGTATAGACGACCTGCAGATTGTAGCCCTGTCGGCTACTGTGAAGGACCCTGATGAGCTGGCAGAGTGGTTAGGATGTCGTCTAGTCCATTCGACAGAGCGACCTGTTCCTCTGGTGTGCAAGGTGATTCACACCCCTGACAGGTCAAGGGCTATCCGGCGTACAGTCATGACAGTAGTACAAGCTGACGGACAGGTCATCACCTTTCACCGGACACGTCGCTTTGCAGAAACAGAGGCTGAGCGACTGGCAGAGGATGTGAACAGACAGCTTGGCTCTGTGGAACGCATCTCCCTTGACCATGAGATTAACTCTGTGGAGACCTCCTTCATCACTCTCCCACCAAGCCTGCGGAAGGTCCTACATCGCGGGGTAGGCTACCACCATGCGGGACTCAGCTCGCAGGTGCGAGGACTGGTGGAGAGCCTATTCCAGCGGGGTATGCTCCGCGTGGTGTGCGCAACCTCAACCCTCGCTTCAGGGATGAACCTACCTGCCCGCACAGTGGTGCTCACCAGTTGCAGATCACCAGAGGACCACCGAGAGATGCTGTCTGCCAACACAGTCCATCAGATGCTTGGACGTGCTGGGAGGCCAGGTCATGACGCGAAGGGCTTTGGTGTCATCCTCACTGGGAGCAAGGGAGAGAGTGAGCTGGTGAGGAGGCGATACTTCGATGAGGTTGGTGAGAGCCTGATCCCGATGTACGAGAGGGTGCTGAGCAGGCTGGGCACCGCTGGGTCGCTGACCGAGCAGGCCCTTGTGCTCCTTGACATGATGAAGGAGGCGACAGTGAAGCAGCTGGAAGACATACTGAGTGAGTCCTACCTGATGTTCTGTGCTGTACGGGACCTACGGAGTCCCATGCGACCGCTCAGCCTTGGAGAGATCTCAGCAGTGTCCGCGATAGAGAGACATGCACTCATTGACACTGTGCAGGCTGCAAGGAAGGGGGCACTTGGTAGTGTGAGTATCAGGGAAACCAGTGAGGAGGTCCTTGGGGGGATAGTGTCAGGATTTCAGGAGGGAAGCTTCACTTGTCGATTCTCGACACGGCTCCAGACCAATGGCACGCTAGAGGGTGCAACCTGTTCCTGTGGGCGACCGCTGGATGACTCAGGGATACTGTGCATGCACCTCGTGTCACTCGGGTTGGCGGCGGTACATGATGAAAGGACTAGCCCCATGGCAGACTACATAGTCCCCATCGCCATGGAGGAGGCGAGTCCCATTGGCACACTGACCAGGATGGGGCTGGTCGAGGGTGGAAGAGAAGGGGCATTCAAGATCACACGACTTGGCAGGACCGTGAACAGACTCTACCTGAGCATCCGCACCGTAAGAGAACTCATGGCAATGATGCCCTTCACAGAGGATGCTGTGTCGCTCCTGTCACTGATGCGGCATCTTGTGTCACTGGAGTCGGTCACGGAGATTGAGGAGTCATTTGAGAACCTGATTGGGACTGCAGCTACCACCTCTATGTCCATCAGGGAGATTGCAGAGAGCGTGGACATCCCTGTGGGGGATGCCTATAGCTTGCTTGACAGGACGAGGTGGCTGCTCGCTAGTATTGTGGTACTTGCGGAGCTTGGGGGTCTCACGACGCTCGTGGAGTTGAGCAGTGGACTCCTGAGGGGGATTGATGAGAGACTAGGGAGGAATATCGATGACAGTAGCTGAAAATGAGAAGACTGGGAGTGAACCACTCCCCGAAATGAAGGAGGAACCCACCTCCAGAGACATAGTACAGGTGCTTGAAGGAGCAGGGCATAGGACGGCTGAGTACCCGAACGGACTGGTCCTTGGTATGAAGGTCACTGGAGTGCCAGGGACCAGAGGAGTCCGTGTTGATGTGGTCTATATTCTTGACCTCAGGAGGGCGAAATTTGGTCGCTCGAACCTCGCTATACAAGCAGCACTCCTAGAGAGTGTGAGTCGCCCGTTAGAGAACGTGCTCAGGGATGTGGAGATGGAGGAGTTGCTCACGAACAAGTCTTTGCGCTCTCTGCTGGGAAGGATAGAGTTCAGAGTACTTAAGTCCCTAACCTCTGACTACGTTTCATTGATCCATGAGACACGCACCATCTATGCTGTGTATAGAGAGGGTGACTCCCATAGGAACCTGTCATGGCTCACTGACCCATCAAGGGTCATACCTGACAGTGAGCTGGGCCTCTTGCTAGGCAGTGATGCACGATCGCAGCTCCAAGAGGTCCAGAGGAGCGTGGACCCTGACAAGTGGGACGACCTTGAGAGGGGCTTTGAGAGGTCTTGGCTGGGTGTACTACCCATCATAATGGGTGCGATTGCTAGCCTTGGAGTAGCTGGTGCAGTTCTCACAGGAGGGTCACTCTTCTTTCCGGTTATAGCCTCCGTTGTGTGTGTCCCAGTCACTCTATGGCTGCTACGAGAGGCAAGTGTTGCCATGAATGACTTTCGTGACGCCCTTGAGAAGGAGGTACAGGCACTGTCAAAGATTGGAGACGCTGCACGAGTGCAGACTGCTATCGGTGAGAATGAGACCCGTCTGGGGATAGTGGGCACACTGAACTTCATTGTGACTCCCCTCATGGATAGTGCAGCCGTGGCGATAGAGGGTAGTGATGTCAATGCATCTGTTAATTCGTTGTCATCTGTCCTTGACGAATGTGTTCGATTGGCTCCCCTGAGTATTGAGGGTGAGCCACGACTGTCCGGTGATCCTGGCATGGAGAAGTTCATCAGTCTGTTCAGGCACCTCGGGCTTGAGTTCCAAGATGGTGAGGAGGAGGCACTCGGTCTTGGATATGTAGCCCTCACAGGACACAACATCGCTCCGCTCAAGGAGCACGAGGTCATCCACCACATTGCGACACTGAACAACTCACTATTCGATGTGGGTGCGCTGAGTCCTGCTGTGAAGAACAGGATTGATGACCTGCTTATCATCAAGGTCCGTGACACCCTGAAACGGGAGTATGATGAGGAGCTGGCCAAACCTGACGAGCTTTCAACTGATATTGAGGAGTCCTCTGAAATAGCCGTGGAGGGGAACGAGGAGGAGCTGGATGAGGTCCTTCACGAGATGGTGGAAGGCGCGACAGTGGAAGACCCTACGCAAGAAGAACCCCCAGCAACAGAGGGCCCACTTGTGCTAGTGGCTAAGACCGTAATGGAGCCCCAAGAAGAGGAATTACAGGCAGTCCTTGAGCCTGAGCCAAAGCTTGAAACAGGTGATGCTGTAGTGGAGCAGGCAAAGAGGAAGCGCAGGCATCGGAGCGTGACTGATTCACTGGCCCACATCCGTAAAAAGGAGAGTGAGGCTGCTGAGTTCTAGGACCATTCTTGACATGGGCAATCTGTTCCACATCTGGGGCGAGGCTGGGACTGGAAAGACCCTGCTGGCATGTGCCCTAGTGGCAGAGGTGGTGAGGAAGGGCCATGTGAGGTGGGTCTGTGCTGATGGCAAACAGTCCTTTGCCAAGTCACTCCGTGCCAATGTCGGGGCACTTGAGGTTCACAACATCACCGTGAACATCCCCCGAGGTAATCAAGATGTGCGAAATGTCATTCTCACCCTGACTGAGAGCATCCACTCTGACACATCAATGGTGGTCATTGACCCCATCACCAGAGTACTTGACATGGCACGGCGGGATGACATAATGTGGGGGGTAGAGCTTCTAGAGGAGGCACTCCCATCACTCGTCGCCCTGAGCGAGATGGGGATAAAGGTGGTCCTTGTGAGTGAGGTACGTAATCTGGAAGACAAGATCGTACCAGTGATGCATGGCTCCATCGCAGTCTGGAAACCTGTAGACCTTCAGATAGTCAGGGGATCAGGAAGGAGTTCCATCATCCTTGACGAGGGAGAGAGCCCGCTGGCAAAGATGACGATTGATAGTGATGGTGTGGTCACCCTGACAACACCATTAGAAGAGAGGAGGCGAAACGAGTGTTCGGAAAGGTCATCCGCTACGCTTTGATATTTGCCGCATTGGTTCTCGTGGGCACGAAGCTGCTTGACTCAGTCCGATGGGTTGCCTACGAGTGGATCCATGGGAACATCCTCCCCATGATGATGATATGGGCTGGGGCCATCGCAGTCATGGTGTATTCACGAAAGAAGACCACAGGATTTACATCTGAGGTGATTCGTCTTGTCTGTTGGGCTGTGGCACTGTACACAGGAGTCGTGACCTTCTTGGCGCTAGCCCCCCTCGGGATAGTTGTATCACTCTTTGGACTTGGCATCTCCCTCCTTGTGTTCAATGTTGTAAGGGAGCCAAAAGGTTTCTCTGGCAGGTTCTCGCAGTTGCTGGAGCCAGCAGGGGACATCTCTATTCCTGTGCTTGGAAAACCCATGATGTCCCGAGGTGCCGCATGGTTCTCCATTGACAGACTGAAGATGAAAGCCCTCATCATCCCCCTTTCATTGAGGGGTGCTGTCCTCGACTTCATGCGCGAGCGACCCCTGCTTCCGGTTTCAGTTACACGGTACGAAGACTGTGACATCATGATTGTGCGGACCAAGGGAGAGGAGAAGGTCTTGCGACAGGTGAAACTTACACTCTCTGAGCGGGGCTTGAATGACATGCAGACACTCTCGCCCTTCATGACCAATGCCATCCTCGGTCTTCCCCTTCTTGAACGGGCGGAGGGAGTTGAGTTGAACGAGTACATGGTAGCCACTGAGGAGAACACTGTGAAGCGTCTCCTTGAGATGTGGCCAAACCGTATCACTGTCTTTCCCAACAGACTGGGACTGAGAGTAATCATTCGTAATGACAGTGCGCCTGGGTTCGACCTTGAGGGACTACCGTCTGGTCGAGAGGCGCACATCCTTCTTGGGCGTGACGCCACGCTACTACCAACAACGGGAGGAATTGAGATTGCCAGAGAGTCTACCGCTTGACGAACTACCAATGATTGAGGAACCACTGGTCCGGTTGATGCCAAGACCTCTTGAAGACACACTGGGTCGGGTCATCCTGCCAAACCAGATCAGTCTGATTCACAGCTCTGAACGGAAGCCACTGACCATCCTGGCCCATGCGATTGCTGTGGGTGGAGTACTGGATGGTGGACAGAGTGTGTACATTGACTCAGGGAGTAACTTCAGTCCCCACCTGATGCGTGCCCTACTGGGAAAGCAGGAGGACCTGTTGAAGCAGGTAATAGTGGGTCAGGTCCTTGAACTGGATGACCTACAGGAGCTGACGCGTGGGATTGGCTGCATGCGTGATGCCCGGGTCGTGATAGTGGACAGTCTCACTGGTGTGCTGAACCTCAGTGGTAGGAGGGACAAAAACAGACAGCGAGCCCTGCATCACACGCTGGAGATACTGCGGACGCTGGTGAATGACAATGACCTGCATGTCACCATGACCGACCACTCGAACAGGGACTGGGAAACCGGGGAATTGAAGCCTGTGGGTGGCAATGTCATCGCGCACGGAGTGGATACCACCATCCACATCACAAGCTTGGACATGGCGACCGATGGCCTTCGGATACAGGTGGAACGGAGTCCAGTGCATCCGCTCCCAAGCCCTGTGGTGGTGAGATTGGGATTAAAGGGAGCACGAACATTGAGGAGTAGGTGAGAGAGATGGGAGTGAAGAACTGGCAAAAATTGGTTCCATGGCAATGGGTGAACATCTCAGACTTGTATGTACCAAAGATTGCCATTGATGCTCCCAACTACTTGATGAGACGGATATCGCATGTCAGGATCAGACGGTCAAGCAGAGTCCCCCTGACCCATATGCACCTTGCATTTGGTTTGATTCGTCAAGCTCTGAAGCATCACATTCTTCCTGTCCTGATTTTTGATGGTCCCCCAGAAACACTGAAGCGACAACCAAACCCACAACTCATCACTACCGCTCAGATGCTCTATGAACGGTTTCTCCTGAAGCAGGATGTGTACGACAGCAAGATAGCTGATTCACTCTATGAGTACCCAGCTGTCAGGCTGTACTTCGCAGCCAACCATATCAGGGACCTATGTCGTGCAGCAGGTGTCCCAGCTGTCACAGCACCATCAGAGGCTGAAATGTATGGAGCGGTCCTGTGCCGCGATGGCTTTGTGGGCACAGTGGTTTCTAACGATGCAGATACGCTGCTTTTTGGGAGTCCGCATGTTACCAAGAACCTGCAGCTGTCGAAAGGGATGATGGAGTGCGCAACCCTATCTGAGCTTGAGAGGGTTTTAGACCTTGATGTGGAGCTGTTGCGAGACCTCGCGATTGTGTGTGGGTGTGATTTCCACAGGACAGGAGTGAAGGGACTGGGACCAAGAAAGGGGGTCTTGGAACTGAAGCGATATGGTGGTCTGCCCTACCTTCTTCGAGCAAGGGGACTCACTCCATCTGAGCGAGAGGAATACATCAAGGCAAGAGAGGTGTTCAATGAGCCTTCGTACTTGAGTGCGAATGGAGTTAATTTGACACTCAAACCACCTATCACTACTAGACTTGAGAAGATGCTGCAGCTTTTTGCTGGGAAAGAGGGGGCTGAAAAGAAGACGAAGGAGATTGTCCGGTTGTGGAAGGTCTTTGGAAAGACACAGAGCACACTGGAGAGTTTTGTATCATGAACAGAAAACTATGGATAGTTGCAGTACTTGACATTGTTGGTGGGATGGTTGGTGGGATACTACACACCCCGTTGATACTGATCACACTCCTTGGATTCCTGTTGTTCTATAGCGAATATGCAAGACCTGGAAAAGGAGCAATGGTCTGTTACTCAGTTCTGTTTTTGCTGATAGGATTGTTCTGTATTGCCCTGGAAAATACCCTGAGGAATGTCGTGGTCCAGTCTCTTATGAATAGAGCGGCAATCATCGTGTCCATGACACTGGCCAATGGCTTCCTCGTCACGTGTCTGTCCGGAATGAGCTGTCCTGAGCAACCACCTGATATGATGCCTCAGAGAGTGGTGCTCATTCCAGAGGAAGAGTTCAGGAGAGAGCACCAGCTCACCCGTGAGATTGTCCATGCAGAACATGGAGAGATAAGGAAACAGACAGGACTTGATGCTGAGAGCAGACGAACATGGACTCTCTGTGACAACTGTGGGCGAAAACTGGATGTAGATGATGTAGAGCGACTGAGGTTTGGGATGTCATCTGTGTGCACCTGTGGTCATGTCAACATCCGGGGTGCGAATTCTGTGAGGGAGGTGACTGGATCTGAACACTGGTATTAAGAGTACCACAACCTCGTTGGATGTTGACAACATAGTCGGAGGAAGGATGTGAAATGCAGTCAGACATTGAAGTTTTGATGCTTGCTAATCTGGTCTTCTCGTTCAGTGTAACCCCCGTGGTCCTCATTGGAGCCACTATACTGCGAGGACTCTTACTGCTTTCAGGTCAGAAGAGAGAGTTCGAGGACTGGACACGGAACAAGTTCATGACCTTTCTCACTATTATCTTCCTGCCTGGGACGCTTGCTTTCATGGGGATACGACTCCTCATTGCTAAGGGATTCAGGGTGGATGTGGAGGACATCGGAAGCTCATCCACCTATGGAGAGATTAACGTGTTCCTCAAGGTGGATAGACCTCCAAGGGTGGGCATCGTGCTGGTGGTCCTCTTCCTCAATGTCCTATCTGCTGTGTTCACAGCCTTCACCCTCATCGTCATGCCTGTGATGATCTATTTGGAACCCTTGTGGATTTTTGTGTTCTGGTGGATTGCACTAGGCATCCTGTTTAACTGCTCCTTGCGGTCAGGCGACCTGTCTCTTGTGGTAGCTGCTTTGAGGAGCAAGCCACGGAGCGGGGTCCTCGAGTTCATCAGCTTCATGATGATTCTTGGGTTCATCTATTATACGCTGTATATGGGGGGAGGTATCTGAACTGGCAAGACAGATTTGACAGAAGAGTTCAGGTTAGGCAGATTCCACGGTCTATCCCGATTTCGCAGGGGTTTCTGGATGGAAGCCTGCCACTCAATCACAAGGGAAACTCTCTTTGTCTGAATAATTCGTCGTTGAGAGCGCATACTCCAACAGTCATGGTCTTCGATAACTCTTCTACCTGTCCACTGAAGGTGTCACTTTGAAATTGAATCCTCCAATCGTGTCCCAACTCACTCGATACCTCAGAATGGTTATGCCTTCAGAAGCAGCGGAGCAACAGGTAGAGAAGGTTCTGTAACTATGGAGGGAGTTTGGTACACATCAGTCATCACTCGAGCAATGGAAATGATTTCACTCTTTCCATGGATCGAGCCACCCACTCTCTTGGGAGAGTCTTTGAAGGACTGTCATTTGATAGGTTTTGTAGGAACGAAGACGAGCAGTGAAAGCTTCAGTGGTGATTCTGTCCTTCTTGCTCCCTCCAGAGAGCTTCTCTCTTATCACACCACCAACCACATCTGTCTTGTAGGATGGTAAGCGCAGATAGGCGACCATGTTCTCCGATTTGTCAGTGAAGACACGGACATAGGGGAGTCTTGAGGTCATCCAATCTATGAAAGACTCTCTAGATAGACGATCATTGAACACTGCAGCCACAACCATCCCTTCTTGCAAACCGCAGTACTCGAGTGTTGGGGTATACAATAGCCTGAGTACTCTTGCATCAAGTAATCTCTTGAGGTATCTTCTCGCAGTCCTGGGTACAAACCCCATCCTCTTCATCATCCACATTCGGGATGCACGCAACCCCCGGAAGGCTAAGGTTGGACCAATTAGATCTATTTGCCTATCAGTTGGATTCACTGATGGTTCTTTGTGATATACGGTTTCACGAAGCAGCCATGAAGGTGTTCTTCCAGGACTTCCTGAGGCTGGTTTCCAAGGTTCAAGATTCCAAGAACCACTATGTTTGTCATAAAGGTCCATCCGCAGTGATAAGAGCTCTCTGTCAGCACAGACTTCAATACTTTCAGGAGGCGACTGCTCTGAAGGTCCTACGCTTGTTTCTGGCTCTATATGGACAGAACATCCCTTATAGGCAGACTCTGATAGTATTATTCTCTCCACAAGCCCACTTGACCAAATGGTCGGTTTCTGTTTCTGTGTGAAGATGAACCTGTATCTCAGCCCGAGCTTTGGCAACGTTAACAGGTAACGCTCGGTCAGAATGAAAGCGATTCGCTGTAGTAAATAATGTGACATTCGCCTTTTTGTGTTGGTCACTCTCTCAATATCTGATGCTGAAGGGCGTCCTGCCCGTTCGCAGTCTGAGAGATACTCACATATTCTGACAAGCAGCTCATAGTCAAGAACGTTTATGCTCGCACGAAACATCTTCAACATTGGCTCGAACTCAGTGGCTGTTGGTCCGTCAGGCCGCAAGTCATGAATGTTCCATTGTGTGAGTGTCACCTTTTGAAGGTCTGCCTCCTCAAGGGAAACTAACCCAGCTCCTCTTCGAACTTGGATCTGTTCAAGGACATCCGCGGCTAATCTCTGACATGTCTCTTCGATTTGTCCTCGTGAATGTCCTCGTTCTCCCCTAAGAATACCCAACCACCTATCAATTGTGTCCGACAGAGGGTCTTGAGGTGCCAGTGATTTGTCGATTGATGGATTCTGGATGAGAGTCTCCTTTAGAGCGTCTTGGGTGTTCTCAATGTCCTCAATCACCTGGTCCAATGCTTTTTCCGAAATTAGTGAGTCATGGATTTTCTGAAGACTGTCTAGACGATATTCCTCAACCTTCATTGACCATAAATATGGAAGCCATGGAATCTCTCCATCAATGATATTTGACACCATCTTAATTGTAAAGAGCGCAGAAGATAGTGAGTCGAGTCCCTCGGGGACAAGCGGCCAATCCGTATCCTTGGGGGTGTCCTCGAGAACGAACCTGGAGAAGACATAGGAGAGTGACTTCTCTTCAGACTTGCTCAGGTTTTTCGGGAATAGAGATTTGACCTGCCTGAGCACTGTTGTACCTAATGGACTCAGAGGTCTCATCTTTGTGGTGACCTCCTCAGTCACCTCTCCATAACCGAGTGCTCTGTTAAGTGCTGCTTCCGTGCTAGGTCTTTTAGGTAGAGGTGTGAGCCCAAACCTCCTCTCGAATAGAGACTCGTCTAATGTAGCGGTTTCAAGGTTCCATTCTGAGGAGTCAGTGATGAGGTCTCGAAGAATGGTAAGGTCATCAACCATCCTCCCTTTTCGCAACCAGTCGACAGTGACTACAACTCGTTTTCCCATAGTCATCACTTGATAGGGATTGCACCTCTTATCATTATAGGATACACAGCTTAGGAGCTTATTAGTCTAGAGCAATACTATGTTACATGAGGCAAAATCAATTGATCTTGGAGTTCTCGTCTTCGATTCCAGATTACTCTTCTCCTGCCCTTCAAGAGACCCTAACTGAAAGTCTCTGGGACACCGTAAAGGATGAATCTCTTCA
>Ga0180438_10005750_pt1 | contig 17080 bp, 12 predicted proteins | sample SS_ome_12_FD_132455 | JGI IMG/M metagenome (GOLD analysis project Ga0180438, IMG submission 132455) | Hypersaline lake sediment archaeal communities from the Salton Sea, California, USA - SS_3_D_2 metaG | ecosystem: Environmental > Aquatic > Non-marine Saline and Alkaline > Hypersaline >...
ACGCGATGGCCACCACAACCGAGACGAGGGTGACCAGCGAGCGCGCCAGCCGAGCGCGCAGGCCGGCCAGGGCCAGTTGGAACAGGACACGCGCCGACAGCCCGGCGGCATGGTCGGACGCGATTTCTACGTACGGGGCGTCTGTCATTCGATGCTCCCCACCTCGATCTTCATGTCCCTTCTGTGCACGATGCGCTCGATGCGGCCGTCGGCCATCCACACGACCCGATCGGAGACCGACAGCATCTTGTGATCGTGCGTGGCCGAAATGATGGTCACGTTGTCCTCGCGGCTGAGGGCGGCGAGTTGTCCGATGATTTCCTCGCCCGTGTGCAGGTCCAGGTTGCCGGTCGGCTCGTCGGCGAGAATGACGCTCGGCTCGTTGACCAGCGCCCGCGCAATGGCGACACGCTGCTGCTGGCCGCCGCTCAGTTCGCCGGGCCGATGGCCGAGACGGTCGCCCAGGCCGACGCGCACCAATTGCGCGGCGGCGCGTTCCCGCGCCTCCTGACGGGGCAGGCCCAGCAGAAGCGCGGGCAGGGCGGCGTTGTCCAGGGCCGTGAGCACCGGTATCAGGTTATAGCTCTGGAAGATGTAGCCCACGTGGCGGCAGCGCAGACGCGCGGCCACCCGGCCGGAAAGACGGCCGAGGTTCTCGCCCAGGAACGTGACGTTCCCGCTCGTCGGCGCGTCGAGGCCGCCGATCATGTTGAAGAGGGTCGTCTTGCCCGAGCCGCTGGGACCCATGACGGATAGATACTCGCCCCGGCGCACGTCCAGCGTGACGCCGCGGAGCGCGTGGACCGCCTCTCCGCCGACGCGGAACTCGCGCGTAACGTCGCGAACGACGACAACAGTTTCGAATTCGCTCATGGATTGTAGTTGTTGATGTGTATGTTGACCTTCGGCAATTCGAGCATCGCGGCCAAGACCGCCCAGAAGAACGCGGCGAACAACTGCCCGAAAATCAATCCGATGAACCCGGGCCGCAACAACGCGAAGGTGTGGCGGCCGCCGTACTTGACCGTCAGTTTCTTGCAGAGCCACCCGATGAAGAACCCGAACCAGAGCTGCGTCATCAGCGGATTGGCAACCATCACCAGGCCGATGGGATGGAGCCACCAGAAGAACCGGCGCCGCATGACGAGGCTCAGAATCACCCAGGCCGCGCCGATGAGGTAGAAGATCCAGTTCGATTTGCCGATGGCCTGGCCGCGGGCGCCGGTAATCAGGTCCCTCGCGCCGTCGAGAACCATCGGGGGACCCATGTTGAAGAACCACACGCTGGCGTTGTTGGCGCCCACCTTGTACACCATCACAAGAATGGTGACCGTCGCCGTGATTACCGTCGCCAGAACGCTGGCGATGACGATCACGTGAAACCAGCGGCGGCTCGCGCGGCTCTCTTCCTGCATCTTGAACCCGTTGACGACGGCCGGCGCCATGAACGTCTTGGGATCAACGAAAAAGATCCAGTAAATCGGCAGCAGCGCCGCGATAACTCCCCCGGGTACGACCGACGCGCCTCCCACCGCCTTGGCCACGTAGAATGGGCCGGTGTGGACCTGAAACCAGAAGACGCCCCCCTCCGCGACGACGCGCATGAGCGCGACGGTGACCAAAACGCAGAGTGCGAGGAAAATCAGGGCCCAATTCAGCGGCACGCCGCACCAGCGCAGCCAGCCCCACACCACGGCAAAGGACAACCCGAAGACCACGCCGCCCCAACCGAAGCTCCGAACGACGCGCCACGCGCGCTCCGGCCATTTCACACCCTTGTTTTCCGCACCCACGCGTGCGGCCCGGTCCAGCGCCATTTTCACGAGCACGGCCGCGGCGAACGCGAGCAGGGCGCCTCCGCCCAGGCTCGAAACGAAGTGATTGATCCAGAGCCAGTCGCCCGCGAAGCCCCGAACCGATCCGGCCACGGCCAGGCGGATGGCCACCCAGAACAGGCCCATCGCGATCAGGTGATACCCCCACACGCTGCTCGATATGTGCAGGGGCAGCAGAAACGCGATGCCGACTCCCACGAAACTGATCAGAAACATCAGGCGGTGCCCCGAGGGCGAATAATCGGCCAGGCCGCTCAGGAAGGTTTCGCTCAGCATCACGAACAGACGATTCTGGTCGATGCCCAGTCTGATCGGCTGCAAGGCGCGGAACCATTCGGCCTGGCAGGCCGCGTTATAGCTCAGCAAGGCGAAGACGCCGAGGAAGGCCATCCAGAACAGCTTACTCCGAAACGTGGACGAGATCGTCCCCGGCTGCGCGCCCTCGTCGTGCAGGGCCGCTTCGGGCAAGCGCGCCAGCGGGAAGATAAGCTTCTCGCGCCGCGCCCAGGGATCGTAGAGCAGCATGGACAGGCCGTAGAACAGCGCGTACATGCCCAACACGAAGATCATCCACAGCGCGAGCGGCTTCAGCCACAGCATCCACGGAATAACCTTCCAGACGCTCTCGCGATCCGGGTATCCGAGCCGGTAATGATGAATCGCCTCCGTGTCGGTGATGTACAGTTCCTTGGGGAGGTGCGGGATGATGTGCTTCTCCCATTCGGATTGCTCCGTGTTGTGCTGCGGGTCGAACGGTGCGGCGATTATCGGAATCAGTTGATCCACCAGCCCGAACGAGCTGATTCCCGCCGAGACGAAGAGCGCCGCGACGATGGTCATGATCTCGCCGCGATTCAGCGCCCACCCCTTGAGACGCAGCAAGGGATTGACGATCAGCGTCAGGGCGAACAAGAAGGCGAACGCGATCACCGATATCTGAGTCGCCACGAGAACGGTGGTGGTCGGGCCGAACTCGAACTTGAGACACAGGAACGATTGGGCCACGCAAAGCCCCACCGCCAGGGGCAGGATAAGCCACCAGCGCATGCGCAGAGACGAATGTTCGGCCTTGCGATCGGCTTCCATCCGCTCCGGGTCAATGCGCTTGAACGTTCGTTTGTCGCCCATGGCCTTCGCTCAGTACAAGAGAGTCGAGATGGACTTGGCGATCAGCGCGACGCCGACCGACGCCATCGCCATCAACCCGACGCCGCACGTGAAACCCGCGAGGGTGACGGGAATAATCCGGCGCCATTGCTTCACGCCGAAGCGTTTCTGGAAGTAGAACCGCCCGAGCAGCGCGCCGATCATCTCGGGCAGCACGTGACCCGGCGTGGTCTGGCCGAGCGTGCGAATGAATCCGAACACCAAAAACGTCGGCATGTTCAGAAGGCTGAGCAGGGCGTACATGCTCACGCCCAGCCCGCAGCCGATGCCGATGATTCGCGCGTTGACCGCCTCCAGGAACTTCGACCCGCCCTCCATCGTGGCCGTGTAGGTCAGGCAGGAGTTCAGCGCCTGCAGCCGCCACACTTCCTGCGTGAAGGGATACGCCTCCGACGGAATGGGGCCAAGCCGCCAGATGAATTGCGAGAAAAGGAAACTCGCGATGATGACAACCGGTATGGTTACCAGTTCGGTCTTGATCAGGCTGGTGACCTTCGTGCCGGTCAGTTCCACCACGCGGAAGGACCGGGTCTGCCCGCCGTAATTCACGATGGGAATTGGCGCGAACCAGATGGCCACGCCGCGATAGCCCGAAAGGATAAACGCGGCCTCGCGCACGAGGGGAATGCCCACCGTCTGGCCCACCAGGCCCTCGAGTTTCGCCGAGGCATAGCTGATGATGGGCGTATAGAGGAACGCGAAGATAACGAAGAACCAGAAGTTGAATCCCGGCCCCAGCAGCCAGCGGCTCAGCCCGATGTAGATGAACGTGCTCGCGACGTAGATGAACAGGCTGATCCAGATGGGAATGTCCCCGCGCAGGCGGTTGCGCTGGAACATGGCGCGCAGACTGCGCCGCTCTTGGCGCAATTCCTCCCCGGTCTCTTTTCCCGGGTAAAACAAGCGCTTCACGAACGGCCGCAACATCGTGCCGATGCTGATCAGAAAGATGGCCAGTGTCAGTCCGATGCCGAACGAGAGGTAGAAATCGAGCGTGTTGCTGAACATGGTGTCCACCAGCCCCATGCCGGGACGCCAGGTATGCAGAATCTTCGCGTTGTAGAGAATCGGATTCAGCGTGAGCGTCACGAGCAGCCCCAGAAAACCGCCCACCACCGCCCAGAACGGCAGCACCATTCCCAGGATGACCAGCGTCAGGTCGAACACCAGATTCGTCGGCGTCGCGGGCAAAAATCTCTCGGTCGAAACGGTCAGGTCCTTCCACGGAATGGGCAGCAGATGGAACGGCGTGCCCAGGAGGGAACCGGTCAACGAGGGGATGCCGACATAGATGAATCCGAAGGCCAGCCCGAGAACGCCCCCGACCGCGAAGGCGTTCCACCGCCAGCGTTCCCGCGTTCCCTTTTCCTCGGCCAGAACTATGACGCCCTGAGCCGAGACGGGGGCCATCGGGAACGGGAGCCGCTCCGCGTGCGCCGTCAGGCGATAGAGAACGTACCCCAGGCCGAAACCGTTGACGCGGCTGATGAGCAGCTGGAATCCGATGAGCAGAATCGGCGCGAGCCAGACGCGCGCGAAGAACGTATTGCCGGTTCGCCGGATCGTCTCCGCGTCGGGCGCGACCCACGAAGGGATTTCCGAAGCCACGCCGAGCGACCGCGCCGCGTCGGACTGCACCAGGTACTGCACCCACAGCAAACCCTGGAACGGGCTGGCCAGGGCGATGCCCGTCATGTAAAAGAGGACGAACACCTCCTGTTGCTTGAGCGTCTTCAGCGAACGTCGGGCGACTTCGGCGAACAAGATGACCGTCACCCACCGCGCCGCCGGTCCCAACCCCTGGCCCATGAACAGCGTCAGGTACATGCTGCCGGGAAGCATGAACAGCCCCAGGAAGAGCGCGCCGACGATCGTCTTCGCGCCGAACCCGTCCTCGAAATGGTCCGGCGGGGGCAGGATGTCGCGAAAAAGTTGAACTTCGCGGTCTTCTCGCCGACTCATGAGGCGGCCCCCCGGACGGGAAAATCGCCGGCGGCGTCGAACAGCGCCTCGCCCGCAAGTCGGAACTTCTCCTGGGCGGGCGCGGGCTGGCTGCGCCAACTGAGCAGCCTCGCGCGCAGCGACTCCATGAACCCTCGGTTCACCCGCATCCAGCTGTGCCGCTCTCCCTTCAAGCGCGTCGCGCACGCGCTGATCACGTAAGCGTTCAGTTCGGCCCGATAATGCGCGTAGAGCTCGAGGCGCTGGTTAACGCCCAAGTCGAACGGTACCGGGGTGATCTGGCAGACCATCGCCAGCGCCCGGTCCCCCTCGGCGGCGGGGACATACCCCGCGCGAAGGTCCTGGGCCAGGAACTTCCCCGAAGAGGCCTCGCTATTAAGGTCCAGGAAGGCCCGAAGGTACGACAGTACGCCCGGCAGGATCTCGCGGTTGTAACTGAACGGGAAGTCCAGCCAGAACTCGTCGCCGCTCGGCGGGGGCAGCTTCCAGCGACGCTGACCCGAGGGCACCGCCGCGCGCGTCGCCACGTACGCGGGATAGAGTGTGCTGACGACCACCGTGAACATCGCGGCGAGGATGACCAGAATGACGGCCATGCTGCTGAAATTCAGTTTGTTGTCGGGCAGCCAGCCGGCGTACGCGATGATCTGAGCGAGTGCCTGGCCGATCAGGTAGCCGGCCACCGACCCGATCAGCCCGAACACCACGGCCTCGGCCACGAAGAAAACGAACACGTGCGTCGGATTGAGGCCGATGCTGTTGTAGACGGCGATTTCGTTGCGCCGTTCCATCACGCTGCCGAGCATGGTGTTCAGGATGATGGTCGCAGCCAGGAAGATCGGTATGACGACTTTGCTCATGCCGCCGATCTTTGGGGCCGTAGGCGGTCCGAAGCTGTACTGGCCGGCTGTAAGCGTCGTCTCCTCGTCCAGCTCTACCGGCCCGCTCAGCCCCACGTAAGCGAGACTCTGGGTAACGCGAGACAGAAGGCGCCCGGCCTCGAATGCTTCGGCCGGGCTGTCCGCTTTCAGCGCGATCGAGCGGACGGTCGTGGCGGGCAATTCCCTGGCGAACCCCGAGGGGACGATTCCGCAATACGCAGGCGTCAGCGGCTGGGCTCCCGGCGCCGGCGTGGTCGCGGCGGTTTGCAGGTTCTGTGCGCTGGTCGTGGCCTGCCAAAGCGAGAAGAATGCCAACGGAAGCGCCGGGAGTCCCACCATGTCCGTCGCCGCTGACAGCGCCTCGTCTTCCAGCAACCCCACCAGCGTCACGCGGCGGTCGAGCAACTCCAGAGCGGTCGGCTCGAAATCGTCCGCATCGATGCCCAGCGCCTTCGCCGCGGATACCGAAAGCAGAATTTCAGCCGCATTCGTGGCGGTGAATCGGCGGCCCGCGGCCAGGGGCATTTGATCGAGAAGCGGTTCATGCTCCGGGTCCAGGCCGAGAAGCGACTTGACCTTCAAGGTATTAATCGGGTCTTCAGGGAGGCCGAGTTCCATAGGCAGATAGATGCGCGCGTAAACGTGTTGCGTCCACGTTCGCTCGACCACGGCGCCGCGGCCACGCAGGAGACCCGACACGTGATCGCGCGTTGTGAACGGAATCTCCTGAAAGCCCGGTCTTGCGAACAAGACCCCGTTGTAGGGCGCGGCGTCGTCCGTCTTGCGGCGATACGGTTCCAGCGAACTGCCCACGCTGATCACGGAGAGCATGGTGAACGTGACGAGCACGATCGTGGCAGCGGTCAGGCTGGTGCGGATGCGGCGGCGACGCATGTTGTTGACGCCGACGTTGAAGGCCACGCCCGCCAGCGTCTTGCGCGAACTCTCCGTGCGCTCCACGCCTTCCATTCTGGCCACCATATCCTGGAGACCCGCGTCGAACCATCCGTAAAGGATGGCCATGACGAACACCGCCAGGCCCAGCATCACGAACGCCAGCAGAACCATCATGGGCGTTTGCGACAACTCGAACGCCGGATGCAGGAAGGCCAGTGCGGTGGCCATGAGCGCGAAGAGTCCCACGAAGACGACGATCTGCGCACGAATGTCCGTCCAGGGCGTCGTCAGCTTCATGAAAAAGAGGCAAAACGGCGCGACGAGAGCAAGGAACACGGCCACCGCCCGGATCAGGTCGTTCGTCGTCGTGCGGACCTGGGTGTAGCTGGTCATGGCGTCGCCCAGTGCCTGGACGGACTTACTCAGAAAGGCGTCCTGACGCCCCGCGGTTCGCTCGGCGACCGCCTCCTGACGGAGGGTCTCGGCTCGCTCGTACAGCTCGCGCGCCGCGGGATCGCTGACCGCCTTGCTCTCAAGCCGTCTCAACCGCACGTCGTTCAGAATCTGAACATCCCGCGTCGCCGTTGCGCTGATTTGGCGCAGTTGAGGCGCGCCGGGAAAATAGCCGGTCCCGGTGGGTTCGGTCTCGTCGGCATTGATGAGAAGATACCCGCCGGTGACGACTTTCAGCGGGGTTCCCGGTTCGGTGAACACGGATACGATTCCCTCGAGCGCGACGATGGGCGGCATGTCGCTGCGCCCTTCATACGCGCCGGCAAAGCCGTAGTGATCGGGGCTGGACTCGCGCTCCGCGTCCAACAGAACGAAGCTCCAGATTTGCATGCGGGTGAAAGGTTGCAGGTTGCCGACCAGATCGGTTTGCACGCAATCGAACATCAAGCCGATGTGGTCATCCCATACCCATCGGGTGCCGGCCCCTGGGACGTGCGACGGCACCCGTCGCTGGCTCGATCCGCCATCAATCGCTTTCGCGATGCGCGTGAAACCGGCGTCGAATCCGTACGCCTCCACGCTCCCGGGAGGGGGGATGGCGCGGTAGAGCGCGTCTCCCTGGCGACCGGTCATCGCGCGGTGCATCACGCACACCTGGCCGACGATCATTTCCTCCACGTACCGGTGGCCCGGATAGAACAGCGTCACGGCGTCGGCCACCGGCTCGACGGGCAGTTCCACCCCGAACGGGTCCACCAGTCGCAAATTGTATCGGACGTTCATCGCGTCGTAATTGCGCTTTCGCGGCTCGCTGATGGATTTCGGGAAGTCAGGGTGCTCGAGTAATTCCGGCAGATAGCTCTCGGCGAAGGCCAGCATTCGCGCGGCCTCGCCTCCCTGGAGTCGCTCGAACGTATCCCCGGGCGTGAAAGCGGCCGTCAGGGGATCATGGACCGTTGCCAGGGTCAGGCTGGGAATGGAAAGGCAGGAACCGACCGTCGCCGCGAGCAACCGCCGTCCGGCCAGGTAGGCCCGCCACGGCATGCCGCGCGTGTTGCGGAGGGTGTCGGCGAAAAACTCCCGACCCTCGGCCGACTCGGACCCCAATTCGACCGAAAGCCTCGCGAGCCCCGCTACGGACGCGTCCATGGCTTCCGGCGGATAGTACTGGATCACGTCGGACCCCTCATAGAAGAAGCCCATCCGATCGCTGCCGAAGCTCAGGTCGAGCGTCAGGTAAAGATGACGCGTCTTGCCCGCCAGCAATTCGCGCAGCCGCGCATTGGCCGCCAGGCGGTCGAGATGCGCTTGCGCATCCTCGCGTTGTTCGCGGAACCGCGTTTCCATCTCGCCCAGAAGCGAAAGGAACCGATCCTGTTGCGTGGACGTCAACTCCGCGAACGTCTTGTTTCCGCCCCAGCGTTGCAGGATGGACATCATCGCGATGAGGTCCTGGCGGCGCTTGAGCATGTCTTCGGATTCGGCCTGCGCCGGATCGTCCGTATTGGGCGCTTCCGCCGAAGTCTCCCGCGCCGCGCCAAGCGCATGAAGCATCCGGTTGCGCCGGTACTCGAGTTCGCGCATCAGCGGACGTTTGAGAATGTAGGTGGTTCCCTCGAACTTCTCGGTCCCCTCGCGCAGGCGCGCGATCTGCTCCGGCGAACGGTCCCCGTAGACCGTCTCGTAAAACGTCGCCTCGTTCAGTTCCGCGCGAAGGTCTTCGACTTCCTCTTCGGCGGCGTCGGGTTCCGGGTACACCGACGCCAGGAAGAACCGCTCGCCGCGAAGCGCGTTGCAGTGATCGCTCGCCGCGGAGAACACGAGCGTGCACTGGGGCGTGTGCGTCGTGTAGTGATCGAGAAGCCGCAAGAGCAGGGCAAGATTGGCGGCGGTCTCGGCCCCGGGCGTCAGCCCGGGCACGATGCTGGCTCCGTCCTTGTACGCTTGGATGTGAACGGTCTTGTCCGCGAATTCCCCGCCGGGGATGACCACCCAGTTCGTCTCCGCCGTCACCCGTCGCCATCGGCTGGGCCGCGTCTGCGTGAGCGCGACTGTCGGCGTCTCCTTTTCGGCCAGCAAGCCCCGCAGCCGCCGGGCATCCTCGAAAGGCAGGTAGAAGCGCGGAACGGCCAATGGCACGGCACTGACCTTTTGGACCGCTTCCAGGTTCGTATCCCGTTCCGACCCGGCGAAAATCAAGACCTCCGCGCCCAGTTCGAGGGCTGTGATCCATGCCCGCGCGCTCTTCATGTCCAGCACAACCGCTGCACCGGCGGGGGAGCCGGTCCGAGTTCCCCCGGGCGCCCCGTTGCCCAAATCAACCAGTGGGCCGCTCCAATCGCCCTTCGGAAGATTGCCCGGGAAGGCGGAGTTCGGCCACATGGCCGGCAATGTGAATGTTTCCCCGTCGGGAAGACGCAAGGCGACCTCGCCGGGGTCGAAGACCAACGTCGGAAAGACGATCTTTCCCGACTCGAACCCGGTGTCGCGAAATCGCCGGACGATGTAGTCGTCAAGCGCCTCCCGGTCCGGCGAGGCCATGGAGCGGCTCGGCGCGATCTCCATCAGCCTGCGCACATCGGCCAAGTCGTCGGCCGCGGCCCATCCGGGACTCGCCAGCGCCGACAACAAGAGAACCGCGGCCAGATATCTCATTTTCGCCCGTCTGTTTTCCGCCGGGGAATGAATCAGGCCACAGCATTGTAACCGGAATCTCGCGGGATTCAACCGGACTTTCCGCGATGCGCCAAATCGCGGCACGGGTGCGGGTATACGTGTCGCTTTCAGGTCCCTGTCAGCTCGGCAATCGCGATGCCATGTTCACCTGCCACGGAATACAGGAGATATGTCTTGCCTTCGTCCTCGAAAATGCACGGGTCTCGAAGTTGATGAACAGGGTGACTAACAGAGCCGCGCGCAGACGGCTGGATTGGACAATCGGCCCCTTCGTATTCGGTCTCCGGGGTTAGCAGCGTTATCGAGGTGTCGGCTCGCCAGTTGTGCCAGTTCGCGTCGAGATGAATCGTTGCCCGCAGAATCCGTTCGGGACAATCACAGGCGTTTGAATAGAATACTGTGAGTGTGTTCTCGTTGACCTGCACGGCTGAATGGCGCATGTTGGGCGTGAACAACCTTGGGCCCGTTTCGAAGTTCGAGAGGCCGTCTACAGACCTCAGGAACGTCCCGGGCATTTCCAAGACATACCAATACGCATCCCAACGAAATGCGCGCCAATATGACCCGCCGAGGATGTCCGGGTTGGCCGTGAAATGCAGACCGTCGCCGGAAGTCGCCATTCGAGTCACCTGATGCGGTGGTTCCGGCAGGCAGCATCCGTGGTAGTACATCCGGATCTCACGCCGATCCTCAAGCACGTGGACGTCCGGCGAAGCAATGTGGGAATTAGCGAATGAAGCGGCAAGATTCAGGACGCCGGAGGTGTACAGCTTCCAGGGCCCCTCAAGTCGGTCTGCATAGGCCATGCGAATATAGGTTCCCTGATGATGCGCGAAATAGAGATAGTACCTACCGAGAGGGTTCGACACCCACCCCGGCACGCGAATCAGAGAAGGGCCATTGATATTGTCACCCATCCGATCGTCCATGTTGGGTCGAATTATGGGATTCGTCTCGAAACGACGGACTCTCATTCTATTCTCCACAGCAAACGTCCCGCGCATCCCTGTCCGCCTGTGGCGGGAGCAGCTCCGCTGCATGCGCGGGTTCGCGCAAGTACTATTCTGCGCCATGATGGCGCAAGAGGCTCGCGATCTTCCAATACCCATAGCGTTCCGCGATAGCCAGGGGCGTATCGGAGACATTATAGTCTTCCGAAACGGCCGTATCCGCGGGATCCCTTCCCGGTCCTCTGTATTCAGAGCGTTCGGATCCGCGCCGTGTTCAAGTAGAGCGGCCACGATCCCGTCGCGGACTTCCGCTTCCAGCCAAGTAGCGTACAAGGTCTTGTGGAGAGGCCGCCAACCCCCTTTGTCCCTGTGGTCCGCGTCCGCGCCGTGGTCAAGCAACAGGTCAACCATATCCTCGGGGCCATTTACGACCGCTGACATCAACGGCGTACATCCGTCCCGGTCCACAGCACCCACGACGGCGCCATGCTCAAGAAGGACCCTTGCCACGGCGACGCTCTTCATCATGGCCGCGCAGTGAAGAGCGGTCTCGCCCTCATAGTCCGTTCCGGCGACGTCGGCTCCATGCGCGATCAGCATCTCAGCGATTTCAGCGCGATTGGCGTATGCTGCGAGGATCAAGGGCGTGTGACCGTATGAATGACGCTTGTTGGGGTTCTCTCCTGCTGCCAGCATCTCCTCGACCCGCTGAATCTTTCCTCGATAGACCGCGTTCAAGAACTCATCCTCGAAGTCAGAGTCGCTGCCGATATGCAGGAGCAGCAGGCCCGCTGCGAGCAACCCGGTGATGGGCATGCTGATGATGAAGTGCCATCTGGAGTAACGAGAGTACTTCCCAAAGACGAGAAATGGCGTTGCAATCAAATATCCGCCCAGCAGAACAGCGGCAGGATAGAAGAAGACGGGAACGAAGAGAGGGCGGCCTGCGTCGGCAAGGATAAGGTAGATTCCATAGGCCGGCCAATAGAGAATGTACGCCCCGGCCAGAGCCGCGAGAATCGAAAGGGCTCGTATTGCCAGCGTCGCTCTCTGTTCAGCGTCGGCTGTTGTCATGGGCTTGGTACCCGTTTCGAACCTTCCGGGCATCGCTTGCTACGCCTCCGTGCCTTCCGCCATGCTTTGTACCGCTTTCGATCAAGGAACGCCAGGACGCCTGCTGCCAACAGTGCTATGCCGGCAGCCATTTCAGCAAATCGCGCGACGGGAGTAAGCGCAAGGGCGACGCTCACTGCCAACGTGTAAAGCCCAAGCAGGACTGAGCCTATGCTGCTTCGAAGCGTATCGTGAGCCTTACCTCGATATGTTCTGACGCCCATACACAGAGACGAAACGGTGATGACGATGTGCATAACCCCCACGTGGAAGACGAGAAACCCTTGTGGCGCCCTTCCGCCCCAGGGCGCCACAAATTCAAAGACAGTCAAGAGCCCGAAGATCGCTGCGAATGGCACCAGGCACCCACCTGCAATCCAGATCAGACCGGCGATCGTCGCGAGGCTGGGGCGCACGAGCGTGCATTCGGCCAGCTCTACAATTTGACTGTCATCGTCTCGCATGCACTTGCCTCTGGCTAACATCCAAAGATTGAATCACCTGTGAAGAACCGCGCGGCTATCTATTGTCAGGTACATTCTGTGGTTGAGCCTTCGTGGGTATCTGCGCAATCGTGGAACTGAAAGACAATTCTGCATGAATATCAAAACCTGATTGTCTCAAATAGGTTTCCATGTCCGGCATTCCTGCAGTAGGCTGGAGTGTGTATCTCCAGCCTTTCACGCCTTCGGGGACGACGGAATTGAACTTCCACCAAGTTGATCGAAACCAGTGGCCTAATTCCTCTTCAGTCTTTCTGTCGGTTTCCATGCCGACATCAAAATATCGCTCGGAGAACACCGCTCGCCATCCTTCCCTGACTTTGATATCACGAAGCTCAGAAGTCGCGGACAATGGCAAGCTGGATCCCTGCTCGTTCCACCAATAGTAACCACCGACAAAACGGTCGCCCTCGTAGAAGTCCACACAATACTGACGCAGTATGTTGTCCCTGTGAAGTTCCTGCACACGATAGGTGGTCGCATAATCAATTCTTACTTTTGCCACATCCCCCTCAATCCACATAGAAGCGGTCGCCTCTATATTCTTGTGGCTTGATTTGCTCGGAGGTTGTTCTCCACAGCACACGCCGCCCAAGACGCACGAAATAGCCGCAAGAAATACTATAAACTTCCGATAGTGCATATTATCTTTCCTTTCCTTAATGTTACGCGCATCAGTGGTCCGCTGCATGCGCTGGTTCGATGATTTCATCCAGACCAAATATATGGTTTCGTTCTGAGCCGCTCAATCTCTTCCGTTCTGGGATTGTAGTTGATCCATTCGACCGACAACTCAGAACCGGCTGGAATCCCAGGCGGCATTCGAAAGAGACGATGCAGACTAGCCATGTCAGGCCCAAGCATGCATCTCACCTCCGAGCAAGGCTCCTCTTGCAGGAGCACCCGAGGGCGATTGTTCACATACAGCAGGCAGGAGTTCTCCAACCCATCGACCAGGTACGCCGTTCCCAAAGGCTTCTGGAGGTTCACCTGAAAGAGGAATTCGGTTTCCTGCTTCCATTGAGGTTGGATTTCCATGGATATCTGTAGACCTTGGAGGATAGACCGAGTCACAGCCGGATCTTCCTCTAATTCATCCAGGCGGCGAGTGTGTTCCAGACGACGCTGTTGATTCATCCTTTCGCTTTCAGCGTTTTGCGCGGCATGTCGCCTGCTCACCTCGCGCATGGCTGTCGCACGACGCGTGCTATGCAACGCGAACAGCGCCCCTGCCAAGAGCACCACGGCGACAGCAATAATGATCCACTTTTTCATATCATCATTGTCCCTCATCTAACGTTCCGCGCATCCCCTTCCGCCTGTAGCGGGAGCGGGGCAGTGCCGCATGCTCTGGTTCGGCGATTCTTGGGCTATTCTTCCGCGGAGAGCTGTTGATAGCTTCGCGCCCGAAAGCCTCCGGATTGGGTCTCTTTCAAGGAACCAAAGCTGAATCTCCTGGCCGTCTTCGGTCATTACTATGAATGTGAATTCTTCCAACGCTATGTCGGGATTGTATCCGGAACTGGCGACGGTGATGCCTGGCAGCGATGCGAGCGCATTGCCGACCCTGTTGAACTCGCCATAGTAGCCGAATGTAAAGCCATGGTTCACTCGCGAGTCCCAGCGATACCAGAGCACGCACGCGATCGAGCCAACAACGATGAGCGTAAGCAGCGCTGCGATCCATCGAGCAAGCACGTCCCGCGCTGCTTTGCGCTTTGCCTTCATGTTCTGCCTCCAACGTTCCGCGCATCCCTGTCCGCCCGTGACGGGAGCGGCTCACGGCCGGATACGCTGGTTCGGTGATCGTTTTGTTCTCAATATCGCCTTTAAATGAATGAGTAAAGCAATGGCAAAACCCCAGAGCAAACTGCTACCGATGAAGAACGCCCATTCAACCGAATCGGGCATATTTCTGCTCATCCACGGGGTCCAGAGTGAGTACCCCGGTTGGGCGAGAACGGCGCACACATGGCCCGCGATTCTCTCAAATGAGTTGATCTCCCGCTCAGGATTGTCGAAATTCTGAGAAACTGCCTCGACATATACGCCAAACATTGTAAACCAGATGACAACATGGCACACGGAAATAGCAATCGCCAGTATGATGATGCGCCGCTTCACTTTTCCCCCATCCGCTAACCTTCCGCGCATCCGTGTCCGCCCGTGGCGGGAGCGGTTCAGCGCTGCATCCGCGTCCGCATTTCCTTTGCCCGATTCCGGGGTTACCTGTAGCAGGTTTGTTCGCCGCATGATTCATTGCGTCTCCAGTCCCAACACCTTCAGCGCTTCTTTATCCCAGTCGTTGAACTGCGCCCCACGCTGCCGCAGATAATCTTCGATGGGCTCTTGATCGTAGACCACAGCGGAATAGAGAGGCGAACGGCCATACCGCGAGTCACGGTCTAGGAAAGCGCCAGATTCAACCAAGAGCCGAACTTGATCAAGATGTCCGAACTGCACAGCATTGGTCAAGAGATTCCCTGCTCCTTTACCCCACTCGTAATTCACGTCCAAACCAAACCGAATCAGAAGCCTGAGTGCGGCAACGTCTCCTTCGGCTATGGCCCAATAGGCCGGGGCCTGTTTGAAGACCGCCCGTCCGCATACCGGGTAGCCGCCCCTGAGCAAACGCGTCGCGCTGGAGTAGTCCTTCTGAAGTAGGGCAATCACGAGGGGGTCATCCAAGCCGGCTTCGTCCGTTGGCTGCACTTCAGGAACACTGCCGCAGCCAAAACAAGCTGCAACGAGACCAATCGCCAGAAACCGGTTGATGGTCGTGGGCGCTTTCATAGGTCTGCAACGTGTCACGGACACCTGCCTCCTCAACGTAACGTCCCGCGCATCCCTGTCCGCCTGTGGCGGAAGCGGTCCGCCGCTGCATGCGCTGGCTGGGTTAATCCTTTCCGGGGAGTACATCGTCATCTGTATCGAACACCAAGTCCGGTCCGGCGGAGTCAACGAACGCCTTGCCGTCTTTCAAGCGATAGCGGTACGCCTGCATCCAAGGGTCCAGTGGGATCTGCCCCTCCGGCAGATAGGGCCCGCGCCAAGCGCTTACGCCGGGATTCGTGATCAGCGCTGCCAGTCCCTGACCTGCGGTTGGCGGCGCGCCGCAGTCAAGCGTGTAAAGGCGGAGTGCATCATCCAGTTTATTGAGCTGCATTCTTGCTGCGATTACCTGGGCTTGCCCGATTCTGTGAACAACCAGCCAGGACGCCATCATCAGGATCCCGAACCCGCCGATAAGCGCAATCAAGATTGTTGCACATGGAATGCCCAGCCCTGTCTTCCGACGGCAGTCACGGGAAGCGAGACAGAAGGCGGATCGGATAAGTCCAACCAGGGCGAGAATCGGGAACAAGACGAACAAGACAGCCCCGAAGACCATGAAGACCGCCGCCACTCGGGCCGGCACCAACATGACAGCCGCGAGGCAGCCTATGCACCCGGCGGAAAGACAGAAAAGAAAAAAAGGCCACCTTTTTGTCACCGGCTTGACTCCAGCTCTCTGAGGCCCAGTGTCGCAAGTCTGTCGTGCGCTATTCCGCAGCAACCGCGCTCCCTTTCCTATGAGAAAGCCGCCGAGGACAGCCAGAGCCAACGCCCCGACCTGGGTGACCCATCCGGGAACAACGGTTTTGCCGTTGAACGTGAGCGTGCCGAGATGACCCCAGTTCGAATCCTGCGTAATAACTGCCCCAGGGATAGGCTCGACTGGCTGAAGCTGCAAAAGGAAGCCCAGTAATGCCAGTAGAAGCAGTATCAGAAATGGCCCCGTCAAGAACAGCCCAATTGCCAATGCACAGACGCCACGAAAGCGTTTCATGCTTTTCCTCCAGTGACCCAACGCTGCGCATATCCGTGTTCTGCTTCCCCGCTGCATGCGCTCGTTAGCCTTTCTCCGGATTGTGTTCCCAAGTGCTGGGAAATAGGGTTTGGAATTCCTCGGTTACTTTCTCAAAGTCGCTCACACGCTTCCTGACCATGTCGGAAGAGCCTTGCAGGGCCAGGTGAAACCCGATGATCTGCCGATTGTTGTTTGTGCTGTAGCAGTCGGGAATAAAGACGAAAATCTGATTGGTGGCATCGAAATGATTGCGGAGCAGCACACCAGCCATCTTCCATTCATCTTGTCCGACGATGACGGCATATGTGCTGTCCGAGTATGGGGCGAATCCCCGTTTTGAGAGCCATGCACGAATCTCGTCATTGAAGGCTGCAATATCTTCTCGCGACTCAAATTGGTATTTCCCCAAAGTGCCAGTGCTAGTACGTGTCGAATTGGCCGGTGGTGATGCTGGTGGTGGAGGTCTGCGCAACCAGAAGTAACCAGCGCCAAGACACGCCAGGATCACGATTACCAGCGCCACCTCGCTTATTAGTTTCATCCCGTTTATCTCCTTGTTTCACGGCTAACGTTCCACGCATCAGCCGCCGTAGTCCTCCGTCTTGTCCGCCAAAGCCTTGGGCGGAGGCGGAAGCCTCGTGCGAAGGAGAATCACTCCGCTGCATGCGCTGGTTAGCCGATCTGTCAACTCGCCTTGTCAGTGCATCTTGCCGACACCACTCTGCACTAACCAACGGCGTGTCGTCCGATTTCACTTTGATCGCGCTTCAACATTCTTTTCTACGTACTCGGG
>Ga0180438_10005751_pt1 | contig 17079 bp, 16 predicted proteins | sample SS_ome_12_FD_132455 | JGI IMG/M metagenome (GOLD analysis project Ga0180438, IMG submission 132455) | Hypersaline lake sediment archaeal communities from the Salton Sea, California, USA - SS_3_D_2 metaG | ecosystem: Environmental > Aquatic > Non-marine Saline and Alkaline > Hypersaline >...
AGCGACCCCGAGATGTTGAAACTGGCTGCGCAACAAGGAGCCAAGGGGATCAACGTGGCCGGCATCTGCTGCACCGGCAACGAGGTGCTGATGCGCCACGGCATCCCGGTGGCCGGCAACTTTCTCCAGCAGGAGCTGGCGGTCATCACCGGCGCGGTGGAGGCCATGATCGTAGACGTACAATGCATCATGCCCGCCCTGGGCGACCTGGCCAGTTGCTACCATACAAAGTTCGTCTCCACTTCACCCAAAGCCAAATTCCCCGGCGCGACGCACATGGAATTCCATGAAGAGACGGCCTACGAGACGGCTAAGGCCATCGTGAAAGCGGCGGTGCAGAATTACCCGCTCCGCAACGCCGCCAGAGTCAACGTCCCGGATGAAAAGAGCGAATGCATGGTCGGCTTTAGCACCGAAGCCATTCTGTCCGCGCTGGGTGGCAGCCTCGACCCGCTGCTGGATGCCATCAAGAGCGGGGCCATCAGGGGCATCGCCGGCGTGGTAGGTTGCAACAACCCCAAGGTGCAGCACGACTATGGCCACGTCAACATGGTCAAGGAGCTGATCAAAAACGACGTGCTGGTGGTTACCACCGGCTGCAACGCCCAGGCTTGCGCCAAGGCTGGCCTGCTCCTGCCCGAGGCCGCCGAACAGGCCGGCGAGGGGCTGAAGGGCGTCTGCCAGGCGTTGGGGGTGCCACCTGTCTTGCACATGGGCTCCTGTGTGGACATCAGCCGCATCCTGGTGGTCTGTGCCGCGGCGGCCAATGCCCTGGGAGTGGACATCAGCGACCTGCCGGTGGCCGGTGCCGCCCCCGAATGGATGAGCGAGAAGGCAGTCAGCATCGGCGCTTACGTGGTCGCTTCCGGGATTTTCACCGTGCTGGGCACCGTCCCGCCGGTGTTGGGCAGCGCCAACGTCGCCGGGTTGCTCACCGCCGGGGCCGAAGGGGTGGTGGGCGCCCAGTTCGCCGTGGAGCCAGACCCCTTCAAAGCGGCAGCGCTCATGATAGATCACATTGATGCCAAGCGGGCAGATCTGGGAATCTGAAAGGAGGTCCGACAATGCCTGCCCTGAGCAGAGTTGAAGGGAAAGAGATATTCGTCCGTCTGGACCGCTGCGTGAGCTGTCATTCCTGTGAACTGGCCTGCGCGGTGGAGCATTCGCAGGGTAAAAGCCTCTTCGCCGCTATCGGCGAGCGGCCGGTGCCGCGCAAGCGCCTCTATGTGGAGTACGCCGAGGCGCAGAAAGTGCCGCTGCTGTGCCGCCACTGCGAGGACGCGCCCTGTGTGCGGGCCTGTCGCACCGGCGCGCTGAGCCAGGACGCCGTGACGCGGGTGGTGAGCCACGATCCAGAGAAATGCATTGGCTGCTGGATGTGCACCATGGTCTGCCCCTACGGCGTCATCGGCCGGCGTGCCGAGGAGCGCATCGCCGTGAAGTGCGACCTCTGCCCCGACCGGGACGTGCCGGCCTGCGTGGAGGCCTGCCCCACCAAAGCCCTGGTCTACGCCGAGGAGGAGAGCTTTGCCGGCGTCAAGCGGGTGGAGGCAGCCCGGCTGATCGCCGAGGGCTACCTGAGCGGTCAGGCCACGTGAATCGCCACACCCTCCCAATGGTCTTGGAACCTTCGGGAGAGCCTTTGGCGGAGTAGCAGAACTTGTTCTGCGCCAGGCACGAAACAAGTTTCGCTACTCCGGAAAGCGGGTGGAGGCAGCCCGGCTGATCGCCGAGGGCTACCTGAGCGGTCAGGCCACGTGAATTGCCACACCCTCCCAATGGTCTTGGAACCTTCGGGAGAGCCTTTGGCGGAGTAGCAGAACAAGTTCTGCGCCAGGCGCGAAACAAGTTTCGCTACTCCGGATAAGAGTTAAACAGAGGAAAGGAGGTTACAATGGCTGCTAAAAAGATTCTTATGCTTGTGGGGGATTACGTCGAAGACTACGAGGCGATGGTCCCCTTCCAGATGTTGACCATGGTCGGTCACACGGTGCACGCCGTCTGTCCAGGCAAAAAGGCCGGGGAAAGCGTGCGCACCGCCGTCCATGACTTTGAGGGCGACCAGACCTACAGCGAGAAGCGAGGGCACAACTTTGCTATCAACGCCACCTTTGAGGAGATCAATCCCGCAGACTATGACGGCCTGGTGATCCCGGGAGGGCGCGCCCCGGAGTACATCCGCCTGAACGAGGATGTGTTGGACATCGTGCGGCACTTTGCTGAAGCGGACAAGCCCATCGCCTCCATCTGCCACGGGCAACAGGTGTTGGCGGCGGCCGGTGTCGTGGAGGGCAAGCTCTGCACGGCCTATCCTGCTGTCAAGCCCGATCTGATGCGCGCTGGTGCCAAATGGGGAGAGGTGAACGAGACCTTTTCCAACGCCTACGTGGATGGCAACCTGGTCACGGCGGCGGCCTGGCCCGGCCATCCCGAGTGGATGCGCAAGTTCTTGGAGTTGCTGGGCAGCAAGATCGAGCCGTAAACAACGAATAAAGCGGGGGCAGCTTGCGCTGCTCGCGGCAGCAGGCTGCTCCCGCGCAGCTCATGATTCGCCTCGCAGTCGGCAGCGGTGTTCGTGCAAGGCAAGCCGGGATCCACAATGCGAACCTAAAGTTCGGGTATTAAACAATATGAAAGGAGTGTGTTACGATGGGAATGATAATTAGAGTAGCATCTAATAACCAGAATTGGATGGATAAATGCACGGACATATCTGACGATCCTCGGTTTAATAAATGTATAACTAATATCGTCGATGTGGGGGCCAAAATAGATGAACTTGGAAACTGTAAGGGAGAAGACTGTTGGGAGAAGACTCTCTGCACCGAGTATTTTTGGGTATGCACTCGGGGAAACTTTAGTAAAAGAGCAAGGGGCACTGTGTTCTTTGTTTTTCCAGATGTTGATGGTTCACTTGTTCTATGGGGTAAATCAAAGGTGAAGAGAGTCGAGGGTAACAAAGTATATTTTGAAGAATTTGAACCCATGTCCGAGGAGAAATGGGTTAAAGGCCTGCGTGCAGAAGAGATTCTTGGAGTAAATTGGGGGAATGGAACATACCGATACCTTGATAAACCCCACCACCAATACCCTGATAAAACCAAAGAGGATTTCCTGGCGGAAAAGATTGAGAATTGTAAGCAAGGCGATAGTGGAATGAAAGGGACGACTCCGTTGAAAGGAGTGCAATACCTTGTAGATAGCTCAGGCAAGCGCACTGCCGTTGTCATCAGCCTGGAGGAGTGGGGCGAGATTTGGGAAGACTTCTACGACGTGTTGGTATCCGAATCGCGTAAGGACGAACCGGCCGCTGCCTGGGAAACGTTGAAAGAGGAGTATTTATGGACAAAGTGAGAATCGTTTCAGAATTTGATCGGACAGCGGACTTTATCCTCTTCGAGGGTGACTGTCTTGACTTGCTCTCTCAGATCCCTGATGGGTTTGTCAAGCTAGTCGTCACTTCACCGCCGTACAATCTGGGCAAACCTTATGAAAATCGTCTGGATCTGGATGAATATCTGATCCAGCAGCGGAAGGTCATTGAAGAGTGCGTGCGGGCGTTGGATAACCAGGGAAGTATTTGCTGGCAGGTTGGTAACTATGTTGATGACGGCGAGATTATTCCTCTTGACATCCTTCTATATCCAATCTTCGCCTCATTAGAGTTGCATTTACGCAATCGCATTGTGTGGCACTTTGGACATGGCTTGCACGCCTCGAAACGGTTTTCCGGCCGGTACGAGGTTATTTTATGGTTTACCAAAGGTAACGAGTACGCCTTCAATTTAGATGCTGTCCGCGTGCCCCAGAAGTATCCTAAGAAAAAGCACTTCAAAGGACCGAAAAAGGGCCAGCTTTCGGGCAACCCTTTGGGTAAGAATCCCAGTGACGTTTGGGAAATCCCCAACGTGAAAGCGAACCACGTGGAAAAGACCATTCACCCTTGTCAGTTTCCGGTCGAATTGATTGAGCGTTTGGTTCTCTCAATGACTGATGAGGGTGACTGGGTGTTGGACCCATTCATTGGCGTAGGGACAGCAGCCATCGCAGCCTTGATGCATAATCGAAAAGCCATCGGTGCTGAGATTGTGCCTGAGTATGTGGGATTTGCAAAAGAGCGTATACATCTAGCAGAGAAGGGGGAGCTGCGCATCAGGCCGATGGAAAGGGCAGTTTACGACCCTGACGCGCCTGGGACAAATGTCCCACCCAAGTTTGTACATCTAGGGGTGGTCCCACTTCAGCCTCAGTTACTAGAGAAGCGTGCACAGTTCAACGCGCAGGAGCAGGAAAAATGAGAATCGTGTACGAGTACTCACATCTGGGTGGGGCAGAAATCTTGCAGGTGCGCTATCCAGAATGCGAACACGAGATTTACGAAATCATCGCGGAGGTAGCAGCTCGAAGAACCAAGGTCAGCAAAGAGAAAACGATGCGAGGAAGAAAGCTATTCTCGCCCAAAGATATGAACCAACAATTTCACGAGGCATTTGCAGCCAAAGGGTATCGCGAGTTACGCGACACATACATGATCACCATACCCAACAGCGAAGTGACCATCCCCGGCGCATTCAAGCAGATTGACTTTGTAAAAGGCAAGGTGCTGGTTGAAGTACAGTTCGGCAAATATGCCTTTATGTTCTACGATATGGCCAAGTTTCAGTACTTCTTCAACGAAAACAAGGCCGACGTGGGTATCGAGATTGTGCCTTGTCACGCACTGCACAAGCAAATGTCCACCGGGGTGTCTTACGGAGAACAACTGGTATACGACATTGAACGACTGAAGCGACATTTTCCTGCCGTCCCGATCAAGGTGATTTTGATTGACGCAGACGAGTCCAGTTAAAATGCTACCGCACGTATAACGCGCTGGGGCTGGGCTCGCCCCAGAATCTCGCACGCTTTGCCAGTGAAACGATCCGGAGGGCGGACGACGAAGAAAGGAGTTTCCATGACCCAACAAACCCTTATCCCCACCATCTGCCCCTACTGCGGCGTCGGCTGCGGGCTGTACATCGCCGTGGAGGAGGGGCGGGCGGTGGGACTGGAGTACATGCCGGAGCACCCAGTCAGCGAAGGGGCGCTCTGTCCCAAGGGTAACGCTGTCCTGGAGCTCCTCGACCACCCGGAGCGATTACGCCACCCCATGAAAAAGGTAGACGACGGGTGGCGACATATCTCGTGGCTGGAAGCTCTGGACCTGGTGAGCCAAAAGATCGGCCAGGTCCGGCAGGCGTACGGCCCCAACGCCCTGGGGTTTCTGGCTTCGGCCAAGTGCACCAACGAAGAGAATTACGCCTTCCAAAAGCTGGCCCGCCTGCTGGGCACCAACAACGTGGACCATTGCGCCCGCTTGTGCCACGCGCCCACCGTGGTCGGCCTGTCCCGCGCCCTCGGCAGCGGGGCCATGACCAACCCCATCCCTGACCTGGCCAATGCCGATTGCATTTTCATCATTGGTTCCAACCTGGCTGAGAACCACGCGCCCGCGGCCCGCTGGGTGCTGAGGGCCAAGGAAAAGGGCGCCAGGGTCATTGTGGCCGACCCCCGCCTGACGCCCACCGCCTGGCTGGCCGACACCTTCTTGCCGCTCAAGCCAGGCAGCGACGTGGCGCTGCTCAACGGCCTGATGCACATCATCATTGAGGAGGGGCTGACCGACCGGGCCTTTATCGCTCAACGGACCAGCGGCTACGATGAGCTGGTCAAGGCCATCCAAGACTATACTCCCGACCATGTAGCCCGTATCACGGGTGTGCCGCCAGCCCTCGTCGTCGAAGCCGCCCGCGCTTACGCCAAAGCAGCCTCGGCGGCCATCGTCTACTGCATGGGCATCACCCAGCACACGGCTGGCAGCGACAACGTGGCCGCCTGCGCGAACCTGGCCCTCATCTGCGGACAGGTGGGACGGCCGGGCGCCGGGCTGTGGCCCCTGCGCGGCCAGAACAACGTCCAGGGAGCCTGCGACGTGGGGGCCCTGGCCGAATTCTACCCAGGCTACCAGCAAGTCAATGACCCGGCAGCCCGCGGTAAATTTACTCGCGCCTGGGGGGGAGAACTAGGGATTGGGGATTGGGGATTGGGGATTGAACCGGGGTTGACTGTGGTCGAGATGATGAACGCGGCCGCGGCCGGTAACATCAAGGCCATGTACATCATGGGCGAGGATCCGGTCAATTCGGATCCCAACGCCGGGCACGTGCGCCAGGCGCTGGAGGCGCTGGACTTTTTGGTGGTACAGGACATCTTTTTGACCGACACAGCGCAACTGGCCGACGTGGTCTTGCCCGCTGCTGCCTGGGCCGAGAAAGAGGGCACTTTTACCTCCACTGGGCGGCGCGTACAATGGATCCACCGCGCCATCGCTCCCCCCGGTGAAGCCTGCGATGACCTGTGGATCATTGGCCAGGTAGCCCAGCGGTTGGGCTTTGATTTCAACTATGGCAGTGCGGGAGAGGTGCTCTCAGAGATCAACCAACTGGTACCCAGCTACGGCGGCATCACCCCCCAGCGCGTTGCCGGGACGATGGGTGGCCTGGTCTGGCCCTGCACTAAGGCCGATCATCCCGGTACGCCCATCCTGCACGCCGAGACCTTCTCGACCCCCGACGGGCGTGCCCGCATCTTGCCCGTGCGCTACACCCCGCCGGCCGAAGAGACCAGCGACAATTTCCCCCTGGTATTGACCACTGGCCGGGTGGTGGTGCATCACAACGCTGGCTCCATGACCCGCCGCAGCCCCTCCCTGATGGAGCGCGCCCCGGAGCTCTTTGTCGAGATCCACCCCTCGGATGCGGCGCAACTGGGCATCGCCGAGGGCGAGACCGTGGCCATTGCCACAGCGCGGGGTGACGCAACGGCCAAAGCGCGGATAACGGACAAGATCCAGACGGGAGCAGCCTTTATGCCTTTCCACTTCCCTGGCACGAACCAACTGACCGTTGACGCCCTGGACGCCGAAGCCAAGATTCCAGAGTTCAAAGTGGCTGCCGTTCGGCTACGTCCTGATGATTCGACAGCCCTTCGACTTTGCTCAGGAGAGCGCTCACCACAACGGCCAGTCGAAGGGGTGAGCAAGGAGAAGTGATACACTATGCCTAATCTCATATACGCCGACTTGGAGCGCTGCATTGATTGTCGGGCCTGCGAGGTGGCCTGCCAGAGGGAGCACAACGACCTTTCCAATATGTCCGTGGTGTTGGTCGAGGACCGTTTCGCCGTGCCTCTCTCCTGTCGCCACTGCGAGAAGGCCCCCTGCGTCACGGCCTGTTACACTGAAGCGCTGATCCCTGCTGAGGATGGAACGATCTCGTTCGAGGCGGCCAAGTGCACCGGTTGCGGCCTGTGCCTCTTGACCTGTCCCTTCGGTGTGATCGGGTTTGACTGGTCGGGCAAGGTGATCCACAACTGCGACCTCTGTGCTGGGCGTCTGGCGGAAGGAAGACCCCCCGCCTGCGTGATCACCTGTCCTACCCAGGCCCTCAGTTACGGTGAGTACGAAGCCTTTACCCAGGAAGCCAAGCGTCGGGCCGCTTTGGCCATGGTCAGGGCTATGCCGCCTGAAGCAACGGTAAGCTAGGAGGCGATGGAGATGACGACCGGCAATCCCAATCAACTGATCGTTGACCTGAACAAGTGCATCGGCTGCTGGGCCTGCACCCACGCCTGCCCGGCCGAGCTCATCACCTTTGCCGACAATGACCGGCAGCGCGTCCTGCGTTTCGCCCGCACCTGTAGCGAGGATTGCACCCGCTGTGCCGAGGTTTGCCCGGAAGCAGCCATCACCCTTACGCCGACAGAGGCAGCGCTTGAAGGCGAATACCTGACAGCGGCCTTTGATTTGCTTCCCTGCCAGCAGTGCGGCGCACCCTTCACTACCGGACGGATCGTAGACAAGCTCCTGGCGGTCGTTCCTCAGGAGTTCCAGGCTGACGCAGCGGACCTACCCTGGATCAGACTGTGTCCCGATTGTCGCCAGTTGACCGAGGGAGAAAAAGCAGCCAAAGAGTGGATCCTATCGAGGTGGCCGGGCGGGTAATCCCAGAAACCCGTTTTCTCACTCAATCATCAGAAAACGGGTTTCTCTACACTTTCACGGAAATAGCCTCCCGCCTCCACGCGGCGAGATCCCACATGGCAAGGGTCAGAGCAGTCACGAGGGCGACCCCTACAAGCACCAACCCCCAGGTTACAGCGCTGGTCCTGACCAGACACTGTTTCAGCAGCAGCGCCATCTCCAGCCGTAGCATCTCCAGCCGCAGGTACATCTGGGTGCGATAGAGATAGGCCAAGTCGGTCGAGAACAGGTAGCGCCAAAGCAGTGCGGCAGCAAAGACCAAGCTGGCCCCTGCCAGGCTGACCGCCAGGTCGCTCCAATAGATCCGAAAGCCAGGCAATGCCGGGCGCTGCCTCACCTGGACCATCACACGGGCCGTGAGCTGAGCCGGCTCGGCCACCAGGGGCCAGGTCTCCAGTGCCACTACCACCGCCTGGAGACGGGCCAGTTCTGCCCGGCAATCCTCGCAGCCAGCAAGGTGCCCCTCCAGCAGCGCGGCCTGCTTCGGGCTCAACTCTCCATCCACGTATGCTTCCAACTCCACCTGCACATCAAAACAACGCATAGGTCAATCTCCCAAAAAGTGTTCAGAAAGCTATTCATCTAAGCGTCGCCGGTCGAGTAGCGTTAGCGTATCGAGACCAAGACGCGGCCCAGGCGATCGAAATCTGTTGCAAAAGCCGCTCGCGTGGCCTCGATACGGTCTTCCGCTACGCTTCAGACCTACTCGGCCGACGCTCGCTCCCTTATCTAAACCGTATTGGATTTAAGGCTCAAAGCGGACCGCAGTCCGTGTTGAGACCTCTGGACTGTGCCAGCAGGAGCAATTTGTGATCACTGACTCTCCCACTTGCTGGTGACGCAGGGCACGGCATACCCTGAAGGGACATCCACGCCATCTTTGTCACCCATAGTGTGCTCTTCCCACTGACGCAGCCGCTCCCTTAACAACTGGCGGGCGCGGTGGATGTGGGTTTTCACCGTCCCCATCGGCACGTCCAGCGCAGCGGCGATTTCATCGTAGGAGAGGTGTTGGAGGTAGCGCAACGTCAGCACCAGCCGATATTTCCCCGGCAGTCGGTCCAACTGGGCATGCAGGAACGCCAGCCGCTCCTGCGCGTCAAAGAGTTCTGCCGGGGAGGGATCGGAGTCGGCCAGTACTTCCTCCAGCGGCTCGGTTTGGAGCAGTTCCCGTCGCAGCCCCGGCAACCGATTCAGGCACAGGTTGTGGACGATGCGGTAGAGCCAAGTAGTGAACCGGGCCTGGCCTCGGAAGCCGGACAGCCCCCGCCAGACACGCACGAAAGCCTCCTGGGTCACGTCCTCCGCCTCGGCGTAGTCGCCCAGCACCCGGTAGGCCAGATTGAAGGCGTATCGCTGGTGTCTGAGCACCAGTTGCTCAAAGGCGACCTCGTCGCCCCGACGCGTCCGCGCCAACAGTTCTGCGTCGCTCTCCTTCACTCTCCCTCCCACTGATTAGACCGCGCTGGACAGCCCAATGTTTCAATTATATAACGTAAAGCGTGAAACGTAAAGCGTGAAAAAGCGCGAAACGTGAACACGAGCCAGCATACACCTTATGATCGCTCTCCAGGCATCACAATCACAGCAGTGAAACATTCCGTGCTGGAAGGCGGTCAAAAAGGATGAGAAAGGGGAAAATTTGCCAGCAAGGGGGAATGTATGAAGCGAAAATGGTGGATTGTGGGGATCCTGGTGTTCCTGGAACTGCTGGTCTGCGGGGGTATCCTCCTGACCATGTGGGCCGGGCAAACCGCATTCGAGAGGGTCCGCTTTTTTTACAGGGCCGACACCCACGTCGAGGAGACGGTGGAGAAGACCTTCCTCGTGGACGGTCCGGCGGTCCTGGACGTGGAGGCCGAGCTTGGCGATGTGACGGTGACAGGTAGCGAAGGCGACGAGGTGCAGGTAATCGCCAGCCTGAGCCTGTGGGGCGCGGACGAGGAGGAAGCTCGCCAGCAGGTGGATGTGCAGATGACCCTGGAGGGGAGCCGGATTAACATTCGAGTGGTACGACCAGAATGGGCCTACGTGGGCTTTGCCTTCACCAGAGACCCCCGGGTAGATTTCGAGGTCCACGTGCCCTCCGGGACCTCGCTGCAGTTGGTGACCTCCAGCGGTGGCCTGGCGGTGAGCGGGGTCACTGGCACGGTGGAACTCGAGACATCCTTTGGCAACATCGAGGTGGAGGAAATGAGCGGCCCGGTGAGCGCCCAATCTGACAGCGGCAACATCACCTTAATCGGTCTGAGCGACGGTGGCGACCTGGAAGCCGAGACCAACTTTGGCAAACTGATTTTACGGAGCATAACGGCTAACAGCCTTACGGCCCATTCCGACAGCGGTGATGTCCAAGTCGAGGGGGTCACATTGCATGGTGATCTCGACTTGGAAACCAACTTTGGCAGCGTAACCGTACGAGACGCAGCGGCAACACGCCTCACGGCTCATTCAGACGGCGGCGAGATCGAGGTGAAGGATGCCGCGCTGGATGGCGCACTCGATCTGGAGACCAACTTTGGGAAAGTGACAGCCGACGGCGTCCGTGCCACCTCCTACCGGCTCAAATCCGGCTCCGGCAACCTGGCGCTGGATGGGTGCAGCGGCCCGCTCGACCTGCAAACCAACTTTGGGGATATCGAGGTGAGAGATGCCACGGAGGCAGCACTGACGCTCAAGACTGAGAGTGGGGAGATTGACTTCTCCGGGAGCCTCCATGCTGAAGGAGTTCACCGGGTAGAGAGCGGTTTCGGAAAAGTGCACCTGATTCTCCCAGCCGACGCTGCCTTCGACCTGGATGCCGAGACCAATTTGGGTTCCATCAAGACCGACTTTCCTGTGACAGTGAGCCAGTTCGAGGAGAAACACCTCGTAGGCGAGGTCAACGGCGGTGGGCCATCGCTGCAGATCCACACCGATAGCGGGGACATCACCCTGGAAAGTGCACCAGGTGAAAACAACTGAGGCAGAGAACCAGTAAGCTGAGCGAACAAGAACAGGAGGAAGAAATGGAAGAACTTGCTGTGTGCGTAGTACCCACTGCCTTCTTGATTGCGATCTTTGGCACCATCGTCCTGGTGCGGTGGTTCAAACATCGGGAGATCTTGGCGATAGTAGAGAAGGGGCTGTTGCCAACACAGTACGCGCAGTACGTAAGTGCATCGCGTGGCCAGGGCGGCCGGGGGCTGCTGGGCTGGGGCATCGCGTTGGTGGCGCTGGGGTTGGCGCTGATGATCGGCCTGTGGCCTCTCGGCTTCACGCGGGCGGGGGTGGAGAATCCATACCCTCTCCGCTTCGGCCCCTGGATGCTGGCCGGCCTGGTCCCGCTGTTCATCGGGCTGGCGCTGCTGATCACCTACTTCCTGATACGCAAGGAAGAACCCCCAGCGCCGGAAGCGGCGTCAATGGAGGAAGGGAAAATCACCAGCGACTGACCTGTAGGGACCAGGAAGCCCATCTGCCTCCAGCCCCGCCGGGGAAAGCCGAGGCTGAAATCATCGGAAAGAGCAAAGCCCTTACGAGGGTTCCGGAGCGCTGGTCCGAAGGGCTTTCTCTCAGTGTGAGGGCTTTCGCGAGCGGTTCAGCGCCTCCAACGTCTCTTCCGCTTCTCTTCTCTCACCCTTTATCGGCGGAATCGGGCTGTCGCCCATTCCTGGACATTCAACTCCCCTGCTCCGCCTTCGGACACCCGGCCAAAGAGCCCGTCATAACCAGGTTGGCTGCCACATCCAGCAACGGACAAGGCCCTTCTTCCCAGCCTGTCACCGCCTGGCAGGCCAGGTCCACCCGCTCCTCACAGTGCCGACATCGGTTATGGATCAGAAGCATGGCCCGGCTCAGACGGGAATAGAGGGTCGCTGTATCATACTCATCCAATTCCAAATCCAGGCCCAATGCCTGCACCGTCCCCACCTGGGAGAGGAAATGGGCCAGTTGCCCCTGGGCGAAAAGGGCCTCCGGGCCCGACACCTCATCGTCTGGTAAAACCTGCCAACGTTCCATCAATTCGACATAGAGAGCCGGTTCCATCTCTACAGACAGGTCAGAAGGAAGCCCGGCGGCACGTTGTGGCCAGTGCATCAGGCTCAGGCCAACCAGCAGGCTGAACCCTCGCACTGCAGACGGCAGGTCAGGTGGGGCCAGTTCATCACAGAAAAGCGCTGCTGGACAGATCTCACAGGCAAGATCTCCCTCCGGTCCCAGCCGGATGTGGCGTTGCAGATTGGCCCAGGCCGTGACCGCCTCCCGAGCCGACTCGGACAGTTCCCGACCAAGCCGCAAGACAGCCAGCGAAATCTCCAGCAGATGCCGGTCTCTCCTCCGACGGCCTTTCCACAGCCCAAAACCCTCCAGCCAGTCCTCCGGATCCCCTGTCGGATCGAGGTAGTCTTCCAGAAGATCCTCCAGATAATCGAGGGGAGCCTCCAGAACAGCGGTCGGCAGGGCCTCCCACTCCACCAGGCTCAGGAGTTCCTCACCGATCTCGATGACCTCATCGAGATCTGCCAGAATGTCCAACTGTTTGATCAACGGCAGCCAGTCATCAAGCTCCAGAGCAATCCAATCATCGGGGGTGGTCCCATCCAAGCCGCCCACTTCATCGCTGAGGAAGAACAGATTGGCCATCTCCTCCGCCCACATCTCAATTGACGTACCCACATTACCCCACATATCCTAATGATCCTCCTCCCCAGTAAGAAACCCCTTGTCTCTTCCCGGTTATTGGGCTCAGGGTCTCTTACGAAGTAACCCTATTATACCAGCACTTGGAAATGGAAGCAACGTATTGGATTGGTCTCACAAGCCCCATCGTCTATCCGGTACCAGTGTCCTATTGCTCCCCACCCATGTTTATACTATAATTAGAAGAGTTCGGGTTCTGAAGCAAGAGAGAAGGTTCAAGTTGGTACCGTGGGGGGTACGCCATGTCTTCAAAAATCAGTCTGCTCGCGCTGCGGCCTGGCCTCACCCTGCTTACTCTGCTCCTGATAGGAGGCCTGGCGCTGGCGGTTGGCCTGGCCAGCGTCCCTACGTCTGTCCACGCTAGTGCAGGGGCACCCATCCGGTCGGTAGATGGCCAGGGCGATGCTGCCATCCGCTCTTCGGACGTTCTAACCACCTACGTCTACCTGCCTCTCATTGCCAGGACTCAAGTCTGCCAGCCCATTCCAGGCGAGAGCTATGGCGATTTCCCGGTGAACGGGGGCCCGACCCATCCCCCGGCCGAGGAGCATCCCGACCTGAACCTGGCCCTGCGCGGCTACGAGATCACCGATGCCGACAAGGGGCTGGTGGACTATGGCGGTGGGAGCGACCCCAACGCGCCCCAGTTGCCCGGCCTCTTTGCCGACAACCGCACCGCCACTTTCAGCGCCGTATACCAGATCTACGGCTGGGACTGGGAGTGCAACTGCCGGGGAGCGTTGATCACCGATCCAGAAGTGACCCTGGCCGGACTGGCCACAACCCCCGGTGAGACCCTCCACGTGCCCGAGTCCGGCTACAGCATCGGCGGTGGCTACGAAGTGCTGGTTCTGTACGCCACCCCGGAGCGTATCACCCTCAAATACACTCCAGACGACCACGTGATCCAGGGCTACACCCTCCACGTGGAAAACATCTGCGTGGAACCCAGCTTATTGGCTCTTTACCAAACGTGGAATGAGGCCGGGCGTGGCCGCCTGCCAGCCTTACGGGCCAGCCAGGCCTTTGGCCGCGCCCGTGGCGACGAAATCGGGGTCGCCGTCCGGGACAGAGGTGCTTTTATGGACCCGCGATCAAGCAAGGACTGGTGGCAAGGGCGATGATAGAAAGGCTACCATGGTGAAAAGAGTGCTATTGGTCGGTGGGGGTGGCATGCTGGGTTCCAACATGGTGGTTTCAAACCCGGCCTTTGATCTGTACCCGACCTACCTGAGAAACCGGATCGCCCATCCTAAGGCGTTGCGGCTTGACATCAGCGACCGAGACAGCGTGCTGAAACGGGTGGAGGCTATCAGGCCAAAAGTCGTCATCCACGCTGGTGGGATGACCAAGCCGACAGCCTGCGAGAAGGAACCCGCTCTAGCCCACAGGGTCAACGTGGAGGGCACAACCCACCTGGTCGAGGCAGCCAGCGGCGTTGGAGCTCGCTTCATTTTCCTGTCCTCCGACCTCGTCTTCGATGGGAACGCCGAGCAGTACGACGAGGACAGTCCTACCCATCCCCTGTCAGTCTACGGCCACACCAAGGTCCAAGGTGAGGAGTCGGTTCGCAGTGGAAGCGACGATTTCGCTATCGTCCGCACCACGGTGATGTACGGCTGGAGCTCTCGCTATACCGAAAGCATGGCCGAATGGGTTCTGCGCGAGCTACAAGCGGGTCGGGAGCCGAACATGTACCACGATCAATACCGCCAGTTCATCCTCATCAATGACCTCGTGGCAGCCATCTTTGAGATCATTGACTTGGAAAGCACCTTGAATGAAACCGTCCATGTGGTAGGACCCGAGCTCCTCAGCCGGTACGAGTTCGCCAAAAGGCTGGCGCAAACCTTTGGGCTGCCGGAGGTAGACATCCGCTCCGTCCCCTTTGACAGCACCCCGCAAGCGGCCTTTACCCCCAAGCGATTGCGCCTCGACACCACCAAGGCCGCTCGTATCCTCAAGACGCCTATATCCGGCATTGGCGATGGGCTGCGGGACATGGTAGCCCTAGCCAGGGAAGGCTACCGTGACCGTTTCAACCACTTTTGAAACCCAAATCAATTCTCGCCTCAGCAGCGAGCTCCTTCAGGATACTGACAAACAGCGCTCCGAGATTGGCTCCACCGTCGGCCTCGCCAATGCTTACAGCTTCATCAACAGCCTGGAGAAAAATGTCCAGGTGGTCCGGATAGAGTGCCAGCAAGACCTTGTAAAGCATGGCCGTGGAGTGATAGTCATCGAGAATCACCTCTGTCATCGTCACCACCGGCCGCAGCGCTTTGCGGCGCTGCCTTCTGCCTGTTAAATCTCGGTCTAGCTCTTTAGTAGTATATGTAGTTAGTTGTTTAACGTTCCTGTCGGGTTCTGCGACTTTACGGTTTTGTAAAGTCGGGTTCTCTGACGTTACGTCAGGCTGTGAAGTCGGATTTGTTGACTTTACATCAGGGTATGAAGCGACATTTTCTGACTTGACGCTTTCTGGGTGTAAAGTCGCAAAATCTGACTTTACGGGGGCGTAATAGTCCCCCCTTTGAGGGCTTGGAGCGATCAGGGCTTGGTCGGTTGGCACCAGGGGGTCTTCCATGAGGATTTCCAGCACAAAGCCCTGGCGTCGGGTGACGCCATCCTGGTGGACGTAGGCATACTTTAGGCGGGGGATAAAGTAACCCAGACAGGCTGTTTCCTCGTCAGGGGAGGGGACGAGGCGGCGCCAGGGCCTTTGGCCGGGGATCGGTTCGTGGGCCAGCCACTGGCCGATGGTGCGCCGGTCCACGTCGAGGAGGTCGGCTAGCTCTTTCCAGGTAGTGGTGAGCCATTTGGTGCCGTCCGGGCGGCGGGGGGAATGGACGCACAGACAGCGGAGGACCTGGACCAGGGTCCAACGTTGCACGCCCAGGAGGGGCAGCCACTTCTGGACGGAGTAGAGCGAGGTGGCTACGTTGAGTTCCGGGCGGATGACAGCCGAAGCGGCTGTGGCGTAGATCGGTTCAAGGGCTAACTGCTCCCCTCCTTCCTCCCTCCCAGGTATGGGGGGGGCAGAGGGGGGGGCTGCCGACCACTGTCTTTGTGCTTCGGCCGATATGCTCTCCTCCAGCACGGCAAATTCGACCTGTACGGAGTGGCCGACGATGCCCACCAGCGTCCGTTCTACGGTGGCCAAAAGGCGGTTCTCTAACCAATCCCTGGTCAAGTCGTCGGGGACCCCGATGAGGAAAATCCCGCCTTTGTGAGAAATGGCCCGCGTATTTTTGACCCAGGTGTCGAAAGTGGCTTTCGTCATCTGGAGTTGGAGTTCTCTCAGGGCTGCTTGCCAGATTTGGTCGGCTGTCATCGCTTACAAACTCTGTTGGCTTGAGCAAGGGCAAAGATAGTTGTGGGCGCAGGCGCTCTGTTGACAATGAACACATTTTATGGTAAGATATATAACAAAGGGGATGCTCTGCGGTAGGCGCCGAATTCCTATCTCCAGGGGTTTCCCCATAGGGGGTATCGGAGTGGCCGCTTCGATACCCTTTTTCCTCTGTAATTATACCACAATTTAGCTCCCAGGTCAAGAAACCACTTGCAATTTTAAGACTATAGTGGTATAATTAGATAAAACCTGATGGGAGAGATCGTATGTTTGACCTTAGTCCTTTGGGCCTTGTGGAGCCTCCGTTTTCTCTTTCCCCTGATCCCCGTTACTTTTACATCTCGCTTCAACACAAAGCCACCCTGGGCAAAGTCACCTATGTGGTTGAACAGCGCCAGGGGATATCGGTGATCTTTGGTGATGTGGGGGTGGGCAAGACCACCCTGGCCCGACGGCTCTTTCAGATCTATCGAGATCGCGAGGGTTTTGTGACGGCCTACATTCCTACTCCCATCTACCCCTCCGAATTCCAGTTTCTGAAGGGCATCTGTGGCGAATTCGGCCTCTCTCCAAAACGCTCCAAGTTCGCCCAACTCAATGCTTTGGAAGCTTTCCTGATCGAGGCGTTTGAGGAAGGCAGGACCTGTTTGCTGATCATTGATGAGGCCCAGGGGCTTGTGGGCCCCCAGTTCGAGCTGATCAGGCAACTGTTGAACTTTGAGACCAATACCCAAAAGTTGATCCAAATAGTCCTCTTGGGCCAGAACGAATTGCGCAACAAGCTTCGCCTGAAGCGGGCCCTGGATTCGCGCATTGCCACCCGCTCGGCGATCGAGCCTCTGGATCCTATGGACACGACCAACATGATCAATTTCAGGGTTATGGTTGCCGGCCGCCGGGACCCCCTGTTCACCGACGAGGCACTGGAGGACATATATGATTTCAGCAAAGGAATGCCCCG
>Ga0180438_10005752_pt1 | contig 17078 bp, 15 predicted proteins | sample SS_ome_12_FD_132455 | JGI IMG/M metagenome (GOLD analysis project Ga0180438, IMG submission 132455) | Hypersaline lake sediment archaeal communities from the Salton Sea, California, USA - SS_3_D_2 metaG | ecosystem: Environmental > Aquatic > Non-marine Saline and Alkaline > Hypersaline >...
CGCGGTGATCACCGTGTACAGCGAGACGTCGACGGCCACCGCGTGCGACCTCGAGGCGATCGGCAAGGTGGTGTCGGCCACCGACGCGATCCTGATCGCCGACTGCATCACGGCGGCCGGCACTTTGCCGCTGAAGACCGACGAGTGGGGCATCGACGTCGTCGGCTGCGGCAGCCAGAAGGCCTTCATGCTCCCGCCGGGCCTGGCGATGATCACCGTCAGCGAGAAGGCGTGGCAGAACGTTGATCGGATCGACGCGCCGTGCTTCTACCTGGACCTGAAGGCGTACCGCAAGTCGCTGGCGAAGGACGACACGCCGTACACGGGCCCGGTGACGCTGATCCGCGGGCTGAAGGTCTCCGTCGACGCGATCAACGAGATCGGCATCGAGCGGATCTGGGCGCGAACGGCCGTGCTGGCGAGGGCCGTCCGGGCGGCCGCCGAGGCGCTCGGCATGGAGGTCTTCTCGAAGCAGCCGAGCGATTCGGTGACGGGCATTCTGTTTCCCGCGGGGGTGGGCGACGAGTTCCGCAAGACGCTCCAAACTACCTACGGCGTCTCGGTCGCGGGGGGGCAGAACGAGCTGAAGGGCAAGGCGATGCGGATCTCCCACATGGGGTTCGTCGACCCGTTGGACACGATCGGCGCGATCGCGGCGATCGAGTACGCGTTGGCCGACTGCGGCGTGGACGTGGAGATCGGCGCCGGCGTGTCGGCGGCGGCGCAGGTCCTGAAGGACTGGCGGTAGAAAGGAGGCGGCCATGTTCAAGGTACTGATCGCGGACAAGCTGAGCCAAGTCGGGGTCGAGTGGCTCGAGCGCCAGGACGACGTGGAAGTGACGGTCAAGGCGGGCCTGCCGCCGGAGGAGCTGGCGAAGATCGTCGGCGAGTACCACGGGATGATCATCCGCTCGGGCGTGAAGGTCACCGCGGAGGTGCTGGCCGAGCCGGGCGAGCTGAAGGTCGTCGCGCGGGCCGGCGTGGGCGTCGACAACGTCGACGTGCCCGTGGCCACCAGCAAGGGCGTGATCGTGATGAACACGCCGGGGGGCAACACGGTCTCGACGGCGGAGCTGGCGCTGGCGCTGATGATGGCCCTGTCGAGGAAGATCTCGCCGGCCAACGCGTCGCTCAAGAGCGGCGAGTGGAACCGGAAGGCCTACCAGGGCACGCAGTTGGCGGGCAAGACGCTGGGCGTCGTCGGGATGGGTCGGATCGGGCGCGTGGTGGCCAAGCGGGCCCACGCGATGGACATGCGGGTGCTGGGCTTCGACCCGTTCTTCGCCGGCAGCTGCCCCGAGGGCACGGTCGAGATGGTCAAGGACCTGACCGAGCTGTGCAAGCGGGCCGACTACATCTCCGTCCACGTGCCCAAGAGCGCCGAGACGCTCGGGATGATCGGCGCCGAGCAGTTCGCCGCGATGAAGCCCACCGCCCGGGTGATCAACGCCGCGCGAGGCGGGATCATCGACCCGGAGGCCCTGCTGGCGGCGCTGAAGGAGCAGAAGATCGCCGGGGCCGCACTCGACGTGTACCTCGCCGAGCCGCCGACGACCGAGGCGGAGAGGGAGCTGATCCAGCACCCGAACGTGCTGGCCGTCCCGCACCTCGGCGCGTCGACGGAAGAGGCCCAGGAGCAGGTCGCCCTGGACGCGGCGGAGCAGCTCGTCGAGGCCCTTCGCGGCGGCGAGGTGCGCAACGCCATCAACGCCCCCGGCTTCGACCAGGCCTTGCCGCCGGTCCTGCGGCCGTACACGGAGCTGGCCGGCCGCCTCGGGCGGATCCTCGCCGGCATCACGCCGGGCGCGCTGGAGAAGGTGGAGGTCGTCTACCGCGGCGCGATCAGCGAGATGAACGTCACGCCGGTGACGACCTACCTGCTGGTGGGGCTGATCGGCCCGCACATGGAGCAGCCGGTCAACGTCATCAACGCCCCCGTCCTCGCCGGGCAGCGCGGCGTGGAGATCGAGCAGATCACCTCGGCGAAGGTCCGCGAGTTCGCCAACCTGATGGAGGTGACGGTCGTCACCGATCAGGCGAAGCGGTCGGCCGTCGGGACGATCTTCGGCAACCGGTTCCCGCGGGTGATCGCCCTGGACGGCTACCGGATGGAGCTGAAGCCCGAAGGCCACGTCGTCATCATCGAGAACGCCGACAAGCCCGGCGTCGTCGGGCAGTACGGGACGATCTTCGGCAACAACAAGATCAACATCGCCGACATGACCTTCTCGCGAAAGCTCAAGAGCGGCATGGCGCTGGTGGGCATCAGCCTCGACGACCCGCCGACCGAGGCGATCATGGACGGGATCAGGGCGGCCGAGTACGTCCAGGCCGCCCACTACATCCACCTGCCCGACCTGCCGCCCGACGAACGCGACGACGAGTAGCGTCAAGGACGGGCCGGACCCGCTGATGGAGAAGACCGCGGCGCGTCTGTGGCGCGGACCGTTTCGGCTGCCCGCGGCCGAGGGCGATCTGTCGATGCGGCGGGGCGGCCCGGAGAGCCCCAGTGATTCCGATCTCCGGGCTCCCGCTACGGCCGCACACGCAGCATCGTGTAGGGCCCTTCGGGGATGACGGCGATAGCTGCGTCCGGGTCCGCGGCGGCGAATTGGTCGATGGTCCGCTGTGCCCGCGCGGCCGCGTCACCCTCGCCGAGGACCGGGCTGACGCCGATGTGCCTCTGCATCTCCGCGTCGATGCCGTCGCTGACGAACAGGAGCTTCTCGATGCCGATGCGGGCGAGGACCTTCGCCTGCATCTGGAACTCCCACTGGTCGAGTTCCGTGCGGTCCTTGTTCGCCTCGATGTGGGCCAGAAAGCCCCGCCAGTCGCCGCTCCACCTCTTCATCAGCTCCACGAAGCTCGGCGAGCCGAGCTGTTCGCCGCAGTGGCTGACCTGGAGCAGCGTGCTGCCCGGCCCCAGCGCCGGCATCGCCGTGCACATGCCCTTGACCGTCTGGTAGAACGTCTGGTCCAGCGGAAAGCCCCCCGCGTTGGTGACCACCAGGGCGTAGGGGGCGGCGATCTCGGCGGTGGTCCACCGGGCCACCTGCTTGCAGCCGGCCAGGTGGGCGGCGACGAGGTCGCCGCAGTAGATCCCCGCGATCCGGCGGTCGGCGGTAATCGCGACGTTGAACAGGAAGTCCACGCCGACGGTCTTCGCGACCTTCAGCGCGATCTCGTGGCAGGGGTTGCCCTCGAGGATGCCGTTGTCGGCCAACGGGCTTCCGAGCGTCTCGAAGCCGTGGAACCGCTGCACGGTCTGAAGATCGACCAGGGCCGGGCAGACGCCCTTGCGCCCGCCCGAGAAGCCCGCCATGAAGTGCGCCTCGATGTACCCGGTGACGATCCGCAGGTCCGCCTCGGCGAACCGGCGGCAGACGCTGACGAGCGGGTCGTCACTGACCTTCACCAGCGTCTGGGGCGCGTCGGCCTGGTGATCGATCACCTCGATCCGCCGCTCGATGTCGGCGCCGACGAGGATCTCGCGTTCGGCCGGCGTGCTCGGCCGGTGCATGCCCGTGCCGATGATGATCACGATTTGCGAGTCGGCGATGCCGCAGTCGTTCAGCAGCCTCAGCATCGCGGGCAGGAACTGCTTGTTCGGCACGGGGCGGGTGATGTCGGAGATGGTGATCGCGACCGTCTTCGGCCGCTTCGCCGCCACCAGCTCCGCCAGCGGCGGCGAGTCGATCGGCCCGGCCAGCGCCGCCGCGACCGCCTCATCGGGCCGCTCGACCGCCGGGATATCCTGCCCGACCAGCACGTCGGCCGAGTCGGGCACGCGAAGCTCCATCCCGCTTCTGCCGTACAGCATGTGCACTGTCTTCATGGCGTCACCGCTCGATCATCGGACCCGGGCGCCCGGTACACGTGGCGCAACAGCCGCGCCAGATCGCGTCTGAGCTTGAGGAAGGAAGGACAACTCGCCGCCTCGTCGAGATCCAGTGCTTGAGTGAAGGCGGGTTGATCCACAGTCTCGGAATACGAGCGTCGCGGCCCCATCTGCCGCGACAGGTACCCCTTGGCATCCGAGATGCTCTCCGGATCGCCGTGCGGCGCCGCGTCCGCCGGGAGGTGGCCGCCACGCTTCAGTGATTCGATGGCGGCGACGAGCCAGGCCTCATACTCACGCTTTGCCAGCACGACCCTGGTGAGCACGTCAGGGCGGGTCCGGGATGCCAGGTGCTGGAGATCGGGGCCCAGGTCTGCCGGGCAGGCGTCATCGGCGTCCAGCAAGACCAGCACGGCGGCGTTCTTTCGCGACCCAAGCTTCAGCAGCGCCAGCTTGAGCGCTCTGGCCAGTTCCTGCGGATCGAGCGTGCCGGCGGCGCGAACGATCTTGCTCTTGGGGACGCGGATGGGCCTGGGAATGTGGAGATCATAGCGATGTTCCCCGTAGGCGAGCCTGCGGAGCAGCAGCGGAAGGGCCTTCACCTCGCCGTGGCCCTCGACGATGCAGGCGAGCATCGGCTTCACGAAACGGGCCCTTCCCCAAACAGGTCAAGCTGTCGAGGCGACGCTCCGGCGTCCGGGGCTTCCGGCTCGATCTGCTGGAAGCGCAGCAACTCACCGGGCGTATAGAGCCCTTCGCGCAGCGCCTGCTTGCTGGCCTCGTCTACCGGGGCGACGATCGTGTTGCCTTCTCTTGCAGCCACCGCGAGGATGCTCTCGGGGGAGATGGCCCGGTGGTCCAGCAGATCGGGGCTGTGCGAGGTGACCAGGATCTGCGTTCTCTGCTGCGCTTCGAGGATCGCGTCCATCAAGGCGGCCGTCGCGGCGGGGTGAAGCGCTGCCTCGGGCTCCTCGATCCCGACAAGCGGAACGGGCTTGCCGGTCTCCGATACGCCCTGAAACAGGGCCACCATCACACCGAGGACCCGCAGTGTCCCGTCTGACATGCTGGCCGCCGGGAATCGCCAGGGGTCTTTGCCGCCCGCCACCATTTGCCGAAACTCGATGGTCTCCTTCGGGCCGAAGTTCTTCACGTTGAGCCCCCTCAGCCCAGGCACGACTGCACCGAGATAGGACTCGATCCGCCGCTTCGCCAAGGGGTCCGTCTTCTCCAAACGCCCAAGGATGCCGGCGACGTTTGCCCCGTCGCGAGCGAGCACTTCGGCGGGGTCGGGGCTCTGGAGTTCCTGCATCCTGGCCGGGCTGAGGTTGTAGAACCCCATCCTCGTCAGGCTGTCGTAGACCGGGCGGAATTGTGGCAGGCCCGAGATGATGCCCAGATACAGCCGGTCCGGTTCCGTCGCCGCGGGCAAGGGGGCCGATGCGCCAGATAACTTGCCGTCCGCCACACAGTAGCGGGATGTTTCCGCCCCGGCTCCGCCCGGTGCACGGATGATGCACTCCTCTTGCTTGACAACAAATGCACGCTCTGCTGAGGAGCCGATCCGGAACGCATAGGAGGCCTCGCCCCCCCCAGGCAGGTTCATCTCCAGGCGAATGCCGAAGTGCCTCGGGTGCCCTCCCGAGCGCCGGCGCACCTCACCAATGCCGCCGCGATCGCGAAGCGCGTATTCCAGCGAGTTACGCAAGGCGTCGGTCACGAACCGCAGGGCGTCCAGGACGTTGCTCTTGCCCGCCCCGTTGGGGCCCACCAGGGCAGTGAAGCGGGCCAACGTCACATCGGCTTCCTCGATGCTCTTGTAATCCTTTAGGGCCAGCCGGGTGAGAAAGGCGCCTCGGTCATCGCCGTCCGTGAGGCGGTTCATGTTCGTGTCCTGCTCGTCAGCCACACCGCCAGCCTACCGTCTCGGGAAGGGAGCATCAAGAGCGCCGCGAAGGCCTCAGCGGGGTGGCAGATCCGTCAGCGCGTTTGTGGCGTTGGGATCCTGCTCGAGCCGCCCGCCAGCCCCCGCGACGAACGTCACCGTCTGCGCGGGCTCGGCCCCCGTTCGCAGGACGAGCTTGCGGACCTGCCCCGGCGGCTGGGAGACGACCTCCGCGAGGGCCTTGCCGCCGGCGTAGTGTCGGTCGCGGCGTTCGGGCTTGCCGTCCGTGACGGTCCACTCTGTCAGCACAACCGGCTGGCCGCGGGTGTCGAACTCGATCCGGCTTCGAGGCCGCCCCGTGGCGGCGTCGTACCGGTCGAAGCGGATCAGCCGCCCGGCGGCGAGGATCAACACGTGGCGGTCCCACGACGTGCAGATCTCGATGGTCCCGGGAGCCGGGCCGTCGAATGTCACCTCCGCGGTCGCGCCGAGCGACTCACACCGGCCCGTCATCGCGCCGGAGCCGTCCATTCCGTCAGCCCGGCGAGAGAACCGCCAGTCCTCGCGGTCGAAGAACCCGAGGACGCCCACGGCGTGGCGGATCAGCGGCTCGCCCTGTAGGCTCCGAAGCGCCTCGGCCAACGGGGCGGTGTGGCGGCGGACCTCCGCGGCGGCCGCTGGTGGCGGCACTGCCGGGCGGCGAAAGTGACCGATGCCCACCGAGACGCCCACACCCAGCGCCGCGCCGACGAGGGCCGAGAGGAGGCAAGGCCCCAACAGACGTTGGCGCACCGCGGCGGTCGGCTGAGGGGCGGCGAACCAGTACTCCGGCAGCCCTTCCGGCCCGGGTCGGCCCAGCAGGCGGCGCTTGGCGTGACCGCGGAGGAACCGGTCCAGCTCGGCCTCGAGGCGCTCGAGCGTCCTGCCGCACTGCCCGACCAGCGAGGCCGCGACGGACCAGTCCAGCCGGAAGTAGTGCGAGTAGCGAAACGAGTTGCGAAACTCGAGGTACTGCCTCAGCCCCTCGCGCAGCTCGCCGCTGACGACGGCCGGCCGGGCGTCGGTGGCCGCGCCCATCGCCGCCAGCAGCACGTCGTGCCGCTCCGGCCCGGCGGGCCGGTCGCCGTCGACGCGCTCGGCCAGCAGATCGAAGACGTTCTCGACGCCGTTGTAGAACGACTGGAGCATCGCCGCGGCGGCCAGCCGCTCGACCGCCCCGGCCCGATTGGCGGCGACGGCCTCCATCAGCGGGGCGGACTGGTCGAGCAACTGATGCAGCAGCTTCAGCTCGAGCTGTATGTCCTCGATCAGTTGCGGCCACATGAGCAGGAATCCAGAACGGCGGCAAATGGTCAGTCAGGGCGGTTGCCGGCGACGCCAAATGGCGGCTCTACGTCTCGTCGAGCGCCACCTGGGCCGCGTTCTTCAATTCAGGCAAATCGCCGACGATGATCTGCCAGACTCGCGCCTCGTCCACGCCCATGTAGTCGTGGACGAGCACATTGCGGAAGCCGGCGATGGCGCGCCAATCGACCCCGGGATGTTGCGCCTTCACCGAATCAGACAGACGTTGGGTCGACTCGGCCAACACCTGGAGGTTCCGAAGGACAGCGTCTTGGATGAGGCGGGTCTGGAGAAACTCGTCCCGTCCCCCGGCGACGTATTGCTCGACTCGGGCGATGCACTCGCTGATGTGGAGCAGGTAGAATCGATCGTCCCTCAAATCGCCACCGCCTCGGCCAGGATACGATCTCGAACGTACCAGTGCAGGCCGGCCTCTGTCACCACATCGACCTTCCGCCCGAGCAGGTCTTGGAGGTCCATGAGCAGCCCGCCGAGGTCGAACAGGCTCCGGCCGGGCTCCAGATTCACCAGGAAGTCCACGTCGCTGTCCATGCCATCATCGCCCCGGGCGACCGAACCGAAGATGCGAACGTCATACGCTCCCCTGTCGGCCGCCAGACGGAGGATCTCCTCTCGATTCTCCCGGATGAGTTCCGCTGCCGTCATGGCCTGATTATCCCACGAAGAGCACCAAGCGGCAACATGCAGTTTGCACCTGTGCGCCTGGATCGCCTGGCGGGCGGGTTGTCAGCTTCTTCGTTTTCCCGGCCAGTCGAGGACGGCGCCGGTGTCGGCGCTGGTGGCGTGGGCGGCGTAGCGGCCGAGGGCGCCGTGGGCGATCGGGGCGGGCCGCGGCTTGTAGGCCTTGCGGCGGCGGGCGAACTCGGCCTGGCTGACCCGCGCGTCGATTCGGCCGGCGGGGATGTCGATCTCGATGACGTCGCCGCTTCTCAGCAGGCCGATCTCGCCCCCGGCGGCCGCCTCGGGCGCGACGTGGCCGATGCTCGGCCCGCTCGTGCCGCCGCTGAATCGCCCGTCGGTGATCAGGTAGCACCTGTCGTAGAGCCCCATGCCCTTGATGTAGCTGGTCGGCGCGAGCATCTCCTGCATGCCGGGCCCGCCCTTCGGGCCCTCGTTGCGGATGACGACCACGTCGCCGGCGTTGACCTTGCCGTCGAGGATGATGCGGCAGGCGTCTTCCTGGCTTTCGCAGATGACGGCCCGGCCGGTGAACCGGTACATCGACGGGTCGAGCCCGGACCGCTTGACGATCGCCCCGTTGCGGGCGATGTTGCCGTGGAGCACCACCAGCGCACCGCGCCGGGTGAACGCGCGATCCACCGAGCGAATGACGTCCCGGGCGTTGAGCCGGCCGGCGTTGCGGGTCGGCAGCTTGGCGGGTGTGGCGCCGCGGAGCATGGCGCGGACCTCGTCGACGGACCGCCCGGTCGCCTTCCAGCCCTCGCGATACATCTTCCGGGCGGCGGGGCAGAGCTTCCTGCTGCGGAGCGACCATTCCGCGAGGTTCCTGCCCACCGTCCGGCCGGTGACGGTCATGCAGTCGGCATGGATCAGCCGAGGCTTGTCGGCCACAAGCTGCGCGAGGATCGTCTGGACGCCCCCGGCGCGGTGGCAGTCCTGCATGTGGTAGATGCGGCCTTCCGGCGTCTGGGACGGCGCGACGCGGCAGATATTGGGCGTGCGCTTGGAGATCCGATCGATGTCCTTCAGGCCGAACTTGACGCCCGCCTCGTTGGCCATCGCCAGCAGGTGCAGCACCGTGTTGCTCGAGCCGCCCATCGCCATGTCCAGCGTGAAGGCGTTCTCGAACGCCTTCTTGCTCATGATCCGCCGCGGCAGGAGCCGGTAGGTCCTCTTGCAGCCGCCGCGGCCCCATTCGGAGGCCATCTTGACGATCCGCTCGGCCGCCGTGCGGTACAGCGCCAGCCGGGCCGGGCTGGTCGCCAGGCACGTCCCGTTGCCCGGCAGCGCCATCCCGACCGCCTCCGACAGGCAGTTCATGCTGTTGGCCGTGAACATCCCGCTGCACGAGCCGCACGTCGGGCAGGTGTTGTCCTCGTACTGCCTGACCTGGCGCTGCGTCATCTGGCCGATCTTCTGCTGCGCGACGGCGGTGAACTGGTCGATCAGGTCCACGTCCTTCTCGCCGACGCGTCCGGCCTCCATCGGGCCGCCGGAGACGAAGATCGTCGGCACGTTGACCCGCAGGGCGGCCAGGTACATCCCCGGAACGATCTTGTCGCAGTTGGTGATGCAGATCATCGCGTCGAACTGGTGTGCCTCGAGCATGGCCTCGACGCTGTCGGCGATGATCTCCCGGCTGGCGAGGGAGTACTTCATGCCGTCGTGGCCCATGGCGATGCCGTCGCAGATGGCGATGGTGTTGAAGACGATCGGCGTGCCGCCCGCGGCGCGGATCTGCCGCTTGACGAAGTCGCCGACGGCGTCGAGATGGACGTGGCCGGGGACGACGTCGGTGTAGCTGTTGGCCACCGCGATCAGCGGGCGGCGGATGTCGGCGTCGGTCAGTCCCGTTGCCTTCATCAAGCTGCGATGCGGGCCGCGCTCGCTGCCCTTCTTGACCTTGTCGGATCGCATCATCTGTATCTCTCCTGTTGCGCCGGCGATCGGGTCCCATTCCTGGTGAAAACTAGGGTCTGTCCCTATTTTCCACCTGCATCTCTCCTGTTGCGCCGGCGATCGGGTCCCGTTCTTCGCGAAAAATGGGGTCTGTCCCTATTTTCGCATCCTCCCTGTCCCTGTTTGTTCGAGGGCCAAGCCAAGCTGGAATAGAGCTAAAATAGGGACAGACCCTATTTTTCGGGGCGCGTCGCCGGCCGTATGGTCCATGCCGAAACGGGACGGCCGGACTGCCTCGAGGAGTCGACGAATCAACCAAGCCACGCAGTTGCCTTTCGTCGCCAAGACCGTCTCACGGCCCGATGCTCTCGAGATACTTCACCGCATGATCGAGCGTCTCGAAGTCCTCGATGGCCGTCAGCACGTAGTTCGCCGTCGAGTCGTCCCGCAGCGGGCGGATCTCGAGGAATTCCGGGTCGTGGCTCAACTGCTTCAGGGCCTTCAGGTCCGGGTAGGCGATCAGCCCGCAGTACTCCTGGTCGCAGTCGCCGAGGTAGACCGTCCGCGTCAGCCCGTACACCAGCACCTTCGCGCCGTACCGATCGAGAACCGGCTGCACTCGGCGGAGGTATTCGGCGTAATCCTTCTCGCGGCCGGGGATCATGTCGAACAGGTTCAGAACTACGATCACGGCGTCTCTCCACGTCGGGCCATGGCGCGTCGGGCATCCCGGCCGGCCAACACACTACGCACCGCGCCGACGTTTGACAACTGGTTTCCTGCCCGGCCAGTTCCGGTGGTGAACGCACCACGCGGTAACCGATAAAAAACAGAGCGTCCCTACAGCGAAAACGCTTGACAGAATCCGGTGAATCCACGACGTTAGGGAATTCCGGCCGGGCCGGGCTTTGCGCCCTGGCAGGCCCGGCCGGAGCAGCGCCCCGGCGGCAAGGAGGTCGCGATGGTGCGACAAGGAATGTCATGGCTGGCGGCCGCGCTCGTGGCGGCGGCACTGGCCGGGTGCAACAATCAGCAGGCGTCCGGTCCGTCGGGTGATCCGGGCACGGTCGGCCCGATGCCGGAACTGGTCCCGCTGAATCGGCCCCCGATCGCCGATATCCCGGTGCCCCTCGGCTTCCATCTGGAGGAGGGCAAGAGCCGGAACTTCTCGGCGGCGGGCGCCCGATACGTCGATCACGTGTTCAGCGGCTCGGCGGACAAGTTCGCCGTCGGGCGGTTCTACAAGCGGCAGATGCCCATCAGCCGCTGGACGATGGTGACCGACATGTTTGTGCAGGGCGACATCATGCTGGACTTCGAGAAAGAGTCCGAGCGCTGCCGAATCCTGGTCACCGGCGGGGGGACGTTCCGCTCGACCAAGGTGAAGGTGGCGCTGTGGACCAGCGGGCGGGTCGTCCCGCCCAGTGGAGCTCGAACCGCAAGAGCGAGCCGCCGATGAAATCGAGACGCCGTCACGAACTCCAGGAGAACGTCCTCGCCCTGGAGATCGGAAAGATCGTCGAGTTCCTGAAGAAGCGAGGGAATCACCTGGCCACGGGCATCCTGGTTGTTGCCCTGGTCGTTCTCGGCATCGTCTGGATCAGCCGGAGGTCGTCGGCCAAGCAGATGGCCATCCAGGCACGATGGGACCGCGTGATGACCGGCGACCTGCGGGGCGGCGGGGACAAGGAGTCCCAGCGCATCGAGACGCTGACCGAGCTGGCCGAGCAGACCGACCAGCCCCGCATCGCGGCGCTGGCCTGCGTGGAGATGGGCTACCTCTACGCCCACCGCCTCCTGACCGCGCCAAACGCCTCCGAGCGCGAGGCCCTGTCGGTCAAGGCCCGGCAGTGGTACCAGCGGGCCGTCAGCGAGTTCTCCCAGCAGGAGCTGGCCGTCGCGAAGGGGCTCTACGGACTGGCCAAGCTGGGCGAGGCGGCCGGGAACCTCCAGGCCGCCCGGGAGCACTACAAGAAGATCACCAGCATGGCCAACCTGGCCGGCTATCCCGTCTACCGCCTCGCCGAAGGCGGGCTGATGGGGCTGAAGGCCCTCGAGCAGCCGGTCCTCATGGCCACCACCGCGCCGTCGACGCAGCCGACGCAGCCGGCCGGCGCGGCGACCCAGCCGACCACCGCGGCGGCGGCGACGCAGCCGGCCCCGCGCATCGTGCCGACCGGCCCGGTGGTCAGGCCGGCCGTCAGGACGCAGCCGGCGGCGACCCGGCCGGCGACCAAGCCCGCCGCGAAGCCTGCTGCGAAGCCCGCCGCGGCGCCGACGACGCAGCCGGCGGCCAAGCCGGCAACGTGATCGCCGCCGGCGCGGAGGTTTTTTTCCCCGGCCGTCCCTTGACGGTGAGGCGACTTCTCTCTATAGAGCTTGTCTGACAGTCGGTTCGATTTCACGGCGGCCCCCGGCGGAGTCGCCCATCAGAAGGATCACGGCAACACAGGTTAGCTGGGAGGCGAATTAGATGGCAGATCTGGCAGCGTTGGCGGACGCTCTGATCAAAGGCGACCGGGATACGGTCGCCCAACTCACCGAACAGGCGATCGGCGAAGGCGTCGATCCAAAGGAGATTCTCGATCAGGGCCTGATCGCCGGCATGGCCGTCGTCGGCACGCGGTTCAAGGCCAACGAGATCTACGTGCCCGAGGTCCTCATCGCCGCCAGGGCGATGAAGGCCGGCATGGAGGCGCTCCAGCCGAAACTCGCCGAGGCCGGCGTCCAGCCGATCGGCACGGTCGTGCTCGGCACGGTCAAGGGCGACCTGCACGATATCGGCAAGAACCTCGTGGGCATGATGCTCACCGGCGGCGGGCTGAAGGTCATCGACATCGGCACCGACGCGGCGCCCGAGGCCTTCGTAGAGGCCGCCAAGGACGGCGCGCAGGTCTGCGCCATGAGCGCCCTGCTGACCACCACCATGCCTCAGATGTCCGAGGTGATCCAGGCCGTCAAGGAAGCCGGCATCGGCGTCAAGACCGTCATCGGCGGCGCGCCGGTCACCCAGAGCTTCGCCGACGAGATCGGCGCCGACGGCTACGCGCCGGACGCCGCCAGCGCCGTCGATGTCGTCAAGCAGTTGATCGGCGCCGCCTGAGCCCCGCGGCGGCTCCGTCGGGCGGACGGCGGGCCGGGCCCGCCCGCCGGGCCGAGCAAACCGACTGCCTGTTGATTGCCCTCCGCTCTGCCGCAGCGCCACACGCACAAGGCCGACAGGAATGAGGTCACGCGCGGATTGTCGTCGCAGGCCACAGAAAAGGGGACGGGAGTCTTTTCCAGAAAAGACTCCCGTCCCCTTTTTTCAGCCAACGGGTCCTGATGGCCGATAGCCATGACCAACGGGATGCTCCGCTCGGTCCGACCGGCGATGCCGAGGCGATCGAGTCGAGCGTCAACGGCCTCGAGGCCGTCGAGACGCCCGTCGAGGCCGAGGCCGACGGCCTGCGGCACGTGCGGATCAGCATCCGCCGCGCCCTGCCGAACCGCCGGCTGGACAAGTACCTCTCCGGGCGGCTGGGCAAGACGGTCTCGCGGACGGCCCTCCAGCGGTACATCCGCGAGGGCAGCGTCACGGTCAACGGCCGGGTCGTCAAGCCCAGCTACACTATCCGCACCGCCGACGTGATCGACATGTCCCTGCCGGTGGTCAAGCCCCACGAGATCCCCGCCGAGCCGATCCCCATCGACATCGTCTACGAAGACGACGACATCATGGCCCTGAACAAGCAGGCCGACCTGATCATCCACCCGGCCCGCGGAAACTGGACCGGCACGCTGGTCAACGCGCTGGCGTGGCACTTTCAGCAGAACTGGCGAGACATCAAGGACCTGCCGGTCCGCGACGAGGTCTTCCGCCCGGGCATCGTCCACCGCCTCGACCGGGACACGACGGGCATCCTTCTCGTCGCCAAGACCGAGCTGGCCCTCTGGCGGCTGGGCAGGCAGTTCGAGCTGCGGCAGATCCACAAGACCTACACCGCCATCGTCCACGGACTGATCGAGCTGGACGAGGACGTCATCGACGCGCCGATCGGCAAGCACCCGAGGATCCGCGAGAAATACGGCGTCCACCGCCTGACCGGCAGGCCCTATCCGTCGGCCGGCAAGGAGGCCGTCACGCGGTACAGAGTCCTCCAGCGGATGGCCGACGTCGGCGGAAGCCGGGCCTCGTTCACGCTCGCCGAGCTGCACCCCAAGACCGGGCGGACCCACCAGCTCCGCGTCCACATGAGCTACATCGGCCACCCGATCGTCGGCGACCGGATGTACGGTGGAGGTCCGATCTACCGCAGCCAACTGCTCGGCCGCGCCGACGAGGCCGTCGGCCCCCTGATCACCCGACAGGCCCTGCACGCCCGGACGATCGAGTTCCGCCACCCGCGGACGGGCGAGTTGACGGAGTTGTCGGCCCCCTGGCCGGACGACTTCACCGAGACGCTAAAGCAGTTGCAGCGGCTGGCGAAAAAGGTATAATGTCCCGCGTCGGCCGGCGGCCAGACCGAGCCGGCCGCAGCCGGGCGATTAGCTCAGTTGGCTAGAGCGTGCGGATCACACCCGCAAGGTCACAGGTTCAAGTCCTGTATCGCCCAGTGCGAGAAAGCCCTTGGAAACAAGGGCTTTTCTGATGGTGTGCCGGGCATGGCGCGTGACTTGTTCGATCATCAACGTGTTGTCCGCCAAGATCATCCGCTCCGGCCTCCTTGGGCACACCTTTCTCGCGGCGGCGCGACAATCACGGCGGGGACCATGCCCGCAGGTAGGCACACGGTTGGTGCAGACGCGAGGCGTCAAGGTGAAGTCACTGGGAAGAGGTCCCCTCGTCTCGGCAGACCACAGGCTGGTCGGATTCGGCCCTGCGGGATTGCCTCCTGCAATGTCATCGTCTCCGGCCTCGCCCGTCGATGTCGGGCGTCTCGATCTGGAAGCTCTTGATCTTGCGGTGTAGCGTGCTTACGTTGATGCCGAGATCCCGGGCGGCCAACTTGCGATTGCCGTTGCGGCGCTGAAGGGTCTCGGAGATCAGGAACTCCTCCATCGCCCGGAAGCTCATCGGCTGAACGTTTCTGCGCTCGTTGGTCGTGGTGGGGCGCAGCTCCGGCGGCAGGTGATCCAGCTCGATCATGCCGCCTCGGCAAAGGACGAAGGCCTGTTCGATGATATTCTCCAGCTCCCGGACATTGCCCGGATAATCGTGTTCCATCAGGCGGGCCATCACGCCGTCGGAGACGCCGGCAATGTCCTTGCCCTGGAGGCGGTTGAACCTGGCGATCAAGTGGCTTACCAGAAGCGGGACGTCCTCACGGCGTTGCTGAAGACTCGGCAGCTTCAGGTGGACCACGCGGACGCGGTAGTACAGGTCGTCGCGGAACGTGCCGGCTTGGACAAGCTCGCCGAGGTCCTTGTTCGTGGCGGCCACGACGCGGACATCCACGCGGATCGGCCTGACACTGCCAAGCGGCTCGATCACACGCTCCTGGAGGACCCGCAGCAGCCGCACCTGCATGGCCGGCGAGACATCGCCGATCTCATCGAGGAAGACGGTCCCGCCATCGGCCAGAACGAACCGCCCGGGCTTGTCCCGTTTGGCGTCTGTGAAAGCGCCGGCCTTGTGGCCGAACAGCTCGCTCTCCAGCAAGGTGTCCGGCAGGGCCGCGCAACTGATGGCCACGAAGCCCTTCCTCCTGCGGGGGGAGAAGTTGTGAATGGCTCGCGCAAACAGCTCCTTGCCCGTTCCGCTGGGCCCCTCGATCAAGACCGTGCTGCTGCTGTTCGAGATCTGCGGAAGGACATCGAACAGCCGCGTCATCGCCGGACTGCGGCCGACGATGTCCCCGAACGTGTATCTCGCCTGGAGTTCCTTCTGGAGTTCCTCGATCTGGCTGAGGTCCTGGAAGGTCTCGACGCCGCCGACGACGGCCCCCTCATTGTCCCTCAGCAGGGCTGTGGAGATCCGGATGGGCACCCGCTGACCGTGATGATTGATGATGTGGGCGGTCGCGTTTGCGATCGCCCTGCCGTTGGCCATCGTCCGTCTCAGCGCACAGCGCTTCTCGCAGATGTTGGCGCGGAAGACGTCGCAGCAGGGGCTGCCGATGGCCTGGTCTCGGCAGACGCCGGTGATCCGCTCGGCGGCCTTGTTGAAGGCCGTGATCCGCCAGTTCGGATCGACCGTAAAGACCCCCTCATTGACCGAATCGAGTATGGTCGCCTCACGCTGTCCTGGCCGGTGATCTGTGCTCATCCGCTTGCGCTCCAGGCATCAGTGTATCCCATGATCGCGCATCTTGCAACTTTTCGGCAGGATCGCAAGACGCAGAATGCGCGATTGTCCGGGCGAACTCAAGCGGGTTGCCCAGCCAAACTTCCTCTCTGCTATCCAGTTACGCGCTTCAGCGGTCGTTGTTCCGGCTTTGGCATGGCTTTTGATGGGTATCTCTGTGATGAAGGTCGCGATACCTCACTGGCAGGGACGGATATCCCCGGTGTTCGATGTTGCCGGCGCCCTGTTGCTGGTGGATGTCGCCAACCGGTGAGGAGGTGACAACGATGCCAGCAGGTGATGGAACAGGACCGCTTGGGTTCGGGCCTATGACGGGCCGCGCGGCAGGGTACTGCGCGGGCTATCCCGTTGCCGGCTTCATGAACCCGATCTCCGGCCGAGCCTTCGGAAACCGGGGGCTGGTTCCTGCATATGGACCGACGGCGTACGGACAGGTGGCCGTGCCGTTCGGGTACGGTGCGCCTTGGGGCCGCCCGATGGGGTGGTTCGGCCGAGGGTTCAGGCGCGGCTGGGGCCGCGGTTTCGGTCGAGGTCGCGGCCGAGGATGGTGGTGAACCGGACGCCGGTCTCGACGGGCACGCGCGCGGCTTGCGCTGAGCGATCCGTACGCGCGAAAAGGACAGGACCATGCCACAGAATGACGGAACAGGACCGCCACAAGGCGGTGGCCGAGGCCGTGGGCGAATGGGCGGGCCGTTCGCTTCGGGACCGGGCGGGAACTGCGTCTGCCCGAGATGCGGCCACAGGGTCTCCCATGTCGCGGGGCAACCATGCAACCGGAAGGCCTGCCCAAAGTGTGGGGCGGCAATGACCAGAGGATAGCCAGTAAGGAGAGAAGCAATGCCAGGCGGAGGCCAACGAGACCTTTCCCGCCAATGACAGGGGGATCGTCCTGGATGCGGTGGGATACTTCGATGAGTTGGCTCGCAGCAATCCGGAGAAGATCCTGCGGATCTGCGATTGGGCGAAGCTGCCGCTTGAGCCGCGCGCGGTTTCCCTGCGGCGTCTGAAGGACCTGCTGCGGCAATGTGCCGAGGGGCTTCTGACTGACGATGCAGGGCAGGCCCGCGGCAGCTCGGGGAAGGAGGAAAGGACAGGTGTCTGAGAGGGGCTGGCAAGCCGAG
>Ga0180438_10005754_pt1 | contig 17076 bp, 12 predicted proteins | sample SS_ome_12_FD_132455 | JGI IMG/M metagenome (GOLD analysis project Ga0180438, IMG submission 132455) | Hypersaline lake sediment archaeal communities from the Salton Sea, California, USA - SS_3_D_2 metaG | ecosystem: Environmental > Aquatic > Non-marine Saline and Alkaline > Hypersaline >...
CACAGGTTGTCAGCCCAGATGACGCCGCCTTCCTTGGGGATGGCGTACCAGATCCGCTCGTCTTCCACGGCAACCATGAAAAAGTCGCCGCTCCAGCCGTGGGCCAGCACCGTCTCGTCAGCGCTTATCAGGTCCTCGTACTGTTCGGCGTCGTAAGCGTAGACCCACGGCTTCTGCTGGATCAGCAGATCGCGGGCCTTTGTCAATTCATCCTCGTTGGTACTGTTGACAGAGTAGCCCAGGTACTTGAGCGCCGCGCCCATAGTCTCCCGCACGTCGTTCAGCATGGTAAACTGGCCTGCGGACTGGGAAGCCTGTTCGGGATCAAACAGGTAGGCCCAACTGTCGGGCGGCTCCTCAAAGACCTCGCTGTTGTAGCCGATGCCGGTCGTCCCCCACTGGTAGGGCACGCAGTGGACCATGCCGGGATCGTAGGGCGGGTTGGCGAACTTGGGATCAATGTTAGCGATGTTGGGGATGTTCTTGTGGTCTAACTCTGCCAGCAAGCCCTCTTCAATCATGATGTCGACCATATAGTCAGAGGGCACGATGATGTCGTACCCGGTGGCGCCCGCCTGCAATTTGGCCAGGAGCTCCTCGTTGTTGGCGAAAGTATCCTCCACCACGTGCACACCGAACTCTTCCTCAAAGTCGGCGTAGATCTGGGGGTCAATGTACTCCGACCAGTTGTAGACGTGGAGTTCCTTGGCCAATTGTTGCTTACCGACGCCGCCACACGCCGAGAGCAGAGCAAACATACTGCCCATGATGATGAGTAGCACTAGAGTCTTTCGCATCTCTCCATTCTCCTTTCGTGTTTTACGTTTGACGCCTCACGTTTGACGCCTCACGTCTCGCGCTTCACGTAATCTCGATTCTGCCTCCACCTCCTTTCTGCAGTATCAGTGACAGCATCACCAAAGCCATCGAAGCCAACAGCATCATGCTCGAGAGGGCGTTGATCTCTGGGGTCACGCCCAGTTTGACCATCGAGTAGATGCGCAGTGGCAAAGTGGTCGAGCCTGGGCCGGAAGTGAAAAAGGTGATGACAAAGTCGTCAATGGAGAGGGTAAAAGCCAAGAGCGCCCCACCCAGGATGCCTGGCATGATCAACGGCAACGTGACCCGGCGGAAGGTTTGCCACTCGTTGGCGTAGAGGTCTTGCGCGGCTTCTTCCAGCGTGATGTCAAAGTAGGCCAGCCGCGCCCGCACCACCACGGCGACGAAGGAGATGTTGAAGGCCACGTGGGAGATAATGATGGTGATCAGCCCCAGCCGGCCATGGCTCAGTACAAAGAAGAGCAACAACATCACAGCCATGGCAATGTCGGGGATGATGATGGGGAGGTACAGAAGGGCATCAAAGGCCAGTTTCCCCCAAAACTTGTATCGCTCCATGGCCAATGCCACCATCGTGCCGAAGACAGTAGAGATGAGCGTCGAGGCTCCAGCCACGATGAGGCTGTTTTTGAGAGCTGCCCCGATGGCCTCGTTTGCAAAGAGGCTGGCATACCAGTCAAGGGTGAAACCCCGCCACGCCGCGGCATAGCGGGAAACGTTGAAAGAGAAAACCACCAGGATGGCGATGGGGAGGTAAAGGAACAGATATCCCGCCACCCCGTGTACCGTCAACAGGCGACTCAGCCATCGCCCTCTTTGCCTTTTCCCGACTCTAGTTGCCTTCATCATGCGCTCCTGCCTGTCTTTTGACTCCCTATTCCGTCCCCATACGGAAATAGATCAAGGTTCCGACCAGCATCACCGCCATCAGCACGAAGGAGATAGCAGAGCCAAAGGGGTAATCTCGGGCAGACATGAACTGGGAGTAGATGACATTGCCGATCATAATGGACTTGGCTCCACCCAACAAGTCGGGAGTGACATAGGCTCCCAGCGAGGGGATAAAGACCAATACCGACCCAGCCACGATCCCTGACATGGTCAACGGGAGGATCACGCGGAGGAACGACTTGAGCCGATTGGCGTAGAGGTCCTGCGCGGCCTCGACTAATGAAAAGTCGAACCGCTCAATGGCAGCGTAACAAGGAAGGACCATGTCCGGCAACCAACCGTAGACCAGCCCGATGATGATCGCCCAGTCGGTACCGAACAGGGCCAGGGGATGTGCAGTGACGTGCAGCAGTGGCTCCCAGATTGGCAGCGGCACCAGGCCGGAAAGGTGGAGCAGGGTGGCATGCAGCGACCCGGTCCAGAAGGTGTTAATCAGCCCTGCGTCGCGCAGGATCAGGATCCAGGCGTAGGTGCGTACCAGAAAGTTGGTCCAGAAAGGGACCATCAACAGCAGGATCAGACCATTGCGCCAGCGAGGCGGGCGTGTGGCGATAAAGTAGGCCAAAGGGTAACCTGTGATCAAGCAGATCAGGGTCGTGACGGCGGCGATGTAGAACGTGCGGCCAAAGATACGCAGGTAAAGCGGGTCAAAGAAGCGCAGATAGTTCTGCAGGTTTAACACCCACTTGACACCCCCGTAGGTTCCGCGCTGGCCGAAACTGATGGCAAAGACCAGCAGGAGGGGAATCAAGAAGAAGACGACAAGCCAGAAGAGGCTGGGGGAGATCAGGAAAAACAGACGCAAGGTCTCTCGCCGCGAACGGGGCTGGGCTGCCATCACCGCCTCCTATGTTTTGAGTAGCCGCCCGGACTCTGGCTGCCAGTAGAGGTACACCTGTGCGCCCACCGGGAAGCTCACGGTTGCACCAATGCCGACGTTCTGCTGGCGCACAGTCACGATTGTCTTCTCTGTAAGCTGCACCAGGTAGCGTGTATCAGTGCCGGTATAGACCACTTCCTGCACGATTCCCGGCACGGCCCGTGGATCAGGCAACTCGGCGTGGAGGGAGATTTTTTCCGGGCGGATGGCCACTGTCACCTCGTCACCCATTCCTACCGCTCGCTCTATTGGCACGTGGAGTGTCAGCACGCCATCCACCACCACCGCCGCCTCACCGGCCCGCCTCCCTTTCACTTCCCCTTCCAGGAAATTGGTCTCGCCGATAAAGTCGGCCACGAACCGGTCGGCCGGCCGTTCGTAGATCTCCTCCGGTGTGTCCACTTGGAGCACTCGCCCCTGGTTCATCACCGCGATCCGGTCGGACATCGTCAGCGCCTCCTCCTGGTCGTGGGTCACATAGATAAAAGTGATTCCCACCCGGTGCTGGAGGGCCTTCAGTTCCAGTTGCATGGCCTTGCGCAATTTCAGGTCAAGGGCGCCCAGCGGCTCATCCAACAGGAGGACATTGGGCCGATTGACCAAGGCGCGGGCCAGCGCCACTCGCTGCTGCTGGCCGCCGGAGAGTTGACCGGGCTTGCGGTTCTCGATCCCCGGCAGCCGAACCATCTCCAGCGCCTCCAGAACACGCTGTCGGATCTCCTCCTTCCGGACCTTCTGCATCTCCAGCCCGAAGGCAACGTTCCCAAAGACACTCATATGAGGGAAAAGCGCATAGTTCTGGAAGACGGTGTTGACAGGCCGGCGGTAGGGTGGGGTCTCCCCCTGCAATCTCCCACCGATGTAGACCTCCCCCGCCGTGAGCAGTTCAAAGCCAGCGATGAGCCGCAGGGTCGTGGTCTTGCCACATCCCGAGGGACCCAAGAGAGAGAAGAACTCCCCATCGCGAATAAAGAGCGAGATACCATCCACCGCCACGACCAGGCCGAAGTGTTTGCAGACCTCTTTCAGCTCGACCGCGTATTCTGACATGAGTTCTCTCCTTGCAGAACAGACAAATGACGGCTACGCAGTTTCTCCGCTCAGCAGCGCCGCTACATCCTCCGCAGACATCCCCCAGCGGTAGGAGAGCTTGTAAGTGCGTAGGATGTAGAAGGTCTCAGTCCTTTGCACTCCCTCTATACAGAGAAGCTTATCGCTGAGGAAACGAGCTAGATGCTCGGTATCCTCACAGAGAACCTCTACCAGCAGGTCAAAAGTTCCCGAGGTCATCACCAGGTAGGAGACCTCCTCAAAGGTAGCGATCACCCGCGCGGCGGCCTCCAAGCGGGCGGGCTGGACAACGACGCCGACGATGGCGGTGGCCCGCAAACCCAGGAGGTGCGGGTCTACCACACCAACGACCTGGAGGATTCCCTCCTGCCGCAGCCGGCCAACCCGATTACGGACTGTGCCCTCGGAGACGCCGATCTGCTCAGCGATCGTGGTGAACGGCATACGCCCGTCGTACTGGAGACAGGCGATAATGGCTCGATCAATTTCGTCCATCCACTCTGCCCTCCCTACTCTGATCATGATACACGAATTTCGTAAAAAAGTCAATTTTCACGACGATGTTCCTAAGAAAATAGGAAATTTTACGTTATACGTAACAATCACCATATGAAAGAGCCGCCCCGATCATGGGGCGGCTCTGCTCTTCGCACTATTGCACGGCTATGGCGTTGCAGGTGACCCACCTGTCACAATGCGCCTATTTCATCATCGGTATCTTGACGCCGTGCGCTTTGGCGAACTCGACAGCCTCTGGGTAGCCAGCGTCCACGTGGCGCATGATGGCCGCGCCGGGGTCGTAGGTCAACACCCGCTCCAACCGTGCTGCGGCCTCCGGGGTGCCATCGGCCACAATAACTTGACCAGCGTGTTGGCTGTAGCCGATGCCTACCCCACCCCCATGATGGAAGCTGACCCAGGTTGCACCGCCCACGGCGTTGATCAAGGCGTTGAGTATGGGCCAATCAGAGATCGCGTCGGAGCCATCCCGCATCCCCTCCGTCTCCCGGTTGGGGGAAGCCACTGAGCCACCGTCGAGGTGGTCCCGCCCAATGACGATGGGAGCTTTTACCTCACCCCAGGCCACCAAGTCGTTGAAAGCCAACCCCGCCCTAGCCCGCTCCCCATAGCCCAGCCAGCAGATACGGGCCGGCAGCCCTTGAAAGGCCACTTCTTTCTGAGCCAACTTGATCCAGCGGGCCAGGTGCTCATCCTCTGGAAAGAGCTCTAAAATGACCTGATCGGTCCGGTGGAGGTCCTCTGGGTCGCCAGAGAGAACCACCCAGCGGAAGGGGCCTTTCCCCTGACAGAAGAGAGGTCGAATGTAGGCTGGCACAAAGCCGGGGTAGGCAAAGGCATCTTTGACGCCGTAGTCAAAGGCCCGCTGACGGAGGTTATTGCCGTAGTCAAAGGTCACTGCCCCTTTCTTCTGAAGCTCCAGCATGGCCTCTACATGGGCAGCCATAGATTCCATCGAGCGTCGGGTGTACTCCTCCGGGTCCTTCTTTCGCAGCTCAACCGCCTGTTCCAGACTGAGGTCTCGGGGCACGTACATCAGTGGGTCGTGGGCTGGGGTCTGGTCGGTGAGCACATCGGGTACCACACCCCGGATCACCAGCTCCGGCAGGACGTCAGCGGCGTTGGCGATAAGGCCAACAGACTTTGGTTCTTCTTTTTTCAGCGCTTCCTCCACCACGGTCATGGCCTCTTCCAAGTCACCCACCACCACGTCCACGTAACGGGTGTCCAGTCGCCGCTGGGCTCGCCAGGGGTCTACCTCCACGACAAGGCCCACTCCCCCGTTCATTTTGACGGCCAGAGGCTGGGCCCCACCCATCTCCCCCAAGCCAGCCGTCAGCACGAACTTGCCCTTGAGGCTAGGCCAGCCTTGGGCCTGGGCCGCCGCCCCCAGGGTCTCGTAGGTGCCTTGTAGGATGCCCTGAGTGCCGATGTAGATCCACGACCCGGCCGTCATCTGGCCGTACATGATGAGGCCCTCTTTCTCCCACTTGTCAAAGTTCTCCTGGGTGGCCCAGGCAGGGACGATGTTAGAGTTGGCCAAAAGGACCCGAGGGGCGTCCAGGTAGGTCTTGAAGATGCCCACCGGCTTGCCCGACTGGACCAGCAGGGTCTCGTCAGGTTCCATGGTCTCCAGGGAGCGCAGGATCGCGTCGAAGCAGTCCCAGTTGCGGGCTGCCTTGCCCCGACCACCGTAGACAATCAGGTTTTCGGGGTCGCCGGCTACATCAGGATCCAGGTTGTTTTGCAACATGCGATAGGGTGCTTCCAAGAGCCAGCTTTTGCAGTTCAATTGGGTGCCCCGAGGGGCGTGAATAACACGAGACATGATTCTTCCTCCTGACAGTGTCAAATAACCGTGTGGGACCGGACTACTCCGCCAGGTCTCCAACTACCTTTTCCACCTCTTCCAGGATCTCAAAGGACTTGACCAATTCCTTCATTCGATTGTGGTCGGGGTAGAGCGGGCGGTCCTCGTCGAGAAAGTCAACGTACTTGCGGGTGACTTCCTTGGCTTTTCGCACACCCTTGCCGGGAGTAAAGTCGCGGAAATCAAGGGCCTGGGCAGCCGCCATGAACTCGATGCCGAGAACACCATAGGCATTGTCGAGGATCTGATCGTTCTTGATCGCGGTGTTCATTCCCATAGAGACGAAATCCTCCTGATCCGCCGCTGCTGGAATGGACTGGGTGGAGGCCGGCATGGACAGGATCCGCTGCTCGACGACCTGCATACAGGCAGTGTACTGGCTGAGCATCAATCCTGAGAACATCCCTGCGCCCTTGGTCAGGAAGGGTGGTAGGCCGATGCTGAGAGCCGGGTTCAACAGGCGGTTCAGGCGGCGCTCGGAGAGGACGCAGATCATGGTAATGGCCGCGCCGACCATATCCATCGGCAGGCAAACAGGAGTGCCCTGGAAATTCGCGCCGGTAAGGGTCAGTTTCTCTTCTGGGAGGAAAACGGGGTTATCTCCCACACCATTGAGTTCTATCTCGATCTGGGACCTGGCAAATTCCAGCGCGTCATGGGCAGCCCCCAGGACCTGTGGGCTAGAACGCATGGAATAGGCGTCCTGAACCTTGATCTTGAATTTGCCAGTGAGCAGATCGCTGCCCTCGATGCATTTCATGATCGCACGAGCAGCGCGGACGGCACCGGGGAAACCACGGAGCTTGTGGAGACGCTCATCGTAGGGCTTCATGTTGGCATACAATGCTTCCAGAGTCATGGCGCAGGCTATCTCGGCTTGCTTAAGCCAACAGCCCATATCGTAGAGCTGGATAGCGCTCATGGACGTGATCAGATTCGAGCCGTTGATGGCAGCCAGACCGTCGCGAGCCCTCAGGCCGGGGACCTCGATCCCTGCTCTCTCAAAGGCTACCTTGCCGGGGAGCCTTTCGCCTTTGTAATAAGCCTCTCCTTCCCCCATCATCAAAAGAGCTATTTGGGACATCGGATCCAGGTCGCCGCAGGCGCCGACGGAGCCTTTCTGGCAGACCACCGAAGTGACGCCTTTGTTCAGCATCTCAATGAAAGTCTGGGTAATCTCGAGGCGGTTGCCAGAGTGGCCATGGGCGTGGACGTTGACTCTGCTCGCCATTGCTCCACGGACATACTCGACAGGTGTCGGCTCGCCGATCCCGGCAGCGTGGTTGTAAATGAGATAACGCTGGAATTGCCTAGTCTGCTCTTCGTCGAGCACGACCTCGGAGAACTCGCCGATGCCGGTGTTGACGCCGTACATGATCTCATTGGCCTCGATCTTTTCCTCCAGCAGAGCCCGGCAGATGTTGATCCTGTCCGCGGCTTCGGGCGCAAGCTCGACCTTCTCTCCGTGCCGAGCAATCGCGACCAACTTTTCGATGGTCAAGTTGCTTCCGTCCAGAACAATTGTCATCGAATCCTCCTGATACAGCATGAGTTGTGATGGTTGATCTGAATCTCAGCTAACAAGGTAGGCTGCTTTCACTCCAAGGTCATTTCCTCTCCACCTACAGGATCAGATGGGGTTGGAACTCGGCAGTGAAGCGATACTCGTCGCCCCGGTAGAGGGCCTGGTACCAGGTCCCTGGCCGGTCATGAGTGGTATAGGTGACACGATCAATGAAGAAGCCAGCCGAACCGGGCTCTACCTCCAAGAGTTTTGCTTCCTCCCCAGACAGCACGCGGGCTTCTATGGTGTGACAGGTTCGAATCAAAGGAATGTCATACTTGTCAATCAACAAGCTATGGATGGACTGGTGCTCCAGGTCCTCGTCCATCAACTGGGGACAGAGGTCGTAAGCCAGATGGCGTGTCTCATAGGCCATCGGCCGATCATTGGCCAATCGCAGTCGAGAGATCTTGATGACCTTTCCCCCCACCGGTATCTGCAAGCGGGCAGCTATCTCCTCGCTGGCTGAGATGACCTCCAGGCTGAGCAACTTGGTACTGGGTTCCAGACCCCGCTGTCGCATATCCTCGGTAAAGTTGGCCAAGCGGAAGAAGACAGGAGACAGGGAGGGTCGAGTCACAAAGGTGCCCCGACCCTGCTCCCGGCGCAACCAGCCTTCGTCAACCAGGATTTTGATGGCCCGACCCACGGTACCCCGACTGACACCATATTCCTGGCACAGTTGCTCCTCCGTAGGGAACTGATCGGCAGGTTTGAACTCTCCCGACTCGATCCGCTTGCGAAGAATCTCTTTGAGTTGATGGTAACGAGGCACGGGACCTGATTGCAACTGCATCATCTTTGACTCCTAATTGTCCTGTTGTATAAACAACTATATCTATTATAGTCTTTTTCTTACCACCTGTCAAGGGAACACGCAACCTTCTGGGCAAAGGTTACAATCTATACGTGCGTGCATAGGGTCCTCCTGAAGTGAGACGCCCTATTACTCCCCAAGAAACCTGACCAGCTTGACAATGTCACATTTAACTTGAGGCTCGCAGCCCTCGTCCCGAGGGCGTGTTGTCCAGACAGATCTCGCTTGAGACGCCCCCGCGGACGGGGGCTACGAGCACTGGAAAACAAATAGTGTCTGATTTATGTTAAACTGACATTGTCGAATTAGGCCAGACAGAGAAATCCTGGAACTGATTCCCCTGCCTCGTACTGCTTCAAAATCCCAAATTGCCCCTCTTGATAAATATCGAGGTTGCAGGTATAATCATCCTAATGCTATGCCTGCGCCAAGAAGCCCGCCCTAAGCATGGCCACAGGATCTTTAGGGCAAGATGGCATCTTACCATTCGGCTGAGCCCTTCGACGAGCTCAGGACAGGCCCATGACGAAGCCCACTTGCACACACTGACAAAGAGGAATCATGACTGATACTGAGCTTTCATTGCAGAAACATAGAGCCGCTGAAGGGGGATTGACAGAGAAGCAGGATCTTACTACCGGCAACATCCACCACAACATCTGGACCCTGGCCGTCCCCATGACTCTGGAGATGGCTATGATGAGCGTGACTCAGATAGCGGACACCTATTGGGTGGGCAAGCTGGGCTCGGCAGCGCTGGCTGCGGTGACCATCAGCCTCAACCTGCGCTGGGTCATCAACAGCCTGGCCAACGGGTTGGGTATCGGCGGGATGGCTGTGGTGGCACGGCGCATCGGGGCCAACGACAGAGCGCAGGCCGACCACGCCACCTGGCAGGCCGTCCTGCTAGCCATCTCCGTATCCCTCGTGCTGGGCGCGGTGGGCATCCTGATGGCCGAACCAGCCTTGCGCGCCCTCGGGGCCGACGCCGAAGTGTTACCTATGGGACTCTCGTTTCTGCGCATCGTCTTTGGCGGCCTATTCACCCTTGTCCTGATCTTTGTCATCAACTCTCTGCTGCGCGGCGCGGGTGAGGCCCGGCTAGCCTTCGGGGTGCTGGTCTTGAGCCAAGGCCTGACGTTCGTCCTGGAGCCGCTCCTCGTTTTCGGATGGGGAACGTTGCCAGCCTTGGGAGTGAACGGCTCTGCCTGGGCCGGGGTGTTAGGCTTCGGGGCAGGGGTGCTGTTCCAGATAGCCATTCTGTTGAGTGGTCGGGCCCGCATCACCATCAAACTCCACGATTTGCGGCCCGACCTGCCCCTGATGTGGCGCATCATCAAGGTCGCCTTGCCCAGCACCGCTCAGATGATCCTGCGCTCCTCCTCGCGGCTGATCGTTCTGGCCATTGTCGGCCTGTACGGCACCTTTGCCACGGCTGGCTTCGGCGTGGCCAACCGCATCCTGCTGGTAGCCCTCATCCCGGGCTTTGGTCTGGGCAACGCCGCCGCCACTCTAGTAGGGCAGAACCTGGGTGCCACCCAGCCCCAACGGGCCGAGCGCAGCGCTTGGTGGGTGACGGCCTACACCACCAGCTTGTTAGCTGCCTCTGCGGTTGTGTTCTTCAGCTTCGCCCGCCCGCTGGTTGCCTTCTTCGACCCCACGCCGGAGGTGGTGGATATCGGTGCCGAATGCCTGCGCATCGTGGCTCCTTCGCTGATCTTCGCCGCGGTGGGGGTGGTACTGGCCCGCGCCCTTGACGGAGCCGGGAACACCGTGCCGGCCATGTTCGTCAACCTGCTGACTCTTTGGGGGATGGAAGCTCCCCTGTCCTATGGCCTAGCCCAGTGGACAGGGTTGGGCATGACCGGAATATGGTTCGGGCGAGCCCTGGCCAACCTGGCCAACGGTTGGTTCTTCGCCTTCTGGTTCCGGTTAGGGCGATGGAAAAGGAAAGAGGTGTAAGAGAGTACTGTCTCCGTGGCAGACGGCTAGTGGAACGTAGAACTTACTCCCTTCCAGGCTGCGATATACTGATATTGACCACAAGAATTAACAGGCCGTCACGTCAATGAGGAAAACGTGTTTGGCCTGTGAAAACCATCAATGTGAGGTAACATCCTTTGTCCGAACAAACTTACGCCCTGCACCTGTTACCAGGTGCCGATTCGATCCTCGACGCAGTCGCCAGCGGGGATCTAAAAGGACCAGGCCCGTACTGGCTCCAGCTCCAGGCCGAGCGTCTGCTACTCGTCGCTGGCTTCGATGAACTGATCTGCCTGGACAATCTCGACTTTGAACCTTTCGGCTATCAGGTGAAAGCGGCGCAGACGGCGCTGCGCCGCTTCCGTGGCCGTGGCCTGCTGTGCGACGAGGTCGGCCTGGGCAAAACCATCGAGGCCGGCATGGTACTTAAAGAATACCTGTTGCGTGGGCTGGTCAATCGGATGCTCATCCTCACCCCGCCGGCCCTCGTCGAGCAGTGGCGCGAGGAACTGGCCACCAAGTTCCGCCTGGACGATTTTGTCACCAGTTCTGATACAGAATTGCGCGACCTCGGCCCGCAGGCCTGGGCGACCTTTCCCCACGTGGTCGCATCGCTGGCCACTGCCCGGCGCGCCGAGCACCGCCAGGAGATCACCCAGATTGTCTATGACCTCATCATCGCGGACGAGGCCCACCACCTGAAAAACCGTGCCAGTGTGTCGTGGAAGTTTGTCAACGCCTTGCAGAAGAAATATATCTTGCTTCTGACTGCCACGCCGGTGCAAAACGACTTAGACGAACTATACAACCTCATCACCATCCTCAAGCCGGGTCAGCTCAAGACGCCGCGCCAATTTCGGCGTCAGTTTGTTGTACAGGGTGACCCGCGCCTGCCCAAGAACCGCGGACGGCTGCGGGAGCTGTTGGCTGATGTAATGGTGCGCCACTCGCGGAGCCAGGTGAGCGTGTCTCTGCCCCCCCGCCACGCTCACACCATCCGTCTAACGCTGAGCCCTGACGAGCGCGCCCTGTACGACGACATCAGCGCCTTCGTACGGGAACAGATCGGTGCCTCAGCGAGTGTGCCCGACAACGACGAAGAATCACAAGGCGGTGGACTTACCTCCGCCCAAAAGTTTACTTTGCAGATGATCCAGCGCGAGATCGGCAGCAGCCCTTGGGCTGCCGCACCGACCCTGCAGAAGCTGGCCGACCGAAACGACATGCGGCCCTACCGCGACCAACTGCTGGCCCTGGCCGACCGCGCCACCCAGGTCGAGTCGTGGGCCAAGGCAGACGCCATGGAAAAGCTCCTGCTGCCCATGGTTGGACAAGCCTATCCTGAGCAAAGCCGAAGAGCTGGTAATTCGCCCGACGGAAAGGCCATCATCTTCACCCACTTCTACGCCACCCTGGAGCGGCTGGCCGAGCGGTTGCGCACCCTGGGGATAGACTTTGTGCTCTACCACGGTAGCCTGTCGTTGGCCCAGAAAGACGAGGCCATCCGCCGCTTCGAGCAGAGCGCGCGCGTGCTTCTCTCGACCGAAGCTGCTGGCGAGGGACGTAACCTGCAATTCTGCCGCACGATGATCAACTTTGACCTGCCCTGGAATCCGATGCGCATCGAACAGCGCGTCGGCCGCATTCACCGCATTGGCCAGACACACGAGGTGAACATCTTTAACCTGTCAGCCGAGGGCACTATTGAAGACTATATCCTGGACTTGCTCGACCGCAAACTGAATATGTTCGAGTTGGTCATCGGTGAGATGGACATGATTCTGGGACATCTGGCCGACGAGCGTGACTTTGAGGATCTGGTCATAGATGTGTGGACCCGGGCCCGCACACCCGACGAAGTGACCAGCGGTTTTGAGCAACTGGGGGAGGCCCTAATGCAGGCGCGTGAGGCTTATCAGCATACCCAGGAGTACGACGAGGCCCTCTTTGGAGAGGACTTTACCGCTGAGTAGTGGATGACCAATGGATGAGCTAGCGGACTTTGTGTTGAAGTACTGCCAGGAGGCAGGCGCTATCGTCGAGCCACCAGCCTATGGGGTGTACGAGGTGCTACTGCCCGATGACTTGGCGGCGCGCTCAGGCGTGCCTGCCTATCAGCGTGTCGCCTTTGACGACACACCGTTGGTGCTCCCGCTGGATTTGCAATCCGGCGGCAAAGCGGAGGCAAATGAAGTTACCCGCCTGAGCTACGGCCATCCCCTCGTCGAAAGCCTGATCGAAGCGGCCCGTCAGGAGCCAGCCTGTGCACGCCTCTACGTGAACGCTGTGCGACTGGACAAGCGTGGTCTGGCCGACTTGGCCCATCAAGCTCTCTCTTTCCCCAACGCTCGCCTGGTCGAAGTGCCGGACCAGATCGAAAGCCCCGCCCTTGGCCACTACGTGCGCTTTAATTTCAAGGCGGCTCTGATCACCGATGAGAAGCGCGAACAGCTCCTTTCGGTGCTGATGGACGCCCAGGGCGGCTACGCGGTGGAAGAGCTGGCCGAGATCGAGCGGCTGGTTACACTGGAAACCGAACCCGGCTTTGAGCGTCTGCCGGTGATGCCACCAGCTTGGCTGCCCAGTGAAGAGCCTCCCTTCGACCCCTCGACAGGCTCGGGGCGACGCAAGCTCAGGATACCGCTGTCACGCCAGACACTGGAAGGGCTGCTCGAACGGGCTAAGCTTGCGGCCCTCGACGAACTGGCTGAACCGCTGGATAGCCTGCAACGACGAGCGGCACGCTTTCTGGAGTTGGACCGCGCCCGGCTGGAGCAGTACTACGACGACATCGAGCGCGACCTGAGACGTCGTCTCGAACGCGCCACCGACGATGACCGACGCAAAGCCCTCGAAGACAAGCTGGGTGCAGTACAGGTCGAACGAGAGGCCAAACTGGCCGACGCCGAAGCCAAGTACCGGCTGCGTGTCGAACTGGAACTAATCAACCTGCTGGTCATCATCCAGCCTCGCCTCGTGTTGCCCATGAAAATCGAAAATCGCACGGCGACCGTCACCCGTACGGTGGTGTGGAACCCGCTGCTCCACCGCATCGAGCCGTTGACCTGTGATGTCTGCGGTCGTGCCTCCTTCCGGCTGTTCCTGTGCACCGGGGGGCACCTGGTGCACGAGGAGTGCCTGTTGTCCCACCAGTGTGTGGATTGTAAGCGCGTTTATTGTCGCCTGTGCACCGACCAGATGAAAGCCTGTGTGGTGTGTGACCGGCCGGTATGCGCCAGCAGTCTGAACCGTTGCCCCACCTGTGGTCGAGGCACCTGCCGCGAGCACGCCGGTCTATGTCACGCCGCTGAAGGCGAACCAGCCCGTATCCTCCCAACGCGGAAGCGCGGAGTGGCGGAGGGCGCGGAAGCACCACCCGAGCCTGAACCGGAGTCGAAGCCAAAGAAGGTTGAAGCTCCGCCCAAGCCCCCTGTGGAGAAAAAGCCCAAAAGGAAAAAGCCACCCACTTCGCCAGGCGGACGTCGGAGGGCTGATGCAAAACGTACTCTATCCACCCGCCGAGCCATCGCCACCGGACAAAAGATCGAGGTGTATACCTACGCCACTGAGCCGGTGATAACCGCCTTCGTTATCGCCTCCAGGGGCCGTGAATTGGCAAGGCGCACTTGGGAGCTGGTCGAGGACGGCATCGCTGTGTGGTGCCGCTGTGAAAAAGGCCCCTTCTGCCGGGTAGATCAGACGATCTTTGAACCGGGGACCGCGGCCGAGATCGAAGCGCAGCTCCAGGCCCAGATCGAAGCCCTGCGACGGGAGTACGAAGTGCCTGGGAAGCGCGTGAACTTTTACTATGTCCTGCACGACGCGCCGCGCTCGGAGCGTCGGCTGCTGCTGCGCGGGCAATGGAAAGACGACGCGGCCCTATCAAAAGCGCGCACCGCTTTCATGGAGACGTACACACGGCGGCGTCCTCGTTAGTACCGAGCCATAGACTAAACGCCCCGAAATCATCGGAGGGGTGTAACCCTTTGATACGCAACATGACCTACACTATCTCGCACACCGTTCAAGATGGCATCGAGCGCATTGTCTACTTGCCGGAAGTCAAACGCTTCGAGACGCCCATTTTGATGCAGCACGGCATGTGGCACGGGGCCTGGTGCTGGCAGTCCTGGCAAGAGTTGTTCGCCGAGTGGGGTTGGGAGAGCATTGCCATCAGCCTGCCGGGACACGGCCAATCCTCAGTCCAGCGCCCGATCCGCTGGTGCACCTTGGGCTATTACCTGAGATTCCTGGTCGCCGAAGTCGAGCGGCTTCCCCAACGTCCCATCCTGATGGGACACAGTATGGGCGGCGCGCTGACGCAGTGGGTCCTCAAGTACGTCGGTGATCTACCTGCTGCCGTGTTGGTGGCCCCATGGACCTCGCACAACATGCTCAGGCCGGTGTTTCGATTCTCAAGGCTGGACCCCGTTGGGTTTCTCCTGTGTGGCCTGACCCTGACAGCCACTCCCAGCGTGCGCACCCCGCAACGAGCCGCCAAAATGTTCATCACCGAGGGCGCAATCATCACCCCTGAAGAATTGCACGCCGACCTGGGACCAGAGTCGTTGTGGGTCTTGTTGCAATATAACCCACTGCTCTGGTCACCTGCCAAGCAGACCAACACACCGATGCTGTGGCTGGCGGGGGGCAGCGACGCGCTCATCACCGAGCCCGAAGAGCGCCGCTCAGCAGCCCATTATGGAGCCGACTATGTGGTTGTGGACAGCGCCGGGCACAACCTGATGGTGGAATGCAATTACCGCCAGACGGCAGAGACGATCCGAGATTGGCTAATCAAGCAAGGACTTGGGTAGAGTATGCCAAAGGCGCAACTGTTGTTTCACTCGACACAAAAGAGCCGCCCCGTGACGAGGACGGCTCTTTTCATCCTTGTTGCACCTCAAAAGGAGACTATCAACGTCTGGCTTGTCTGGGCCTCCGTCTTTTTTCATCCCCGTCCATCAGGACGGCCGATAGGATCAGACTAACGATGCTGACTACCAGCCCTCCCCAGAAGGCGGCCCAGAAACCATCCACGTAGAAACCCACATTGAACCAGTTAACGGCAATCCGCGAGGACAGCCACAGCGTGAACCCGTTGATCACCAGGGTGAACAAGCCCAAGGTCAATATGATCAGCGGGCAGGTGAGCAGCTTGAGCAAGGGGCGCAGGATGGCATTGATCAGCCCCAGGATGATGGCCATGATCGCGAACACCGTCCAGCCACCGCCACCATCAACGGTGATACCTTTCACCAGCCAGGCAGCGGCAAACAGGGCCAGAAAGTTGATCAACCAGCGGATAACGAGTTTAGTCATTCTTGTGCCTCAACCTTAGCGTAGACTTTGCCTATAGCAAAGTGGCGCAACAGCGCCGTGGTACAAGAGTCGTCATTGTGATTGTACTATAGTCTGCATAAAAATGCAACCTGAACAAGTTCAGGACTCCAGAGACGAAGCGGGTGCTTGCATTTCCTCTGCATTTACGGTATGATTCACCTGTGCCGCAATAGTGGCGCATGAATACGGGAACCATTCCCCCCCTTCCAACGTCTAAGAAGTGAGCCCCGCAAACGGGACATTCGCCAGCCACGATTAGCCCATTCGCTGATTCGTAGATTCGTCAATTCATCCACGGAGGTGCCTCATGTCCAAGCAAAAGAAAACCACCCTAACCATCGTAGCCGTATTCGTTCTAGCGTTGGTGCTGCTCTGCGGCCTGACGGTTTACATCTCGGCGTTGCCCAAGTTGATCAGCGACCAAGAGACAGTGATCCTGGGCCAGAGCCGCTTTGTGCCTGGCAGCCAGGCTGCTCTGCGGGTGGCCGTGCGCGACGTGCGCGACGCCTCGCCGGTGACCGGGGCCGCGCTGAAGGTCTCCATGCGTCCCCAGAGTGGCGGCAAGGCGGTCGTCCTGTTCGAGGGAACCACCAACGAGCACGGCACAACCGACGTCAGCTTCCAGGTGCCCGAGACCGAGGACCCGGCCCAGAACCTGATCATCGAGACCCGGTCGGACCTGGGGCGCGACGAGCTAGAGCGGCCTGTCACCGTCAAGCGCGACTACAAGGTGCTGCTGACCACCGACAAACCCCTCTACCAGCCTGGGCAGATCATCCACATCCGCGCCCTGGCCCTGGGAGCCTTCGACTTGCACCCGGCGGGGGGCCAATCCGTCGAGTTCGTGGTAGCTGACGGCAAGGGCAACAAGGTCTTCCGCAAGAAGGTGACCACCTCCCAGTACGGCATCGCCGCCGTGGATTTTGTGCTGGCCGACGAGGTCAACACCGGGCGCTACAAAATCAGCGCTGATCTGGAGAAAACCTCTTCAGAGCGGACGGTCACCGTCCAGCACTATGTCCTGCCCAAATTCAAGATTGACGTCGAAACGGACAAGAGCTTTTACCGTCCCGGCGACCTGGTGAGCGGCAAGCTCACTGCCTACTACTTTTTCGGCAAGCCGGTGGAAGAGGGCCAGGTGACCATCGAGGGCTACACCTTCGACATCGAGCGCCAACAAGCCATCAACATCCAGGGGGTAACCGACGAGGAGGGCGTCTTCGAGTTCGAGTTCACCC
>Ga0180438_10005755_pt1 | contig 17076 bp, 11 predicted proteins | sample SS_ome_12_FD_132455 | JGI IMG/M metagenome (GOLD analysis project Ga0180438, IMG submission 132455) | Hypersaline lake sediment archaeal communities from the Salton Sea, California, USA - SS_3_D_2 metaG | ecosystem: Environmental > Aquatic > Non-marine Saline and Alkaline > Hypersaline >...
ACGGCACACCCTTTTGAAGCGGCAAAAGGAGACCGACCGCGGCAAGAGCCATAAGTTATTGAAAAACAGAAATTTAGAGAATATCGGAGAGGTGGCTGAGTGGTCGAAAGCGCGGGTTTGCTAAATCCGTGACCGGGAAACTGGTCCGCAGGTTCGAATCCTGTCCTCTCCGCTGTAGAAGGAAGCCGTCGCCCTAAGTGGTTGACGGCTTTCATTTTGCGAGGCGGCCGTACTGGTCGCGTCGCTCGGTGTGCTGAAATTGTGCTGAATCGCCGTTCTTCTCTTTGCAGTCATCGTGGGCCTCCTTGCCCTCTGGGGCGTCAGAGTTAGTGTTGGCCTCGGCCAGGCGCTGCATTGCCGCCTGGGAGGCGTCATCGAAAACGTGCGTGTAGATCTTCAATACCTCGGGGTCGACGTGGCCGACCCACTGGCGAACGATCGCCTCGGGAGTGCCCAGGGTCAGGGCGTGGCTGATGAAGCTGTGCCGGAAGGTGTGCAGATGGCCGCGTAGGCCCAGTCGTGAGATCACCCGTTTGAGGTACTCCAGCAGCCGACGTTCGGAGAAGGCCTTCAGTCGGACGACCACCTCGGGATGGGCGCCGGCCACGTCGCTCTCCTGCCTCGGGTCCTGCTTGATGTCGTAGATTTCCTCGCCGTTGACCAGTCGCCAACGACTGGTCATCACGGCGCTCTTGCGCCACTTGATCGGATCCTGGACCCTTTGCGAGTCGGTCACCAGGATGCGGTCCGGCCAGGAGCCGTCGGCCGGGCTCGCTTTGCCCTCCAAGAGTGGGCGGATACTGCGGCCGTCGAACTTCACGCCCTCCGGACGATTTCACCCTTGTCCGTCAGGACCGCTTTCTCGCAGAAGGCGGAAAGTTTCTGGGCGCCCGGCCCTCCCTTCTGCCTCGCGTCGAACAGGTTCTTCGAATAGGCAAGCACTTTCGGATCGCCCCATGTCTCGCCGCCGTCTTCAGAACGCTTGTGCTCCATCCATCCCACGGCGGAGCGAGCGTTGTTGTCATCGGAGCAGTTCGGATAGAAGGCGAGGATCTTCCCGCCCTCATACTCGACGAGTGCGTGCCCGAGATGTCCGCTTCTTCCCGTCCGGGAGTGATCGACGAAGAGAATCCCATCGTTCGGCGCGTTCTTCGGGGTGACATCGTAAGTGCACCCCGTGCTTTCCTTCGTACCATCCGCAAAGGACAGGCTGCTGAGCACCAGGCTCATTATGAGTGCCAGAAAAACTCGAAGTGCCTTGTTCATACTGCTTCCTCCTGTCGCCATTTTGGCGCATCCTCAGTGCACACCTCGGGCCGCTTGCTGAGGAGCTGGGTTGCTACGGAAATCAGGGACCTGGCTTTCCGGCAGAGTTCCCGGTCTGTTGAAGCCTGCTCGTTCATGGGAGTCGGGCTAGGTTGCACTGACGGTTACTCCGGTGAACATCATTTGTTGCCTCATTCGGCGTCTACGCTTCGTCTGCGGCCGATGGGGCGTCCACATAAGGTGCCCATTGATCGAACTCGCGCCGGCCGAACTCAACGCGCTGGCCGAGTCGACAGTGGGACGGCGGGATCGTAGTCGGGGTTCGGCCGCATCATCTCCGCGTCGACGTCGCGGCGCCAAGCGTCGAGTTCCTGGCGAAGCTCGGCGACCAGCTCCGGTCGTTGCGAGGCGAGATTGGTGGTCTCACTCAGGTCCTCCTCAAGATTGTAAAGCTCGATGCCTTCGGGATCGAAGGTTTCGATCAGCTTCCAGGGCCCCTTGCGAATGACGCTGGACGGGACGCTCGACGGGTGGCGGTTGTAGTGCGGGTAGTGCCAGAAGATCGCCTCGCGGCCGAGCGAGCCCTCGCCCTCGAGTAGCGGCTTCAGATTCATGCCGTCACGGTGCTGGTGGGGTCTGGGCGGCTGTCCGGCCGCTGCCAGACAGGTGGGATACAGGTCGCTGCTGGTCACCGGCTCGCTGATGACGTGCCCCGGCCTGGTCACGCCCGGCCACTTGATGATCAGCGGAACGCGGATGCCACCTTCGTAGTAAGCCCCCTTGTTCGCCCGGAGCGGTGCATTGCTCGTGGCCTTGTAGAAGCCGCCGTTGTCGGAAGTGAAGATCACGACGGTCCTCTCCCGTAGGGAGAGTTCCTCCAGCGTTTCAAGTACTCGGCCGACGCTTTGATCGATACTTTCTACCATCGCCGCGTACACCGGGTCGCCCTGGCGCTCGTCCTCGGGGACCTGTTCGTAGCGGGCGATCATCTCTTCCGTGGCTTGAAGCGGCGTATGAACCCCGTAATGCGGGAAATAGAGAAAGAACGGCTGCTCGGACGTCTCGCGCAAAAACTTGACCGCTTCGTCGGTCAAGCGGTCCGTGAGATACTCACCCGGTTCTCCGTCGGGAAGTACGTTCCATTTGGCCTTCAGGCCGGTGGTCGGGATCTTCCAGTCGCCGTCGTAAGGGAAGAAGTAATTACCCGGCGCGCCGTGGGCATTGCCCGCGACGTTGACGTCGAAACCGTGATGCTCCGGCATGGAGAACGGTTCGGTGCCCAGGTGCCACTTGCCGATGCTCGCGGTGCGATAGCCGGCTTCACGCAAGGCTTCGGCCAACGTCAACTCCTCCAACGGCAATCCGCGCAGGAATCGGCCTTCGCGCAGGCGCGCCTTCGGATTCCAGCGTCCCGAAGGAAGCCAATCGGTCAATAGGAGCCTGGCCGGGTACTTGCCCGTGAGGATTGCCGCTCGGGTCGGTGAGCAGACGGCGCAGGCCGCGTAGGCGTCGGTGAAGCGGGCTCCCTCTCGGGCGAGGCGATCGATGTTCGGCGTCTGATAGAACGTGCTTCCCTGGCACCCAAGGTCCATCCAACCGAGGTCGTCGATGAGGAAGAGGACGATGTTCATCGCCGGCGGTTCGGCGGCACTTAGCCCATTCGGCAAGGCAAATAGCAAAGCCCCGAAGATCAAGAGACGCCGGGCGATGATGACGGTTGTCTTTTTCACTTGAGTGCTCCCAATTCGGATAGAGGGATACGTGCAATCTCAATATCTTCTTTGTTCACCGAGTAGATCACCCAGAGGTGATCGCCGACGACCACAGAGTCTGGGTAGGCGTATCCGCCGGATTTGGCCCTGCCTTCATAGCGCATCGGTGGTGCAATGAAGCGGATCACGGCTACCCGGTCAAAGTTCAAGCCGTCCCTGGATAAGGAGATGCCGAGCAATTGTCGGCCACCGTGTTTCGTTGAGAGGGGCAATACGTTGTTAATAACGTATATCCGGCCATCCGGAAGTTCCCCGGCATCGGTTTTGGCACAGGCATCGGGAAAGCTGGTGCGGGTCGGGACGGTCCAGGTTTTGCAGTTGTCATAGCTATAGGATGCATAGTTCCTTCGGCTCTTGCTTTCTTCAAGTGCTCTCTTGGGGCCCTTATCAGGAAGAGGAACGCCGAGAAGGCCTGCGTCTCGATATAATCTGACCCACGTACCATTTGCCGCGCTGTAGGACGGAACCTGTTCGATGAGTCGGTGGTTGTCATCCGATACGGGAAAAGGGGTCCATGCGTCGGTGGAGGAATCTGATTCTGGGACAGGGGCTGTGAAATCGAGCTGTATTTCATTACCCGGCTGCTGGAAAAACTGATTGATTTTTTTTACAAGTTTGGGGTCCCCGGCCGGATAGGCGGGAAATCCTTCAATCGGTTTTGGCGCGTCCTTCTTCAGCCAGAACATGTCGCCCAAAGTGCCATTGGGATTGATGGATCGGCACAAGCGCCCCGCGTGGAAACGCTTCCTGTTACGGATGCTTGTCCCTCGATGGTCGTCCACTTCCGTAACGGCGTACAGCACGTCATCCACCACGGCAAATCCATTGGAAGTCTGGATGCGTCCTTGGTAGCGTCCACCGATGAGCGCTTCTGATGAAGGTATGTACTTGTCCAGGGATGGAAAGAGTTGCTCTACGGGAGTCCAGGTCTTGCCCTGGTCTGCCGAACGCCGCAACAAGCCATGCTGACCGGGGCCGTGCTCATCTCTTGCCTGGGTGTCCCAGACGGCATAGAAAACCCTCTTGAAATATGCAATATGGGCGTGATGGTTAAAGGTTCCCATCTCCGGCGTGCCACGGTGTATAGTAGTCGTCTTTACGTTCTCGAGAGAATCATAACGGAAGTTCATCTCGTCACGACTGGCCGTCCATCGGACGACTGGAGCTTCTCGGGTGATTGACTTCTGATCACTCCACCTTACGCCATCATCAGATTGGCAAATTGCAGTCCGGGTTGCTGCGATGAGTAGCAGAGAACATACAAACGTTGATCGAACAACACTTGAAGTCATGATATTGTCTTTCGTATTCGTATCGACTAGTAGTGTGCCGAAGACCTTTTCTCCGGCTCGGAGACGTTTGCGTAATTCGTTGGGGGTCATGGACTGATCTTCAACTTGCCGAAGTGAATGTGCGTCCGAGGCGTCTCTGCCGTGCCGCTGTCCCATACCGCACGGAAGTCGCCCGGGGAGACCTCGGTAAGCGTGGGGTAGGAATTCTCGATGCCAGCGTGATAGAAGGTCTTCTCCGGGCTCCACCGGCCGCCGGGCCGCTTGATCTTGTAGCGCAGCGAGGTCCGGCCGCCGTGGGGGAATCCCGGCGCGATGTCGCGTTGGGCGGGACCGTCGTTGTAAACGTAGATGTGCGTGCCGTCGGACGCGCGGCCGAAGTATCCCTTGGACTTCGCATTGTGCAACTCCGGCTCCGGCACGGCGGGGCTCCAAGTGTGGCCCCCGTCGCGGCTGATGCTGGAATAGGCCCGCGGCGGATCGGTGGTGAGGCTGTCCTCATCGTATTGGGCCGTACGCATCACGATCTTCAGCTCGCCGAGGTTATCGCCGGGGGCGATGTTGCCTTCATGAAGAAAGACCTTGCGGTCTACCGGTTGCGGGATGAATGCCTCTAGTTTCCACTCCAAGAGGCTCGTGCTACTGAGAATGAAGTGGTCGCGGGACCCCAGCGGGTCTTTCTGCAGCGTGTTGCGATGGGCAGGGAGGAGGTAACGTTTCTCACCTTCGATCATCGTTTCCACAATGCCGGCGTTGAGGATCAGTGGCCCCGTGTAGTGCATGGCCATCTCGACGGGAGTCCAAGAACACCCGCCGTCCGCGGTGAAGGCGGCGACAAGCTGCGACTCCTCGCTGTTCTTATAAGCGATCGGGCAGCGCATGGCGAAGCACCAGATCACCTCTTGACCCGGTACGCGATAGAGCATCGGATTGGCATAGGCGAATTGGATCGTGCCCTGCCGCACGTTGTGGTCGAAGAGTGTCACCGGCTCCTCCCAGGTGTCGCCGTCATCCTTGGACACGCTAACCAGAATGTCGCCCATATCTTTTTTGCCGTTCCTCATCGCGCCAAAGGCCACGATCAGCTGCCCCTTGCGGGTGCTCTCGATGATGTAGGGCTGCCAGAGACGCCACGCTTGCGGATGCTTTTCGACGTGACGTATCACCCGTACGTCGGTCACATCGCCTTCGTAGCCAGAGTCCTGGCCGTAGGCGGCCGCTCCGCAGGCGAAGACACAGAGTATCAACCCAAATCGGCGGATGCAGTTTGATGCATTCATGGAGTCGTCCCTCCCAGACTGATTAGGCTTCCACGTGTTACTTTTCATTTCGCCCCCTTGTTCTTCGACTGTTTGGCCTTGTCCCTCAGGCTCGGGGCGTCCGTCTTCGGTAGCCACCGCGCCAAGTTCGCCTTGACGGCGGCCAGTTCCGGCCGGTCGGCCAGGTTGGTCCACTCGTTCGGGTCGCTGTCGTGATCGTAGAGTTCCTCGCTGCCGTCGGCGTACCGGATGTAGCGCCAACGCTCGTTGCAGAGGGCGTGGTTGCCCGGCAGATAGGTGACCAGTGCCGGCTCGTCCCAGGTTCGGTTCGGCTCCTTCAGGAGCGGCACGAGGCTCGTACCCTCCAGCGCATCCGGCTGAGGCAAGTCGCACAGTTCGTTGAGCGTGGGAAAGAGGTCGACGAAACTGACCGGTCGCGACGTGCGGGTATTCTCCTTCGTCACGCCAGGTGCCGCGACGATCAGCGGCAGTCGCGTGGATCGCGCCCACAAGGTCATCTTGTGCAGATGCTGCTTTTCGCCGAAATGCCAGCCGTTGTCGGACCAGAAGACGATGATCGTGTTCTTCGCCGCCGGACTGGCGTCCAAGGCATCCAGTAGCCGCCCGACCATCACGTCGCAAAACGTCACGCTGGCCAGATACGCCTGCAAAATTCGCTGGTACTGCCCTGACCGCCGGACCAGTTCAAGATCGCCGCGCCGCTGCTCGGCGATCACACGCCCCGCCTCCGGCACGTCGTCCAGGTCATCTTCCTTGATCAGAGGCGGCGTGATCCCGTCCGGCGGATACATATCGAAGTACTCGCGCGGTGCGTACCAAGGCAGATGGGGACGGTAGATGCCCGCGGCGAGAAAGAACGGCTGCTTGGGCGGGTTCGCGAGAAGCTTCTCGGCCCACTGGACCATTTGCCCGTCGCCCATTTCGTTGTCTGGTAGGTCCAATGGCCCCCAGTCAAATTCCTTGGCGTTCCGGGGCGGTCGGGCGAGCGCCTTTACTTCGGGAATGCCGTTGAGCGGAAAGCCGTCAGGCCACGTGAAGTTCTTTACATTCTCTCCGCGGGCGAGTCTCGACTGGTAGTGTCCGTTGAAAACCTGGTCGAAGTACTCGTTCCAGTCGCTGCGACGATTGAACCCCGGCGGATGGTGATAGACCTTGCCGCCGCCGGCCGTGTAATAGCCACCGGCCTTGAAGTGCTGCGGAATCGACGCAACGCCCGGCATCATTTCGTGCCACACAGGGGCATTGTCGTAGATGCCCGTGCTGCTCGGACGTCGGCCCGTGAGCGTCGCCACGCGCGAGGGGTTGCAGACCGGCGCCGCACAATGGGCGTTGGCGAACAGCAATCCGCGCCGGGCCAAGCGGTCGATGTTCGGCGTCTTCGCATCCGGATGGCCGCCCAGGCAGCCGACCCAATCGTTCAGATCATCGGCGATGATCATCAGGACGTTGGGGCGGGAGATGTCTTCGCTCCTGGTCGGCAAGGCCAGCGACGTCAATAGGATGACGGCAAGCGGGACGGAGAAGTGCTTCATGATTGACCCTTAGGCGGTTAGTCCACATTTGTCCGGGTTTCCAGCGCCTGATCCATCATTGCGCTCAGTTGCCCGCGCAGTTGCCGGTAGGCGGGGGCGCCGGAGACGTTCTCCCGTTCAACGAGAAAAGCCCCCTGGGAAACAGCGCTTCGGACGGAGCCGTAGTCGTAAAGCTCTTCCTGGAGAATTTCTCGCGAAGGCCACCGGACCCAGCGCGTATAGCGGTGGGTCGGAGTACGGACCGAGTAGCCCATCACCTCCGGCAGGGACGGCTTGAAGGGACGAGCGAACTGGCTCAGCACGAACGTGCGTCCTTCCCGCCTGGGATCCTTCAGGATGGGCACCAGGCTCGTTCCGTCCAATTCGGGAGCCGCCGGCAGGCCCGCTAGCTCGACGACCGTCGGATAGATGTCCACATATTCCATCATTGCCTCGGTCGCCACACCCGGCTCGGACATCCCCGAAAAACGGAACATCAGCGGCGTTCGCGTGTCCATTTCGAAGTTCGTTGCCTTGCACCAATGGTCGGCCTCGCCGAGCGAGTAGCCATGGTCCCCCCAGAAGACGACGATCGTATTCTCTTCCAGACCAAGCCGCTCAAGAGTATCAAGCAGTCTTCCCACCTGAGCATCCGCATAGCTGACGCAGGCGTAGTAGCCGTGGCGGAGATGGCGTGCTTGCTTGAGATTGACCTTTTCGTCTTTCGGCACATCCTTGTAGCCGCCAAGTTCCAGGTGGTCGGGGTAAGCCACATCGGGCGCATTCAGCGTCCGAGCCACATCGCCGGAGAGCCGGAAATCGGCCGGGTCGTAGAGGTCCCAATACTTCTTCGGGGCACAAAACGGCAGATGGGGCTTGAAGAATCCGACGGCCAGGAAGAATGGCTGCTTCCGCTTAGCCAGGTCCTGGAGGGTCTCCACAGCCAGGGCGGCCAGCTTGCCGTCCGGATAACCCTCGTCCGGCAGATCGGCCATCTCGGTGGCTGGCCCCTTGCCGCCTTTGCCCTCGTTCTCGTCCAGTGCGTAGTTGCTCCAGTCGGGACCTTTCAAAAGCGGCGGCACCGACCACGATTGCGGATCCAGTTCCGCTTCCCGATCCCTGCCGCTGAATACCTTGCCCAGCGATTGGGCATGGTAGCCGTGATTCTTGAAGTACTGCGGAAGTGTGACCAGATCTGGAAGTGTGTCGCGGAACAGGTTGCGGTTGTGCCAGACTCGCGTGTTGTCGGGCAACCGGCCCGTGAGGATCGATGTCCGCGACGGGCCGCACACCGACTGGTGACAGTAGGCCCAGTTAAATAGTCGTGACTCTCGCGCGAGCCGATCGATGTTCGGGGATTTCGCAAGCGTATCACCGTAGCAGCCAAGCGACGTCCGCAAATCATCTACCGCAATAAACAGGACGTTAAGTTGGGCCGGAGCTCCCCGAATTTCAGAAGCCGACAGGCCATCCAACGGCACAAACATCAGGCCGAGGAAAGTGAGGAGACTGCACTTGCTTGCTTGCGTCATTGGGGATCCTTTGTTCGGCCGACCGGTTCGACACCTGCACGTTCTCCACCTTCTGCGGCCCCCTATTGTAGTGACCCCGAAATCCGGTGTCGAAATACTGCGACTGATGTTGCATATCCCTGAGGATGATTTCCTGACGCCAGGCAACCTGTTGTCCGGGTTCTTCACGACCTGGCAACACCCGGCAAATCCATGAGAATGGGCCGCTGATCAGACATTCGGCGGTCAATCTTCGCTTCGCTCACCGATACGAAGGGCGGCTTGTTATCGGAATGGAGCGACTCCTTACGCGCCGATCAGTGCACTCAGTTGAATTTCGTGATCGTCCGGAAGCTGCTTGGGCGGCCCACCCAAGTAACCAGAACCGTGACAAGGCAACGCCCCTCCACCTGAGGGGGTGCTGTCGTCACTACGACCACATCCGCAGCGACGGCCACTTGGGACGTTAAGCACCGAGGTGGGCGTCTCATGAGACCGCAAGCGGTTTTCGGATGGTGGCGGAAGGCGGTCGAAATCGAGCGGGACCGCCCGGGATTGATAGGCTGCAAAGAGGGCATTTTTCAGGTTGAGACCACCCACCAGCAGAGAGAGCGCAACTGCACCAGGTGGCGGACCCCAAGTAGGTTGGCCAGGATCCGGCAGGCGTCAGCTCGCAGATCGTGTTCCTCACGTCGGTGGGGGCGAGGCCTTGGCTCCGTGGGAGTGGCGGAAGTGAAGCCGAGAACGGCGAATTTTTCGGCCCTCCCGGACTACCCGTCCAGCAGGTCACCGGCCTGTCTTTCTGCTCCCTCGATAGAGGCCCTCAACTGGTGTCCGACAAACTGACTTTGCCGACGGCTTTCCGGTGTCTTGAATTACGAGACGGCAATTCAGGACACACCGGACACAACCCACGTTTCCGAAGAAGATTATGTCTTTCGCTTCGGAAATCGAACCACTTTTGACTCTCGAATCTGCTCCAGCGACGGGAACGGGGAGAGTGCGTCCTTTGGGTGGCAAACGCCGCTTGATTCACATCTGCAAAGGGGCCGCCGAGCGTGAGAGGATCGTCCGAGGAACTCGATTCTGGACGGGTAATCGGCACAACGACGCGAAGGTCGCGAGCCGCTTTGTTAGCGTGAGGAGACTGTTGCCGCTCGGGGCGTATCCGAGCGGAGCTCATATGCGAAATGCCGCCTGAAGCAACTTTCCGCATTGGTCGCGAACTGGTTCCGGTCCGTTGCGTCGGCTGCCCTCAGAGGGTATCGTGCGTGTTGCCGTTGGTGGTGAACGCACAGAAGCGTGGAGGATATACGAAATGGCTCTGTCTTTACGGCGGCGATTCATGCGGCTTTTTCTGATCACGGCGTGCGTAGTCTCGGGCATCGCCGGGTCGGCAATCGGCCAGGATCGCTTCCAGCCGCGACAAGGGGGGAGTACGGAGTTGTGGCGGATCACGAACAATCCGGCGAAGCGGGACTGGGCCAATTATCATAACGCGCAGTGCTTCAGCCCCGATGGCCGGTTTGTCTGTTTCGCCCGGTCCGAGCCCTACGGCGGGTCGGCGTCAGAGGTGCACTTGTTCGATCTGCATTTGGGGCGAGATATCGAGATCGACCTTGGAACCGGTCCGCGCTGGGCCAATAAACATAACTGGTTGTTCTACATCCGCCATAACCGAGACCCCGACGTATCGAAAGATCAGGCCCGAGAGATCATCTGGCTCGACGTTGCCTCGCAGCGCAAGACGTCGCTCGGATTCGGTCTGACGCAGCTCGGAGGCACCGACTGCGACGATCGCTGGCTCTTTGGAGGTTGGCAGTTGAGTGGCCGACGGCAGGACTCACAGGGGTATCGGGTGGCGATTCAAGCGGGAGCAGAGCCCGAGATGTTGGAAGGGTTGAAAGGTATCCAGTGGGTTCCCAATCCCACACACCCGACGATCTTCGTGCGGTTCGATCACTACTACGAGCCAATGGATGATGAGTACTACCTTACCAAGGCAACGCGATACTGGTTCAATCCGGACGGCCGTGATATCCGCGTCGGTTCGCCCCAGATCCAGCGTTGCCATCAGTCCTGGTCCGGAGACGGAACCTACCATCTGCATGGCGGGACGCCGATGGCCGGACGACGCTGGGATGAACCGTTTCCGAGCAACCTCCATTTCCTCAGCGCCATCGGTTGTGGCGATATCAGCCCTTGTGGGCGAAGCGGACGCTGGGTATGCGGAAGTGGGAATTACCACGCTCTCCAGATGGCCGATCTCCGTTGCGGTGATGGATGGGATTTTCTGGAGGCCGGGTTGTCGCTGATACACGATTCCGATCGATACGAGTACGCGGCCAGCTCGGCCCTGCACGACTGCGACGCCAAAGGCAGTCCCGACGGGACCAAGGTGGCCTTTGTGTCAAACTACGATTTGAAGGACGGCCCCGTTGCCCGAGTCACCAAGGTCGGCTGGGACGACCGCATCGAAGTTGACACGACCGAGGGATTTCCGTCCAGCGGCCGGCTGTCGTTGCAGGATGAAGTGATTGCCTACGAGAGTAAGACCGCCACGAGTTTCGAAGGACTCCGGCGCCGACTCTATCGACGCGGCGGTGGAAGCCTGAGGGCGGACCGGCTGCTCACGTCCTTTGAGAGCCGCTGCATTTCCGAGGATCAGCGGGTGGGGTTGGATTTGCCTTCCCGATTTGCTCGGACCGGCTTTGCGGACAAGGATTCGCCGCTGGTCTGGCAGCGCCGGACGGATATCTACCTGGCAATCGTTCGGCAGCCCGACCGGCCACATCTTCGCGCTTTGGGATCCGGTGTTGAACTGATCCCCGGCGAGAACCATTGGGAGACGGCGGGCTATCGTATCTTCCGCGACGGCGAGGTGATCACGAGGGAGTTGCTCGTGCCGGGCAATACGCTGGCCCTGGCGGAGCCTGGCGAGTACCGTGCCTCGGCGGTAGAGTGGTCCGGGCTGGAAAGCAACAAGAGCGACCCGTTGCGGCTCGAGAAGACCGCCACGCTCGAAATCCTGTCCACCAAGCCCAGAGATTTCTCGTGGACCGCCGAGCGATGGATGGTCGAGGGCAACGATACTTCCGCGGACGGGGCTGGCCGTGCATCGGAGGCCGTCCGTGAGACGGTTCACCGGATCGAGGGCGTGACCGACCGCACATGGTACCAAACCGGTCGGATGGTTCGGCGCCACGACCTGAACGCCGACGGGCAGCCGATCCGGCACCTATTCTACGAGGATGGAGTCCTGGCACGGCGGGAATATCACGACCGAAAAGGCACGATTGTCAGCACGGAGACATTCGATCCCGACGGCTTCATCACGGAGGCCGTCCGCTATGACGATAGCCGGGAACGTTTTCATTGGTGGTACGACCGTGGGATGCCCGTCAAGTTTACGGGCCGCGGCGACCGGAGCAGCAACAGCGTGCCCAAGGGACAGGGCACGTATGTCAAACAGGGCGGTGCTTGGCTGAAAGTGAAATAATCACGCCTATCGAGACGCCGGAGTCGACTATGCTCCCGGGCGAATCGTGAACGCACCGGCAGGCACTTGCACCCGGCTATTGCCTTCGACCGTGGCGACGCGCCGGTCATTGGTCGGGTCCCGATCATGGTCGGTTGCGAAGACAATTCCGCCGACCAAGTAGCCGTCACCGAACTCGATGACCGTCGGCCGGCTGACGGTCAATCGATCTCTTTCACGAAAATGTTTGAGAACTCGATCGGGTCGCCATGGTGTTGCAGGGCGATGGGGCCTCGCGCCGGTACGCCGGGCAGCTGCGCATTCTCGATGACGACTTCGCCGTTTAAGTTCACCGTAAGGCGGTCGCCGACCATGGTGATGACAAAACGATTCCACTGGCCGATTGCGGCGTCCGCCTTCTTCTTCGGAGTAACTCCGGCTCGCACTTCGGGCGACATCGATTTGTCGGTCCGGTAACCATAGACTTCGCCGGAGCCGATGGGCCAGCACCACATATTCACCTGGCTCTTGCTCTTCCCGCGCAGATAGATGCCGCTGTCCCCCGCGTTGGGAGCTTCCGCCAGCTTTGGCCGGCCTTCGTCATCCACGGCCTGTTCGCCGTTGGGCAGAATGGCGGGTAGCGGCGCGGATTCCGGCTTGCGGGTCCAACGCCAGTCGCATATCAAAACAAAGTCGCCAAAATCTCTCTCCGTCCACAGGTTCTTCTCTTCCGCTTCGCTCTTGCCGTCATAAACCAGCCTCCAGTCTGTGGGTTGCCAGTGCCCCTCGTGGCCAGGGTCGGTCTTCCAGCCGCTCAGGTCGGCGCCCGTGTACAGCGGTACGAAACCCTTTGCCGGCTCGGCGATTTCATCGGCGCCCGGGTCCGTGGAGGGCAATTCGCAAATCCGGATGTTGCGGAAGTGGCATTCGGAGCCCTCGGATTCCAGGCACAAGTAACCTTTTCGCGGCGAGCAATCCTTGCCGACTGTGACTTCCTTGCCGTTGACGCTCAACCGCAGCACGCCGTCACGCCCCTCCAGGCGATAATGGTTCCACTGAGGCGAATCCTTGGACCGATCCTCGATTGGGAAGCTCCGTTTTCCCGTGCTCGAAATCCGGCCCGTCGGTGTCATCGTTGCGCCGAGGACGGGAAAGACGTCTCCGTGCGTCGTATACCATTCGTTCTTTCCGTTGACGTTGAAGCCGTTATCCAGAATCTGCACTTCCATTCCCCGAGCGAAGGGTGAACCGACTCCCGGGAGTCCGTCTCCCCAGACAAACAGCCCCGCATTTCCGCCGGGCTTCATGTGCCGCCATTCCAATTCAATGATGAAGTTCTCGTATTGCTTTTCGGTCCGCATCAGCCCCGTCGGGATCCCATTGGACACGATGATCCCATCCTGGACGCTGAATGTGTTCGGAGCCGTATTGATCGGGACCCAGCCCGAGAGATCCTTCCCGTTAAACAGCGGCTTGAAGCGTTCGTCGTCATCGGCCGCTTGCGTACCTGAAGTCGTCAAAGCGACCGGAGCGAGACAGATGAGGATCAGCAAAGCTCTTATCCGGTTGTTCATGCGAGTGCTTTCATTCAAATGGTGATTTGTTTGTGCCCGGCATCATGGATTTTTGGCTATCTTCAAGCATCATTCCTCGCCGAAATCATCGCGGTATCGTCGCAGCAGCTTGTCCTTGTCTCCTTTCGATTCCGAAACGCGTCGGAATGACGAAACTGACAACAAGGGTTGAGCGAGCCGACCGCCTTGACCGCCTCCGCTTCCGGCCCCGACACCTTCACGTGAATCTCCACTCCGTCGTCGAGCGGAACGAACCGGCTTGTCACCTTTGCCTTACCCTCGCGGTGCGCCAGGATCAAGGTCTCGCCGTCTTTCTCATGCGCGACGGGTTTTCCTAACCGATCCTCATAGCACCAGACGTCGCACCTGAGTTCGGGCCGATCAACGGCGACGACCGTGACCAGTGTCCCATTCTCGCCTTCGGAGTACTCGACTTTCGTCGCAACCGGCTGCTGCGCATGCACTTCGGCAAGTTGCACGGCCAGGGGACAAGCAATTGCAGCGACCAGTGTCAAATGGAACGTTGCCGATCGTGGCGGGAAACAACAGGCTGCCATGCGATACTGCGTCATGGTTCGACTCCTTGTTGCTCTGGAGCGACCGATTCCGGCGGGCCCATTTTCCCACACGGATCGGGTTGCTGCAATCCCGCGCGGAATCGGGTACGATAGTGCATGTTGAGGCCGAATCAGCGACTCGGTGATCTGTTGATGCTGCTATCGTGGCTGGCTCCGACACGGCAGATATTGTACCTTCAGATACACGAGACAGGTGCAAGATGAATACGAGTGTAAACGGCCGCGAACATCGGCATGGTTCTTGGCTCGGATTCTTCATTGTCGTCGCTGTGACGACCGGAGCGTACGCCCAGACGCCTCATCGAGAGCGGCGAGCAGCGTCCGACGCCGACCTCCAACAAACCCTTGACGATGCCTCGCCCGGCGACGTCATCCTCCTTGCGCCGGGCACATATCATGGGCTCATAACGATCAACAAGGGTGGCGACGCAAGGGCGCCCGTGGTCGTGCGTGCCGAGAAGCCGGGCACCGTCACATTGACGAACGCCGCGCCGTCGGAAGACAAGGTCGAATTCGCCGACGTCAGCAATGATCTGTACCGCGCGCCGGTACCGTGGCAGGTTCGCTGGGTCATGGTTGAAGGCCATCGCAACCTGATGGACTACGTCACGCTGACGGGACTCGAAACGTTTCGAGCAATCGGCAACGACAGCCGCCGCATGGAAGACGGCCCACCCGAGGGATTCGCTTGGGAAAACGGATCCCTCTATGTCCGATTGCTCGGGGGGCAAAACCCGAATCGAGCCGGGATCGAGATTCACCGCGAGACGAACGTCTTCAAGAAGAAAACTTATACATTGTGGGGCGGCCGTTCCTTCACGCAAGGGGACGGTTTCATCCTTGATGTCCGGGCCCCGCACGTCGTGCTTGAGGGCCTCAAGTTCCACATGGCGCCTGATATCGCCTTACAGGTTCATGCCGACAACGTGACCATCCGCGACTGCCATTTCGACGGGTGTATCCGCGGGATCGAGTCGCTGGCAAGCGCCAACCTGACGGTCGAACATTGCGAGTATAGCGGCTACCCGACGTACCAATGGGTACGATGGGGCCAGTTGCAGGGCGCGAATGGGAAAATGGGACTGTGGAACACAATCTATGCCTCGAACCTCTGTAACACGTTCATCCACCACTACGGCCCCTCGGTGAAGATTCGTCACTGTATGGTGTACGAGGCGTTCGACGGAATGTGGCCGCGGAACATGGGGACTCTCGATCCCGAGAAGACATCCGAGTACGCCTACAACCTGCTCATGTCGGCCGGGGACGAGTGCATTGAGTTTGACACGCGGCAGCCAATCAATCTTCGCGTCCATCACAACTTCATCATGGACGCTACCGTGCCCTTGGCACTATCTCCCGTGCAGGGCGGCGGCCTGATGATCGATCACAATATCGTCTACGTGTCTCCCGAACGGGGATTGAGGCACTGCACGTTGCTGAAGTTCGACTGTCCCTGGCGGAGCAGTTTCGGGGCGCCCTCGCGAGGCATTACCTTCGTGCATAACACGCTGGTCAACTCCCATCACACGCTCTCCTGGACGAAACACCGCTTCGTCGACTGTGTGTTCGAAAACAACGTGATGATGGTGAATCGCTCGTCGCCTTGGGAACAGGAGGGATACGTGCCTACCCAGCATAATATCTACACGGGACCGAACGTGAATCCCGCCCACATGCCGCCCATGTTGACTGGTCGCGAGCCGGGCTTCGTGAGCGCCCCGGATTTCACCGCGCAGGCCCTGCCAGTGCTGCCTCTACAAGAGGCCGGACTCGCCGAAGCCGCATCGGCAATCCGTGGCGCATACGTGAATTTCGAACTGCGGGCTGATTCTGCGGCCGTGGACGCCGGTGCGCCGAATTCCAGCACCCGGTACCGTCACAACGCGAGTGGCCCGGCGCCGGACCTGGGCGCGATCGAGCTTGGAGATACATGGGAGTTTCCCCGTCCGGGACCGCGATGGGCCGTGGGCGCCTATCAGCTTTGGCGTCCCTCGCTCCCACCTTCACTTCATCCACGTTGGGTCGGCTTTGCAGATTGACGGAACTCGGATGGATAGGACAGTGGCAAACGGCCTGAGAATAAGGGAGCTATCATGACAATGCGTATGACACGACGGCAGTTTGTGGGCGCTTCGGCGGGCGCCGGATGCGCGGCAGCGCTGCTCGCACCTTCCGCCCATTCTGCCCGTGCCGAGACGACCGAGACCGACAAGCCGGTGCTGCGGATCGGCCTGATGACCTATCGATTGGGTGAGGACTGGGACGTCGACACAATTATCAACAACTGCCGAGAGGCCCGGTGGGAGCATGCAGAGCTGCGGACCACGCACGGCCACAGGGTCGAGGTCGGCTTGTCGAAGGCTCAGCGGCGCGACGTGCGGAAGAAGTTCGAGGATGCCGGAATTGCCTTGAGTCTGGCCAGCGCGTTCGCCTATCATTGGCCCGACTCGGAAAAGCTCCGTGAGAATATCGACGGCACCAAGGAATACACGCTCCTGGCCCACGATATCGGCGCCCGCGGCATCCGCGTCTTTCCCAACGCGATCCTCGCCGACAAAGGCATTCCCCAAGAACAGACGCTCGCACAGATCGGTCGAGCCGTGGCCGAGGTGGCTGGCTTTGCAGCCGACCACGATGTGGAGATCCGGCTGGCCAACCACGGCAAGGGGACAAACAGGATAGCGATTATCAGGAAGATCCTCGACTACGCCGACTGCCCACACGTCTACGTCAACTGGAATTGTGACCGCAGCGACGTCGACGATCCCGGCTTCGAAGACAATTTCAACTCGGTGAAGGAACGCATACGAAACA
>Ga0180438_10005756_pt1 | contig 17072 bp, 14 predicted proteins | sample SS_ome_12_FD_132455 | JGI IMG/M metagenome (GOLD analysis project Ga0180438, IMG submission 132455) | Hypersaline lake sediment archaeal communities from the Salton Sea, California, USA - SS_3_D_2 metaG | ecosystem: Environmental > Aquatic > Non-marine Saline and Alkaline > Hypersaline >...
ATGATAGATTCCTTAGTGCCCTATCTTGATACTCAGCACAAGCCTGGCCAACATCACGAAGCAACCTGGTCACAGTTCCCTTGGCTGTATCTGTGATCCTGCAAGTAGCACGTATTGAGTTTCCCTCGACAAGTGCCTTTATGACTTGTGCTCTTTTCTCAGGGCTTAGCTTGTTCATAGTTACATTATACATAAGCGGTCAAGCATTGTCAATTAGTTGTGGGGCAAATTATCATGAAAATATTGACAATTCTTATGTGGATGTTAGAATTGGTGAAAGGCAGGAGGAAGGCAGAGATGGCAACTGTTTTTGATGTTGCAGAGTACATATTGAGGGACCAAGGACCCATGACCACAATGAAGCTACAGAAGTTAGTATATTATTGCCAGGCATGGTCTCTCGTCTGGGATGAAAAACCCTTGTTCCGTGACAAAATACAGGCTTGGGCTAGTGGGCCTGTAGTTAAGGAACTCTACGAAGTCCATCGGGGTATGTTCAATATTTCTAGTATTGGTAAGGGCGATATAGGTAATCTCAATGCGGAAGAAAAAGCAACAATAAATGCAGTACTACTTGCATATGGCGACAAATCTGCACAATGGCTTGCAGATTTAACTCACATGGAACAACCATGGAATGATGCTCGTGAGGGATATAGCCCCGGCGATAATTGTGAAAACGAGATTACTTTAGCCTCCATGATTGAATATTACGGCTCAATGCCACCTGATAGCGACCTTGTTTGATGGTAAAGCGGAAACCCAAGAAACTACAGGGTCTGAACCCTCAATCGAATAAAATCCCCCGTAGGCTGAAGGATCCTTCTTTCTTCGAAGATTCGAATTTCTCGTGGCGTGTACATAATGGATACATAGATTACAGCCATACCCGTTTTGGATGGGGCAAGGTCAATATATTGGATTTTCTGAAAAGCATTGTCCAATGCCTGCAATCATATGAAGGATATACATGGCGTGAAGTAAGGCAGAAAAGACATTGCCACCCTTGGGGCACAGATGAGATACCTAAAGATTGCGCTAGAAGGTTGGAAGAACGGCAAATAGACATCGAGGAATTATATCAAATACCATTAGGAAGCAAGCCAAGGATAATCGGCTACAAGGATGGACGGATATTTTATCTCATGTGGTGGGACAAAGAACACGAATTCTGCCCAACAAAAGCGAAATGATTATTTGCTCCACCTCACCTTAGCAGCCTTCCTTGCTATCGCACTACGCTGCTCAGGGCTTAACTTTTTGGCCCTGGCCTGGCCACCCTTTAAACCGCCTAATCTGCCAAGAGCTACGGCAGACGGGTTCTTATGTGTGGCCTTATCTACTACTTGAGAGGCTATTACATTTACATCCTTACTTGACCGCTTTGGCATACGTTAAGTATACCACATAGCCAATAAGAATCTGTCAAGGTTATTGAAATTCAAATTGACCCACTACCCGGTAACGTGTATAATTGAGCTTCCATGGGTATCAAGGTTCTGGAATCCGAAGTTATCGCGAAGATCGCTGCCGGGGAGGTGGTGGAGAGACCGGCTTCGGTGGTGAAGGAACTGGTTGAGAATTCGCTGGATGCGGGAGCCAGCGAAATCGCGGTTGAAGCTGAAGGGGGAGGAGTTGAATTTATCCGGGTCAGCGACAATGGGAAGGGCATTCCTGCCACAGAGGTAGAGCTTGCCTTTGACAGATATGCCACTAGCAAGATTGGCGGCTTGGAGGATTTGGAGAGAATCTCCAGTCTGGGCTTTCGGGGTGAGGCTTTGCCCAGTATGGCCGCTGTCGCGGAAGTGGAGATCTCGACCCAATCGCCTTCGGAGGTTGTTGGCAGCTACATGTATCTGAGGAAGGCCGAGATTATTCGAAGAGAGAGCCGAGCCCGACCTCAAGGCACGACCTTAACCGTGCGCCGCTTGTTTCGTTATTTCCCGGTGCGACTGAAGTTTCTGAAATCAGCAAGTACGGAAAACAACCATATTGCCCATCTGGTGAGCCAGTACGCCCTGGCTTTTCCGGACGTGAAGTTCAGTCTTGTTCTTGACGGCCGCCCCAGCCTGCGCAGCGCTGGCAACGGTGATCTGCGTGAGGCGGTGAGTGAGATATACGGGTCGGAGCTAGCTGAGAAAATGCTGAAGCTAGAGCATAGGGACGGACCGATGAGAATCAGCGGTTTGATAAGCCCGCCTTCTGTGGGGCGCGCCAGCCGTAACCATCTCAGCTTCTTCGTAAATCGGAGATGGGTGCGTAGTCCGCTGCTAAGCCGGGCGACGGAGGAAGCCTATCGTGGCTTGCTTATGGAGGACCAGCATCCTATTGTCGTGGTCAATATCTCACTGCCGGCTCAAGAACTTGATGTCAATATCCATCCTGCTAAAGGACAAGTAAGGTTTTGTCATGATCAGGCAGTGTTCAGCAGCGTAAAGAAGGCCGTAGAGGCCGCTTTGGGTGGAACCCGTATAGCCAATTCGAGAACGGTGCCCTTCTCGATACATGCTGAACAGTGGCAGAGCCCCCGTATGGTCATGGATAATGAGCCAGCTTTTGTCGTTGCCCAGCTACCAACCATGGAGTTGCCAGTCTTGAGAGTGCTGGGGCAACTGGCGAACACCTTTGTTATCGCTGAGGGACCCGATGGGCTCTATCTCATCGACCAGCACGCTGCCCATGAGCGGATACTGTATGACCGAATTTTAGCGCACTGGGCAGAGAAGGACGTCGAAGTCCAGGGCCTACTCCAGCCGGTAACGGTGGAGCTCAGCCCCAGAGAGGAAGAGGTCCTGAGAGCTAGCAAGGAATTTCTGGCTGAACTTGGCTTTGACATTGAGCCTTTCGGCGACAGAAGCTATTTGGTACGCGCGATACCGGCACTAATTTGTAGAGCGAATGTTATTGAGATAATAAGTGCCCTGCTTGATGACCTCCGCAGCAAGGAGGGCTCTGTTTCGTGGGAGGAAAAGATAGCTGAATCTCTGGCTTGCCACGGTGCCATAAGAGCTGGACAACAGCTGAGCAATGAAGAGATGCGGGAGCTAGTAGAGCAGCTTGAGCAAACTAGGCAACCACGAGCCTGTCCCCACGGTCGGCCAACCATGATTCATCTGAGCTCGCATCAGCTGGAAAAGGAGTTCGGAAGAATAAGCTAGGTCCCTGGCCCATTTGAGAGGTGATGATTTTGTGCTCTATCTTAGTCTGGGTTTCGCCAAAATAGTGGCTGACTGGCTGCGCTGCGGGGGTGTGGTGCTGGCTTCCCTGTGGTGTAGGTGGCTACAGAGATCACCCGAGGCGATGAGTCGAAGCAGCACCTGACGGGATAACTGGATCGCCGCCGTCAGATGAAAGTAGGCCGGCAGTTACGGTAACATTGTTTGCATGAGGATTTATGCGGTTCACCGTATATGCTAAAATGGGCGCCATTCTCTAGTTGCGGTGTAATAGACCCGTAGGATTTTCGTCTGGAGGTATGCATGATTTATTGGGCGCAGTTATTGCATTTCTACCAGCCGCCGACGCAGGTGCCATCGGTGCTGAGGAAGATATGCGACGAGTCATACCGTCCGCTGCTTCAGGTATTCGAGGAGTATCCCAATGCTCGGGTAACTATAAATTTCAACGGTGTCCTGACCGATATGCTAATAGACTGCGGCCATCGAGATGTTATCGATGGCTTCAGAAGTCTTGCTGAAAAAGGTCAGCTTGAGTTCACCGGAACCGGCAAGTATCATCCTATTCTGCCGCTGATTCCCAAAGAGGAAGTTAAGAGGCAGATAGACCTGAACAGACAGACCAACCGGCGGTCCTTTGGCGATGCATATACGCCTCAAGGATTCTTTCCCCCGGAGATGTGCTACAGCCGGGATATTCTACGACCCGTTATCGAATCAGGCTATCGTTGGATTATTGTGAGTGGTGTTGCCTGTCCTGCCGACTGGCCTATGGACTTCATATACAAAGTGCAGTATGAGGGCCAGGACCTGATGGTATTTTTCCGTGATGATGTGCTCAGCAACAGGATAAGCTTCCAGGAGCTGGAGGCCAGGGAATTCCTTGCTCATTTGGAGGATTGGCAGGGTGAACGAGAGAACATCTATGTGGTCACGGCCATGGATGCTGAGACTTACGGCCACCACATCCAGGATTGGGAGAGGACATTTTTGGCCAAAGTTTACGAGGAGCTGGAACTACCCGCGGAGCACCTTGAAGAGGTCAAGCAGGCCAAGGCACTGGCTGGACAGCATACTGCCCTTTTGACCAATAGCGAAGCTGCCGGAAAGATTCAGATGGTGACGGTTAGCGAGCTCCTCGATCTCTTCCCTCGGGGGCAAGCTATAGAGCCAAGATCATCGTCGTGGAGTACCACGGCCGATGACATTAAAGCGGGTAACTATTATCCATTGTGGCGGGACAAAGATAACGAGGTGCACCGTCTACAGTGGGAACATCTGGGGATTTGCGTTGAATTGGTGAACAAGGCACTCGAGTGCGCTGATAATGACGAAAGCCGCCACTCTGCTACGATTGCCCGGGGACTTCTGGACCGGGCTGAACATAGCTGCCAGATGTGGTGGGCCAGCAGTCGTCCTATGTGGGACATTAATCTCATTCACATGGGCTTGCTTGACCAATTGCGGACGGTGGTCAACGCTTACCGGGCCATAAACAAGAGCGGCGCGGACGAACCGACCAAGCGAGAATTCTATTACCGCACTGTTGCTGCCAGGGATATCAGGAACAAACTGGAAGACCGTCTATTTGTACAGTAGTAGCACACGGGAGGAGGCAATGTACTGGAGCAATTTCCTTCACATATATCAACCGCCGACCCAGACCGAGGAAATAGTGCGGAAGGTCACCGAGGAGGGCTATCGGACACTGGTGCGGGTCTTGAAGGAGGCGCCTGCCGGCAAAATTACCCTAAACATAAATGCTGTTCTTACCGAACAGCTCGCCCGATACGGGTTGGACGATGTGATCCGGGGTCTCCGTGACCTGGCCGAACGGGGGCAGATCGAGTTCACCGGGAGCGCAATGTACCATCCCATTCTGCCTCTCATTCCCAGGGAGGAAATCATCAGGCAGATCAAGCTCAACAACGACGTTAACAAGCGCTATTTTGGAGAGGTGTACAAGCCTGCCGGCTTCTTCCCTCCGGAGATGTGTTACAGCTACGAGGTTGCTCAAACCGTAGCTGACTTGGGCTTTCTGTGGATAATAGTAGATGAGCTATCCTTCAACGGGAAGATAGGTTCCGTGAAGTACGACCGACTTTACGAGGTAGAGGGACTGGGAGGTTTTGTGGTGTTCTTCAAGGAGCGTCCGTTTAGCGCTGGCATTACCTATGGAGACTATCCTTCAGTAGAGCCTTTTGTAGCAGCATTAGAGGGTGGCGTGGCGAAAGACAACTACCTTCTCACGGGAACGGACGGCGAAGTCTACGGGCATCACCGCCCTGGGCAGGAAAAGCTGCTCTCGGAGGTATTTACTCGAAGAATCCCCGAGACGTGCACTGTTTCCGAGTTAATCGAACACTTCAAGCAAGTGGACACGGTGAATCCACTTCCTTCTTCCTGGAGCACCTGGGAAGATGAGATGGCACGGGACATACCCTATCCTCAGTGGCAGTATCCGGGGCACGAACTACATGAGCTGCAATGGCAGTTCACCAAGCTTGTACTGCGCATTGTCAAAGGAGCCAATACGAAGTCGTCTGGATTCTCGCGGGCACGCAGACTTCTGGATGAAGGACTGCACAGCTGTCAGTACTGGTGGGCCAGTTGCCGGCCCTGGTGGAGTGTAGAGATGATTGAGTGGGGCGCCGAGAAACTGTACCAGGCTGTAGAGTCGCTCGGGGATGCCACAGACGAGGAACAAAAAGAGGAGGCTGGCAGGCTGTTCGAGGCAGTGGTGGGGAAGGCACGGGAATGGCAGAGGTCGGGCGAAGCCCAGCGTTTGAAAGAGAAATACAGGAAGGAGCACCCCGAGGTTTCCACCGAACTCACGTTTGGGGGATAGGTGACCGGGTGTTATGAAACGCGCTTACGTCATCCTTGCCTTTCATGCCCATGAACCGCTGTGGGACCTGCCCAATGAACTTATTGCCCTGGTGGATGACCCCGAAATACGAGATGCCATTCGAGGAGAGAACTATGTTCTGAAAAGGGCTGGAGAGAAACGTGACATATACGGTCATTTGATACAGACTGCAGAAGCGCTGGGCGCCCCGGTAACTCTGGATATCACCAATGAGCTACTGGTCCAATTGGCTTGGTACATCCCGGAGACATTTCAGAGCGTGGCAGCCGCTTACAAGAACGGCACCATATATCCGTTGTATACGCATGCTCACCATACCCATACTGCCTTGCTTAGCTCCGACGAGATAGCCGACGAGCTCCGTCTAAATGCGGAGCTGCTGCACAAGGTGATGGGCGTTCCTGAACCGAGGTATCGGGGTGCCTTTCCCACCGAAGGTTCAGTGGATGCGGCGAAGCTGGTTGCCTACAAAGACAGCGGGATGGAGTACATTGTCTTTCCTCAGCTGGGTAACCGCAAGGCACATTTCAGCGTGGATGGCGAAGGCGATATCCAATGCCGTTCCTTTATAGTGGGGCCGGATATGCTGGCCCTGCCCCGCCATTTCCCGGTATCTCAATATATCTGGCGGCCCATAACGCGCTACGACCCCAAAGGTGTGAAGAATCAAGGGTATATTCTGGGCAAGTACTGGGTCTTTGCCGAGGAATATCGCGATGAGTCATACATCCGCTTCCCCATATCGTGGGAGGAGGCGGTCGCTGAATACACTGCGGTGCTGGAAGACGCGTTGAGGGAACTGCCTGATCGGGGCCTAGTTTTATACATTCAGGACCTGGAGCTCATGGACTTCGGAGATGTCGCACTTCAGATTATGGAGCAGGCCTGGAAGAACGTGATCGCTAGGAAGATCGCGGAGGTGTCCTTCGTAACTCCCGATGATTATCTGAAGAGCCTCGATGATACATCAAATCTGCCCCGTGTCCGTTTCAATCAAATCTCGTGGGCGCCTGAGATGCGCTTGGTTCTTCGTCACGACGGACACTATCCACCTCGTAGCGCTGGAGAGTTCAGGGGCGAGGATCTGGAAGAGACCGTATTCAAGCCACTGCCGTTTGTGCTTTGGGAACCTGGCCGTTTCCTGATAAGTATTTACGGAGCAATTCTGGATGCCTTTGGTATGCCCAGGCGGCTGGCCGCAGACGCAGCCTCCCTTCATGATACCAGGTATGCGATTCCACGTTTCGATTTCAAGGAACAGGTGGGGTTGCACTATCGGCTGATGAAGCGGGCCTGCAACTGGGGGTGGAGGCCGGAAGAAGGACGTCAGAAGCGTCCCTTCCTGCATGGCTATCGCCTGTCGGAACTTGTTGTGGGGACCGCAACCGAGGATATCGCTTTTGCTGCTACTAGGTACGTGCATCCTGGCGATGCCACTTATGTAGGGGCGGAACGTATCCTGGAATCTCTTCTTGACATTAGGTTTGACTATCTGAGAGCCGGAATCGAAGATCGTGGTCTTGCCGGTGACAACAAAGGAGCTGCCCTGGTGGAGCTTGAGCGGGGGCAGAGCCACCGCGTGATTGCCATTGAGTTCATTCGCCGTGCATTGGAAGCCAGTCGCTCCATCGAATCAGCGACGACTCCAGATGGAAAGGGAGAGGCGTTGAATCACCTTATTCGCGAACTGAAAGGGTATTGCCGGGAGGTCTTTTTGGCCACCGACCACGTACAGCGCGCCTGGGGGTATATCAATGACCTAGATTCTATGGTTCTGACCATGTACCAGCACCTGTATGAAATCTATCCCCCGAAGTTTCCCCTCATGCTTAAAGAGCTGTTACCCCAGGAGTGGGAAGCTCGAAAGAATCCTAGGTTGGTCTAGACTGGCGATAGGTGATGGATTCTCAACGGACTACGCTCGCTTGACTTCTGGTACTTGTGAAGCGCACGGAACCCGCCAGTTGCGCTACCGACAGCAGGGTTGTGATCGCACAGAGAAGCAGGGTCGAGGAATTATCTCCTCGACCCTCTCTTTCTGCCTGTGCTCTGACCGGTGCCTAGTAAATCTAAGTCAAGGCAGTGTTTCGTTATCCAGGGGGTGGGGTAATGTAGTCGTAAATTATGGATAGCATACTGCTATTGCTGCTACAATCATTTGTCGGGTCTACGTCCCCCTCTACGTAAACACAACCCCAAGTAGTAATCAGGTCTTCCATTCCCCAGACTCCTGCATTCACAGAGTCAGTGTCAAATAGGACATCTTCAGGACCACTGGCTCTGTAACGGAACCAGTTAATATTCACCCGGTAGGTAGTGTTTTTACGTATCCGGAAGCTCACGTGCACATCAAAGGTCACTGGCTCGCACTTAAAGACCTTAATGGAGGTGCAAATCGGGTAGATAACACCATTCACGCTGGCCTCGTGGGTTAGATTCTGTCCAGGGGGAGTTGTGTACACGCACCCAGGAGCGTTGGCGACATGCCAAGTCTGAAAGTCAGCTTCTCCTTTGAAATGTTTCACGACCTTGAACGTTTTGTTTACCGTGACCCATTCAGATGAATTCCCGGCTACAAAAACGTCGTACTCGGTGTCGATGGTTGTAGGCGGGTACACCGTGTACGAGCCGGGCGGAACCTGATCCCCGTCTATGCTCCAACTCACGAACGTAATCGAAGCATCCGTCTCTGGTATCTCGAATGCAAAAGTAAAGGTGATTGTCCCGCCATCGGACAATTCCTGGGTTTCCGAGGGTGCGATACCACTCAAGGTCGCCCCATCGGGGCCGCCGCCATCGTAGGAGCAGGTCCAGCTACCAGCATCCGCGCTATGGCTGCCAGGAACATCAGTGCCGCTAATAGGTGATCCCGCTTCGGGTGTTAACGTATAGTCTAGTGATCCTGACCAGGTAGACCCATTGAGGGTAGCATTGACCTCGATGGTGGGTCCTGTTGTTGGCGTGCAGCCCGGGACTGACACGACAATCAACGCAAGCAAGGCCAAAGAGCTGAAACAAATTCCCAGAATCCTGTTTTTCAAGAGTACCTCCTTTTCGCGGTAGTGTAATTCTGCCGATATCCTCAGTCAGGAAAAACAGAGAAGTATCCTCCTCATGTCGTCCTCCTTCTGAAGCATGCCAGTTTTGTCAGAATGAACGAATGCTCCCTGATTCCACTATATCACATTGTCCCTGGTTGTCAACGGCCTGTGCAGGGTGTTGCAGGAGTTCGATTTTGCACCAGGCGGGCATCTCACAGTCAAGGCTGTGCCGGGCAAAACACAGTCAAGTATAGCGGAGGGCTCTCGGTGTAGTTGTTTTCGAGGTTGATGTCCTCATCACCCACCAATTCAAGCTCAGCGGAGGCAACCAGTTTGAGATAATATTGACCCGGCTGTGGGAATACGAGATCGTACAGGACACATTCGTTCTGCCCGGGCTGGGAAGAGACGCCGAACCAGTTGATTTCCTTTGTGTAGTTGGTGCACTTCTCCAATTTCCAGGTTGTGTCCACATCGAGTCTCGTGTTCTCGCAGAGATAGAGGGGATAAGGCTCGCCGTTTGGCTCAACATGTTCCCCAACATAGTTCAGCACCTGAGACACCTTATCGAGTGGTTCAGGGGTCTTTGCGAGAGCGCACATATTGTTTGCGACGTAGAGGCGAAGCTCGTTAACCTCTGGAGGTCCGTCTTGGTAGTGAACCAGGAGCCCAGATGTCTCGTTCACCGTAACCTCATATCCCTCGCAGCCAGCCACATGTTGGAGGAAATGGACATCTACGATGTCAAGCCAGGTCACCTCAGCGTAGTAGTAGGTTTCCCCATTTTCATACGGTTCGAGGGGATCCCCGTTTATGGTCCAAGTCATAAACTCAATGCTGGCGTCCTGCTTCATCTCCAACTCCAGTGTGAACGTGATCGTATCATCTACGGACACACTCTGAGAACCTGAGGGTTCGACGGTACGTAGAAATGTCCCTTGGGGAGCGCCAGACACATAGTTGGGGGGACAGGCCCAGGCATCGGGAGCCACAGCAAAACTCTTGGGGACCTCGCCGCCCGTGATAGTCTCCCCTCCTCTAGTCAAGATGTAGCTCACCGGTCCTTGCCAGGGCACGCCGCACAGGGTTGCCTCAACTTTGATAGTGCCCGTTGGCACACAGCCAGGGACCAGAACTGCAGTCAAAGCAAGCAGAACCATACTACTTAGTGCAATGTGAAAGACCTTGTTTCTCACGTTTACCTCCTGTTCAAGCAGGGCAGCTTCACGAGAAGTTGTTCGGCGCATCAATGGTAAACCGTACCCCCGGTGTTGCCAAGACTAGAGGTTTTCTCAGAAGCACCAGACATGGGCAGGACACTCTGTAGACTCAGTAGCAAATACTCGGTTCACATCTTACTCGTCAGCCCTTTGTGGACGGGCCTGTGTGCCAAGCATCAAAGAGATTTGCCTGGCATTGACAACGGCTTTGTCGTCGTGGCAATTATTGAACAGGACATGCATCTCGACCGTTTTGGTTGCAAGTTCTCTGATCCTGCTCGCCCATGGCTTCAGTTCGTCTTCGCTGTAAAGATAGTTGAAACGCTCTGCGGTGCTGAGGCCTTTCTCCTCCCATGTTTCTCTATTCCTGCCGTGGAAACGCACCAGTCCCAGGTCTGAAGTTATCTGCGTGACGGGAGGCACACTCGATTTGAAGCCCTGTGGCTCGTCCACACAGACAAATGACAACTCATTGCGCGTGAGGAAATCGAAGGTCATAGCCTGGTTCTTCTCGCTCGGCCACACATTGTTCCTAAATTCTACGGCGATACGGTATTGTGGCAGTTTCTGCTTGCACATGGTGATGTAATCGAGTTGCCTGGGGCCCGGGTAGAACCAGGGCGGGAACTGAAACAATACAACCCCCAGCTTGCCCAATGTGTCCAGGGGAAGGAGCGAACTCTCAAATCTGTGCCACAGTTCGTCCACCAGTTCAGTGGGTAGGTCACGATAGTACAGGTTTCCCTTTTGAGACAATTCCGGAGTCAGTTGCTCTCTTATATTCTTGGGGAGGGAATTGAGGGGTGTGGGATGCTGGGTGAATAGTCTGAAGGCTTTGAAATCGAAGACGAAGTCATCGGGTGTTCGCTCTGCCCAAAGATAGCTGTTCCTCTCGCCGGGCATTGTGTAGTAGCTGCTATCCACTTCGACGATATTGAACTGGCTAGCATAATACTGAAGTCGAGCTTGGGCGGAACGTGCGGAATCAGGGTAGAAGCGCCCTGAATTTATCAGAGTAGTATCGGTCCATGAACAGGCGCCTACTCGAATCGTGCCCATATCCTGCCTTGGGACTCACATTTTACTAGGAGGTCAAGTAAGGGGCAATGGGAGGGATGGGGTATATGGAAGGAGGATTCCCCGATTGTGAAAGGGGCTTAGGGAAAACCCGAAGTGGAGTAAGTGTCTCAGCGATAATATTCAGCGTGTCTTTTTTCTGGATTATGCCCTCGACCAGAATCAGTGGCTCAAGCTTAAAGGTCTGCCTGTACTTCTGGTATACGTGTGGTCTGACTATTACGTTTACCATGCCATCCTCATCCTCCAACGTTAGAAAAACAAAACCTTTAGCAGTGGCGGGTCTCTGCCTGATGACAACGTAGCCAGCCAGCCTTATCCGGGTGTTGGGCGCAAGCTGACTCAGTTCAGAGCTTTTGAGCAGGCCATCTTCGGGTATATCTTTCCTCAATACCTGCAGTGGATGATATTTGGTAGATAACCCCTGCACTTTGTAATCTACCTTCATCTCCTCCAGTTCGGTAAGATCGGGCAGGGAAACCTTGATATCGTTGAATTGCAAAGGCAATTCCTCCGGACAGTTCTTTTCCAGTAGGCCAAGCTGCCACAGTAGCTGCCTCTTCTGGCAGCCAGAAGAATCAAAGGCACCGGCGAGGATGAGGCTTTCTATAGGCTTCCTCTCCAGCCTGGTCCTGAGATAGAAATCTTCCAGCGAAGAATAAGGAACTCTTTCTCTTTCTGTCATTATTTGGCCCATGGCTCTCTCTCCCACTTCCTTGACGTACATCAGGCCAAGCCTGACTTTGCCGTCTTCGATAGTACACTTGCCATTGCTCTTGTTGATGTCTGTGGGTAGAATGTCTATTCCATGCCTCCTGGCATCCCGCACTATGACCTCCGGAGAATAGAATCCCATGGGCTGGTTGTTGAGCAGGGCGCAGTAAAATTCAGCCGGGCAGCATTTCTTGAGCCAGGCGGATTGATAGCATAGAAGAGCAAAGCCGGCTGCATGGCTCTTGCAAAAGCCATATTCAGCAAAGCCCTCCAGAGCTTCAAAGATGTGGCCTGCGAGGCTGCTCTCCACGCCGTTTTTGTTTGCTTTATCGATGAACTTCAGCCTCAACTCCTTCATGGCATCTCTGGATCTTTTCTTGCTCATTGCCCTTCTCAAGGAATCGGCCTCACCCGGCGTAAAATTGGCTATGATAGTGGCAACCTGGATTACTTGCTCTTGGAATAGGAGAACGCCGAGTGTATCTTCAAGTACTGGCTTCAGCTTTGGATGCAGATAATTTACCTTTTCCAGGCCTTTCCTTCTCCGAATATAGGGATGGACCATGTTTCCTTGCAGTGGTCCCGGCCTGATAAGAGCTACCTCGATAGTCAGGTCCTCGATAGAACGAGGTCTTATCTGTGGCAGGGTTTGCATCTGGGCACGGCTTTCTACCTGGAAGACGCCGATCGTGTCGCCCCGGTCAATCATGTCGTAGACTTCCTGGTCATCTAAGGGCAAGTTGCCGGTGGTGAGCTTTGTCGCGGGGTAACTAGGGTGATGCTCTTCTACAAGCTCACAGGCTTCGTGAATTAGCGATAACATCCTCAAGCCGAGCAAGTCCACTTTTATCAATCCGGCATCGGCAACACTGTCTTTATCCCACTGGCAGACTATCCTCCCCGGCATGGTGGCTTTTTCCAGGGGCACTATTCTAGTTAAAGGGCAAGAGGAGATAAGCATCCCTCCATTATGAATTGATAAGTGCCTGGGAAAATCGTGAATCTCCTGGCAAAGGGCGGTGAACTCTTGCCATGGCATGGACATGCGATAGGGCAGAAATTCTTCAACGCCGGCAAGGTCTTGCTCTATATCCTTGGCCCTGTATACTGAAACTGATTTTGCCATCTTATCGATCAGGTAATCCGGCATCCCCAGTGCCTTGCCCACCTCCCTTACAGCATTCCTTGCCTGGAAGGTTACATAGGTGCAGACCATAGCAGTATGTGCCTGTCCGTATTTTTCATAAACGTATTGAATGAGCTTTTCCCTGTGATTTGTGGACACATCGATATCGATGTCGGGTATAGATGACATTTCTTCATTCAGAAATCGACCCAGAAATAGCTTATTCTTTAATGGATCCACCATGGTTATGCCCAGGATATAGGCTACTATGGAATTGGCTGCCGAGCCCCGACCCTGAGCTGGAATTCCATTCCTTTCAGCATAGTCCATAATGTCCCATACAATAAGGAAGTAGCCCGATAATTCGAGTTTCTCTATTAGATTAAGCTCATTGTTTATTCTGGCCTCTATCTCCGGGCTCACGTTCTCGTACCTGTCGTGCACCTTCCGCCAGCATAATTCGGCGAGGTATCTTTTGGGAGTCTCACCCGGAGGTAAGAAAAATTCCGGAAAGCGATAGCCTGAGAAATCCAGATTGACGTTGCATTGTTCAGCTATGGCGAGTGTATTGGAAATCGCCCGGGGATAATCCTGGAAAAGCTGTACCATTTCTTCAAAGGATTTGAGGTGGAATTCGGAGTTCAGTCTCAAGGAGGCACATTCGTCCAGGGTTGTCCGGTTCTTAATACATGTGAGGACATCTTGAAGCCTATGGGTCTCCTTTCTAGCATAGTGAACATTGTTGGTAGCCACATAGCCTAGTTCGAGACTGCGAGCAAGCTCAACTAAGGCACGACAAAGTTGTTCATCCTCGGGGTAGAGGTTATTCTGAAGTTCTATATAGAAGTTCTCTCGGCCAAAAATGTCGCTATACCTTCTGGCTAGCTCGTAAGCCTTCTCTATCCGTCCGGAAAGGATCGAACTAACTATTTCTCCTTTGCGGCAACCGGAGAGACAAATCAAGTCGGCGGAGTACCGGACGATGTTTTCCAGATTGATGAGGGAACTGCCTTTCCTGTGTTCTAGGTGAGCTCTGGTTATCAGTTGACACAGGTTGGAGTAGCCTTTGTAATTTTTTGCCAGTAATGTGAGATGATTGCCATTATCCAGCGTCATCTCTGCTCCGATGATGGGTTTGATTTTTGCTTTGAGGCACGCTTTGTAGAATCGGATAGCTCCGTATAATCCATTATGGTCGGTGAGTGCTAAGGCAGGAATGTTGAGGTCTGCTGCCCGGCTTATCAAGTCCTCGGGATGAGACGCACCATCAAGAAGAGAGAAATTGGAATGGCAGTGAAGCTCTACGTAGCTTTCTCCCGATAGAACTGGGTTAGTAGCACTGCTAGTCATAGACGCGTTGCAGATACCAGACTCCGGTGAGCAAATTTCGGTAGAGTTCGCAGACAGTACCAGACGCAGTCTTGACCTGGAAGTACTCCCTTTCAACTGATCTCTTCCACCATCCTTGATCTACCCGCCATCTTTTTAGGATCTCCTTGGCCTTCTCCCTCCTTCCCTTGTAAAGAAAGGTGAGCGGCTTGTGCTGAGCACTTTCCTCAACTTCCAGTCTTATAGCTTCCCTGAATAACTTGCTCATCTCTTAAAGGTCAAATTCGGTGAAGGAAAAGGAATCTTCCGGTAATGCACTGCTCGGTTTAGCGAGCACCCTGCTAACTATCCCTTTGCCGTATTTTTGCCTAAGCCAGCTTATGGCTGAAGCCAGCCTTTCCCTGTATTTCAGGGGCTGGTCTGAGAATCCCGACGAAATAGTGGCTTGCCTCCCGCTTTCGGGGCAAAAATCAGTCAGGGTCAGCCTCATTTCACTTAAAGGAACTGTGAACCTCGCCGAATCCAGGTATTGCTTTAAGTGACGCAACATGGTTTCCCTGGAGGAAGTGGCTTCCTTGAAGTGAAACACTCGTTGAGCAATATGGTCATTGCTAAAGTGCATGGATATTGTTAGCCGGAGGCAGCATTGCCACCGTTCCTTCAATTGCTGGCTCAACCTGGTCAGGAGTTCATCGCCGGCGGCTAAAACTTGATTGATGTTCTCTGCCCCAGGCTCAAAATAAATCTGCTCTTTCAGCATGGGTACCTGACTCCAGGGAATTAACCTTGACTCATCAATTCCATTGGATAGTTCCCACAACCGCTTGCCCTCGTTTCCAAATTCCAGGCTAACCGCCGCTAATGACAGGCTGGCAAGTTGACCTATTCGATAGATGCCAAGCAACTCAAGCCGCTCCAGGATTCTGGAAGAGGCAGGCAAAAGGCATACAGGCAGGTCTGTAAGGAAATCTTTTACTCCTTTCTCGGTAATAGCGATAATCTTCCCCGGCCTGGCGACCTGGCTGGCTGCCCGGGCCACAAATTTGTTCGGGGCAACGGATACACAAGCGTGAAGCTGGAGGCGTTTTTCAATCGTCTGCCTGACTCCTTCGACAAACTGGAGTTCCGTGATGTGACCGGGGCATTCATAGCTCAAATCTATGAAGGCAAAGTCTGGAGTTCCTACTTCTACCACCGGGCTTTGAGTAGCGAGGAGAGTCAAGACAGTGGTAAAAATATTGGCGTATTTTTCCTCGTCCAGTGGCAAGAATACACCTTGCGGGCATAGAATATATGCCTCTCTCAGGGATATGCCGAGCCTGACGCCACATGCCGACGCCTCTCTTGAGGCATCATATACGGCCTTCCGTTCGTAGGGTAGGCCTCCGATAATAATTGGCCTTCCTGTTAATGAATCATTATCTCTTACCTCGACCTGAACAGCGAAATGGGGGAAAAAGAAACACGCGACCCTCATCTCCAACCCCTGACTAATGGTCCAGCCTTCTCAGAACGGCAACCACTTTACCCTGCACTTCAATGTTGTCAGGTCTGGCATATATGGATTTCATTTCGCTGTTCGCTGGTTGCAGGCGAACGCGTTCCGGTTCACGGTAAAGCTTTTTCAGCGTTACCTCTTGCTCATTCCTGAGCCAAACGGCTGCCATTTCACCATCTCCAACGGTTCGTGTTGCCTCCATAATCACGATATCGCCGTCATTGATAAGAGCGTCAAGCATGGATGTCCCCTTTACCTTTAAGGCATAGATATCGCTCCTGTTTTCTATCACATCTGTTGTCATCCTGAGCATTTCTTCAGCCTGGTTACTCCAGGTACCCGAATCTAAGACGGGGATCGGTTCTCCAGCAGCAATTGTCCCCAACAGCGGCACCAGGAAACTGCCCCTTTCATCATCTTCCTTTTCCACAAGCTGGATGCTTCGGAAAACTTCCGGGTCGCGATGAATCTGTCCTTCCTTTTCCAGGACATTCAAGTGGTATTGGACCAGTGATGTTGAACTAATATTGCAGACTCTCATGATGTCCCTGATAGTCGGCGCATAGCCTTTCTCATCGAAATAATGCCTTATGCATTCAAGGATCCCCTCTCTAATTTTGGGCTTCTTCATCATAGCCTCCTCTTACAATTGAGGTTTAACAAATGTTCTATAGAACAAGTGTATCAATCAAAACGACAGGTTGTCAAGATCTTGTGCCGGTTGACTGGGAGTCCTGAGGTTGCCGGTTACGTGTGACGATATGCGGTTAAAGATAATCCGTCTGGTTAGACCTGGTGTGTTCTACCACAATGGGGACACTGGACTGTCGACTCTTTGAACTTGGGCGGTACTCGTAACTTGGCACCGCAGTCACAAGTGATGGTGGTATAGTTGTTCAGTCGCCACATTACATCTGAGGTCTCCCGGGCCCGCTGTATCTGATCTGGTTCACCCCGTTCACCCTCCAGCTTTGTTGCGGCTATTGGGACTGTCTCGGCGGCAAGGCTGGTAGCAGGTATGA